>Ga0315548_1000079_pt1 | contig 81455 bp, 66 predicted proteins | sample SalMarSW160110MG_2_FD_202540 | JGI IMG/M metagenome (GOLD analysis project Ga0315548, IMG submission 202540) | Salt marsh sediment microbial communities from the Plum Island Ecosystem LTER, Massachusetts, United States - Salt Marsh Sediment SW1601-110 ... | reverse complement strand
AGTCTGCGCTGACCTTCTCGTGAGCTTTCTATGGGTGTTGTTAGCCCTTTCGGGCATGCACCATCACTTACGATCCCGCTTGACGCGGCTGAAGTAGGGTCCCTTCCCTCCTGCAAGGTTATGTTGTCCTTGCTATCACCAGTACTATGAACCCCTCCGACTTCTCACCCGGCATCCCCCTGGATTTCGCTTCCCGGCTTATACCAGCGGTCACGGTAGATGTGAGCCACCGACCGAGTGAGACCTCCCCTGTTCCATCGTCTACTTTCACAACATCCCGCTCCCCCTACGCCGGAGAGTTCTTCGGTGCTGCCTTTCCAGGGTCTTCGCACCTTCCGTGGCCTTCGCTCTCGCTGACAAGCTCGGCTCCCCCTTGTTCCCTGTACAGGGCTAACCTTTCGGCGCTGCAGGATTCACTTGATGTTACGGGCTGCTGCTTTGCTCCCCTTTCCCAGGGGGTTACAACGCTTCAGCACAGCCAGTCACCCGGCTGCACTGGTTGCCTGCTACGTGGCCTCCTGGTAGTTACCACGACCGGACTTCCACCGGTTAGCAGACGATAGCTTTGCAGGGCACACCAGCGAGGGTTAGGCGGCACAGAACAGACCGCACGAGCCAGCTTCAGCACTTCCACGCATTTAGACTGAGAAACTCGCCAAGACCAGAAGCGTTCACTATCGCAATGGTGCGGACGTACTCCTTGTAAAGAAGCTCGTTTAGCGACTTACTCTCAGTCCCCGTACCAACGGAGTGCTTCAAGCCGGGCGACTGGTGATAATAGTAGTAAAGCCACTTCCGCTCCTCAAGCTCCAGCTCCGAGGAACTGAGCCTGCCGGTCTCTAAATCAGCCAGAGTGATATCTGTGCTGCTTACCCAGAGCCGTGCCGTTGTGAAGATAGCTGGCAGAAAACCTATAGTATCCGCGTTCTTGAGTTCGGTTCTAAATGCCGGCAAGGCAACGGTGAGCAAATCGAGCAGTCCATTGAGACCTCGGCATACTTGGGTCGCTGCTTCTTCAATCGCTCCCCGACCTTTTCCGCCTGGATCTCCTTTGTCGTCGGTCTTGACCTCCAGGGCGTGATGATATACCTCGTCAGAGTGAAACAAGTGTTGAGTTGCAGAAACCAGTGTCGGCACACCAGATACGTGCGCGACTTCAGCAAACACTCCGTGGTGCAACGGATCAACCAGAACCTCGGGTATCTTCACGAAGCACCAATTCGATAATGCTGGATTGGCCCTCTTGCACTCGACGATCATGTACAAGGGTTTCCCGACATTCTCCAAGACGAAGTCAATCCGTGTTCCTGAGCCCTGCACTTCGACTGGGAACTCAGATACTGAAACCCGCCAGCACGATCCCCCTCGCTCAGCGAGATCATCGACCTTTCTTAGCGCACTGTACTGGAATGCATATCCATGACGCTCAAGTGTCTTCCTGAAGGAACTGGCTACTACCTGTGCCTGAGACCGGTCATCTGCGGACATACGCAGTCCTCCTCTGGGTCAATCCTGACGCAGTGCCAAGTCTTGCTGCCTAACCATTACTCTACGAGTTTTTTTCGCATGAGATTGCATACGCAAACAAGCCACTCTCACACCCCCGCCAGCACCTCGTGCAGCGCGGTGCAGACGTGGTCGTGCTCCTCGTCGCTCAGGGAGGGATACATCGGCAGGGAGAAAATCTCTTTGGCCGCGGCCTCGGTTTGGGGCAGGTCGCCCTCCTCGTAGCCCAGGTGCGCGTAACCCCGCATGGTGTGAATGGGACAAGGGTAGCTGACGTTGGCGAAAATGTCGTACGCTTTCAGCCCTTCCATGATCTCGTCACGGCGTGGGTGGCGCACCACATAGAGGTAGTAGGCGTGAAAGCTGCCGGGCGAAACCTGGGGCAGGATGAGGGAGGTATCGGCCAGCTTCTCGTTGTAGCGGCGGGCCAGCTCGCGCCGCCGGGCGACGTAGCCATCCAGCCGGCGCAGCTTGCGGCGCAGGATCTCGGCCTGCAGCTCGTCCAGCCGGGCGTTGTAGCCGTGCTCCTCGGCGTAGTAGGTGTCCTCCATCCCGTAGAACCGCAGCCGGCGCAACTTGAGGGCTACTTCGTCGCTATCGGTGAGCACCATGCCCCCGTCGCCATAGGCGCCCAGGATCTTGGTCGGATAGAAAGAGTAAGCGGCAACGTCGGACATCGACCCCGCCCTGCGCCCTTTGAACTCGGCCCCGTGGGCCTGGGCGCAATCCTCCAGCACCTTCAGGCCGCACTTCCTGGCGACCCGCTGGACGCCGTCCATATCGGCGCACTGGCCGAAGAGGTGCACAGGCACGATGCAGCGCATCTTTTCGCTAACAGCATCCTCCAACTGGCTGGTATCCATCAGGTAGGTCGCCGGGTCGATATCGATAAAACGCACCACCGCGCCCGCCGTGACGATCGCCGATACAGTAGGCACGGCGGTATTGGCGACGGTGATCACCTCGTCGCCGGGCTGAATGCCGATGGCCCGCAACCCCAGCGTGATGGCATTGGTGCCGTTATCGACCCCCACGCCGTGCCTGACCCCACAGTAGGCAGCGAACTCGTTCTCGAAATTGCGCACGCTCTCGCCCAGGATCAGGCGGCCTGACGTGAGCACCTTCTCGACGGCATCGAAGATGTCCCCCTTCTCAGCCTCATATTCCTTCAAATAGCCCCACACTCCAATAGGCATTGCATCCCCCATTTCGACAGGACGATCTTGGGCGACTGACGAAAGACAAAGAACGAAAGAGAGTATCCCGCACAGACCATTCGTCTTTCGTCGTCCGTCGTCAGCCATTCTCGCAGCTGGCGGTACATTGCGACGGCATGCTGTGCGGCCCGCCTTTCCCGCCGTGCCTTGCGGCTGCGCCCCGATCCTGGTAGAATCAGGCCGATGGAACAGGTCACCGTGCGCAAGCTCGACCACACCGGCCGCCAGGTCCTCTCCTACCTCGGCCAAGTGCTGCACCGCGAAGACGACACCATCGTGCTGCGCACCACCTGGGACCGCCCTCCCCTCGACCTGGGCTACGTCGTGCTCGAGACCGGCAGCCGCTGGACGGAGCACTTTTACGCAGGGCAATGGTACAACATTTTCGAGATTTGTGCCAGCGACGGGCGCTTGCAGGGCTGGTACTGCAACGTCACCCGCCCGACCCGCATCACCGCCAGCCAGGTAGAAGCGGAAGATCTGGCGCTCGACCTGTGGGTGGCCGCCGACGGCGAGATGCGGGTGCTGGACGAGGACGAGTTCGCCGCGCTGCCCCTCTCCCCGGAAGAGCGTCAGGCCGCACGAGGCGCGCTATCGAAGCTGAAAGCAATGGCAGCGCAGAAAATGCCCCCCTTTGACAAGAGGCGCGACGATGCATAGGGCTGCCGATTTGCGGCGCTGGGAGCCTTGGGGGCTGATCGCGGTCCTGTTGGCAGCCGCAGCCCTGCGCCTGATCGCCCTGAGCGACGTGCCGCCCGGGCCTGGATACGACGAACTGCAGAACGCGCGCCTGGCCGAGCGCGTCCTGGCAGGCCGGTGGGCCATCTACTTCCCGGAAAACCACGGCCAGGAGCCACTCTACCCCATGCTCGAAGCGCTGACGGTCAGGCTGCTGGGCTGGAGCGTGTTCACCATCAGGTTGCCCGGCGCCTCGTTAGGTGCCCTTTCGGTGCTGGCGCTCTATCTGGCCGGTCGTCACCTGGCAGGGTCGCGCGCCGCGCTGCTGGCGGCGGCTTTTCACGCCGTTTCTTTCTGGCCGCTGGTCGAGACCCGCATGGCGCTGGAGACATCGCTCCTACCCCCGCTGGCCGGACTAGCGGTGCTGTTCCTAGCGCGCGGCCTGGGCAGAGAGTCGGGAGCGCGCTGGCGCGACTTGCCTGACTTCGCACTGGCGGGTCTCTTACTAGGCAGTCACGTTTACGCATATACGCCGGGCCGGGTAATGGTCCTGCTTCCAATAGGGCTGGTGGTTTACCTGCTCGCGTTCGACCGTTCGACCCTGCGCCGTCACTGGCGGGGGGTGCTGCTGCTCTGCTTGGTGACGCTCGCCGTCGTCCTGCCGCTCGCCCTGTTCCTGCGCGCCCACCCCGAGGCCGAGGAGCGCCTTGGCCACCTCAGCGGCCCGCTGGATGCACTGCGCCAGGGCGATCCGCGCCCCGTGCTGGAGATCGCCGCCGGCACGCTGTCCATGTTCACCCTGCGGGGCGATCCGCAGTGGCTGTACAACATCGCTGGCCGCCCCATCTTTGACCCGCTCACCTCTCTTTTCTTCTACGGCGGGTTGGTGCTATGTGCTGCGCGGCTGCGCCGGTGGCGCTGCGGCGTGCTGCTGCTCTGGCTGGTGGCGGGCTTGGGGCCGGCCTTCGTCAGCCCACCGCCCGGATCGTTCACCCACACGCTTTCAACTCAACCGGCGGTATACATGGTGCTGGCGATAGGACTGGACGCGCTATGGCGTGCGCTTTCGAGGCGGCGACAGTGGATCGGCCTCCTGCTGACAGCAACTACCATCTCCTTCCACGGTACCTTATCCTGTTACGCCTACTTCGCCGTCTGGGCTGGCGCGCCGGAGGTACGCGAGCTCTATCAAGGGGGCGTCACCGCCCTCGCCCGCGAGCTGGACAGACGTGACCCACCCGGCCCGGTGGCCGTCGGTGCACCTTGCGTCAACTTCTGGCAACTGTGGAACATCGCTGGCCTCGACCTGGCGCTGCGGCGCGATGACCTGAGCGTGCGTTGGTTCAATCCTGGTGGTCGCTGCGGTCACCAAGCCGACCTTGGCGCAGGCTGGGTCTGGCCCGCGGGCGAGGGTCCAATTACCATCTATTTCCCCAACGACCCATTGGAGCCGCAGGCCTTCGATCCGGAGTTGAAGGAGCTGTTCCTTGCCGATGCCACACTGCTGCCCACCGATGACGACGACTTAACCACCTTTCGCATCGACACACCTGCGGCGCTGGAGGCGCGACTGGCAGCGGCAGCAAACGCTCCGCTGGCCTGGCCGCCCGAGCTGGCGCACCTGCCAACCCCAACACTGCCTCTCGTCTTCGGCGACCGCTTCGCTTTGTTGGGGGCCGGACTCCAGGAAGCAACGGCGCAGCCCGGCGGCGAACTGCGGTTGGTCACCTACTGGAAGGTGCTGGCCGCCGACCCCGCCCCCGTCGTCGCCTTCGCGCACCTGACATCAAACGGGCAGGACCTCTGGGGTCAGCACGACTGGCTGGACGTGTGGGCAGACGGGCTTCAGCCCGGAGATCGCTTCGTGCAGGTGCACCCGGTGCCGGTCAAGCCTGAGACGCCGCCCGGCGTGTACCATCTCGAATTGGGCCTCTACGGCCCCGACACGTTGGTGCGGCTGCCCATCACCGTGGGCGCGGATGCCTTCGCGGACCGGGTGTGGGTGATGGGAGAGGTACAGGTAACAGAGTAGCTTGTACGAACGCGCTCATCGGGATATAATCCTGAATAACCTTGCCCCACAGGAGAACAAAAATGGAAAGAATCGACTACAAGGATTGGCCGAACTGCTACCGCCTGTCGAACGACTTAGTGGATCTAATCGTGACGACGGATGTGGGCCCACGCATCATCCGCTTCGGCTTCGTCGGCGAGGACAACGAGTTCAAGGAGTACGAGGAGATGATGGGGCTGACAGGCGGGAACGAGTGGCGCATCTACGGTGGGCACCGGCTGTGGCACGCGCCCGAAGACCTCGTGCGCACGTATTTCCCGGACAACACGCCCATCAAGATCGAGCAGTGGGAGGGCAGCGCGCGCGTCACCCAGCCGCCCGAACCGACCACAGGGATCGAGAAGCAAATAGACATCCGACTCTCGCCGGACGAGGCGCACGTGAAGCTGACCCATCGCTTGCGCAACACGAATCTGTGGCCGGTGGAACTCGCCCCCTGGGCGCTCTCGGTGATGGCGCAGGGTGGCGTGGTCATCGTGCCCCTGCCGCCGCGCGGCTCCCATGCGGGAAACCTGCTGCCGACGAACACCCTCACCCTCTGGGCGTACACCGACATGTCCGACCCGCGCTGGACGTGGGGAGAAAAATACATCTTGCTGCGCCAGGACCCCCAGGCGACCAAGCCGCAAAAGATCGGCGCGATGGTGAAGGACGGCTGGGCAGCCTATGCACGCGACGGCCATCTCTTTGTCAAAAAGTTCACCTACGTCTCCGGCGCGCGCTACCCCGACCTGGGCTGTTCCTTCGAGACATTCACCAACCCCGACATGCTGGAGGTCGAGACGGTTGCCCCACTCGTCACCCTGCAGCCGGGCGAGGCGGTGGAGCACGTCGAGCACTGGTTCCTGTTCCACGAGGTGCCCATCCCGAGCAATGACGCCGATGTCGATGCGAACATGCTGCCCAAGATCGAGGCAGCAGCAATCGATTAGGCACCGCCCACGAGGAGGAAACCTTGAACGGTCAGGGATTGGGCACAAACGTCGTCTGCCAGATCGGCCTGATCGTGCGCGACATCGAACGCTCGATCGAGGCCTACTGCCGGGTCTTGGGACTGCCAAGGCCGGACGTCATCATCACGGATGGACCGGAGGTCGCGCACACAAGGCACAGGGGAAACCCGACGGACGCGCGGGCCAGGCTGGCGTTCTTCAACATGGGGCAGGTCAATCTGGAGTTGATCGAACCCATCGGCGGCCCCAGCACCTGGCAGGAATTCCTCAATGAAAAGGGAGAAGGCGTGCATCACATCGCCTTCTTCGTGGAGGACACCGAGCGAGTGGTCAAGTCTCTGGAGGAAAACGGCATCGGGGTGATTCAACAGGGAGACTACACTGGCGGCCGGTACACCTACATGGACAGCGCGCCCGCCCTGGGCGTCATCCTGGAACTGCTGGAAAGCTTTTGATCGCTCCCTGAGAGCGTCTACTGCCGTGCCGGTGGTGGAGGAAGATATCGCGGAAGCCTAGAGTTCTACGGCGCCAGCGCCATGTCGTCGTGGTGCACGACGATGGAACCGTACTCGGAATCCAATCGCGCGGCGATCTCGTCGGAGCGGAGGCCGCGAATGGCGACCAGATCCTCTGCGCCGTAGTGCGTGACGCCCCGCCCGATTTCGCGCCCATCGGGGGCCAGCAAGCGCACCGTCTGCCCCCGCTCGAAGGAGCCGCTCACGCCGGTCACCCCCACCGCGAGCAAGCTCTTGCCCCGGTGAATCAGCGCCCCGACTGCGCCCTCGTCCACGCCAATCTCGCCGCGTGGCGGCTCGGCGAGGATCCACCGCTTGCGGCTCTCAACCCGGCTGACGACCGGCAGGAAGCGGGTGCCCAGGCTTTCCCCGGCCACCAAGCGCAACAGCACGTCCGGCTCGCTGCCCGAAGCAATGACGGCCTGCGTGCCGGAGCGCGTCGCCATCTCCGCCGCTTCGATCTTGGTTGCCATACCCCCGGTACCAACGGAGGAGCCGCTGCCTCCGGCCAGGCGGCGGACATCGTCGTCGATGCAGGCTACTTCTCGGATCAATCCCGCGTTGGGATCGAGGCGCGGGTCGGCGGTGAAGAGACCTGCCTGGTCGGTGAGCATCACCAGCAGGTCGGCATCCACCAGGTTGGCGACCAGCGCGGACAGGTTGTCGTTATCGCCGATGCGGATCTCTTCCACGCCGACGACGTCGTTTTCGTTGATCACCGGCACGGCACGCAGTCGCAGCAGCGAGAGCAGCGTGTTGCGCGCGTTGAGGTAGCGTTCCCGGTCGGCCAAGTCGGCGCGGGTCAACAGCGCTTGGGCGATGGTGACGTTGTACAGGCCAAAGAGCTGCTCGTAGATGGTCACCAGCCGCACCTGCCCGACGGCGGCCAGCGTCTGTTTGAAGGGAATATCCTTGCGCCGGGACGGATGCAGCACGCCCGCTAGCTCTCCCAGCGCCTCGCGCCCGGCAAAGATCGCGCCGGAGGAGACGAGCAACGGCTCATGCCCCTCGGCGTGCAGGCGCGCGACCTGCCGCACTAGATCGACCATCCGTGGGCGGTCTAGGGTGTCACCCCCTCCGGAGAGGGTTCGGGTTCCGACTTTTACCACGATGCGCATTGGAAATGAGTAGGTGAACAATGGGTATGGAGGATGACTATACACAGCCGGGATGGGGTGTCAAAATTGCTCTCTGAGTCAAATTACAGGCTGCCAAAAGCGCTGCAATGGTTCACGGGCAACATCGGCCTGCACCACATCCACCACATCCAACCACGCATCCCAAACTACACTTGTTCACCGTCGCTCCCGCCCCGCGGATTCCAACCGATTCACCGCGACAGCAGACCCTCCCATCATCAGCGCCAGCGCGCCGACGAGAATCCACGGGCGTCCGGCAGGAACGTCCGAGGTCGGGAGTGGCTCGAGGGTGGGTGTCGGCGTCGGCGTGGGTGTGGGAGGGTGGGTCGGCGCGGGCAGCGGCGTGGGGGAAGGGGTGAGCGTCGGCGTGGGAATCCCGGTGGGCGTGGGTGCGAGGGTAGGCGTGGGGATGTCGGCCAGGTTCGACGGAGTCGGCGTGGCCGGCTGCTGGGCAGTGATGGCATCCACCAGCGCATCCTCGATCAACATCACCGGCGCACCGCCGATGGCGCAGTCGGGCGTGCCCTGCGCGCACTTGGCCCCGGGAAGATCGATGAAGTAGTAGCCGCGTTCCGGGTAAACCTGATGGGCCGAGCCATACACGTCCACCAGCAACGCGCGCGTCGTCCGCGCGGCTAGCATGACCTGCTGCGGGGCGGGCGCGCGCGTCCAAACGACCGTCGTCGTCTGCTCGCCCCGGTCGATCGTCACCATCGAGATCGTGTCCCGGCGATCCCACGTGCCGCCCCGGAAGCCAGCGAGATAAGTCGTCGCCAGTCGGTAGGCCTCGAACGCAGGGCGGCGAGTGCCATCCATCCGCACCAGCCCGAAAGGCTCAGGATCGGCAGCACCGTCCGTCGCCGTGTCTGCCATCTTGTAGACGCCGATGCGCTGCGCGCCAGCGGCGATCTCCAAGGCGAATGCCTGGAAGACAAAGTAAGCCTGCTCGTCCTCCGAGACACGGGAGAGGTAAGCGTTCGTCTCCGCCATCCAGATGGGCTTGTAAATACCCCTTTCGCGCATCTCGCGGTAGTAAAGGGCCGTGATCTCGTAGATTTTCTCGGGCTCGTGGTAGAGGTGGAGCGTCGCCACGTCAAAGTAGTAGTTGTTGGCCGAAGCCGCAGGGTCGGCGACGAGGGCGTCGAGGAACTGGCCGAACCAGCGGTCGTTGTGCCAGTGGGTCACCGCCGCCATATGGATGGTGACGTTGGGATTGGCTTCCTTGGCCACGACGTAGGCGACGCGCAGCAACTGGATAAAGTCTTCCAGGGAGCCGCCCCACGTCGCGTCCGGCGACTCCCGGGGGATCTCCGGTTCGTTCCAGATCGTCCAGTGGTCGATACGCCCGGCATAGCGGGTGACTATCTCGCGCACAAAGTTGGCCCACAAATTGTTGGGATCATCGGCGGGAAGGTGCAATCCCTGAGGAACGCCGGGGCCGATGGAGGTATCGGTGGCCCACGCGGGCGTGGTGATCAGCAACCCGACGATCTGGCGGCCCTGGGCGATCTCATTGGCCAGGACATCGTCAGAGATGGGTACGACGTTCCATTCGTGCGTGCCGTTGGGCTGAATCCGGTTCCACTCGAAGGTAACGCGCGTCCAACCCGCACCCAGTTCGGTGGCATCAGCAGGAGCCACATACGCTTCGACGACGCCGAACCGAGAGTCAGGGATACCCAGGGCCTTCACCCTGGCATTCGGGTCAAGGCTGGAAAAAGCGGACGCCAGGAGGATACCGATCAGCGCCGACTGAAGCGCCGCTACCAGTCTAGTCCAGAATCCCTGCCGTCTGCCCATCCAGATCACTCCGAGAACCCAGGCTTTGATTATGCCACAAGCGGCCAGTTTGTCCAGCACGGCGGCCCGTCGCTAACTACAAGTGAGGCCCCCTGCCGTAGCAGGGGGCCTTGGATTGCGAAACTTTTTCAACTGGTCTCGTCGGTCTAGTACATCCCGCCGCCTGGAGGTCCTGCTGGGGCAGGAGGCTCCGGCTCAGGGATGTCGGTGACCAGCGCTTCGGTGGAGAGGATCATCGCCGCGATGGAGGCCGCGTTGGAGAGCGCGCCCTTCGTCACCTTCGCCGGGTCGATGATGCCTGCCTCGAACATGTCGGTGAACTCGCCGGTCATCACGTCGTAGCCGATGTGGAGGTTCTTCTTCTCTTTCTGCAGACGCCGCACGGAATCGAGAATCACCGCACCATCCTCACCCGCATTCTCGGCGATCTTGCGCATAGGCATCTCCAACGCCGTTCGCAGAATGGTGACACCGGTCTGCTCGTCGGGATAGTCCATCTTGACCTTATCCAGAACGGGGATAGTGTTGATCAGCGCCACACCGCCACCGGGAACCATCCCTTCCTCGACGCCCGCGCGGGCAGCCGAGAGGGCGTCCTCGACGCGGTGTTTCTTTTCCTTCAGCTCGGTCTCGGTGGCCGCACCCACGCGGATGATGGCCACGCCGCCGGCCAGCTTCGCCAGCCGTTCCTGCAGCTTCTCCTTATCGTAATCAGAGGTGGATTTGTCGATCTCGACCTTGATCTGCTCCATGCGACCCTTGATCTGCGCCTCGTCGCCAGCGCCGCCGACAATGGTCGTGTCGTCCTTGGTGGAGATGACCTTATCGGCACGGCCCAGGTCCTCGATGGTGGCGCTATCCAGCTTGCGGCCTTCTTCTTCGGTGATGACGTGGCCGCCGGTAAGGGCGGCGACATCCTGCAGCATGGCCTTGCGCCGATCGCCGAAGCCAGGCGCCTTCACCGCCAGGCAGTTCAGCATGCCACGCAACCTGTTCAGCACCAACGTCGCCAGCGCCTCGCCGTCGATATCCTCGGCGATGACGATCAGATTACGCGCGCCGCGCTGCACCAGCTTCTCAAGAACGGGCACCATATCCTGCGCTGCCGAGATCTTTTTGTCATGGATCAGAATGTAGGGTTCCTCAATGACCGCCTCCATCAACTCGGGACTGGTGATGAAGTAGGGAGAGATGTACCCGCGATCGAACTGCATACCCTCGACGTACTCGGTCTCGAACTCCAACCCCTTGCTCTCCTCCACGGTGATGACGCCGTCCTTGCCCACCCTGTCCATCACCTCGGCGATCAGTTCGCCGATCTCCCGGTCCTGCGCGGAGATGGCTGCCACGTTAGCGATCTCCTCCTTGGTGGTCAACTCATCGGCATTATCAGCGATCGCCTTGACCACGGCCTCGGTGCCGGCCAGGATACCGCGCTTGAGCAGCATGGCGTTGGCTCCGGCGGCCACGTTCTTCATGCCCTCGGTGATGATAGTGTGAGCCAGCAGCGTGGCGGTAGTGGTGCCGTCACCGGCGATATCGTTGGTCTTGGTGGCCGCTTCCTTAAGGAGTTGCGCTCCCATATTCTCGAAGGGGTCTTCCAGCTCGATCTCCTTGGCGACCGTCACGCCATCGTGGGTGATGGTGGGCGCGCCCCATTTCTTGTCGAGCGCGACGTTGCGTCCCTTGGGCCCCAGAGTGGTGACGACCGCGTTTGCCAGCACATCGATCCCGTGCTTGAGAGAACGGCGGGCGTCCTCGCCAAAAACTAACTGCTTTGCCATATCACTTCCTCCTTATCGATTTCGGTTCTATTGTGCCAGGATGGCCAGGATATCGCTCTCTCTCATAAAGAGAATTTCCTTGCCATCCTCTGTCTTGAAGGTCGTGCCGGAGTACTTGGCGTACACCACGGTGTCCCCAACCTTGACCTCCATCGGTATGCGCTCGCCATCCTCGTCAAGGCGGCCCGCCCCAACGGCAATGACTTTGCCCTGCTGAGGCTTTTCTTTGGCAGTGTCGGGAAGCACCAGTTGGCCGCCGGCGAAGGTCTCTACGTCCTTCTCCAGCGGCTCGACAACGACTCGATCAGCCAACGGTTTGATATCTGCCATTTCGCTACCTCCTCTTGAGCTAAAAGAATAAGTTGAATGGTTGTCCGCTGCGTTAGCACTCAGGTGACAAGAGTGCTAACGCAGCGCAATCATACCACAGGTTTTTTGAGATGTCAAGAAACTCCTCTCTTTTCCTGGCCCTTCGCACCGTGACCTGCTCGATCTTTCAGAGTTGACATTTCACCCCCCCTGCGGTAGCATGCGCGTGGTCGTGCTAGACGGGGAACTGGCGGTGCCCTGTACCCGCAATCCGCCACAGCGGGGTCGAACTCCCCCCCGAGGGTAGGCTCACCCGATTCTGCCGGGGTCAACCGACGTTGAAGACCGGGGCCTGCGCGGCAGGACCCTCCGAACCCCGCCAGGTCCGGGAGGAAGCAACGGTAAGGAGCCACTCCTGGGCGCCGCAGGGATACCTGGTCGGAGCCGGGTGATCTCGGCAAGGCGGGTGGTGTGACTCGACGGGGGGTGCACGACCACTTCACAGCACATATGGAGACTGCGACGGCTTCATCCAAGCCCCTCTACTGGCCGAGGGGCCTTATAACCTTCACGGCCCTGGCGGTCATCACCGCCGTGCTGCTGGCAGCCTACCAATCGACCCTGACGCCGGTCACGCTGGTGATAGACGGTCAGCCTCGGCAACTGCGCACACAACAAGCCACAGTCGGCGCGCTTCTGATGGACGCCGGCATTGCTCTCTTCCGCGAAGACATCGTCACCCCTGCCGATCCAGACACACTCCTCGAACCGGGAACGACCGTGGAAGTGCGACAGGCCCGCCTCGTGACCATCAGCATCTACGAACACTCCGTCACGTTTCGCACCCACGCCGCGTCGGTCGAGGAGGCTCTGCTTGAAGCACAGGTCTCGGTGGGACCGCACGACGAGGTGGAGGTCGAGGGATCGTTTCTGCCCGGTCGTTCGCCTGGTCACTCACTGCGAAAAATCGCAGCCCCGCCCGAACCCGTCCACATCACCATACATCGCGCCGTCCCTTTCACACTGCACGATGAGGGGCAGACAACGACGTTTCACACCACCGCGCCCACTGTTGGGGAGGCGCTGCACCGGATCGGTGTGACACTCTACCTGGCCGACGGCGTCCGGCCAAGGCTGAACGCGCGCATGTCCGCCGGGACGGACGTCTACCTCGATCGCTCCATACCGGTGACGGTGCAAGTGGATGGACGGACGCTGCGCACCCGCACCCACCGGGAGCGCATAGACAAGGTGCTGGCCGATCTGAACGTCGTCCTGACCGGTCAAGATTACGCCTTGCCTCCCCTCGACGCCCCTCTGGAAGACGACGCGGCCATCCGGGTCGTTCGAGTTGCCGAGCGCTTCGAGATCCAGCAAGAGCCCATCCCCTTCGAAACGGCGTGGCAGGCGGATCCTGACCTAGAGATCGATCACCAGAGATTGCTGCAGGAAGGCGTGCGTGGCATCCGGGAGCGGCGCATCCGCGTGCGCTACGAGGACGGCGTGGAAGTCGCGCGCCAGATCGAGAATGTGTACGTCGCCGTCCCACCAACCACGAAAGTCATGGGGTACGGCACCCAGATCATCATCCGCACGATGGACACCCCACACGGGACCATCGAGTACTGGCGGACGGTCCGCGTGCTGGCGACCTCCTATTCCGCTTCCACCGCTGGCACGCCCAAGGACGCGCCCTGGTACGGGCGGACGCGCCTGGGCCTACCAATGAGATTCGGCATCGTCGCTGTGGATCCGAAAATCATTCCCTTGGGCTCCAACGTCTACGTCCCCGGCTACGGTATCGGTTTCGCAGGCGACACCGGCGGCGCGATCAAGGGCCGCCGCATCGACCTGGGATACGACGATGATAACCTACGGTTATGGTACAAGTGGGTAGACGTCTACCTGCTGACCCCCGTACCCGACGAGATCAATTATGTGATCAACTAGACCATGGACCCACGCACGCTGCTGAGACAGTGGGGCATCCGACCCAGCAAAGGGCTGGGCCAGAATTTCCTCGTCGATCAGGCTGCCCTCGAAAAGATCGTCGCCGCTGCTGAGCTGGCCCCCGGCGACGTCGTGCTGGAGATCGGCGCAGGGCTGGGAGCGCTGACCGAGCGGCTGGCCCGCAACGCCGGGCGCGTGGTCGCCGTCGAGCTGGACGAGCGGATGAAAGGTGTGCTGCGAGAGACACTCTCCGGCCTCGACAACGTCGCGCTGGTGCAAGGCGACATCCTGGCGCTCGACCCGACCGAATTAGTCAGACCCGCCACCCGGTACAAGGTCGTCGCCAACCTGCCCTACTACATCACTTCGGCGGTGCTGCGCCACTTGCTGGAGGCCAGCCTTAGACCGCAGCGCATGGTGGTCACCGTGCAGCGGGAAGTAGCAGAGCGCATCGTCGCCGGGCCGGGCGAGATGAGCCTGACGGCGGTGAGCGTGCAGTTCTATGGGCAGCCCAAGCTACTCTTCCGTATCAAGCCAGGGAGCTTTTTCCCCTCGCCGGGGGTGGAGTCGGCGGTGGTGCGGGTGGACATGCACGACAAACCGCCCGTGCCGGCAGAGGATGTGGACGGCTTCTTCCGCGTCGTGAAGGCGGGGTTTGCCCAACGCCGCAAGCAACTGCGCAACACGTTGGCCGCCGGGCTCCGCCTGCCACCGGAGGAGGTGGCAGCCAGGCTGCAAGCGATCGATGTGGATCCAAAGCGCCGCGCGGAGACGCTGAGCCTGGAGGAGTGGGTAAGGGTCGCGAGAGTATTAGCCCTTTGAAACCAGAGCCTATCCCTTTACTCAGCCTTCGGTGGCTCGAAGAGTACTTCTATGGGAACAGCAGCCCCAAAATGCCACAATTCCTCACCCTCGTTCTGGAATTCCATGCGCAAAGTGTAACGACCAGATTCGCTTGCCGGGAATCCCTCCATTCTTAACCCTGTTCGAAGGCGTCTAGCCTCGGACAGGTCAAGGGCGGTTTCAAACTCCTTGGCGGTTTCGCCAGAGGGCAGCAAAAGAGACAGACGGGCTTGCCCCCGACTCGGCACATCGAAATCCGACCTTGCCCACAACGTCATCACTTGCAGGCTAAGCCGAATTACTCCATCAGGTTTAGGTGCATCAGCAATCGTTATCTGCTCGATTACATTCTGCAGACTCACATTGTTAGAATCGCGATCAACAACAGCCTGTGAGCATACTACTGTCCACACATGGTCTATCATTTACAGATCCGCTCCTATTGCACTGGTGCCGAGGTACAAGCCCGCAATTTGACATAGAAACTACAGTTTTCTGAGGGTTCCCACAATACCCAATCGTCAGCCTCGTCTTTAGTTTTGTCTCTGGTGTCAACCGACAACACGATATCAGGAGAAAAGCTCGGCAATCTGATCACCGATGCCTTCCGCGCTATAGCAGATGCCTCAACCGCTTTTTCTTCTTTCGGTGAAACCAAATCATAGCGCCGTATGAGTGTCTCTGCCGGAATTTCAAGCCCTTCTTCTAGATTCCGTATCATCCTCAAAGTGAGAGGTCGCCTACGGTTCAGTATCTCAGAAACGCGAGCGCGGCTTCCAATATAAGGCTCCAAATCCTGGCGCGACAGCCCTCGGCTTTCCATGTAGTACTGAATCGCCTCAATAGGATCCGGCAGAGGAATATCGTAGTGCTCATCCTCATATGCCTCCACCAGCGTCACCAGTACTTCCAGACGATCAGCTTCGGGCGTACCAGGAGTTGCATCAAAAATGCGCTCGATTTCCTCCAACGCTGCTTGATAATCGACTTCAGTCTTAATAGGTTTGATCTCCATAACTAGGAATCTCCTCTCAAATCGTGGTGGCGTCTATCTTATCGTACTCACTGTGGGTACCAACGAACCGAATAAAGATGACCCTCGACTGATATCGAATGGTGACCACCAACCGGTATTTGTTGCCTCCAACGCTGAATACCACACGATTGTTTGAAATAGGCCTGGCACTTCGGATGACGCTTGCGATATCCGTAGGTCTCTTCCAATCTGCCCTTTTCGCGTCTGCATACCAGGCTCGTAATGGCTGTTCAGCATCCGGGTGTCGTTCCCAGAATTCTCTGAGCTTCTTTTTCGAGATGATGTGCATATCAAGCTCACACCATGATTATACACTATTCCCAAAATGGGAGCAAGTAATTCGAAAACTCATGGCCCCACCGTGATGCTATCCTTGATCCCCTCGAATTTCCCTTCACCGATGCCCGGCACATTTTTGATGTCCGCAATGGCCTCGAAGGGGCCGTTAGCCTCACGATACTCAACGATCTTTTGCGCCGTCGATGGCCCGATGCCCGGCAGCGTCTCCAATTCCGCTGCCGTGGCCGTGTTGATGTCGATCGGCGCACCTGAAGCCCCTCCGCTCCCCAGCGCATCGCCCGAAACCGGCGGCGGCGTGCTCCCCTCCCCGCGCCTCGGCACATGCACCTGCTGCTGATCGCGCAGTTCCACCGCCAGGTTGATGCAATCCAGATCGGCGTCGTCGGTCGGGCCGCCAGCGGCCCCGATCGCATCCTTGACGATGCTGCCTGAAGGGAGCTCGTACACGTCGGGCTGGCGCACCGCGCCGCTGACGTGGACGCGAATGGGAGCAGGTGTGTGAGTAGGAAGCGGGGTCGGTGTTGGAGCCGGGGTGGAGACGACGATGGGCGCGCTGGGCTGACGCCAAGTGAAACGGCCAATCGCGCCGCCGACGATGAGAGCAACTATCGAGCAAAAGATAATGTAGGTCCGAGTTCGTCCTGTGGTTTTCTGTTCCACGATCTTCCTCCCTTCGCTGCGAGGAAAGACAGAGCCGGATCTTGCTGCGATGAAACTGCTGCACCCAGATCAGGCTGTCTGCAAGACCTCCAACAACAGGCGCACGCCGTTCTCCACGTCCCCCTCGTCCACCATCTCTGAGGGCGTGTGGACGTAACGGCAGGGAATGGAGATACACCCCGAGGGCACGCCAGCGCGTACCACTTGCATCGCCGCCGCATCAGTCGTGCCGCGCTCCAGCACCTCCATCTGATAGGGGATCTTGGCTTTCTCGGCGCACTGCACCAGCAGGTCCCGCACCTCCGGATGGGCGATCATTCCCCCATCCTGCACCTTCACCGCCGGGCCTCTCCCCAACTCGACGGCCATCGGCTTCGACTCCGGCATGTCGCCGGTCAGCGTCACGTCCACGGCGATGGCCAAGTCAGGCTCGATGCCGTAGACGGACGTGCGCGCCCCACGCAAGCCCACTTCCTCCTGCGTGGTAAAGATGAAATACAGGTCGTGCGGTGTCTTTTTCAACCGGCGCAATGCCTCGATCAGCACCGCACAGCCGACGCGGTCGTCTATCGCCTTGGCGATGAGCCTGTTTCCCTGTGCAACGAAGGGCCGCACGAACGCCGCCGCATCGCCGACTTTCACCGGGCAATCGTCGCGGCTTGAGGCCCCCACGTCGATGTAGAGTTGCTCGAACTTGGGAACCTTGTCGGCGTCGCTCCGCTTCTCCTCGACGCCGAGGACACCTGTCGTTCCATCCTCGAAGGCCACCCGGCCACCGACGCAGTTGATCGCTCTCACACCTCCGATGCCCGTGAAACGGGCGAACCCCTTCTCATCCACGTATGTCACCATCACGCCGATCTCATCCATGTGGGCGGCCAAGACGATGCGCTTGCCCTCTCCACTCCCTTCCCTGTGGGCAACCAGGCTGCCCAGCGGATCGACCCGCACGTCGTCGGCCAGAGGCTCGACCTCGGCGCGGATGGTGGCTCGAATCTGCTCCTCGACGCCCGAAGGGCCATAGGTTTCCGTCAGTTTGCGAACGAGTTCTCTCATCAGTCTTCCCTCTTCTACCTGCTCAACGTGCGCCGCGTGAGACGCGATAGAGCCTCGCGCATCAGCCGCACCGTGTTCTCGAAATCATCGAGGCTCAGGAGAGCCACCGGGCTATGGATGTAGCGACAGGGCACCGCCACCGTCACGGAGGGCACCCCCTCGCGGGTCTGGTGAATAGCTCCCGCGTCGGTGCCGCCGATGCCCGGTTGCTTGATCTGGTACGGGATGCCGATCTCGTCGGCGGTATCGGTCAGCAGCCGCACCAGCCGCCGGTCGGCGATGACGGACCGATCCATGATCGTGATCGCCGGCCCTTTGCCCATCTGCGTCGTCGGGCTGACGTCCTTGTCCTTGGGAATATCGTCGGCGATGGTTCCCTCCAGCGCAAAAGCACAGTCCGGCTCGATGGCGTAGGCCGCTACCCGCGCGCCGCGCAGCCCGATCTCCTCCTGCACAGTGAAGGCCGCGTGCAGGTCGAAGCGAAACCGCTCGCCGCGCAACAGCTCCACCAGCACCGCACACCCTACCCGGTCGTCGAAGGCTTTGCCGCTGACGACGCGCCCCCGCTTCCGGAACCGGGTCGTGAAGGCAGCATAGGTGCCTATGGGAGCCAGTCTCTTGGCCTCGTCCTTGCTCTTTGCGCCGATATCCAGGACGAGATCCTCTATCTTGGCGACTTTTTCCTCTTCCTCATCCTCGACCAAGTGAATCGGCTTGATGCCGACGACGCCGGGGATATGATCGGAGCCGACCTGGAAGAGCGTGCCGGGCAGGAGCCGGGGGTCGATACCGCCGACAGCCCGCACCTGCAAGAAGCCGTCGCTATCGTGGCCTACGACCATGAGGCCGATCTCGTCCATGTGGGCAGCGACCATCACACGCATACGGTCACGTCCTGCCCCCCGCTTGACGGCCAGGACGTTGCCCATCGTATCCACCCTGACCTCGTCCGCGAGTCCCTGCACCGCGTCGAGCAGGACGGCGCGCACGCCTCCCTCCTCACCGGAGACACCGATCGCCTCGGAAAGGTCTTTCAGTATCATGCGCTCCCTTGCTCCCACGCCAGCTCTTCCAGAAAATCCGGTTCCAGTCCGATGACAAAGGCCGCCAGCAGGCGCCCGGCCCGCTCGGCATCCTGCATGTCCAGCGTCTCCACCGGCTGGTGCATGTAGCGCACCGGAACGCAGATAAGCCCCGTGGGCACCCCCTCGCGGGCGACCTGGATAGCCCAGGCATCGGTGCCCGACTGGCCCGGCGCGGGCTCGAGTTGATACGGAATCTCGTGCGCCTCGGCCACTTCCTTCAGGCGAGCCACGATACCGGAGTGAAAGTTGGCGCCGACCAGGATGACCGGTCCCTCGCCCAGAGCGGAGCCGTCCACGTCGGAGACGCCGGGTTGCTTGCCAAAGGTCACATCCAGTGCTATGCCCAGGTCGGGCGCAACGCCGTAGGCGGAGGTCATGGCCCCCCTCAATCCGATCTCTTCCTGCACCGTCGCCACGGCGGCGACGTCCCAGGCATGACGCGCACCGGACAACTGCTCCAGCGCCAGCGTCAGGACGACCAAACCGATCCGGTTGTCAATTGCTTTGCCTGCCACGCGGCGGTTTTTTAGCTCCGCCAGCTCACGCCGGATGGAGATCAGGTCACCGACCGAGACCAGCCGCTCCACCTCCTTCGGCGGCAGTCCCACGTCCACAAAGATCTCGTCCCAGGGCACGGTCTTCTTGCGCGCCGCCTGAGGCAGGACGTGAGGCGGGCGCGTGGCGACGACGCCGGGCAGATCGCGTCCCCTGCGCGACGCGCGCGTCGCGTGGACGACGACCTCGACCCCCAACAACGCGCGCCGGTCTGTGCCCCCCACCCGCGTGATGCGCAGGAAGCCTTTATCGATACCGGTCACCCGCAGGCCGATTTCGTCCATGTGGGCCGCCAACATCAGCCTGGGTCGCAGGAGTTTCGACGGTTCACCCCACTCGAGGGCGATCAGATTGCCCAGCTTGTCCTCGCGCATCTCGTCCACAAAAGGCTCCCAGGTCTGCCGGAGTAGCTCGCGCACGGGTCCTTCGCAACCCGTGACGCCTTCCGCTTCTGAAAGCCGTTTTAGCAGAGGGACAACTTTCACACGAGGCTCCTTGAAATGTCTGATCGCCAGATGCCCTACGGCGTCGGGGTGGTCAGCGTGGGCGTCAACGTCGAGGTCGCCGTGGGCGTCGGTGTGGGTGTCGGCGTGATCTCCGTGGGTGTGGGCGTATCCGTCGGTGTGGCGGTCGGTGTGGCGGTCGGTGTGGGTGTGCGGGTGGGGATGAGGGTGGGGATGAGGGTGGATGTGGGTGTGGGCGTATCCGTCGGCGTAATGGTCGGTGTGGGAGTGTCGGTAGGGGTGGGCGTGGGCGTTACCGTCCCGGTCGAGGTTGGCTCCGGTGTGGGCGTGCGAGTGGGAGGATACCACTGGGTGGGAACCGGCTCCAGCGTATCTGTCGGCTCCGTCGTCGTAGGAGCAGTAGGCGCAGGCGTCTCTGTGGTGGTCACGGTCGGCTCTGGCGTCGGTTGCTCGTTCTTTGGCGCAAATGCCCACACCCCGGCGCCGACGCAATAGCAGAGCAGCGACAGGAGAATGATGCTGATCAACACCAGATTGATTGGACGATGCTCACTGACGACCTGCATTGGACCACTCCGTTGCGGGGAACGACGATATGATAGCACCGTTGAGAGTGCTTGTCAATTGCTCCGGACACAAGTACAATAGCCGACGTGAATCCCAGACTTCTGCCCCAAATCGCTCTTGCCGCCATCGTCGCCGCCTACGCTGCGATCGGCGTTCTCTACGCCCTGTACACCCCCACCTGGCAGGTTCCCGACGAGCCAGCGCACTACAACTACGTCCGCCAACTCGCCGAGGGTGAAGGCTTCCCGGTGATGGAAGTAGGGGACTATGATCAGGATTACCTGAGTCGCCTCACGGCGGAGAGTTTCCCCCCAGACCTTCCGGTCGATTCGGTGGAGTACGAGGATCACCAGCCGCCGCTCTACTATCTGCTGGCGACGCCGGTCTATCTGCTTTTCGACGGCGCGGCATTGCCGCTGCGGCTGCTTTCGGTGCTTTTCGGCGCTGCGCTGCTGATCGTCGCCTTCGAGGCGATCCAGGCGGTCTTTCCCACGCGGCCCGAGTTGGCCTTGATGGCTGCGGCCTTCATCGCCTTCATCCCGCAGCACGTAGCAATGACCGCCGGGGTGAACAACGACATCCTGGCGGAACTGATCGTGGCGGGCATGCTGTGGGCGCTGGTCGTCTATCTGCGTGGAGAGCACGAGCGCCCCTGGCCCGTTGGCCTGCTGCTGGCAGCGGCGCTGCTGACCAAGGGCCTTATCTACATCGTCGCGGCGGTGGCCGTGCTCGCCGTGGTCATCCGCTGGCGGCGGGAAGGCCGGACGTGGCGATGGACAGCGGTTCAACTGGGGTGGATGCTCATCCCGGCCCTGGCCCTCTCCGCCCCGTGGTTCGTGCGCAACGGCCTCACCTATGGCTGGCTTGATCCGACAGGGCAGGCACGCCACGATCTGGTCGTCGCAGGCCAGATGCGCCCCCTCGACTACGTGGCGCTCGAAGGCTGGTCGGGCTACTGGGAACGCGCCTACACCTTCACCTTCCAGAGCTTTTGGGGGCAGTTTGGCTGGATGGGCGTCGTGCTGCCAGCTCGCATCTACCAGGGCCTGGTGCTGTTCTCCGCCACCCTGCTCGCCGGCTTCCTGTGGTGGCTGTTCGACCGCCGCCGCCCCAGGTTGACGAGTCACCAGCGCATCAGCCTGTTCCTGCTTCTCGCTTCTTGCTTCCTCACCGTTCTGATGTTCGCCTGGTACAACTGTAAGTTCCTCCAGCACCAGGGCCGCTACCTTTTCCCGGCCCTCGTCCCCATCGGGACGGCAGCGGCGTTGGGACTGGACAGGCTGGCACGTCTCTTGCCGCAGAGGGCGCGCTGCTGGGCCATAGGCACCTTATTCGTCGGGATGGCATTGTTCGACTTGTACTGCCTGTTCAGGCACGTCGTCCCGACCCTGGCGAGGTGAGATGGTGAGCGAACTCGTGCCGGGACTGGTAGGAGAGGCCGAGGCCATCGTCGCCGAGGCAGACACGGCCGAGCGCCTGGGCAGCGGGACGGTGCCCGTGCTGGGCACGCCGGCGCTGGTAGGCCTGATGGAGCACGCAGCAGTGCAGGCGCTGGAGGGCATCTCCCGCCGGGCCAGACCTCGGTCGGGAGCCACATCGACGTGCGCCACCTAGCCCCCACGCCGGTAGGGATGCACGTCCGCGCCCGCGCCGAGCTGTTGGAAGTGGAGGGACGCCGGTTGGTATTCCACGTCGAGGCGTGGGACGAGGTGGAGCGGATCGGGGAAGCCGTCCACGAGCGGTTTATCGTGGATGAGGTGCGCTTTCCTGCCAAGGCTGCGGCCAAGACGAAGACGAGTTGAATTACACGCGCCGCCAGCACCGCTCCGCCAGCACTCCACCCCCAGTCCGCTCCGCGAACGCCTGTACCGCCGCTGCCATCTCCGCCGCGTTTGCCCACCCCAGCATGCCGAGCTGCGAGCGGTAACAGGCAATGGCCGAGAGCTTTGCCTCCAATGCCTCGGTGGAAATCGGCACCACTTCTGCCTGCCATGGTCCACTCAATAGCGCCTCCTGCACAGCCTGCGGCTCCTCCGCGTAGGGAAAATCCTCGTAGTAGACGGGCACACAACCACACCTCTCCGCTGCACGACGCACGATCTGGTGATCGACGTGGTGGCCGACACCGATCGGTACGTAAAGCGCACCGCCCCGCCCCAACGGCAGAGCCGACAGGCGGCCAGTCAGTTTCGCGACCAGTCCCTCCTCGGCGGGGTGAACCTCTCCAAACAGGGCTTCCTCGCCATCGTAGGGAAAATGGCCATCGGGCGTCTGCCGATAGATGCAATCAAGGTAGGGCCAATACGCCGCATCTGCACCCAGGCGAGCCAACGCCTCTCCATCCTCCTTACGTCGCCTGAGAGGTGCGTCGGCTGCCAGGCCCCATCGCGCGTGCAACTCTTGAGCAAACGGAGAAAGGGGGATACCCGCTTCGGGCGCGCCGGCAAAGACCGTCACGACCAACACGCGCTCGCCTACGCGCACCTGTTCCCAGATTTGCCCCCCACACGAGAGAGCGGCGTCGTCCAGATGGGGGGAAGCGTACACGTGAGTGTATTCGTTCATCTAGCCACCTGACAGTTTCGGAACAAAGCAGCGTTATTGACCGTGGCGAGCACCCTGAGCTTGTCGAAGGGTGCTCGCGGAGGCTCCTTCGACAAGCTCAGGATGCCTCCGCTCGCTCATCTTGCCAAAGTGTCAGGTAGCTAGTTCGTTCATCAGAAACCCGATAGCGAAGATACTACCAGCATCATATCATCAAGTCTTTTTATTGCCAATTCACACCCAACGTTTAACTAATCCGAGTTTTGTGGTATAATCCGCCGCGCGCTTGGGCGCGCCACTATCATACCGTGAAACCTAGAAAGGAAGGGAGAAGGGTTCTATGACCGTACACCTGTACCTATCGCTGATACCCGAAGCATTGATCGCATCCATGTTGACCCCTGAGGAATTCGGGATCTACTACGCGGTCGGGACGGCGAAGAAATCGCGTGGGCAGGCCATTTTCTTCGAGATCGACCCCAACTTCAGGCACGACTACTTCCACGTCGAGGAGGGCATCCGCCGCTGCATACCCCACGAGGACGGCAGCCCAAAAGCCTCCATCTACATCTCGGTTTACCGAGTGTTGGAACACATTTCTTTGGATGCCATCCAAAAGCTCTATCTCGTGACGAAGGATGGGCGCGTGCTTGGCCTCAGCCCTGTTCGCGAAACCCCCCAGAGCGAGGGTGAACTCCACCTCTACCAGGAGATTGCCCCTGTACATCCCCTGGTGGCCAGCACGCTCGACCCCGACGATTTCTACGGGCTCATCATCAAGAATCCAACCAGTCTCGTCTCGCTGCCGGCGATCTGCTATGCGGAGCTGCAGCTGGGCGAGCTGGCCGAGGATCCCCAGCATGGTGACGTGCGAGATCTGCCCTACTCGAACATCGGGCACCTACGCCAGTGCCTGATGGACCTCAAGGGGAGGGGCAAGACCGTGAACACCAAGATGGTGAACCGCATAGAACCCGCTACATTTCCGTACCGCACGATCAAGAGCGGCATCTACGTGGGGAACAGCGAGCAACTCATCTACTTCCCGATGCCCTCGCAGGAGGAGCTGCGCGCCGAACACTATCGCTGGTGGCGCTCTGCCAATACATAAGTCGGGAAACACGAATCCCGGGCGCGGTGTTTACCCAAGGGTTCCCGGTGCACGCCTGACGGGACATCTCAGGAACAAGCCGAGAACCTTTTTGTGTGAATAAATCTTGCAAGAAGGAGAAATGGATGGGAGAGACGGTTTGGCTTATCGTTAGTCTTGTCGCCGGTGCAATATCGGTCGGCGTAGCTGTTGCATTCTACATTTGGGTCAAAAAGCAAGATCCCGGCACCGAGCAGGCCCAAAAGGTCGCCGCTTGGATCCGCCAGGGCGCGATCTCTTATTTGAAGAGGCTCTATCTTGCATTGCTTTTGGTCGCAGTGGCGTTGGCAGTGGTTATCGCCATTGTCTTTGGGATCCAAAGTGGCGCAGTCTATGGGTTCAAGATGGCAGGATCCTTCATAACCGGTTCCGTCTTCTCTGCCATCGCTGGCTATATGGGCATGACCGTCGCCGTCTCCGCCAACGTCCGCTGCGCGACCGCGGCCAACAAGGGTCTCAACCCGGCGTTCAACCTGGCCTTCAGGGCCGGTTCGGTCATGGGATTGGCCATGGTCGGCACTGCAGTGATAGGTATGAGCTTGATCTATCTGCTCTTCAGAACGCCGGAGATCGTGCTCGGCTTCAGCTTTGGTGCGTCAACCCTGGCACTACTGGCCAAGGCCGGTGGCGGCATCTACACCAAGACCGCCGACATCGCCGCCGACCTGGTGGGCAAGGTTGAGGTCGGCATCCCTGAGGACGACCCGCGCAATCCCGCCGTCATCGCCGACAACGTCGGCGACAACGTGGGTGACGTCGCCGGTATGGGCGCGGATATTTTCGACAGCTACGTCGCTAGCGCTGTAGCAGTGATGCTGCTGGGCACAGGGCTGGCCGGGGGCGAGGACATACAGATCCAGTACGTCGTCTTCCCGCTCGTCCTCTGCACACTGGGGATCGTCGCCTCCCTGATCGGCCTGCAGCTCGTCCGCGTGGGCAAGAGCGGCAAGCCGGGACGGGCACTCAACAGTGGCACGATCATCACCTGCATCCTGTTCGGTCTGATGGCAGCCGCACTGGTATTGCTCGGCGGCTACAACATAGGCGTGCTGTGGGCCGCCCTAGCTGGCTTGGTCACCGGCGTGGTCGTCGGATTCACGTCGGACTATTTTACCGGCGACGATCGGCCGCCCGTCGTCGAGACGGCCAGAGTCTCAGGCTCCGGTGCAGCCATAACCATCATCACCGGCTTCAGCTACGGCTTGATCAGCATCGTGCCATCCGTCATCGGCATCGTGGCGGCCACGCTGCTCTCCTACTTCCTGGCAGAGGCGTCAGGCTTAAATGGCGTCTACGGCGTAGGCATCAGCGCCGTGGGGATGCTGGCCATCAGTGGCATGATCGTCTCCTCCGACGCCTACGGCCCTATCGTGGACAACGCCCGCGGTATCGCCGAGATGGCCGGAATGCCCGAGAACGTGATCGAGATCGCCGATGTCATGGATGCTGCCGGAAACACGGCCAAGGCGATCACCAAGGGATTCGCCATCAGCGCAGCAGCTCTCACCGTGTTGGCCCTCTTCGCTGCCTACGCCGGGCAGATGAAAGACGCGGGCACAACCCTCAAGCTCAGCCTGCTCGACCCGATGGTCATCGCCGGCGTGTTCCTGGGAGCAGCGACGCCGCCGCTTTTCAGCGCGTTGACAATGCTTTCGGTAACCCGCAACGCCTTCAACATGATCGAGGAGATCCGCAGGCAGTTCGCGAGTGATCCTGGTATCCTGGCCGGAACCACCGAGCCAGACTATGCAGCCTGCGTCGGGCTGGCAGCCCAGGGCGCACTCACCTCGCTGATCTTGCCGGCCTTCCTGGCCGTGATCCTGCCGCTCATCATCGGCTTCGTGATGGGGCCAGAGTCTCTGGGGGCTTTCCTGGGCGGTGCCATCTTCACCGGCATCATCTTTGCTCTACTGATGGCCAACGCCGGCGGCCTGTGGGACAATGCCAAAAAGTACATCGAATCCGGCTTCTTCGGCGGCAAGGGGTCCGATGCGCACAAGGCAGGCATCGTGGGTGACACCGTCGGCGATCCATTCAAGGACACCGCTGGCCCCTCGCTCAACACGCTCATCACCGTCATGTCCCTAGTGTCTTCCCTGTTCGCTCCGATTGTCGCCGCCTTTCACCTGTTCAAGTAAGAGGGCGAGCTGTTCGAGGCGGTTAACATCAATCTTTCGTTAGATCTTGCACTGTAAGGCCGCACAACCCTTGCATCGCTGGCTCGGTTGCAGTATAATACCGGGTAGGAGGTTAGCGCAGTTCATGCCATTGTACGAATACCAGTGCAAAGCCTGTGGCGTGCGATTCGAACGCCACCAGTCCATGACCGACGGGCCTGTGGAAACCTGCCCCGAGTGCGGAGGCGAGGTGCACCGGCTGATCCATCCCGTCGGCGTCATCTTCAAGGGCAAAGGGTTTTACGTCACCGACAACCGCAAGGCCAAGTCCTCCACCGCGATACCAACGTCCAAAGAGGAATCCAAGAATGAATCAAAGCCTTCCACGGAGGGCAAGAAGATTGACAGCTCGAAAAGCGAGGGCGGTGAGAAGAGCGAATAGCAGTCTTGCATGCAAAAAACGGGCGTGGCTGCTTTGGCCACGCCCGTTTCCTTTTCCACCGAATCCACTACAACTGAAATCCACCGGTAGCGCGAACAATCTTCTGAGTGTAGTCGGTCACGTAGGTCAGCAGCTTCGCCTTCAGATCGCGCCACTCCTCCGAGGCGAGCGCTTGCTGCATACTCTCCAGGTCGTCTGCGAGGGCGCCGGCGAGGATCTGTGGATGGTCTCCGTAGTAGGTGTACCACGCGTCGGACGTCTGAATCCCAAGCTCGAGCAGCGCTGGTGCAAAATCGCGGATGAAAAACTCAAAATAGTCGCTCTCACGGCCAGGCCGAATGTTCCACGACATCAAGAGTTTGACCATGATCCAACCCCTATCCCTCGTCGCGCCGCTTGGGTTCCAGTACGATGACCTCGGTCTCCTCTGAAAGACTGCTCTGGTTGACCTTGAGCGTCTCCTGGGCGTCCACCTTCTCCAATCCCATTTCCTTGAGAAAGCCATCCAGCGTACCGAGCTTGACCTGGAGGTCTGGGATCTTGTAGTACATCGGGACGACGATGCTCGGCTCGAAGAGACTGATCGCTTCAGAGGCCCGAGCCGGCGTCAGGCTCCCTCCGCCTCCTACGGGCACCAGCAGGACGTTCACGGTACCCAAGCTCTCCACCTGGGATTGGGTGGGCACGTGTCCCAGCAACCCAAGGTGGCAAACGGTCAGGCCGTCGAAGTTGAACGTAAAGATGTTATTCAGGCCGCGCGACGCCCCGCGTTTGCCATCGGCGAAAGTGACGATGCCGGTGACGAACACGCCGCCGATCTCGTACTCGCCCGGGCCATCGAGCAGCTTGAACGGCCCTCGCACGCTGGACGTGTAGCGACACATCGGGTCGTCATAGCTCACGGTGACAATGTCGGCCCGAGGCTTGGGAAAGGTGAAGCCGACGTCAGGCGAGCACGGATCGGTCACGACGGTGCCCAGTCCTCGCTCGCTCAATCGGAAGCAGGTTTGTCCATACCAGGTGATTTCCATGCGCGATGCCTCTCTACAGCGATTGTGGAGCAATTATACATAGACTGCCGGAAAAGCCAAGTGGGGGGTGAGACAGGACAACGATGGCACCCTACGAGGGCAGCAGGATGCCGGGGTTCATGATACCGGAGGGATCAAAGACCTGCTTGAGCGCCTGCAGGCTCTGCACGCCCAGGGGGCCAATCTCGCCCTCAAGCCACGGGACGCGCTCGCGGCCCAAGCCGTGATGGTAGGTCAGTGCACCGCCAGCGGCGACAATCGCGTCGATCACCTCTCGCTTGATCTCTTGCCACTGCGCCTGCTTCGCCAGCGGATCGGGATCATCCACCTGTCGCCCCATAAAGGTTGCAGTGAGGGAAACACCGTTTTCTCGGGCAGGGCAGATGTGGATCATCACATAGCCGGGGCCACCGTCATTGCCAGAGACACTGCCCCGCATCGCGGTGACTATCGTCTCGTAGAGGTGCATCAGCTTCGACCAAGTGGTGGCCGTCTCCAGCTTACCGACCATAACGCCGTAACCGATGAGCATGTCACGCAGGTAGGGCTGGGCATAACGATCGCGCATCCACGACTGACCTGCCGCCCGCCCCACCAGACGCCCATGGTGATCGGCGCACACTTCCTGTGCCCGTCCCCATTGCCGAGCAACCCACTCGGCTCTCCCATCGAACCCCACCAGCATCAAGGCACTTCCATCACTCGGATCGTATCCTTGTGCCTTCAAGTATCGCTCAACCAAGCCATCGGTCAGCCGACGCAAGCGGTGCTGTCCTTGATCTAACACAGCGTAGGCAGCAGCCTCAGCCGCATCGGACAGGCACAGAATAGATGGGGAAAGATCGACGCTCTGCACCAAGTCGCGACAAGCAGCGACACCATCCCCCAGACTACGGAAAAGGACACATCGACAATCCTGCACCTCCGGCAACGGGCGAACGTGCATCGTAGCCTCGGTGACGACGCCAAATGCTCCCTCGGAGCCAACGAGCAACTGCAACAGGTTGGGACCGGCAGCCGTGGCCGGCGCGTCCTTCGTCTCGAAGACGCCGACCGGTGTCACTGCCCGCACCGCTCGGGTCAAGTCCTCGATCCTGCCGTAGCCGACGGCGTTCTGTCCCACCGACCGTGTGGCGATCCACCCGCCAAGGGTGGAGAACTCGAAGGACTGGGGAAAGTGACCCAGGGTGAAGCCCTGGGCGCTTAGCTGGGCCTCTATTTCCGGACCGGTCGCGCCGGCCTGGATGCGGGCCATACGCGAAACGGCATCCACGCTGAGCACGCGATCCAGCTTGGCCAAGTCGAGCGTGATCGCGGGACCATCACCGAGGGCTGGCTCGACGCCACTCAAGACGGTGCTGCCGCCACCAAAGGGGATGACCGCAATCTCACGGTCGGCCGCCCAGGCCAGCAGCGCGACAACCTTGCACTGCTCGGCGGGATAGACGACGGCGTCGGGCGGATTGGGGACGCAGCCGGCACGGACGCGGATCAGGTCGCCGTAGGATTTGCCGCAGGCGTGCTCGACGCGGGCCAGCTTGTCGGTGCGCACCGCCTCTTCGCCCAGCAACTTGCGCAGCGAGGAAAGCACAGGGTCGTCCAGGCGCGTTGGGCGCAGCGAGACCTCTTCCAGTGAGACGGGCGGCAATTCGCGCTCGATCGTCTCGTCAGACAGCCCAAGCCATTCCTGGAGCGCGGACCAAAAGGCTGAACGGCCCTCCAACGAATACGCCTGATCTAGCGTGCCCCATCCCCACCAGCGCAGGTTTTGGGTATCCATGCATGACTCCTACGACAGTTTGAGCAGGAGGCGCGCCAAACAGACCCCGCAGTCGTGGTACGACCTCCTGCCCGCTTCCCACCCCCGCTATCATACTGCGGCGCGGAAAGCGTGTCAATAGGAATCATGACCTATGGTCCCTATTCACCAGGGGAACAAGGTACTATCCCAGCCACCTCAAACGTTCTATGTCCCGGCAACTGGAAGACGTCGATATCGAGAGAATCTGCGATGGTTGGCCCACACCCACCCAGCACCAGGGCCTCCCCGACGGCCGGCGAATCCCCTCCAGGTTGGAAAGACCCGTCCCCGTACGTGATCTGCAAGTAGGGAGCATAAGTGGTCCCGCTCTCGCGGGTGGCGAATCCCCTCCAGGACGAATCGGAACCGGACCACTCCGGGCCGCGTAGCATGACGCCATAGTTCGTCAGAGTGCCATTCACCCATCCACGCACGAGGTTGGTCACGTTAAAAGAGTACCAACCCCATGCCTCATGGGTTACAGAAGCGGAGCCATAGGCTTGAACGCAAGAAGGCATCGTGTTCCATGTCACGCCCGACTCTGACCAGGATGAGCTAATGCGGTACGTTGTGATCGTGCGCGATCTACCCGGATAGTCATAGGAATTGACGAGGTATACCCGGAGGACGGCGCTGTCAATTGGTGTACCGGCGGGAATGGCGGACACGTCGAACCGGATCAGGCTGCGCACGATCTGGCCATCCGGGTTCAGGTAGTCGTCGTAGCCAGCCCACATATCATTGGTATCACCCGCGTTCATCGTCGGGTACCCCTGCAAGATGCAGGCATCCCCGACAGAGTGGAACGTGGTGGGCGGAGGTGGTGGGTAGTTCCTTGTCACCAGGGGCAAGTAGATATATTGCTCTCCCACAGTCACGCTGCCGGTGTTGTTGCCGGGCGTGACGTCCTCCGGGTCCGAGATGGTGGCCTCGTTGACGAACGAGAAATCGCTCGGCAGGCTGGGGTCAATCCATCCGTAGATGGTGATCACGCCACTCTGACTTGGTGCCAGTGGTTCGACCTCCCACACGTAGGAGATGACACCAGTCGGCGTGACCGCGAGCGTACTGGAGAAGGTGAGCGTCAGCACTTCAGGCGGGACAGTGTCGGTGACGATCACACCGGCAGCTATCTCGTCGCCGCTGTTGCCGACGGCTAGAGTGAAGGTGATTGCATCGCCGGGAGCAAAGTCGCTGCCGACTACGCCCTTGGTGACGCCGACATCCGGGCCAGAAGCAGCATGCGTGCGCAGGCGGATACCGGCGTCACTGCTCAAAGCCGTCCCCATGTCAGTCCACGAACCGGAGGACCCCGAGAGGCTGATATACGTGCGCCCCGTCTCATACGGGCCGACGTTGTCAGCGACGATGGGATACCCGTAGCTAGCGTTAGTGAACTTGGCCACGGCGACGACGTCGTCACCGCTGCTCACCGCCAGTGGTGAGTCCAGAGCCACGGAGTGATAGCCGGCCTCGGAGAACGAGTTGTTCAACTTGCTAGCCAGCAGACTGCTGAGCGTCGTGCCATCAAAATCGTCGTAGATGTAGACGTCGACGTCGGTCGTTTCGTCTGAGGTCCAGAACTCTACCCGGGTGACGGTCGTGTCGCTGCTGGGGGTGAACTTGGCCAGCGCCCAGGCAGTTGGGTTACTGCCCCCCGATTCTCCATAGGCGGTTACCCATCCACCCTCGTCGTAGTACATGATGTCGCCATTGGGATCATAGTCCTGCCAGTTAGACATGTACGAGGAGTACATGCCGATATTGGCTGAACCATACGTGATCGTAAAGTAGCCGCTGGCGCCCCAGCCAGTGCCCCAACTGTTCTTTACGATCCAACTGCCGCCTCCCATTGCGTCATCCCAACCGACGATCAACACAGCGTGGTTTGGCGTTTCTGTTCCCGAGTAGTCAAGTACGTAGGAGCCGTCGTAGCTAACAAACTCGGCTCCCCAGGCATCGGTGTCACTACCCGCATACATCGACGTCTCGACCGGCCCATAGTTCTGGACGTACTGCTGCAGCACGTTGGTGCTCGGAACACTGTCGCCGGAGATGATGTTCCATTCCAACAGGGTCTTTTGATAAGCACAAGTGGACTTGCAGGAGACGTCACTGGCTACGTAGGGGTCGCACGATTCCAGCACCACCCCCTTCTTGGAGAACAGACTGGCCAATATGAAGTCGTTCCCACCGCTGCAACTGGTCCCGCCCCCGGTGTCGCTGGTTTCGTACCAGTTGCACTCCTTGGCATTATTCTCCGAAAAATCGTACGCAACCGACTCGTCTATCAGCATCTTGGACTCAATGTCGCCGATGGCAGCGAAGGCATAACAAGAGCCGCAGGCACCTTGGTCCTTGACCGGCGTAACCTTGCCCAAAGTGCGCCAATCCCAACTACTCAGCACTGCCTGATCTCTGATCGCGTCCGGCGCTTCCTGCCCCGTCAGGTGAGAGAGGTCCATCGGCGGGGGAACAAAGCCGGTGCCTGGCGGAGGTGGCTCCTGTGCTCCCGATCTGGGCGGCGCCATCTGAAACTCAGCCGGCGCAACCGGGCTTGCGCCGGCTGTCAGCGCCGCTGTGCCGACGAGGGCGCACACCACGAGAAACGAACCTATGACTTTACCACAGATGAGGTCTTTCATTTTTGCTCCTCCTTCTGCTATTGACGAGAACTCGATGGCCCCGCCAGAACGCGGCGACCCCTGCCTCCCCCCTGCGAGTCCAACTTTGCCTTTCTAGCACAGCGGGGGTTACCAAAACCAATTATACTACCAACTCAATAGTGAACAACTGCTTCACGAAGATGAGTGCATTTGTACTTGGGCAGACCCCTGCAAAGCAGGGCATTTCCCGCCAGAGACGGGCGATTTTGGGCTTGTATACCTACCTGCAGTCTTCTGAGTTCATTGTGCCCTATTAGTAGAATAAGGTGCCCAAACAACAAATGCACCTTACGTTGTGTCCGCGCTTTGCACCAGCCTTGCACTGGACTATAATACTCATACAATCTCCTGCACGTCCACAAACCACAAGGAGGTGCACTCATGTCCGACGAACGCAAGAAGGTCTCGCTCCCGACGCTCTTTGAGAAAAAGGCCAATGACGACCCCATCGTCATGCTCACCTGCTACGATTATCCTACAGCCTGCTTTCAGGATCAGGCTGGCATCGACATCATCCTGGTGGGCGATAGCCTGGGGATGACGATGCTGGGTTACGAGAGCACCCTGCCGGTGACGATGGATGACATGATCCGCCATGCCCAGGCCGTGCGGCGGGGCGCGCCCCACGTCTGGCTCATTGGCGACATGCCCTACATGACATACCAGCCATCGATCGAGTCTGCGATCCGCAACGCCGGGCGCTTCATGGCCGAGGCGGCATGCGACGCGGTCAAGCTGGAGGGGGGGGCCGAGATGGCCGCCCGCGTCGCGGGCATTGTCAAGTCCGGCATCCCCGTGATGGGCCACCTGGGGCTGACCCCGCAGAGCGCCAGCGCTTTGGGCGGCTTTCGTTTGCAGGGCAAGAGCGCGTTGCAGGCCAAAAAGATCGTCGATGACGCCAAAGCCCTGGAAGAGGCCGGGTGCTTTGCCATCCTGCTGGAGTTGGTGCCGGAACAGCTATGTCGCATCATCACCGAGCGGGCCGAGGGCTGCATCATCATCGCCCTGGGATCTGGCCTCCACGCCCACGGCCAACTGCTGATCTACCACGATATGTTCGGGCTGTATCCCAAGTTCAAACCGCGCATGGCCAAGGTGTATGCCGACGCGGGGAACCTCATCTTCAACGGTCTGAAGCAGTACGTGGCCGAGGTGACTGACAGAACCTTCCCCCAGCCGGAGAACTGGTTCGAGATGAAGGAGGCAGAGTACGAGGAGTTGATAAAGCTGCTGGACGAGTGATACGTAAAACGTGATGCGTGATCCGTAGAGAGTCATGAGTCACGTATCACGAATCATAGGTTGAAGGAGGGATAGAATGAGTAATTCCCTTAGAGACCGATTAACGATCTCACAAGAGGCGCTGGACGAGATCAACGCGTTGCTGCTCGACCCCGGCAGCCGGGTCGTCAACGACTTCCTCACGGTGGTCGAGAAATACGGCGCCGTCGAGGAGATCAATCGCCGAGCGGAGGAGGCGCGCAAGCTTCCCAACCTGATGGCGCGGCTGCGTGAGGTCAACCCATCTTACGTGACAGACCTAGAGTGGCTGATCGAGCAGCGCGACCGGGAGGCGTTCGTCTCCATCGCCGACTATCGCCGCCGGGTGCTGGGTGATCGGGTCAATGAGATGACGTTCAACCAAGACTTTGCCGTCACGCTGGAGATCAGCGCGCTGCAGTATTTCCCCTTTCTCATCACCGAGGCGGAGCAGGCCGTTGAGCGGGGCGAGTTGATGCCGGGTCGCTACATCCGCGTGCGCAAGATGAAGGAGCAGGAGGCCGATGGCGACCTGCTGGCCGTGGCCGCGGCGATGCAGATCGTGGGGGCCAGCTACGTGGAGACGCTGGATACCAAGGGCACCGACGGCTCCAACGTCCACCTGGGCGGGCCTGCGACCATCACCGGCTACTTTGGCGGCGTGGGCCAGCCCAACGAGCACGCCCTGCAGTGGCTGGACGAGCTCCTCTACTACTATACCACCTACGGCATCAAACAGGTGCTCAACGTCAATCCCGGCACGGTGCTGCTGGGCTACTTCTTGCACAGAATCGGCATCGATAACGAGTTCAAGATCAGCGTCTATATGGGCAACGACAACCCCTACGCTGCACTGTGGACGCTCATCGGCGCCAAGCTGTTCTCGCGGCCCGATGGCACTAGCCCCTTGATCGGCTTCAACTGGTCGAACTCGGTGAACAACGAGACCATGGAAATCACGGCCGAGGTTCGCGGGGCCTTGGGCTTTGAGGACATTGTGCGCTTTGAGCATCACATCACCGAGACGTGGAAGTCGATCGTGCGCCAGCCCTATGACCGGCTCGACGAACTGGTGGAGATTGCCGATCACGTGGCCAACATCTCGGCCAAGCACGAGGGCGCGCCGCCGGCGGTCGAGACGAGGCGCGAGCATCCGTCCGACATCCTCGACTACTTCCGCGACAAGCGCGATGTGGAGGATGCGGGCGACATGCCACTCTTGCTGCGCAACTACCTGGACAAGCACGATGCAGTCAATCGCACCGCGCGGGCGCTGACGGAGAACGGGTTGGCGTTCGTGGCGGCCAAGAATCTGCATCGGTAGGCTGGCTTACGTGCTTGGATTCTCAGCTTGAGGATTCATTCTCAGGCAAAGGAGGAGGCACCATGATCCCCAAACGCATGAGCGAGTTCCTACACGACGCGCTCCCCGAGCGCACCTGGCGCAACCGGCTACGCCGGGAAGGGCCGTTGGCCTTCTTGGAGTTTGGCCCGCTCGACGTGGACCGCTTGCAGCGGCTAGGTATCACCGCCGACCGGCTGGGGCCGCGGCTGGTGGTTTGCATGTGGGACGAGGAGGCGGAGCTTGAGGCCGGTGGCTACTTGGTGGTGGACAGCCTGGCGATGGGTCGCCCGTCGATGGGCGGCATCCGCATGTTGCCGGATGTGACCCCTCAGGCCATCCACAACCTGGCCCGCGGCATGACACTCAAGAACGCGGCGGCTGACCTGCCCTATGGCGGCGGCAAGGCTGGTGTAGTCGCCCCAAGCGATCTCTCGCCGGAGCAGCACGCCGAGGTAGTGCGTCGCTTCGCACATCTGATCTACCGCTATCGCGACATCTACCTCCCCGGCCCTGACGTGGGTACCAATGACGCCGATATGAAGACGGTGGCCATCGAGAACGGCCTCGATTGCGCGCTCTCCAAGCCGGCCGACATGGGCGGCAACCGCATCGATCAGTTGGGGGCCGCTGGCGGCGGCGTGGTCATCGCCATCGACGCGCTGCTGGGCGAGATCGAGCGGCTGCGCGTCCTGCCGCAGTTTGCCGATCTACAGGTGCCTTCCCGCTCCGAGATGACGGTGCTGATCCAGGGATTTGGCGCGGTGGGCGCTCACGCCGCCACAATCCTGCAGGAGCGTGATCCCGCCCCGCGCATCGTCGGCGTCAGCGACGCCACTGGCTACCTCTACGACGAGCGAGGGCTGCCTATCGCCGAGCTGTTCGACGCCCGAGACGCCCACGGCGTCGTGACCTTTCCCCATTTCCTCGAAAAGCTCATAGACGTGCGCTCGTCTGCACCCCAGACCAAGTTCTCCAACGCGCCCAACGACCTGCTGCGCGAGTCGGCCTTTTGCTTCGTACCGGCCGCGCCGGTGGCCAACTACCTGGGTGTGGACATTACCTCTAGTCCTTCGATGACGGTGGATCGGATGGGACGCTGGGCCATGATCGTCGAAGGAGCCAATACCTACTCACCCGATCCATCTCGAAAGGCCGCGCGCGCTCGGATGGAACGGGCCGTCTACTGGCAGGCGGGGGTGCTCATCGCCACCGACTACCTGGTCAACTCAGGCGGCGTGATCTATGCCGCGCAGGAACGCATGATCAAGACCCCCGATCACCTGCGCATCCCCGCCGAGATGCTGGGGGATCGGGAGGCGGTGGAGCGTTGGCTGGTCGATCAGCAAGCCGACCTGGAGGCGCTGGCGGAACAGCGACGCATCGCCGGGGAGGCCAGGCGGGATGAGGTAATCCGCCGCAATATGAAGGAACTGGTGGATCGCTTGGTCGCCGACCCTGACATGCTTCCCTGCGAGGCCGCCGAGCATATCAGCATCAGCCGGATCGCCTCCAGCGAGCGGTATCGCACCGTGGCCGACGTGATGTCGCCCATTCCCACCATTGCCGAGGACAGCACTGTGCGCGATGCGGCGCAGATGCTGGTAGACGAAGAGGGCGACCTGCTGGCCGTCGTCTCGGCGAGTGGGGAGTTGGTCGGCATCGTCACTGACTGGGACATCACCCGCGCCTCGGCCACAGCCTGCACCGAGGACGTGGGGCTGGCGGAGATCATGACGCGCGACGTCATCACTGCCCACCCCGGCGACCACGTCCTTGATGTCGTGCGCAGGCTAGAGCATCATGAGATTTCCGCCATGCCGGTGATCGACGACGGCGGCGTGCGCGGACTCATCAGCGGCGATCTGCTGGCCCGGCGCACGCTATACCGGCTGCTGCAGGCGGGGGAAGACTGAAACGCCGTCTTGTCCAATTTGCCGCCCTGGGCTACAATGTCGGCTCGTATGGACGATAGATGGTGTCGGCTTGAGCGATGGGCATTGGTGGGCCTCTTCCTGTTGGCCTTCATCCCTCGGGTTGTGTACCCCGTCTCCCGCCCCATCCAGTGGTACGCCCGCTCCGCCGGATTCTTCGAGGCCGTGCTGCATGGCGATTGGGCAGGGACTCTCTTCTCCGAGCACCCCGGCGTGACGGTGATGTGGCTTTCAGGGGTGGCGCTGTGGGGCTGGTACGGTCTGCAGTCGCTGCTGGGTCTGAACCCTCCGGTGCCGCTGGATATCGATGGGTATGCCTTTGCCGACCGGATGGCGGTGGGTGTGGTGCCGCTGGCGCTTGTCGTGGCGCTGGGCATCGTTTGGGGCTGGTTCCTCCTGCGTCGTCTGTTCGATCGGCGGGTAGCCTGGGTGGCTGCGCTCCTATGGGCGGTCGATCCTTTCTACCTGGCCAATTCAAAGGCGCTCCACCTCGACGCTGTGCTCTCCACGCTGATGGTGCTCTCTGCCCTGTGGATGCTGGTCTATCTGCGGGAGCGCCGCTGGCCGCAGTTGATCGTCTCGGCTGTCCTGGGCGGCCTGGCGATCCTGACCAAGGTATCGGCTGTCTTTCTGTTCCCCTTCTTTGCTTTTTGTCTCCTCGTTGGCTGGCTCTTGACTCGCCGCAACTCGAAACCTCAAGTCTTAAATCTCAAATCAGCAATCTTTAGCCTTTTCCTTTGGGGCGCTGTTGCCGTTGTGATCTGTCTTGCTCTCTGGCCTTCTCTGTGGGTGCAGTCGAGGGCTAGTTTCGACAAAGTGGTCCGCCAAGGCATACTTCTTCACACAGACAGTCCCCGAGATCAGCCCTTGTTCTACCGGGGGACGTTGGACGTATATGACCCTGGCCCAAGATTTTACTGGGATACCATCCTCCACCGCACAACTTTCCTGACGCTGCCTTTCATTCTGGTGGGGTTCCTGGCATTGTGGGGACAGCGGCAGGAGGAGCAGGTAACGTCTTTGCTCTTGATTGGTTTCGCCGCATTCTACTTCGTCCAGATGTCGCTGGGGGGATGGAAGGATGGGCGCTACATGCTGCCCGTGTTGCTTGTGGTTGACGTATTGGCGGCCTGCGGCCTGGCCTGGTGGGTCGGCCGTCTGCCACTGAGGTCCGTTGTACAGGTCGGCCTTATTGGTGGATTGCTGCTGGCCCAGGCTGTCATCGTGTTTTTTCATCACCCTTACTATGGCACCTATTACAATGAATTGCTGGGTGGCCCGAAGGCCGCGTTGCGCGTCTTTCCCCCGGCCGAATGGGGGGAAGGGTTGGACTTGGCGGGGCAGTACGTCGATCGGCAGCTGGGCACGAAGGATGCCACCGTCGGCACCCAGTTCCTGGCGTACGAGATGGTGGTCCAGCACGTGCGCTCGCCGGTTTACGATATTGCGCAGGTAAAGGACGACGTGGACTATCTGGTGTTTGGCGTCCAGTATACGATGCGCGGAAGGAACTATGACCGCTGGGGAAAGTTATGGGAGGAGACGTACAAGTTTCGCGAGCCGGAGTTTGTCGCGTCCTTCGGCGGCGTCCCCTACGCCTGGGTCCACCGGCCTGACGCGGAGCCGGTCATTCCTCAGCGGGTGGACGCGGGATTGGGGGAGAGCATTCGGCTGGTGGGCTACCGACTGGTTCCGAACGAGGTCTCACCTGGCGACGCGCTGTTATTGACGCTTTACTGGCAGGCCGACGCGCCGGTGGATGAAGACTATACTGTCTTTGTGCACCTGCAGGCGCTGGATGGGACGTTGGTGGCGCAGCAGGATAATCCGCCGGTGCGCGGCACGCGGCCTACGAGCGAATGGGAGTCAGGCGAGCTGATTGAGGACCCCTACGAAATTCAGATCCCTGCCGATGCCGCTTTTGGGGAGTACGCGTTGAGTACCGGGATGTACAATCCAGTGACGGTGGAGCGGCTGGAGGCCCTCGGCGCCGACGGCGGGCAACTGCCGGAGGCTCGGGTGGTGTTGGCCGGTGTGTCGGTGCAACCGGCGGTGCCCTGGTGGCGGTGGGCGCTTTCGGGGCTGTGGCTGGCGATTTTGAGTGCCGGCCTGGTGTGGCCCTGGTTCAATAGAAGGAGGTTGCCCCTTGACGCGTAACGCTCGCCGTTGGACGTACATTGGATTGATGCTGGTGTTTCTGTTGGCTTTGTGGTTACGTTGCATTAAGCCTCTTTCACGCCAGGTAGAATGGTACCACCGTCCCATCGGCTTTTTTGCGGCTGTGTTGGAGGGGCATTGGGCAGATACGCTTTTCAGTGAGCATCCCGGAGTGACCACGATGTGGGTTGTTGGGAGCGCCGAGTACTTGGTGTATGCTGTGCGCACAGCTCTTGGCCAGCATCCTCCGCATCCCAGCGATGTGGAAGGGCGCGCTTTTATCTACGAGATGTCTGTTGGGGTGTGCGCCTTGGCTGTGTGTGTGGCTCTCGCAATTATCTTGGCGTGGTATCCTCTTAGGCGGCTGTTCGGGGAACGTGTGGCGTGGGTTGCCGTTATCTTGATGGCCTTGGATCCCTACTATGTCGCCACTAGCAATGCGCTTCACCTCGACTCACTGCTGACGGCGTTCATGACGCTATCGGCTCTAATGCTGCTGGTCTATTTGCAAGACAGCAGTTGGCGGTTTCTCGTTGCTTCGGCCATCTGTGGCGGGCTGGCGTTTTTGACGAAGGCTCCTTCGCTGTTTCTGTTGCCGTTTTCGGCGTTGGCGCTGTTTGTGGCATTCGTCGGTCGGAAGCAATTCAGTCTCGGGGCGTTCGCTCGTCGTTGGGTGCTGCCGTTGTCGCTTTGGATAGGCATCGTGGCCGTCGTTTACGTGCTGCTGTATCCGGCTATGTGGACCATACCGGGCGAGGCCCTAAGCCGCACTATCAATCAGACGGTGCACGATACGCAAACGCCGCACTTCAATCCCGTCTACTTTCGGGGCAAGTCCCATATCGACGATCCAGGCCCTTGGTTTTATGTCTATACTTTGGCCTTCAAGTCGAGTTGGGCCAGCTTGGGACTGGCAGTTCTCGGTGTTGTGACGTTGTGGCGGTTGCCGGGCCAACAGCGCCGGTCAGCACTGCTGGTGATCGTGTACATCATGTGCTTTGGCCTGCAAATGACTATCGGAGCCAAGAAGGGGCCGCGTTATCTATTGCCGGTGTTCCCACTGTTTAGCGTGATAGCAGCCCTGGGATGGGCGATGTGGCAACAGGGTGTTGCCCGATGGCTGCGACGCAAAAGTGTTGCCTGGGCCATCTCTGTTTTACCTATCGCTGCGCTGGCGGCAATATTGTTGGTCGTTTATCCTTATTATGGTACGCACTATAATCTGCTTTTTGGGGGGATACAGGCCGCCGCGCGCGACTTTGCGCTTCAAGAGCAGGGCGAGGGAGTTGATTTGGCCGCTCGGTGGTTGGAGGCGCAGGGAGGAGAACGGCTCCGTGCGGCTGTTCAGTTGCCTGCGGTGTTTATTCAATATACAGGGGCACAGGCTATCGAGTTTGGTGATCTGGATGTTGACTATGATTATCTCGTTTTCGATCGTAACCACATTGTGCGTGATTATCGCGCTGTTGACTGGGAAGATGAGTGGAAGCAGTATCGTAGTCGTGAGCCCGTATTCTACAAGGACTTTGGCGGCATTCCCTATGTGTGGGTCTATCGCGCTCTGCCTGCGGTGATTGGTGAAACGACACCCGATCATGTTTTTCGTGGTTGGCTGGGCCACGACGTCGAGTTACTCGGATACGACTGGCAGGAAAAATTGGTGTCGGCAGGTGAGACGCTCCCTTTGCACCTATATTGGCGAACCGCCAAGTCGCTGGACGTGGACTATACGGTGTTCGTGCATGTTCACAGACCGGATGGGCAGTTGCTGGCCCAATGCGATAGCATACCACTTGGAGGTACGCGTCCAACGACGACTTGGCAGGCTGGCGAAGTAATCCGGGATGCGTGTGAGGTGACGCTGCCGCCTGATGCGCAGATTGGTGGCTATCGTGTATATGTGGGCATGTATACCTGGCCGGAGTTGGAGCGTTTGCCCGCTCGTGTGGCAGGCGGCGCGGAACTACCCGATGGCCGGCTGCCATTGCTGACCTTTGAGTTGGGTGACGCGGAGGCACTGCGTCTTCCCTGGCCGTGGATGGTCTTGGCATGGCTGGCGACGCTGGCCGTGTTAGGGACCGGGGTGGCGGGAATGTGGCGACGGGGGGAAGAGGCTGGTGTCTAGGCGGGTGCGGCTCTCTGGCTGGGCGGCGGTGGTGCTGCTGCTGGTTGCCTTTGGGCTGGCGCTGACCAGCGCGCGAGTCAAGTCGGCCACCTTCGACGAGGAAGCTTACATCGGCAAGGGGACGGCCATCTGGAAAGGGGGTAACTATTGGCTGCGCACTGCCCATCCTGCCCTGGCGCCGATGCTGAACACACTGCCCCTGCTGCTAGAGCCGGAGGTTACACTGCCTATTGAACACAGCTGCTGGCCCGATGGCAGCGGGCGCAGTTGCGGACGGGTGATGCTTTTCTATCGGGGCGATACTCAGCGGACCTTGCTCCTGGCCCGGCTGCCGACGATTTTCCTGATGCTCATTCTGGCTGCGGTGGTCTACCGGTGGTCTCGTGAGCTTTTTGGTGTGCCCGCTGATCTTGTTGCTATGGCACTGTTTGTGTTCGATCCCAATGTGTTGGCCCACGCGCGCTTGATCACCCTCGATTTTGCTACCACGGCCTCTACTTTTATAAGTTGGTTTGCCCTGTATTGTTTCTGGCGCAGGCCCGGTTTGTTTCGGTTGGTGTTGCTGGGGGTGGCATTGGGGATGGCAGGAGCGACGCGGTTTACGGCCGGTTACCTAGTACCGCTCTTTGTCCTCGTAAGCCTGGCGCGAGTCTGGCAGCCGGTTGACGCAGGCCGTTTCGCGGCTCTGCGGGTAGCTAATCGTCGGCGTAGATTAGTCACAGTGCTGTGGCTTCTTGTCGTCGTGGGTGTCGTCGCTGTTTCCGTCATCTGGCTTGTCCACGGGGCGGCTTTCGGGCCAGTGCCTCGCTGGGGGAATGTTCGGTTACCAGCTCCAGCCTATTTCAACGAGCTTGCTGCTTTGTTGGAATATCGAGACAAACCACAGGATGCTTTCCTGCTCGGTCGTCATTACGTAGGAGGATGGTGGCCCTATTTCATCGTCGCCTTCTTTACCAAAACACCCCTGGCAACCGTTTTGCTGGTAGTGTTGGCGATGGTGTTCCTAATCCGGAGGCGGGATGGCGGCTTTGGGGAGACTGTGCTCTTGATCGCTGCCGGTAGCCACTTTGGGCTGAGTCTGATCAACCCTTTCAACATTGGCTATCGTCACCTTTTGCCCATATTGCCTTTTTTGTCCGTCTTTGCCGCGCGAACGGCGCGGTGGGCTGGTCAAGTGACCCACGACGGACAGTCACTGCGTCGATGGCCTCGTTACGTGATGGGGGTGCTCTTGGGATGGTTGGTCGTTGCCAACGTCTCAATCTACCCGAACTACCTGGCTTATTTCAATGAACTGGTCGGGCCGCAGAACGGTTACCGTGTGCTGGTGGATTCTAACCTGGATTGGGGGCAGGATCTTCCGGCCCTCCAAGAGTACGTGAAGGAACATGGTGTTTCCTCTCTTTACCTGAGTTGGTTTGGTGAGTCGCGCCCTTGGCAGTACGATATCTCGTATCGATTCATTCCCAGCAAGCCCGACGAGTTGAGCGATATTTACACCCGTGTTTATCATCCCGACTATCCGCCACCGGGCACGTATGCCATCAGCGCCACCAACCTGCAAGCCCTCTTATTCGATGACAAGGAGCTTTTCGGTTGGTTTCTTCAGCGCAAGCCAGTGGCTCAGCTTGGCTACTCGGTCATGATCTATGAGGTTCCACGTTTACTAGACCCTGACGCACCGCCGGTTACGGTGGCGTTGGGTGACAGGCAGATTGATCAAGTGCCTGCCGATGCTTTTGAGATGCTTTGGCGCACGAACGATCTGTACCTGCGGTGGTACAACACGCAGTCCAGTTGCATATTCCCGCCAGAGGACGTTGTCTGGTACGTTTTGGACGCTGGCATTGCTCCCGACCCACCTTTGTGCCCACTCTGGGAAGAGACGGAACAGGTGACAGAGCTGCCGATGCGAGGTGGAGAGAGACAGTCGCTTGCGTTTTATCGCTTGCAGACGACTCCTGCCAGGCGTGAGGATTGGTTCCAAGAGCTGGCCGCGGCTTCTCCTGTGGTTGTCTCGGACGAGGTCGCTTTTGTCTCGGGTGAGGCGCCCGACCTGCGCTGGGAAATCGCGCCTCCGCTGCGGTTTGGGGATCGGCTGGATCTGATAGGATATCACGGCTTCTCTGACCGGCTTAAGCCTGGTTCGGAGTGGCAGTTTGTGAGTTACTGGCAGGTCACAGGCCCGGGGAATGAGCTTAAGGTCTTTGTGCAGTTGTTGGATGATGGGGGGGATGCACGCACGCAATACGACGGGCTGGACGTTCCCGTCATCGGGTGGCGAGAGGGGGATTGGCTGGCGCAGCGGCACACCTTGTCGTTGCCTGGCGATCTTTCGCCCGGCCGTTACTGGGTGCAGTTGGGCGTGTATGATGTAGAGACAGGGCAGCGGCTGCCGGTGTTGGTGGATGGTGCGTCGGTGGGTACGCGGTTGTTGTTGCCTGCGGTGGAGGTCAGATGACGTTGGCGAAGGTGTTTCGTGTCACCAGCGACTTTGTCCGGCGCCCATGGGTGCGTGGATCGCTGGTAGCGCTCCTGGTCTATGCTTTTGTTGCGTGCGTCGTCTTTTACCCTGTTCCGTTTTGCTTGAATTCTGTGCTGTTGGGCTTTGACGGTCGCGATGGTTGGGAGCACGCCTGGTGGCTTTGGTTCGCCAAACGGCTGCTGTTGGAGGGGAGGGGGTTAGGTGATCTGTATCTTCTCAACCATCCTGCTGGGTTGCAGCACCCTTATCAGTGGTCGATGGTGAGCTTTAGTTTGATCGCCTCACTCATAGGCAGTCTGTTCCCCCCAGCGGCGACATATAACTTGATGGCTTTGGGGTCTTTTGTGATGAGTGGTCTGGCGGCCTATCATTTGTGCCGAGACTTGACACACAATCACTGGGCCTCGGTGGTCGGTGGTGCTATTTTCGCCTTTTGTCCTAACCGATTGGGTCACGCTCTGGCCGGCTGGCTGCCGCAGATGACGGCTTATCTGTACCCGTGGTATGCATTGCTTCTCATCCACACCTTGTGCCATCCTGCGTTGCGCCGCAGTGTGGGACTGGGCGCGTTGGCAGGGGTGGCCGCTACGATATGGCCGATGCACATTGCCTATTTCATGATTCCACTGACGGTCGTCATCGTTGGGTTTGACCTGGTGCGTCGTAGGCATGCTTTCTTTGCGGATCGACAGGTGCTTTACTTAGGCCTGGCTTTTGCGATCTCTTTGGCGATTACGTTGCCGTTCCTGCTGCCGCTCCTCGGTGGTCGGTTCCAGGGAGATCTGGAGTATCTCTCGACCTCGGGCATTGTGGGCCATTCCGCCGATCTGTTGGCCTTTTTCACGCCGTCTCCCTATCATCCCGTCCTGGCACCTCTGGGGCTGGTGCCCGCGTTTGCCCAGCGTGTCTTCTTTGAGCCGGAGGCACTCAGGGCGTGGCTCGCCTACCCAGGACTGATCGCGATGGGATTGGCGCTATGGGGGGTAGTGCGGGTTAAGCCGCGGCTTTGGGAGTGGCTCCTGCTGGCCCTGGGTGCTGCTCTCCTATCGTTAGGCCCAATTCTCGTGGCAGGGAGGGAACCGGTTGAGTATGTGGTAGACGGCTATCAGTCTTACCTGCCCATGCCCTATGCGCTTGTGCGAGCTGTGCCTCTTCTTGACTGGGGGCGGACCCCTGGGCGCATCGTGACTACAGCTATGCTTGGCGTGGGCGTGTTGGCCGCTTATGGGCTGGCCGATCTCCTGGAGCGCCTGCCAGCTCTCCGCTGGCAGGCCGGGGTGCTGGCCATCGTTGTCGTTACCCTGGTCATTTTTGAGTATGTGCCCATCTGGCCCTTCCCTGCCGGAGATGCTCGAATGCCGCCGGTCATTCAGTACATCATCGATCAGCCGGGTGATGGAGCGATGCTGCACGTCCCCATGGGGCGCCGCCGGGTCAACAATCAGGCTTTGTTCTTCCAAACGGCTACTGGCCGGCCCATAGTTGGTGGGGAGGTGTTGCGTTTGTTGCCGGACGTTCCACCGTGGTTGGAGACGATTGAGGGATTGATCTTGGCCGATTCCGCCCCGGACGTGGTTTCTCGCCCTTCTTTGGAGGAGCGCCAGGCTTGGCTGCGACTTTTTGACGTGGATTGGGTGCTGCTTCACAAATTGGAGCCAGGTGATGTTCGTTACCGGCCCTTCATAGAGGAACTGCTGGGGAAGGCGGTTATCGAAGATGATACGCTGGTAGCGTTTCCTGTTCCCGATGACGTCGCAGCATTGGAGCCGTCGCAACTATATACGCTAAGTGACTATGGCTGGCATTCGCCGGAGCAGGACGGGGTGATCTGGCGGCGATGGCTGGGTGAGGAGGGGGAGCTGTATGTCTACTCGACACGCGAGGAAAGGGGTTCCCTGCGCTTTACAGCGGATTCGCATCTCGTGTTTCCTGTCCTAGAGGTTTACTTAAATGGGCAGTTGCTTGATGCCGTGGTGGTGGATGAGCGTATGGCTCATACCACACGCCCGTTTACGCTGAGACAGGGGATGAATGTTTTTCGCTTCCATGCGTCGGGGGACTTTTCAGCGATGTTGGATGACCCACGCTGCTGGAGCAATGCGCTGCTCGAACCGCCTGCAGAGAATGGTGTGCAGCCCTGCGATCCGACAAAGGCGCGGACGACCTATCGCACGTTTGTCTTGGACAGTATGAGTTTTGTCCCGGAGGGTGAGCTGCCTGCTGGCGAAGGGCTTGATATTGACTTCGGCAGCCAGATGCGGCTGCGGGGGTGGACGTTGAGCGGGGTGGCGTTGCGACCTGGGGAGACGTTGACGGCGACGTTAGCTTGGGAGGCGACGACTGAGTTGAGTGACCGGTATGTCGTGTTTGCGCACGTGCTGTCTCCCGATGGCTCGTTAGCGGCGCAGTGCGATAAGCCCATCGGTGATGGGTTAATCCCCTATGCTGTCTGGCCGCCGGGAACGACGTTTTCCTACCCGGTGACGCTCGAATTGCCCGGCGACCTGTCGGCGGGTGACTATCGTCTCCTGCTCGGCGTCTACCTCTGGCCCAGCCTGGAGCGGCTGCCGGTGCTGGTGGACGTGCCGGGTGCTGATACCGGTACGGTGGAGATGGGTACCATAAGGGTTGCGCCATGATCAAGGTTATTCGCCGTCGTTGGTTGGATATCGCTGTTCTGGCGTGCTACTCGGTTTTGGCGACGATTTACGCTTGGCCGCTGATGCGGCGTTTCGGAGTGGCCCTGGCAGGCGATGGCTACGACATGTACGTTTTCCAGTGGGCCAATTGGTGGATCGCTCGCGCGCTGGGTCAAGGCCAGTCGCCATATTACACCGCGATGCTCCTCTACCCCCGTGGTGTCAATCTCCACTTTCTCAGTTTTTCTTGGCTGAACACCCTCGTTTGGTGGCCGCTGCAGGCCGTCGTCGGAAATGCGGCGGCTTACAATTTCACTGTGTGGTGGAGCTGGCCGCTGGCCGGATTTGGAGCATACCTGCTAGCTCGCGAGGTGACCGGTGATCGGAGGGCTGCCTTTGTAGCTGGCCTGATCTATGCTTTCTATCCCTATCACTTTGCCCAGCGCAACCATCTTAATCTGCTCAGCGTGCAGTGGATTCCTTTCTCGTTGCTCTTTCTGATGCGGACGGTGCGTCGTGGACGGGTTCGGGATGGGATTCTGGCTGGGGTTTTCTTCGCCTGCTCTGGCCTCTCCGGTTGGCACCTGCTGACGTTGAGCGGAATGCTGGGGGGGCTGTGGCTCGTGTACGCCTGGCTGACGGAGCGGCATGAGTGGTCTCGGGAAAACTGGAAGGCGTTGATGGTGATGATGGTTGTCTTGGCGGCGCTAGTCGGGCCGCTCTTGGCGCCTATTGCCTGGGAGCAGTTTGTGAATCCCGAGGGGCAGGACCCTTACCTGGGCAAGGAGGGGGAGACACAGTCTGACCTGGTTTCGTACATTCTCCCCAGTCTCTATCACCCATTGTGGGGGCATCTCGCCGCGCCGGTCCACGACCGTTTCCTGCGCAATAAGGATCACGCCGTCGCGCTGGGTTATGTGCCCCTGGCCCTGGCCGGGTATGGGCTTCTGCGATGGCGTGCGGGAAAACGTGAAAAGAAGGTCTGGTTTTTTTGTTTGTTGGTGTTCGGTGTCCTGGCCTTGGGGCCGTTTCCCCGCGTCAACGGCGTGGCTTATCCTCAGATCCCATTGCCCTATCGATTGGTCGGATGGACTTTGCCCGTCCAATCGTTGCGTAATCCGGAACGCTTCAACATCGTTGTGGGACTGTGCTTGGCCTTGGCGGTGGGCGTGGCGACCGGCGACATAGTACGCCGCTTGTCTGTGCGCCGTGCTGCCATCGTCGTTGTCTTGTTGAGCGGGTTGGTGTTGCTGGAGTACTGGGCGTGGCCCTTTCCGACGACAACGTCCAATGTCCCGGTTTTCTATTACCAACTCGCTGCCGACCCTGACGATTTTGCGATTGTCGATGTGCCGATGACCAACGATCTGTCCAAGCTCTACATGTACTATCAGACCATGCACGGCAAACCTACAGTCACGGGGCATGTCTCTCGTCCGCCGGAAGGTACATACGATTTCATCACCTCGGTGCCGTTGTTGAACGCGCTGTGGAACACGCGCCGGCCGCCAGTCGATCGGCAGCTTTCCGGTGATTGGGCCGCGCTGGCTGAGTATGGCGTGCGATACATCGTGGTTCATCAAGAGCTGATGAGCGAGGATGAATGGGCAGCCTGGCAGGAGTATGCAGATGTCGAGCCGGTCCTCGTGAGTGGGGGCCTGCAGATATATCGGGTGGTGGATTCTCCTTAGGGCGAATTCTGCTGTATCTTGGTATCCTGCCTGATGATGGGAAGTTGTGGTATTTCTGGCAAGGAGAGAGGTGTTGGTGTGGGTTATTCAAAGGTAAGGCAGTCCCTTCGAGGATTTTTCACGTTGCCTCGTGTATGTGAAGTCGGATTGTTTTTCCTTGCGTTCCTGCCAAGGGCGCTGTATCCGGTCTCTCGTCCGTTGGAGTGGTATGGCTGGTCCCTGCGTTTTGTATCTGCTGTACTGCGGGGTGATTGGGGGGCAACCTACATGAAAGAACACCCAGGGGTTTTTCTCATGTGGTTGTCTGGAATTGCTATGGCCGTTCGGCGTGCAGCCCTCGGTGAAAGTGTTATTCGCCTACCGGCAAAGGAGACGATTGGCTTGGGATTGACGCCGCAGGAGCTTTTTGCTGCCATCGTGCCGCTGGCCTTGGTCATCGCCCTGGAAATTGTGTTGGTCTACATTCTCTTGCGTCGTCTGACGTGCAGCCAGGCGATTGCCGTGGTGGGGGCGGCTCTGCTGGCTTTGGACCCATTTCACATCGCCAAATCAAAAGTGCTGATGCCGGACGGCGTGTTCAGCACGACGATGGTCGTCTCGGCTTTGTTTGGACTGTGTTACGTCCTGAATGGTCGTAGGTGGCGAGACTTGATTCTCTCCGGCGTGTTCGCCGGGTTGGCGATGCTCGCCAAGATGCCTGGGATATTGCTGGTTCCCTGGACCGGCGTGATTCTTCTCGTTGGCTGGTGGATGGGGCGCAAGGCTTCACAGAATGGTGGTTTTCTGCGTGCGGTGGTGCTTTCGTCTTTGGTCTGGGGAGGTGTGGCTGCCGCCGTCTTTATCGCGTTGTGGCCCTCCATGTGGGTGCGCCCGCGCCTGACGTTGGAGGCCATGTACCATGCGGCATCTAGCTACGCTGGACAGCCTCACAACCACCCAAATTACTTCCTGGGGCAGGTCATCACGACAGACCAGGGACCTTTGTTCTATCTTGTGGCCTGCTTGATCAAATCGACATTTATCACGCTGCCGTTCTTTGGAGTCGCGCTGCTCCTAATACCGGCGGCCTGGCGCGAGCGCCGTAAGCAGGCGCTCGCGGTTTTGGCGTTGTTGGGATATGCGCTGCTCTATGGGGTACAGATGACGATGGGGGCGAAGAAGGGGATCCGCTATGTGCTGCCGGTGTTTCCACCCTTGGACGTCATAGCAGCCTTTGGAATTGTGTGGTGGGCGAGACGGTTACAACAGTGGCTTCGAGTACGATGGTTTGTCAAAGTCGTGGTCGTCGTCGTTCTGGTGGGACAAGCGCTGGTCTCGTTGCCGTGTCATCCATATTACGACGTGCGTGATAATCTCCTGATTGGCGGTCATCAAATAGGGCGTCGCTTGATCGCTCCGATGGATGAAGGTGAGGGACTCGACCAAGCGGCGCGTTATCTTAACGATCTACCCGGCGCATCTGATCTACGCGTTGGCGTGCAGATGGATAGGGCTTTTCGGAAATACTTTGATGGCCGGGTGGTCGAGTTCATCGATCCATCGGCTGATTATCTGGTTTTTGCTCAGAACACGGTCACACGTCAATCGGGGATCGAGGCGTGGCAGGCACTATGGGATAGGTATCGGTTCACCCAACCTGAATACCAGGTTTCTTTTCGGGGCATTCCCTATGTCTGGGTCTATGGCACCGACCAGGCATCATTGGCCGCTAAGGATGTTGGTAACTCAGGGGAGGGAGAACTGGGCGGCTTGGTGGACTATTTGGGATACGATGTTTTCCCGTCTCATCAGATCGCACCGGCAGGGGTAGTAGAGCTGCGGTTGGCCTGGAAAGCGCGCGAGAGTCTGCTGGCCAACTACAGCGTTTTTGTTCACCTGGTGGATGGCGATGGTCAATTAGTGGCACAGCAGGATAACTGGCCGGTACGTGGGACGAGACCGACTGTGACCTGGAAGCCGGGTGAGCTTGTTGCTGATTATTACTCCTTGCCAATTCCACTCAACGTATCCCCGGGGCGGTATGTGATTTATGCTGGCTTGTATGACGCTGATTCCGGGAAGCGGTTGCCGGTCTTTGTGGGTGGGGAGAGCCAGCCCCATGATCGGCTGAAGGTGTGTGTGATAGCGGTACGTCCCTTGATACCCTTTGGAGTAAAGGTGTTTGACGTTGTGTGGTTGGGAATTCTGTTGGCAGGATGTATTTTGCCTATGATCAGGAGGCAAGAAGTGAAAGGTCGGACAAATGCATAAGCTTTTGCGAGATCAGCGTCAGCATTTAGCTGTGTTGATCCTTTTTGTATTGCTGACCCTGATTATATCGTATCCGCTGCCGCTGCGCTTGAACCAGCTTCTGATCGGAAAGGATATTGATGATTTCATCAACCCTTGGGTAGATTGGTGGACACATCATGTGTTAACCACGCAGGGGGAGTATCTGTACTACACTGATTATCTTTTCTATCCCAATGGCGTCAGTCTGGTTTTCCACTCCTTTAGCCATGTCAACACAGCAGTCTCCCTGGCGCTGCAACCATTGATCGGCCAACCGGCTGCTTATAATGTGTCTATGCTGCTGGCGTATTTGATATCGGCTTTTGGCATGTACTTGCTCATCGAACATCTGACCGGATCGAAGGTAGCGGGTGTTTTGTCGGGCGTTGCATTTGCTTTTAATCCGTATCACGTGTTCGAAAGCCATCATCCTGTGTTAATGGCTACCCAGTGGATACCGCTGTCTTTGCTTTTTTTGATCCGCTGGCTGCGCGAGCATAGGAAGTGGCATTTGTTGCTGGCTGCGCTGTTTTTTCTCCTCAATGCTTTGACGAGCTGGCACCTGATGATTTTCGTTTCGCTGTGGTTGGTTGTGTTTGCAATATACCACTTGATCTTTGAGCGCGGTCAGGCCTTCTGGAAGCGGGTCTGGAGGTGGGGGGCGTTTGGTCTGCTGGCCGGGCTTTTGGTGTTGCCTTTCTTGTTTCCTTTGCTCCGCGAGCAATTTGTAGTTTCACAGCCCTATATGGAGGCCAGTGTTGAGGATGGGCGTCCTATGGATCTATGGAACGTGATACTGCCCCCCTGGGTCGAGCAGGTCAAGCGAAGCGGGTACTTGGGGCTCGTAGCGATGTTTTTAGTGGTGGTCGGCGTATGGAAAGGAGGGAAAGAAGCTCGAATGTGGGCAGTGAGTGCTGCGATCTTTTTCCTGATCGCAATTGGCCCAAAGCCCAAGTTTCGAGGGGAGGTCATCGAAGCGGTGACCTTGCCGTGGTCAGCGATTTTTATTCCCCTCCTGCGTGATCCGCTGAGATTTCATATGTTGGTGATGTTTGGGTTGGCGGGAGCCGCTGGATACGGTTGGGTAGTTATTCGACGCCATCTGAAATGTCGTTGGCAAGGGTGGTATGTCCTGTGTGCCTTTGGCACCTTGCTATTGCTGGTTCTGGATTACAGCCATTGGCCCTTCCCTTACGTCGAGCCTGTCGTTTCACCGTTTTACGAGCGGCTGGCGAGAGAACCCGGCGACTTTGCCATTGCGCCGCTCCCCTCGACGCGTCAAACGTCCAAGTACTATATGTATTATCAGACGCTTCACGGCAAAAAAACCGTCGGCGGACACGTTTCGCGCACGTCACGCGAAGCAACAGCCTTCATGGAAGGGCATGATCTTATTTGGTCTGTCTGCACATCGGGAAGCATAGACTCGGGAATCACTGACATCTCACGCCAGTTTGATCGCTTGTCAGAGGTAGGGATTCGCTATGTGGTTTTTCACAAGGACCGCGTATCGGATGGCACGGCTGAGCAATGGAGGACGTATCTTCCCCTGACACCTGCGTATGAGGATGAGTATCTAGCTGCTTATTATACCGACCTGCAGCTTGGACGCGATTATTCATTTGCGTATGAGCTTGCACCCACCTTAGGAATACTACGAACTCAGGTGACTCCAAAAGATGTGTTTCAAGGGACGTTTCTTGGTCTTGAAATCGTCTGGGGCACTGCCGAGCCCCCTGGGCGTGATTTATCAGCTCGGATCGAGTTCGTGGATCAAGCTGGCGACATGGATCAGGTGGAGACGTTAGCCCTTTATCCTACTTGGCCCAGTGCCGAATGGCCGGCAGACACAATCGTGATCGGACGCTATCGCATCCGGGTAGATGCCCATCTTCCCGCTGATGAATACATTGTGCGGGTCAGCCTCGTGGATGCGTTGTCGGGTGAATTGGTTGGAGGTCATGCCGCTTTGGGAACTTTGACGGTGCAGCCTGTTACGCGAGTTTACGAGGCTCCCATTCCCGATATTGGTGTCCACGGATGTTTTGGTGATCGTGTGTGTTTGCTTGGTTACGACGTCGACTTTCGAGATGGTGAGTTGGACGTGGCGCTTTATTGGCAGGCAACTCGTTTGATGGAGCAGGACTATGTGATTTCTACTCGCCTGTTAGATCCAGGGAGCGGGACCAGGGTTTGGCAAAGAGATGCTGCGCCACGCGACTGGCGTTATCCGACCACATGGTGGGACATTGGCGAGGTGGTTAGCGACACTTTGACCTGTGATCTGAGTAGCGTATCGGCTGGGCAATACCAGTTGGAGGTTGTGGTGTACGAGCCTGAATCTGGCGCTGTGTTGGCTCCGTCGAATGTCGGTAGTTTTACAGAATCGGGTGGCGGGGGTTTGTTATTGGGAAAGATTGATGTGCCCTAGGTTGCCTGTTGGCGAACTTGCGCTTTTACTCGAGTTGAATAGAATAGCGGCTTGGACAGCAGTCCCACTTTCTATCTTATGGAGGTTTATATGTGGCGTCACCTGTCGTTTTCTAAAAGAATTGGGATATCGTTGTTGACTTTTTGCTTGGCGATTCTTTTCTTCTTCGTCTTGATCCTCTCGAGGTCTCACGCGCAGCCCGCGGCACCAGTGGGAACCGTACCCGCGACCATCACGGCTGATACGACGTTGACCAAGGCCGGAAGTCCCTATTACGTCGTCTCGGACGTGGCAATCCAGTCCGGGGCGACGCTCACTATCGAGCCAGGAGTGCGGGTGCTTTTTAGCGGCAAGTTTGTTATCAACGTGAATTCGGGTGCGTCGCTCGTTGCCAAAGGAACCCCTTCTGACCATATTTCCTTCGAACGTCAGGCTGGGGCACAGCGATGGAAAAAGATATGGTTTCACGAAAACACGACTTCTTATCTGCGCTACGTCAATATTTTCGGTGGAGGATCTGACTCGAGCGGCGAGTCTGGGTTGATGCAGTATGATGGGCCTGGCACGCATGTACTCAACAACTGCACGGTGCAAGATAGCAATCGGCAGGGCGTTGCTGCTGTCGGCTCTGGACTGAGTCTGAGGATTGCAGGAACCCTGATCAGGAACAATAAGACGTTTGCCCTTCGGATTGACAACGGTCCAAATGTGGTAGTAACAGGTAGCACGTTTGAGAAAGTCTCGGGAAACGATGATGTCTACGTCCCTTTGCGTTCTACGGCTTCCACGCTCGTGATCACCAGATCGAGTTTCTTGAGCGGTGTTTCTCTCTACAATGAGATGGCCGGTTCTTTCTGTGTCTACGCGCAGGAGAACTGGTGGGGTTCCAGCACCGGACCCAGCGGCGGCGGGGGAGGGGCTTGTTCTGGTGTGACGAGTAATCCTGGCAGCGGCTCTTACTTGAGCGCTGGTGTCGATTGGCGCAACTATCTGACCTCGACTGCACAAGCTCCTCGCGTCGGCATCACTACGCCTCCCGCTGCTACCATCACGATGACACCTACCGGCAGCGTCGCGCGGCCGGTGGGCACGGAGTACACTTTTGATGGCTCTGTCAGCGCTGACGTTGAGGATTATGCTTCTTCTCTCGAGTTCTGCTGGGATTGGGAGGACGATGGCAGTTGTGACGAAACGGATATGACGACCACGCACAGCTATGCCGCTGGCGGTTGGCACACGGTGCGCCTGACGGTGACCGATACGGATGGCCTGACCGACACGGTGACGCAAGACATCGTGTCCAGTTGGCCTCCCACGGCCACATTCACCATCACCCAGACGAGTTGGTCAGAGTTCCAGTTCGATGCCTCGGGCAGTAGCGATGTGGAGACCGCCGACAAGGCACTGTTGCAAGCCTATTGGGATTGGGAAGGCGACGAGGTTTTGGACACCGGCCCGTACAGCGTCACCCACGTTCTGACTCATAGTTACAGTCATGTAGGGCGCTATTGGCCCACCGTGAGTGTCGTGGACACTGACACCGTGACCGGTACGTATAGCCTGCCGGTGGACGTCATTCCTCCGGCGGCGAATATGACCATTAGCGGTGGCGAGGGTACGTTGGTTTCTGCGGATGGGACTATCACTGTCACTGTGGGAGGCGGCATCATCGGTGATGGCGTGGTTATTACCCATACGCCTTGGATCACTGTGCCAATGGGGTACGGTGATCTGCCGGGTGATTTCACCTACCAGGGGTTTAATCTGGCCGCTGCGTCTGGTGGCTCTGCCAGCGGCCCCTATACAATCACAGTCGCTTACGATCTCGACTACTATGGCAACGTGTTGGGCCTTTGGGCTTCCGAGAGTCTGCTTAAGCTGTATCGCTGGACAGGTTCGGCGTGGGAACTGGTCCCCTTTACAATCGATTCCGGCCAATTGATTGCGACGACGGACAGCTTTGGTGACTTTGCTCTGGTGCTTGAGTCGGAGAAGGTCTACTTGCCATTGGCGCTCAAGTCCTATTAGTGCCTCTATCAGTCTGACCGTCCTTGTGCCAGGCGCTCTGGTTAGGGTGCCTGGCACTTTTCTCGTTGGCGGCAGCCTTGCCCTAAATGGCCTCTTGCGCTACAATCTTTTCCAGTGAAACGGCTTAAATCGCTCATACGCCGTGCTTTCCCGGCGGCGCTTTTCATCGTCGCCTTTCTCCCCCGCGCCATCCAGCCGGTCTCCCGGCCCCTGGTCTGGTACCTGCGCTCTGCGCATTTCATCGCCGCGGTGCTGGCGGGAGATTGGGGGAACACCCTCTACTCAGAGCACCCGGGCGTGGCGTTGATGTGGCCCGTGGCGATTGGCCTGAAGCTCTACTGGATGCTCTCTGGCATCGCGCCAGCGGCGGAGAGCGTGCCGCCGGACTTTGAGCCGATCCACTTCTTCGGCCCAGTGCCCGTGGCGGAGATCGCTGCAGCCCTGTTGCCTCTGGCCCTGCTGATCTCGTTGTCCATCGTGAGCGGGTACTTCCTTCTGCGCCGTCTTTTCGGCGAGACCACCGCTGTCATCGCCGCACTTCTCTTGGCTATCAGCCCTTACTACCTGGCGCAGTCCAAGATCCTCCAACTGGATGCCTGGATGGCGACGTTGATGCTGCTCTCGGCACTTGCGTTGCTCTTACACTCCCGGGAACGCCGCGCCTGCTGGCTGCTTTTTTCTGCTGCTTTGGGCGGATTGGCTCTCCTCGTCAAGTCCGCTGCTCTCTTTCTTGTCCCTTTCTGTGGCCTCGTGCTGCTGGTTCACGCGACACGCGACGCGTTTGACGCGACACGTAATGCGGATCACGCATCACGTTTTACGCTTTACACCTTGCGCCCCTTACTCATTCGCCTGGTCGCCTCGCTTGTTGCCTGGCTCTTCCTCGCCGCCCTCGTCTACTTCGCTCTCTGGCCAGCGATGTGGGTGAAGCCGGGTGAGGCGTTGGCGGCGGTCGAGTCGGGGTTGGCCCGTCATGCCAGCACCGCCCACGACACACCGACTTTTTTCCTGGGGCAGATCACGTACGAGGATCCCGGCCCGGCTTTTTACATCGTGTCTTTGCTCTTTCACACCGGCGAGGTGGAGCTGCTCTTTTCCGTCGTGGCAGCGGCGGCTGGCTCGGTTTACTTGATTCGGCGCCGACGGCTTTCGCGTGCTGGCGTCGATTACTTGCTTCTCACGGCTTATGTTGTCTTTTTCCTGGCCCAGATGAGCCTGGGGGCCAAAAAGATCGAGCGCTACGTTCTTCCTGCACTCTTGGCACTGGATGTATTGGCAGCGGCGGGCGTCGTTGCCTGGGCGCGTGCATGGGCGGGCAAGCGTCGAGGGCTGGCACTGGCACTTATGGCATTCCCTCTGCTGGTGCAAGCGGTGCTGATCCTGCCGCACCATCCCACCTATGGCACAGCCTTCAACTGGCTGGCTGGTGGCCCTCAGGCCGCCGCTCGCGCCATCCTCACCGGCGAGGAGGGGGAGGGGCTGGCCGATCTGGCTGCATCCCTCAATGCCCGATCCGATGCGGAGAGCCTGCCCGTCGCCGCGCAACTCAAGCACGTGTTCAATCAGTACTTTCACGGCACTACGTCGGATATCTACGAGAGGCCAGCGAACTACTTTGTCTTCCATCGCAACTACACTGTGCGAGACTACAAGATCGAGCAGTGGAGGGCACTATGGGAGCGGTACGCTGCCCGCGCGCCGGAGCAGGAGGTCGGTTTCGACGGCGTGCCGTATGCCTGGCTCTACGCGGCGCTGCCTGCCGATGCGCCACCCGAACATGCGTTGGAGATTCGCTTGGGCGATCAGCGACGGTTCCTGGGCTACGACCTGCGCTCGCTCGAGGCTGCTCCTGGCGACCGCGTTCCCGTCGTCCTGTACTGGCAGGCGACGGAGCCGGTCGCAGACGATCTGAGCATTTTCCTCCACCTGCTGGGACCCGACGGTTCTTTGGTCTGGCAGGACGATGGGGCAGCCGACCATGGCGCGCGCCCGACTTACAGTTGGAGCAAAGAGGAAATCATTGTCGATCCACACACGCTGATGCTGCCGCCCGGTCTGCCGGAAGGGGACTACAAGCTGGTGACGGGCCTCTATGATTGGCGGACCGGGGAGCACCTGCCCACCACCACGTTCGAGGGCGAGCAGTTGCCTCAGGAGCAAATCGCGGTGGCGACTCTCACGCTCCGATGGCCCCGCACGCACCCGGCGGCATGGGTCGCGCGGGCAATGGGAGGTTTGGTGCTCCTGTCTGCACTGGCGGTAATCTGGAGGCCTGGCGCCGATGAGTGAGCGGGCAGCCCGGCGGGCACTGGCGGCGATCCTGATCCTATTCGTGATCCTGGGGACAGCCTACGCTCTCACCACCCCTACGCTGGAGGGGCCTGACGAGATCCACCACTACGATTACATCCGCAGCCTGGTGAACACCTCCAGCCCGCCGATCTCCGAGGAGGGTGACAGGGGGTTCGGCCACCACGCACCCCTCTACTACGTCTCCGGCGCGCTGGCCTCTTTCTGGGTGGGGGAGGACGATCTGGGAGTTTGGCGCGCCCGCCATAACCCTTACTTCAGCTATCGGTTCGGGGACGTAGGGCGGGACAACAAGAATCTGTACGTCCATCCCGACGACGATCACTTCGGCACCAGCGACACCTGGCTCGGTGTGCGCGTCGTGCGGGTGCTGTCGGTGCTGATGGGGGCAGCCACGGTTTGGGTCATCTTCCGCATCGGGCGCGAGGTGTTCCCTGAAAGGGCGGAGATGGCGCTGGGAGCGGCGGGATTGGCAGCCTTCATCCCCGAGTTTCTCTTCGTCTCTGGCGTGGTCAACGATGACAACGGTGCAGCCCTCTTCGGCGCTCTGGCCCTCTGGGCGATGATGCGCATCCTGCGCAAGGGGCCTGACCGTGGACGTTGCATGGCGTTGGGATTGGCCTTGGGGCTGGGGTGGCTCTCCAAGCTGACGGTGATAGCGTTGCTCCCTGTGGCTGGCTTGGTCGTCGCGCTGATCGCGTGGCGCAGTCGATCGTGGCGCGACTTGTTGGGGTGGGGGTTGATCGTCTTCGGTGTGGCAGCGCTCCTCATTGCCCCCTGGGTTGCCCGGCAGTCTATCCTTTACGGCGATCCCATCGGACTGTCGCAGGAAAGAGAGGGATTCGGAGAGCCGGAGCGTTTGCCTTCTCTGGCCGACTTGTGGCCCGATCTCTACTGGCTGCGCACCTCTTTCTGGGGCCGCCTGGGGGCCAACCAGATTCCTCTTGCTGGCTGGATCTATGTCGTGTTGGATCTTCTCACCCTGATCGCGATTCTGGGTCTCGCTCTCATGGTGGTTCGTCGTCGCCGCCTTCTCCAGTCTTCACTCTCTAATCTCCGATCCCCATTCGCCACTCGTCCTCTGCAATTCATCCTTCTTGCAACTGCTTTCCTTCTTACTCTTGGCCCCATGGTCGTGCGCCGTTTCTTGCGCCCCATGCCCAACTTTGGACGCTATCTCTTCCCGGTGCTGCCCGCCATTGCCTTGCTTCTGTTTGCAGGTTTGGCTGCCTGGCTGCCTCGCCGTCGTCACTCGATCTTGGCCGTGGGCGTCACGGCGGCGATGCTGGCGCTAGGTGTCGCCGGGCTGGTCTTTTTCCTCGCACCCGCCTATGCTCGCCCTCCCGTCTACGATGCCACCGTCGCCCCAAAGCCCGCCCATCGACTGGACTGGGTCTATTTGGAGGAGGGCCAGCCGCTGGCTCGCCTGCAAGGGTACGATCTCGACAGCGAAAAAGTCGAGCCGGGAGAGATGCTGCAAGTGACTCTCTACTGGGAGGCGCTGATGGAGACCAAGACCAACTACGTCCTCTTCGCGCAATTGTTCGGGCGGCAGGCGGCGACGGTGGGTCAGCGGGACACCTGCCCGGGACTGGGCCACTATCCCACCTCCTTCTGGCAGCCCGGCCAGGTCATTCTTGATGAGGTTCCCATCCCCGTGAGCCCGGACGCTGTGGGCCCGGCGCGGTTGCGATTGGATGTGGGCCTCTACCGACGCGATGATGGGGAACGCTTGGCAGTGGTGGATGATGCAGGGAATACGGTGGGGGCAGCGACTATTGGATGGCTGAAGCTGTCTGCTATGAAGGTGATCCCCCAGCCCGCTGTCGTCACCGATTACCGGTTTGGGGATGGCATCGCTCTCGTCGGATACGACCTAGAGGAGAAGGCTGAAGGACTGCGGCTCATTCTTCACTGGGCCTCCCTGGCCCCGGTGGATCGGGACTACACCGTCTTCGTGCACTTCGTCGGCCCCGACGGCACACTGGCCGCTCAGGCCGACGGTCCGCCTGCTGGCGGCCACTATCCAACCTCCCTTTGGGCTTTCGGCGAGATCGTTTTTGACGAGCGGCTTGTCCTCACGCAGGGTCTTCCCGGCGGGACGTATTACTTGCACCTGGGGATGTACCTGCTGGAGACTGGCGAGCGACTGCCTGCCCTGGATGTAGACGGCGTGCGCTTGTCTGATGACGTGGTGGTGCTGACGGAGGTGGAGCTTCCGTGAGTGAGCGGATGGCGCACTGGGCGCTGGCCCTGATCGTGAGCCTCTATCTGGTGCTGGGCATGGCCTACAGTCTCGTCAACCCCGTCTTTGAAAGCCCTGACGAGGCGTTGAACTATGCCAATATTCGCTACCTTGTCAAAGAGCGACGACTGCCGGTGCTGGAGCCGGACGAGGTGAGCAAGGCCCATCATCCTCCTCTTTACTATGCCCTGGGGGCGCTGCTTACTTTCTGGGTGCCCGACGAGAACTTTGTGGCCATCGTCGAGCGAGAGAATCCATTCTGGGCCTACCGGTCGTGGGAGTATGGGGTAGATAACAAGAGCCTGTACCTGCACGATCCTGAACTGGAGGGCTTTCCATACCGGGACGCAACACTGGGCATCCATCTGGTGCGCTGGCTCTCGCTACTGATGGGAGCCGGGGCGGTGCTCTGTGTGTACGGGGCGACGCGGGAGCTCTTTCCCCGGAGACGCGCGGTGGCGGTGGGGGCGACGGCGCTGGTAGCCTTTAACCCCATGTTCCTCTTCATCAGCGGTTCCGTCCACGACGACGCGCTGGCGAATCTGGTCGCGGCGGCGACGCTGTACGTGACTGCAAAGGTGTTGGTGCATGGTCCAACAGCCCGCCGGGTGATAGCGCTTGGACTGTTGATGGGACTGGCCGTTCTGACCAAGTTTACCTGTTTGCCCGTACTGCCGACCGTGGGGTTTGCACTTTTATGGCGGCTCTTGGCCGATCGAGGCCGTATCGGGTGGCGAGAGGCAGCCCGGTTCGGCGGCATCATGATAGGGCTGGCGCTCTTGGTCAGCGGATGGTGGTTTGTCCGCAACCAGATTCTATATGGCGATCCAACGAGCCTGGTGCGTGAGGCTGAGGTGTGGGGAACCCGAGAGAATGCACCGGATCTGCTGGCGGCACTGGGCGAGTTGGGCTTTCTATACGATTCTGCCTGGGGAGCTTTTGGTTATGGACAGATTTCAATGCCTGCCTGGACCTATTGGCTGGTGCGCCTTCTTGGGTTGGTGGCCTTGGGGGGCCTGGTTCTTTTCTGGATCCGCCGGCGCTCAGGGAAGGTCCCCTGGGAGCGTTCATTGAGTGCATTGTTGATTCTGAGCACTGCTCCACTGGTCGTGTTCTTGGTCGTTTTTGCCCGAATGACAGTGAATGCGGTGGCGAACTTTGGACGTTATCTGTTCGTGACATTGACCATTCTAGCGTCTCTGTGTGCGTTGGGGTTGAACGAGTGGCTGGCTTTTCGTGCACGTACCTGGTTAGCAGCTGGGCTGGCGGTTGCCATGCTTGCTTTGGCGATATTTGCCCTCGTGGGTGTTCTTTGGCCTGCCTATGCACCCCCAGCAATGCTCTCGCCGAACTATATCCGGGAGATCGTTCAGCCTGCAGACGTGCGTTTTGCCAGTTCGATCCGTCTGGTTGGCTATGGCACAGATCGCAAACACGTCTTGCCGGGCGAAGAGGTCACGGTGACACTCTGCTGGGAGGCGCTCGCGCCGATGGCAGACGACTACGTCTACTTCGTCCACATCCTTGGACTGCAGGAGAGCAAGGTCGGCGCGCGCGACACGCACCCAGGTCTGGGACGCTATCCCACTAGCCAGTGGAAGGTTGGCGAAGCCTTCTGCGACGCCGTGCGCGTTCCGGTGGAGAAATGGGCGCCTGCTCCCGCCGTCTACGACGTCGCCGTGGGATGGTATTTATACAAAGAGGGGGAAGTGAGAGAACACCTCCCTGCCTACGACTCGGCCGGCTCGCTGCTGGAGTTGGTGACGCTGGGAAAGCTCAAGGTCAGGCCCGAGGCGTATGCTACCATTGAGACGCCCAACCGCCTTGATGCCGATCTGGGTGGGCAGGTCACGTTGCTGGGGTATGACGTGGATCGGTTAGACGTGACCCCCGGCGAATCGGTCAACGTCACCCTGTACTGGGCGGCCCAAGTCCCCATCCCTGTTGACTACACTGTCTTCGTTCACTTGGCAGCTCCTCAAGGTCCGCCCTACGCTCAGGACGATACGCAGCCTCGGCGGGGTGCCTATCCGACCTCCTTCTGGGATGTGGGTGAGATCGTTTCTGACCCGCACACCATCCTAGTCCCCCATGACCTACCGCCGGGCGAATACCCGCTGGTGGCGGGAATGTACCTGCTGGAGACTGGCGAGCGGTTGTCGGCTGACGCTGTACAATTGACCACACTGAGGTTGCGTCCTGAGCCCGACCAGGGAGCGGCTCCATGATGTGGGCACGCAGGTGGTACAGGCTGACGCCCTGGGCTGTGGTCGGCACGTTGCTTCTGGCCTTTGCGTTGCGCGCCTACCAGTTGGGCGTGCGGGAGCTCGGCTTTGACGAGGTTGCCAGTGTCTTTATCGCCGACCAAGGCCCGTTGAAGCTGTTTTCCTACCTGCGTGGTGCAATTCGCGAGCATCCCCCTTTCTACTACCTGCTGCTTTCCCTGTGGATGCCCCTGACCGGTCGGAGCGAGTTCGCCGTGCGATTTCTGTCTGTCGGCGTTGGTCTGATAACCATTGCCGCGATGTATCGACTGGCGAGGAAGGCCGCTGGCCGGCGGGTGGCTTTGTTGACGACGTTGCTGTTCGTGCTCTCCCCGTTCCACATCCACGAGTCGCGGAACCCACGCATGTATGGGGTGTTGGCGTTGTTCAGCCTGCTTTCGATCTTTGTCTTTGCCAGGCTGTTGCATCAGGACCGGGCCCGGTGGTGGGTGCTGTTCTGGCTGGTGACCGGGCTGGGAGCGTTCACGCACTACTACATGGGGTTTGTACTGCTGGCGGAGGATATATTCCTGCTTCTCAACTGGCGGCGTTATCGCCACTTGCTGCTCAGATGGTTGGCCGTTCATCTGACACTGGCTGGCGTCATGGCACTGTGGGTCGCTCTCTCGCCGGGGCTATGGGCTACGATCATCTCTTTTTGGCAGAGGGGCGCTGCCTCAAGTGTGCGTTGGAGCGGCCTGTCCCGCGCCCTCAACGGGCTTTATCTGGGATCTACAGTCAACCCCAACTGGCTGCACCTGGGAGTGCCATTGCTTCTAACGGCACTCGGTGTCGGGGTGGCCCAGCGGCTGAAGCCGTGGCTTCCGCGTGGGCATCGGAACGGCGGATTGCTTTTGGGGTTGCTGATAGGCGTGCCGTTGGTCGTCGTCCTGGCGCTTCCCGAGCGGGTCACTGGTCGGTATTTGACGACGGTGCTGCCGCCTTGCGTGCTGGCGATGGGACTGGCGTTAGGTTGGCTGGCCGCTAGTCGCCCTCGACTGTCACTGATCAAGCGGGCCGCTCTTCACGTGGCTTGGATATCGCTGACGCTATCGGTTGCTTTCGTGAACGTGTATGCTTACCCGCTGCTGTATGAAGTGCCGAGGAGCGGCTTTCGCGACCGCATGGAATATGTACGGGCATATTCCCGGCCAGACGACGGGCTGCTGTTGCACGGCCCCTGGCAGTGGTTGCTACTAAGCTATTACGATCCTGGTCCCCTGAGACGCTATACTATCCCACTGGATGGTCTGAGAGTGAGCGCCAGTCTGGCCGAGGAGCATCTGATCAAGATGCTCGATGCTCACGAGCGCGTTTGGGTCTCTTATGACTCTGTTGAGCCGGTTGACCCAAAGTGGATCGTCTCTCGCTGGCTGCACGAGCACGCGTATCAGGTCTGGTCCGAGGAAAGCCTGACACTCTACTACGCTTCCCCCGATGATGGGCTGTCGCCAGGCCCGACGGGAGACGTCCGCTTTGGCGATCAGCTACAGTTGGCGGACGCGGTAGTGGCGAATCTGGAGCCGGTGAGTGGGGAGGCGGCTCTGGTGCGCACCGAGTGGCGGGTCCTTCGGGATATTCAAGATCGCAGCTTGGTGATGCGGCTGGAGTTGATCGGTCCGGCGGGTAAGGTCTGGGGGATGTACGAGTTCGACGTGGGGCAGTATCACGTTCCCACCAGGAGCTGGGATGCCGGCGAAACCATCGCCGAACAGCGAGGGCTGGTCGTGCCCGTCGGTACGCCGCCAGGTGACTATAGGCTCCGCGTGCGCGTTTTCTGCGACGGGAACGAGTGGCTGCCGGAGGGCAGGGAGACGTTTGAAGTTGAGCCGGCGGTGCGTGTGGGCCATTCCACGCCGTCCGCTGGGGTGCTGGGCACTTTGCCCGGCCAAGATGTGCAGGCCACCTTCGGCGACACCCTGGCCTTGGTTGGCTACGAGCCGGGAGCACTGCGCTTCACTCAGGGCTATCCACTTTTCTTCGATGCCTATTGGCAGGCATTGACCGTCCCGGCGGAGAAGTACGAGCTGGAGATCGAAGTAGTGGCCGGCGATGGAACGGTGTTGGTGGAGCGGCGCACCTCCCTGGTTGCCGATTGGTCTCCCACAGATCGCTGGCTGGCGGGTGATGTGTTTCACGGACAGTATGCGTTCTCCCTGCCGGCGGAGGCATCTCCAGGGCGTTACCAGGTCCGCCTTGCCGTCCTCGCGCCCGATGGATCGCGGCTTCCCGTGGAGGGGACGCGCGTCTACAAGATACTCGGCCGATGGTCGCAGAAGCAGACTATCTCCGCCGCAGAGATCGCGCTTTTTGACGTGGATGTGGAGGCGCGGCCACGCCGCTATCATCCGCCGCCCATGCAGCATCGCCTGGATGTGGTGTTGGGCGACGATATGCGGCTGCTGGGGTACGACCTGGCCGACAGGTCGGTCAGGCAGGGCGACGCGGTCGAGTTGACGCTCTATTGGCAGGCATTGCGTCGCATAGATCGCGTGTATGCGATGTTCAACCACCTAGTCGGTCCAGATGGGACGACGATGGCCCAGGTGGATAGCTGGCCAGAGGGGGGCATGTACCCCACCGTCCAGTGGTTGCCGGGCGAGATCGTCACAGAACGTTACGCCATCGCCGTGCCGGTAGACGCGCCTGTGGGAGAGTATGAGCTGAGGGTTGGGATATACAATGCCGCCAACGGCGAGCGGCCTGTGACGCTCGTCGACGGTGTTTCGGTTCCTGAACGGCACGTCGTGTTGGCCGTCATTACGGTGGAAGAATAGATGCTTTGGTCGTGGTGCGCCCCTTGAAAGTGTGCAAGAATCCTAGGGCCAAGTTGCTCTACCCCTGTGGCCTACGACGAGACAGAGTAAAAGGAGAGACATGAGCAATGGAAAGCATTGGATGTCTCAGCTACTGGTGTTCGCCATGGCCGTGATGATTGTCTCAGCTTGCACCATTGGGGTGTCCGCGCCTATTCGGACTCCTGTCCCTACAATAGTGCCGACGACAACGCCAATTCCTCTGACATTGCAGGTGTTCCTCATCGCTCTGGAAGACAACGGCCAGTCCGGTAGAAAGATCGGCTGCGACGACAGCGTCGTCCCTGTGCTGGTCGTGGCTCCGCATACACAGGATGAGCCCCAAGCCGCTCTCGAAGCACTGTTCTCTATGGAAGAACTCTATGGAGAGTCAGGGCTCTACAATGCACTGTACCAGTCTGACCTGCACGTGGAAAGCGTGTCGGTGAAGGACGGGAAAGCCACGGTCAATCTGCCCGGCCAGCTCGTGTTGGGAGGAGTGTGCAATAATCCCAGGGTTGATCGCTTGACACCGCATCTATCCCGACTATAATACGCCTGCCACGGACCCCCCAGTGAGGCCGTGAGCAAGTTCACAATCCATTCAAATGCACCGCTTTCCGGTGCCGCTGGGATCGTGCGGGCAAAGCGCCCGTAGACCGAGACGGCAAGAGCGAAGTGGCACGTCCTCTGCCGACGGGGTCTCCCCCGTCGCTTCGTTTCTCCGCTGTTCCGTTCCTCCCGATCCCTGCAGATCAAAGGAGGCAAAATGGAACAGACACAGACTCAAACACAACCTCGCCCGCTCCTGGGCAACGTCCTGCGGGTCACCACCCGCGACCTGGCTGTGGCCGGCGTCTTTGGCGCGCTGGCCATCGTGCTTTCGTTCACCCCGCTGGGATTGATCCCCGTACCCAACATCAGCGGCGGCGCCACCAGCCTGCACCTGCCGGCCATCGTCGCTGGCATCATCGGCGGCCCGATCGTCGGCGGGCTGGTAGGGCTGGTGTTGGCGATCTCGTCGTGGATCCGCTATGGCCCCACCTTCATCGCCCTCGCCGGCAACAACGTGCTGGTAGCCCTGCTGGCTGCCTTCCTGCCGCGCATCCTGATCGGCGTCGTCGCCTACTACGTCTACCGTCTCCTGCGGCGCTGGCCTGCGCTGGCGGCGGGGGTCGCCGGGCTGGCCGGCACGCTGACCAACTCCACCGGCGTATTGGGACTGCTATACTGGCTGGGCTCATTCCCGAGAGAACTCCTGGTGCCCATTCTCTTGCTCAACGTTCCCGTCGAGATCATCCTGGGGCTGGTCGTCACCATCCCGGTTGTCGCCGCGCTGCGGGCGGTCAGCAGAGGGCAGATCGCAGGGGCGCGAGACTGAGGCAGCGTGCCGCCTTTCATCGAAATCCGGGGACTGGAACACGCCTACCGGCTCGATGGCGGCGGGCGGATCGCGGCGCTCCGTGGCATTGACCTGACGATCGAGCGCGGCGAGTTCGTCGCCGTCGTCGGGCCGAACGGATCGGGCAAATCCACGCTCGCCCGCCACTTCAACGCGCTGCTCCTGCCCACGGTGGGCGCGGTTTGGGTAGACGGCCTGCTCACCGCCGACCAGCGCAACCTGTGGGCAGTGCGCCAGCGGGTGGGGATGGTGTTCCAGAACCCGGATAATCAGATCGTCGCCAGCACTGCCGAGGAAGATGTGGCCTTCGGGCCGGAGAACGCGGCGTTCCCATCCGCCGAGATCCGCCGCCGGGTGGACGAGGCGCTGGAAACCGTAGGGCTGATTGACTACCGCACCCACCCGCCGCAGATGCTCTCCGGCGGGCAGCGGCAATTGCTGGCCATCGCCGGGGTGATGGCGACCCGCCCGGCCGGTATCATCCTCGACGAGCCGGCCTCAATGCTCGATCCCCTCAACCGCCGCCAGGTGCTGGCGACGATTCAACTCCTCAACAGAGACGGGCTGACCGTCGTGCTGATCACGCAGGCGATGGACGAGGCCGCTACCGCGCGACGAGTGCTGGTGATGGACGCGGGTCGCATCGTGATGGATGGCCCCCCGGCGGAGGTGTTCGAGCAAGGCGCACGGCTGCGCGAACTCGGGCTTGCCCTGCCGCCCGCTGTCGAGATGGCCCACGGCCTGCGCGAACGGGGGCTGCAACTGCCGCCGGGCCTGCTGACAGTCGAGCAATTGGCGAGGGCACTGTGCTGATCCGGGTCGAAGCCCTCAGCCACACCTACGTCCCCGGCACGCCCCTGGCGCGCGCGGCGTTGCACGAGGTGAGCCTGGAGATCGCGCCCGGCGAGCGGGTCGGTTTGGTGGGGCGCACCGGCTCCGGCAAGTCCACGCTGGTGCAACATATCGCAGGGCTGCTCGCCCCCACCGAAGGGCGGGTGCTGCTGGATGGCATCCCCGCCCACGAGCGCAGCGCCGCCGCCCACGCCGCGCGGCGACGGGTGGGTCTGGCCTTCCAATACCCCGAGGACCAGATCTTTGAGCAGGCGGTCTCGCGCGAGGTAGCCTTCGGCCCGCGCAACCTGGGGCTGGGCAAGGACGAGATCGAAGCGCGCGTGCGCTGGGCGCTGGAGATGGTCGGTCTGGACACGGCGATGGAGGGCCGCTCGCCGTTTACGTTGAGCGGCGGCGAGACGCGCCGCGTGGCGCTGGCGTCCACCCTCGCGTTGCGCCCGGAGGTGCTGATCCTCGACGAGCCGACCGCCGGGATGGACCCGCGCGGGCGGCGGGAGATGCTCGCCCGCGTGTGCGCCTGGCAGAAGGAGACAGGCTCGACGCTGATCCTGGTCTCGCACGACTTGGGGGAACTGGCGCGCGTGGTGGAACGGGTGATCGTGTTGGATCAGGGCCGTGTGGCCGCCGACGGCTCCGCCCGGCAGGCGCTGAGCGACGCCGCAGCATTGGCCGCCGTTGGGCTGGACGTGCCACAGCCGGTGGCGCTCCTGCGCGCGCTGCGGGAATCCGGTTGGGACGTGCGCACAGACCGACTGCTACCGGAGGAGGCGGTGGAGGAGATTGCGAATGCGTGCAGCCATTGACTTTGGCATCAGCAACACCGACGTAGTGGCCTACGTAGATGGCGAGCTGCGTCGCTGGAACCGGCCATCGCGCGAGCAGCCGCCCGATCCCGAGATAGTGCGCGCGATGCTCGCCGTCGGCGGGGTGGAACTCGCCTCGCTCCGGCGTCTCGCCGTCACTGGCGGGCGACACCGCTCACTGCCCCCGCAGATCGGGCACTGCGCACTCATCCGTGTGGGCGAGATCGAGGCCATTGGGCGCGGCGGCCAGGCGCTGGCCGGGGGCGAACGGGACGATCCGCTCCTCGTCGTCAGCGCCGGATCGGGTACGGCGCTGGTAGCGGCGCGGGGCGCGCAATATGCCCACGTCACCGGCAGCGGCGTGGGCGGCGGCACGCTGATCGGGTTGAGCCGCCTGCTTCTACACACCGCGGATCCAGGCGAGATCGATGCCCTGGCGCTGGCCGGCAACCCCAACGGCGCCGATCTCAGCCTGAGCGATGTGGTCAACGGCCAGATTGGCAACCTGCCGCCGGACGCCACGGCGGTCAACTTTGGCCGCCTGGCGCACCGCGACTTTGTCCCCCGCCACGAGGACGTGGCAGCAGCGCTGGTCACGCTGGTGGGGCAGGTGATCACCATCGTCGCCGTCAACGCTGCGGCCGCCCAGCAGATCGAGCACGGACTGCATACAGTCCGCATCGTCGTCATCGGCCACTTGATCGATATGCCCAGCATCCGCCGCGTGCTGGAGAGCGTCGGCGACCTTTACGGCATGCACATGAACCTGCCGCCGGAAGCGGGCCACGCGACAGCTCTGGGGGCGCTGTTGCGCAGCAAGGAGGTCGCATGAACCTGCTTCTGCCCGGCATGTACGTGGCCGCCGACTCGGCCCTCCATCGGCTCGACCCGCGCGTCAAGATGGGGGCCGCACTCGCGCTGATGGCACTGCCGTTCGCCGTCCGCAGCTCGGCGGGCTACGCGCTCCTTGCGGCGTTCGTCGTCCTCCTCGCCGTCATTTCTGCCACGCCACTAATAGTCTTGTTGCGCACGCTGCGCACGATCGTTTTGCTCGGCTGCGTGATGTTTTTCTTTTACCTGTTCACCACGCCGGGCCGACCGCTGGTCGCTGTGGGGCAAGCCGTCGTAACGTGGGAAGGGCTGTTGGCCGGCGCCGTACAGATTTACCGGCTGTGCCTGCTCGTGATCATCTCCACGCTTCTGACCTTCACCACCTCACCGACCCAGTTGGCTCATGGCCTGGAGGCGCTGCTGGCCCCCTTGCAGAGAGTGGGCCTACCGGTGCGCGAGTTCGCGCTGGTGATGACGATAGCCCTGCGCTTCGTGCCTGCGCTGTTCGATGAGATTGACAAGATCGCCAAGGCGCAGCAGGCACGCGGCTTGGACATGGTTTCGAGAAACCCACTGCGTCAGATGCGGAGTTGGGCGCCGCTGTTCGTCCCCATCTTCGTCGCTGCCTTCCGCCGCGCCGACGAGTTGGCCACGGCGATGGAGGCGCGCGGCTTCCGCGGCGCCGCACAGCGCACCCGCCTGTACCCACTGCGTCTGACCCGCCATGACCTCGCCGCAATATTGGCGATCATGGCTTTCTGCCTGGCGTTCGTGGGAGTGGAGCGATTGGCGTAGATTCCCCCCTTCTCGACCTCTATCCCCTCCCCTTCCTCCGCCAGGTGGGGGGTGGGGGAGAGCCAGGGAGGGATTAGGGGGTTTCACAGGAGGTGCACATGCTGCTCTGTATAGATATCGGCAACACCAATATCACGTTTGGGTTGTATGAAGGCAAGACGCTGGCTGCCAGTTGGCGCGTCCGCACGATCCACGACAAGATGCCCGACGAGTATGGTATTCTGATGGACCGGCTGTTTCATCATCGGGGCCACCGGCCTGAGCAAGTGACGGGTATCGCCATCGCCAGCGTCGTCCCGCCACTGACGCCGGTCTTTGAGCAAGTGTGCCGGGACTATGTGGGACAAGAGCCACTAGTGGTGGATGCAGGGGTAAAGACCGGCGTGCGCATCCGGGTTAATAGCACCCATGAGGTGGGGGCCGACCGGGTGGTGGACGCCGCTGCAGTGCGCGCGCTCTACAGCCTGCCGGCCTGCGTGGTCGATTTCGGCACCGCCACCACTTTCGATGCCGTGTCCGCGGATGGAGACTATCTGGGTGGGGCCATCGCGCCTGGCGTCGGCATCGCCGCCCAGGCCCTCTTTGAGCGCACGGCCAAGCTGCCTCGGGTGGATCTGAGCCGCCCGCCGTCGGCCATTGGGCGCAACACCCGCCACGCGATACAGTCGGGACTGCTCTTCGGCTACGTGGGGTTGGTAGAGGGGATGGTGGATCGCTTCAAGGCGGAGTTGGGGGCAGGAACGCAGGTCATCGCGACGGGAGGGCTAGCGGAGATCATCGCTCGCGAGACGGACGTCATCGACGTGGTCGATCCCTGGCTCACGCTGCACGGGCTGCGGATCGTGTACGAGTTGAATCAGTAACTCCCACCCCTTGCTGGAGGGTGGGCGGCGACCGTGGGTCGCTTGGGTGGAATCACTCGATGTAACCGAGGCCGCGCAGCCGCTCGGCGATGGTCTCCTCGTCAAGATCGACCTGCACCATCTCCCTGTTGGCCAGGCGCCGCATGTCTGCCGCCAGAACGAAATCGGTCAGTAAACGGTTGAGCTCCGTTGTCACCCCCGGCTCTCTATCGATGAGGTTGTCCAACTCATCGGGATCGCCGATGACGTCGAACAGCTCGTCCGGTTGGCCGCCAACGGTGATGAGCTTGTAATTCTCCCGGTAGGCGGCGCGCCGCATCTGGTTGCAGCGGAAAAGCTCAATGACGTGCGTCTTCTCGCTCTTCATCAGAGTGAGGAGCGTCTCCGGCGTGTAGGCCTCAGTGAAAACGATGCCATCTTCGGGGTCGGGGCCATCGATGGTGCGGGCCAAGTTCAACCTCTCCAAGTCATCATTCAGGCTGTCGCTGGCGGGGCGGATCCCAGCGATCTCCAGCGCGGTGTGGAAGATACGTCGCGTGGACACAGGAGTGGAGATGCGCAAACCGCCTGGATATCGATCGGGGTAGCGGAGGATGAGGGGAACACGCACGAGATCGTCATAGGCCACCAGCGAGTGGCCTACGAAATGGTGCCGATTAAGGCCTTCGCCGTGGTCCGAGGTGATGATGGCCAACGTGTTCTCACGGACTCCCGACTCGTCCAAATACTTGAAGAGATAGCGCAGTAGGTGGTCTTCGTAGGCTATCTCTGCATCGTACAGGTCGTTGAGCACGCGATCCTGTGGTTCAGTCAGAGGTTCTGTCATCGGCAGCATCCAGCGGTAGGGGGCGCGGTTGTAGTGTTGCATGAATCTGCGAGCTTCGCGATCCTTTCGATAGTAAGGGGCGAACCTGCGGATGAAGCGCGGCGGGGGGGCAAAAGGAAGGTGGGTTTCCATCAGGTTGATGAAGACAAAGGCCGGACGTTCTGCCCCCTTGCGTCTGCGGGTGCGCAGGTAGCCCACTGTGTCCCGCAGCGATAGAGCCGTGTTGCCCTTGAAATTGCCATGCCGCTGCCAGAAGGGCGCGATCCACGGACTCAGGGCAATGCGCAACAAGAAGCTGTTGCGTGCGAAAATGTCCTGGAAGAGAATCGTCGAGCGACGCAGCAGACGATCCACACGCTGCGCGCTCCGGCCCAGCACGCGGGGGCGTGCGTCTGCGACGGGGGGGCGGTTCGGCATCGCGCCGCCGTAGAGGTAGAGTTCTCCGAATCCCCGGTCTAGACCGTTCTCCACCACGCCCAGGAGGGGATTGTTGCAAAAGCCTACTGTCTGGTAGCCTGCTTTCTGGAGCGCTTCGGCCAGCATCGTGAGCTCGCCGCCGTTCTTGTCATAGATTTGGGTGGTCATGTGCGTGGTCGGGTATTCGCCGGTGAAGATGGAGGCGTGGGCCGGGATGGTCCATTGGGCCGGGGAGATGGCCCGCTCGAAAACGACGCCTTTCTTGGCGAAGCCGTCGATGTGTGGGCTGGTCTCTCGAGGGTACCCGTAGCAGGAGAGCCGGTCGGCTCGCAGTGTGTCCAGCACGATCAGTATGATGTCCGGTCGAGTTTGTACGGTCATCTTGGAAATCTGTCCTCTCTGCTGACAGTATATCAGACCTTTGTTAATGGCGTGTTAACACCGGGCTGGAATCTGCCCGATTGTGCAACATCTCCATCGAGGCCTTGATGTGCTCCACCTCCCTGCGGATCTGCTGCTGGATCACGTCTCTGACAATGGGCAACTGCAGAACCCAGTCACCTATGCGAGTTGTGCCGCCAACCTCTAGCCGCAGAGCGGTCGTATCCTCGGCGATTTCCTCGATGACGAATGCACACCAGATAGGCAGAGGGGGACGAATCAGCCGAAAGCGGAAGCAAGTATCGGCGGTCTCTGTCAGTTCAAAGTGGAGGTTGAGTGTGAGTATGCCGAATTGCTCCCACGTCTCAAAGTGCGCTCCCGTCTCGCCGAAGCTCCCCTCGCTGAAGGCGAATCCGGCGTGGGTGTCAAACTGATAACGTTCGGGGTGTGCTTCCAGTTCTAGGAACCAACGCCGTGCCTCTGCGCTGCTGACGTTGACCCTTGCCGGTACCTGGATGATGGCGCGTTCCATAGGCCCTTTCATACGTATGGTCTCGTCTGGGGGAATTATACCCTCTTTGGCAGGCGGCGGCAAGGCAGAATGCAGTTTGCTCTTCTGTCTCAATCGGCTATACTTGGCGATTGATGGTTGAATGGAACGATGATTACTGTTGCGCTAGCTCAGATGGGCGTTGATGCTGGCCAGCCTGATGCTAACCTGGCCCGCGCGCGGGCGTTCGCCGCCCAGGCACGGGAAGCGGGCGCTGACTTGCTCCTGCTGCCCGAGCTGTGGCTCCACGGCTACGACATGGAGCAGGCGGAGGAGTGGGCCGCGCCGCTGGGAGAGGGCGGTTTCATCCAGATGGCTCAGCTTGCCCGCGAGTTCGGCGTGTATGTGGGCGGGACGCTCTTCAAGCAACACGGTGGAGGAATCTCCAACACCGCCGTTCTCTGTGCGCCAGATGGCGCGCTCGTGGGATTCTACCGCAAAGTTCACCTCTTTCGCTTGATGCAGGAACACCGCTATTTGATTCCCGGTGATCGGGCCAAGTTGTTTCCTACGCCGTGGGGACCGGTGGGCTTTTGTATTTGCTATGACCTGCGCTTCCCCGAGTTTGCCCGCACGATGGCGCTGGCAGGGGCAGTGCTTCTCCTGGTGCCCGCCCAGTGGCCGGCAGTGCGCCTCGAGGCCTGGCTTACCCTGGTGCGCGCCCGCGCCATCGAGAATGAACTGTTCATCGCTGCTTGCAATCGGGTGGGAGTTGATGGAGACGCTATCTTCCCCGGCCACCCATGCGTCGTCGATCCGCTGGGTCGTGTGCTGGCCGAGGGTGACGACCAGGAGCGGTTGTTGGTGATCCGGCTCGATCTGCACGAGGTGCAGGCAGCCCGACGGTATCTGCCGGTCTACAAGGATCGCCGCCCGGACGTCTACCAGGCTGACATCTCCAACCTCTAATCTCTGTGGGAGGGCTATGGACTTCAAGGACATTCTCGAAACTGCCGTTGTCGTCGTCCACGAGGCTGGCAAGATTGTGCGCGAGAGCTTTCCTGAGACTGCAATGACCCAGGTGGCAATGAAAGGTGCGGTCAATCCGGTCACCGAGACCGACACGGCTGCCGAGGCGCTGATCATCGACCGCTTGCGGGCCGCTCTTCCCGGCCACCGGTTTTTCGCGGAGGAGGGCGGCGGGGACGATTGGCGGTTGCCGGGGTCGCCCATCTGGCTGATCGATCCGCTGGACGGTACCAACAACTTTGCTCACGGGTATCCCTATGTCGGTGTCTCGATAGCGATGGTGCTCGACGGGCGGCCCGTCGTCGGTGCCATCTATGACCCGCTGCGGGACGAGACCTTCGTCGCGGTGGAGGGGGGCGGGGCGGCGCGCAATGGCAGGCCCATCCACGTCTCTCCCGTCGCGCGGCTGGCTGACGCTTTCCTGGCTACCGGCTTTCCCTACGATCGCCGCACTGCTGCCGACAACAACACCCAGCGGCTGGACCACTTCCTGCGGCGCAGCCAGGGCGTGCGCCGGGCCGGGGCGGCGGTGATCGACCTTTCTTACTTGGCCTGCGGGCGGCTGGACGGCTTCTGGGAGAAGGGACTGCACCCGTGGGACGTGGCGGCGGCCAGCCTGATCGCGCAGGAGGCCGGCGGGCGGGTGACCGATTTCGATGGCGGCCCGAACTATCTCTCCGGCGAGTTCTTCCTGGCCTCCAACGGCCTGATCCACGACGAGATGCTGCGCGTCATCAGGGAAGGGGCGAACGCGCCGCACCCTGATTTCGACAAGTGAGGCTTTTGGAGTGCGGGAGTCCGATGCGTGATGTGCAACACGTGGGTGCAAGGTCACACAGTACGAATCACGCATCACGTCTTGCGTTTCACGCTTTACGCCCTGCGTTTCAAGCTACGCCTTTTACTCAGCGGATGCTCTGCATCCGACCGATCGCTTACCCGCACTGGCGCAAATCGCGATTTTGTAGATAATAAAGCTTTGGGGCGGCCGCCCCAAGTTTCACGTATTCGTACTGGTTATTTGGAAGGAGAAACGTTATGTCAGAATTGACCGAGATTCGCTGGCACGGTCGTGGAGGCCAGGGCGTGGTCACCGCCGGTAAGTTGCTGGCCGAGACCGCGATGGGTGCTGGTCAGTACTTCCAGGCCTTCCCCGACTATGGGCCGGAGCGGATGGGCGCGCCGATCCGCGCCTTCACCCGCCTCAGCTCCGGGCCTATCACCATCCACTCCCAGATCGAAGAGCCCAATGTCGTGCTCGTGCTCGACCCCACGCTGTTGGGGATCGTGGCTGTGGCTGACGGGCTCCAGAAGGACGGCACGTTGCTGGTCAACACCTCGATGAGTCCTGCCGAGGTGCGCGAGGTCGCAGGCTTCAAGACCGGCAAGGTCTTTACCGTGGACGCCAGCCACATCGCCATCGAGGAGATGGGCCGCGAGATCACCAACACCCCAATGATCGGGGCGTTTGCGAGCGCTACAGGCATTTTTGAGATCGGTGACTTGGCCGAGCAGTTGCGGGCCTGGTTTGGCAAAAAGATCTCGCCGGAGATGGTCGAGGCGAACGTGCGGGCGATGCGTCGCGCGGCCAAAGAAGTTCAAGAGGGATAGTTGGGTACCGACACAACGAGGAGTAAATGATATGGCAGAGTTGAAAGGATGGAAGGACATTCCCATTGGCGGAATGATTCTCGAAGCAGGGAACTCGGCCGAATACCGCACCGGCGGTTGGCGGGCGTTCCGCCCCGTGCGCGGCGAGGCCGAGTGCATCCATTGCTTCCAATGCTGGCTGTTCTGCCCGGATTCCAGTATCCTGGTGGACGCCGAAAACGAAAAGATGGTTGGCTTCGACCTGGAGCACTGCAAGGGTTGCGGCATCTGCGCCTCGATCTGTCCCGTCAACAAGAAGGTCATCAAGAAGGCAGAGGAGGAATTGGGGCGCGATGACGCACGTCTGTGCATCTGCATGGTCGAAGAAGGAAAGATCGAGGAGTGATGAGATGAGCACATTCGAAGCACTGCAAGGAAACGAGGCCGTCGCCACGGCGATGCGCCAGATCAACCCCGACGTCGTCGCTGCCTATCCCATCACGCCTCAAACCTCCACCGTGCAAAAGTTCGCTGACTTTGTGGCGGACGGGCTGGTGGACACCGAGTTCGTCTGCGTGGAGAGCGAGCACAGCGCGATGAGCGCCTGCGTGGGCGCTTCGTCGGCCGGAGCGCGGGTGATGACCGCCACCGCGGCCAACGGTTTGGCGCTGATGTGGGAGATCGTCTACATCGCCGCCTCGAACCGCTGCCCCATCGTGATGAGCCTGGTGAATCGCGCGCTTTCGGCGCCCATCAACATCCACTGCGACCACTCCGACGTGATGGGCATGCGCGACGCCGGCTGGATCATCTTCTTCTCCGAGAGCGGCCAGGAGGCCTACGACAACATGATCCAGGCCGTGCGCATCGCCGAGCATCCTGACGTGCTGCTGCCGGTGGCCGTCTGCCAGGATGGCTTCATCACCAGCCACGGGATGGAGAAGGTAGAGATTTTCGACGACGCCGATGTCAAGGCGTTCGTGGGCGAGTACAAGCCCCAGTGGCCGCTGCTCGATATCGACAACCCAAAGACCTTTGGCCCGCTCGACTTTTACGACTACTACTATGAGCACAAGCGCCAGCAGGTCGAGGCGATGGCGAACTCCCAGCAGGTGATCCTGGACGTAGCGGCCGAGTTCAATAAGAAGTTCAAGCGTGACTATGGTCTGTTCGAGGCCTACAAGCTGGACGACGCCGACGTGGCCGTGGTCGTCGTCAACTCTACCGCCGGCACGGCCAAGGTCGTGGTCGATCAACTGCGGGGCGAAGGGCTAAAGGTCGGTCTGCTCAAGCCGCGTGTTTTCCGCCCCTTCCCGGCGCAGGAGATCGCTCAAGCGCTGGGCGGCATCAAGGCGGTGGCGGTGATGGATCGCTCCATTTCCTTCGGCGCGATGCAGAACGCCGGGCCGCTGTTCCTGGAGCTTTTGGCGGGGCTGACTGCCAACGGCGTTCAGGTGCCGGTAGCCGACTACGTCTATGGCCTCGGCGGGCGCGATATCCTGCCGCGCGAAATCGAGGGGGTCTACCGCGACGCGCTCAAGATGGCCGAGACGGGACAGGTTGAGCAGATGGTGACGTATCTGAGTGTGAGGGAGTAGGCAATGGCGACGAAATTAGTACCCAAAGAACTGGCAAAGCAAAAAGACCGGCTGGCCCCGGGCCACCGGATGTGCGCGGGCTGCGGTGCGCCGATCGTCGTGCGGCAGATGCTGGCGGCGATCGATGAACCAGTTGTCATCGCCAATGCCACTGGCTGCCTGGAGGTGGCGACCTCGATCTATCCCTATTCTTCCTGGCGCGTGCCGTGGATGCACAACGCATTCGAGAACGCGGCCTCGACCATCACCGGGATCGAGGCGGCCTATCGCAGCATGGTGCGCCAAGGCAAGATGGAGGAAAGGAATGTCAAGTTCATCGCCTTCGGCGGCGATGGCGGCACCTACGACATCGGCCTGCAGGCCCTCTCCGGTGCTGTCGAGCGCGGGCACCAGTTCCTCTATGTCTGTTACGACAACGGAGCGTACATGAACACCGGCATCCAGCGCTCCAGCGCCACGCCGCTGGGCGCTGCCACGACCACTTCGCCGGCGGGCAAAAAGATCCCGGGAAAGCAGCAGCAGCGCAAGGACCTGACGGCGATCATGGCTGCACACAACATCCCCTACGTGGCGCAGGCAGCCCCCAGCCAGTGGCGCGACCTGATGCAAAAGACGCGCAAGGCAGTGGATTGCGGTGGGGCAGCGTTCATGAACGTGCTTGCCTCGTGTAACCGTGGCTGGCGGCATCCGACCGATACGACCATCGAGATGACCCAGTTAGGAGTGGATACCTGCTACTGGCCACTCTACGAGGTAGAGAATGGCGAGTGGAAGCTGACCTACAAGCCCAAGGAGAAGCCGCCCGTCGAGGAGTGGCTCAAACTGCAAGGGCGGTTCCGCCACGTCTTTCGCCCGGAGAACCGGCACCTGATCGATGAGCTACAAGAGGAAATCGACCGTTGCTGGGAGCGACTGTTGAAGCTGTGCGGAGAAAGCTAGTTGAGGAACTCGGACAAGGAGGAGTATCGAAAATGGTTGAGAAGAAGAAACTGTACCGGTCGGTGGTGGATCGCAAGATAGCTGGGGTTTGTGGCGGTCTGGCCGAGTACCTCGGGTTGGACCCGCTGCTGGTGCGCATACTGATGGTCGTTCTCGCCCTGGTGAGTGGGGTGGGGGTGCTGTTCTACATTCTGATCTGGATCCTCGTCCCGGAGGCGCCGCCTCGAGACGGGAGCGAAGCCGCCTAGCAGCTCTTTCTGGTGCTCTCACCGCTAAGGAGGAGAGAGACCGCCCCGTGGCCTACAGGTCACGGGGCGGTCTGCCTGCATTTGCTGGTTGCGTCTACTTGCCTGCCCAGGCTAGCGCCCAGTCAGGTATCCACAGGCGTTCATAGCCAAGCAGGGAGAAAGCCAGCGAGGCGGCAAAGAGCAGCACTGCGGCTCCCGTCAGGACGTAGTCGCGTCGGCGATAGTGGAGCTGCTCCAGCCACATGCGCGGGCCAACTCCAAACGCGCGCAGATCCATCGCGTCGATGATGTCCTCGCTGCCCGCGATGGCGTGTATGGTGACCGGCACGATCAGCGGGGCCAGTTTCCTTACCTGCGCGATCAACCCGCCGCGCAGTTTCTCGATCTCGTATCCGCGGGCACGCTGTGCATCCATGGTCAACTGGAAATCCCGTGCAAAGGTAGGGATGAAGCGCATCGTCAGTTCCATGGCGTAGGCGATCTTGTCGGGCAGTCCCAGTCCGCGAAAGGTAATGCCATAGTGCTCCGGGTTCAGAGTGTAGGGGATCAGAACGGTCATGCTGGAGACGCTGAATACCCGCACGAGCTGGCTGACCGCGTAGACAATGCGCTCGACGGTAACGTCGAGCGTTGGGCGCCAGCCGAGGATTTCGAACGGTGCACTCAAGCTGGTGATCGTATGCTCCTCGGCATAGTGTTCCATCCCGCCGCGGCCGGTCAGGAACGTCAGCACCGTGAAGAAGGTGATGAACCCGCCGATGAACAGCCACGTGCGGTACGTCTCCCGCCACGTGATTCCTGACGTAAAGATCGCCATCAGGGCGATGATGAGGAGTGGTGTTAGGAAGCGCAGGTCCCAGAACAGGAGCGAGGAAGCCAGGAAACAGACGTAGAAGATGACCCAGGCGCGTGGGTCAAAGCCCTGGATCAGCGACTTGCGCTTGCGATACCGCCACGTTACCAGCATGTCCCCACCTTCAGAGGCCGCGTTTCTCCAGGAAGCCGGCCTTTTGCTACTACCGGCCCGTCTGCTGCTGCGCAGCCGCGTAAGCTGCCACGAGGATCGGCACCAAGATGGCAGCGAAAATCAGGTTGGGTCCGGCTGCCGGCAGGAACTCGCCGACGATGGCCACGGCTGGTGAAAAGCCGTTGACCCAGATATCGGATATGGCCGCGAAACCGATGCCGATCAGGTTGCCCAGCATGGACCACATCACCGCAGCCGCCACGTCGACGTTCTTGCCGAAGGCAAAGCGGACGATGAGCACCAGCAGGAAGCCGATCACCACCGAGAGTCCGGCAAACAGCGTGATCTGTGCGTCGCCAAAGATGCCCGCGTCGACGTCGAAGAACATCATGTTCTCCAGGGCGGGGTTCAGGGCGTAGATGATGGTGGCGATGGCGGCCAGCACGGCGCTGATGATCAAGACGGTGTTCATGCTCTTCTTCTTGTCGGCAAAGAGAGCCACCATGCCCGCGATCATGCCGACCAGCCCGTTGCCCACGCTCCACTGCGGCGAGAGGCTGAAGCCGGTCAGCGCGTCGCCGAACATGTTGCCCACCGCGCCTGTGAAGAAGCCCACGGTCGGGCCAAAGGTGTAACCGAAGAACATGGGAATGGCAATGGCCGGCCGCAGCGCGACCTGGCTGACCGACGGCACGGCGAAGACGGTGCCGTTGAAGAGGTAGGAAAACACGGCATACAGTGCTGCGCCGATGGCCATATAGACCACCTCGCGTGTGCCCACGTCCCAGGCTCCGCTGGTGCGCGTGAGCCAGTAGATGATGAAGACAATGACCAGCCCGATGCCCGTAAACGCGAAGCGCAGCAGGCCGACCGCTTCCAGTTTGAGGTTCTCGTTGAGCGCTCCGCCGATGAGCGAGACGAGCACGAATATGATGAGGACGGCGACGAGCGCGACAATTACGGAAATCAACCTGCGATCCATTTGGCACCTCCATATGTGCGAATGTACGAATCAGCGAACGTGATACCCATGCCTACTTGCCACTTGCTTACTTGCCTTTGACACCTCCTTTCGTACCTTGCTCAAATGTGCGCCAGCGCCTCGGCTGACATGAAGCGCCCCGTCTTGGGCAGAACATCCAGATTGGCCGCCAGCAGCGAGGTCGGCACTAAGCGGCAGCGGCGCAGCAGGTCGGGATCGGCCAGTACCTCGGCCGGCGGACCGTCGCCGGCGATTCGCCCCTCGTGCATTAGCACGACCCGGTTGGCGTAGCAGATCGCCAGATCGAGGTCGTGGGTGATAAACAGGACCGCCTCGAAGCCCTCCATCTGCAGGATGGCATCCATGAAGGCCATATAGTTCCAGTAATCCTGGCCGGCGGTCGGTTCATCCATGACCAGGATCTTGGAGCGCATCGCCAGGATGGCCGCGATGCTGACCCGCTTCTGCTGTCCAAAAGAAAGAGCCAGCGGTGGATAGTCCTCCAGCCCTTTCAGGTTTACGGTCTCAATCGCACTGGCCACCGCGTCCGAGATGGCTTCCTGGTCATAGTCCAGGTTCTTGGGGCCGAAGGCCAGTTCCTCTCGCACGGTCGGCGCAAAGAGCATGTGGCTTGGGCTTTGGAAGACGTATCCTGTCGTGCGCGCGATCTGGGCCACGCTCGTTTCTCTCGTGTCGCGGCCCTCGACCAGCACCTGGCCCTGCCGTGGTTTCAGCAGGCCGATGGCGTGTTTGACCAACGTGGTTTTCCCGGCGCCGTTCGGTCCCAGAAGCGCGACGACATCGCCCTGGCGGATTGTCAGGCTGACGTGGTGCAGGATCTCAGGGCTGTCCTTCTCGTAGGCGAAGGAGACGTTGTCAAACGTGATCAGGGGTTCGCGGCCATTCGGATGAATGGCGGGCTTGAAGGTGGGAGGCGCAGCGCTGGCCGCACGCCGGATCACGACGGGGGCGGGGAGCTTCACCTGACGGTAATCCACCACATCCATCATGCCACCCGGCGGGCCTTGATAGATCGCTCTGCCCTCCTGCATGAAAAGCACCCGGTCGGGGTGGATGCTCAGGGCATCCTCAACGCGATGCTCGATGAGGAGGATGCTGATTCCCTCGTCGGCCAAGCGGCGGAACAGGGTCAGGGCTTCCTGCGCGCTGGCGGGGTCGAGGCTGGCCAGCGGCTCGTCGAGCAGGAGGACGCTGGGCCGCATAGCCAGCACGCCGGCCAGGGCGACCTTTTGTTTCTCGCCGCCGGATAGCAAGAAGGTCTCCCGGTTGCGCAGGTGGGGGATGTGCAGGTGGTCGAGCGCCTCATCCACCCGCTGCCTGATCTCCTCGCGAGGCAGGCCGAGGTTTTCCAGGCCGAAGGCCACTTCGGCAGAGACGCGGGTGCCCAGGATCTGGCGCTCGGGATCCTGCAGGACGGTGCCGACGATCTGCGAGATGCGGGACAGGGAGAATTCGGCCACGTCCTGGCCGTGGAAGAATACGTGGCCGTTCAGCTCGCCCTTGTAGCTGCGGGGCGCCAAGCCGTTGATGCAGCGGATGAGCGTGGTCTTGCCACATCCGCTGGCTCCGGCGACGAGAAGAACTTCGCCGGGCTCTAGCGTCAGTGAGACGGCATGAAGTGCGGGTTCGGTTCGCGAACGGTAGCGAAACGTTAGCCCTTCAACGACCAAAGGCGCAATAGCATCGTGCCCGCTCGACAAGGTGACCTCCGCTGGATATAACACCGCCCGAGTTGGGGAGATTCGATAGTCACGCGACCTATCGGATGCAGGTTGGGGTGACGGGACCATGGCGGTCGCGCGCATACCTTCGTCCAGCCGCATCCGCCGGGTTCGCCCACCCGGCTGCCAGGCTGCGGCGAGGAATCAACTACCGTGAGAGCAGCAGAGCCATCGAGATCTGCGCCGCGTGCTGGTCGAGACGACCTGGAGCGCCGTGACCACGCACCCCTTTTGGACCCCTTCGCTCGTGGGTGTTGGGCGACCATATAGAGCGGCAGAAACGAAAAGGCTCAGCGCTACCTGCCCTCAGAATACCCCAGCGGTCGCTCATCTCCTCTCACAAGTTTCCAAGCAATTGTCGAGTCCCGTAAAGTCATACCAGTTGCACTCTAACAAGAGTCTCGAAAAGTCGTATCACCCTCGTTGACCAAATTCGCCGATCCGGTACCCTTGTCATGAGGCAACAAGTCTCCGGCAAGGA
>Ga0315548_1000078_pt1 | contig 81741 bp, 80 predicted proteins | sample SalMarSW160110MG_2_FD_202540 | JGI IMG/M metagenome (GOLD analysis project Ga0315548, IMG submission 202540) | Salt marsh sediment microbial communities from the Plum Island Ecosystem LTER, Massachusetts, United States - Salt Marsh Sediment SW1601-110 ... | reverse complement strand
GGGACAGACCTGGAGCCGATGCAATAATGGCCCTGATTGCTTTGGAGCAGTCAAATACGTGGAAAAGCTACTGGGACCTGCGAAAACGGGCTGCATAGCCCTGCCAGAATATCTGGTCGCACCCCTTTATCATTCGACTACTACTCCGGCTACGCTTAGGATTCAGGGCGGGATTCTGAAATTTTTCTTGCTTTTGATGATAAGGCCGGTCATAATTGAATTAGCAGAGGCGGAAATTTTTACTGTTGATTTACAGACATTGTTGCATTGGAAATAATTAAGTAGGTTTGAGTAAAAATAAGTTTTGTATATTATTATAATATGTAGAGACATGACATGAACAAGAGAAATCTTTCTAAGTGGAATAAGAATACCGGTGATGTAATTAAGGATACACTTACGTGCCTCGCGGAGGGTATAACCGGAATCGCAGCTTCCGATAGGAAAGAATTAGCTTTTTCTGTTGGACATATATTCCAGTATCTTCGTAAAGGACAATTTCTATCAAAATTCCTTGCTGAATGGAAAGACTATTGTGACAAAGGTCGAATCCCTAAAGACTACCAAGAGACAGAGCAACATCATACTTGCCTTCAAGAACTGCTTGAGTTTATTGATAAAGATTCACCAGATGAAATTAGGTTTGAAACGCTTAAGAGAATTTTTCTTGTCGCCGCAACGGAGACAGCCTCTGATCGTAATAGTCTTCTTCCGTATCAGTTTCTTCGATTATGTCGCGGCATGTCTTCTGGCGAGATCATTGTTCTCAATACAACTTATAAAATAGCAAGGTCAGGACAAATGCCTAATCTCAGTGCAGCTAGCCTATGGCTGGATGCTATTGCGAAGGAATCGGGATTAGGCCATGCGTCCCTTGTAGAAATATATGAAGAGGAATTAATTAAGAAGCACTTAATTACCAGAAGAGTACATACTGACGGAAGTGGTGTAGATGCTAAACCTAATTTCAGGCTTACAAGTCTAGCTCTTGAATTGTGTAAGTATATTGACAGTTACGATAATGCCTCAGGAGAGACCCAACATGTCGATTCTACGAACGGTGGGGAAGCCCCGCGTCCACAGTGCTAATCGTTATATAACATTGATTGTACGCCTGAGGCGGATAAATTTTTAATCAGTTTGGTGATATAGAAAGGACCCTTCGACAGGCTCAGGGTAAACTTTTCTTCGCAAGGGGAATGTGTATAATGGTAGCATAAAATGAGTCCCGATAGACGGTATCGGGATTTTGTGTTGTATATTATTATGTTTAGAAGTAAGTCAGTAAAATGAGAATATAGTATGCCTGTCTTCATCAGTTATTCCCATGAGAATAATGACTTTGTCCAAAAGCTGGCCACCAATCTTGTAAGACATAATACCAATGTTTGGGTTGATACATGGGAATTGAGCGTTGGCGATTCAATTGTGAGTCGCGTACAGGATGCTATAAAATCTTCAAGTGCTTTACTCGTGGTTCTTTCGAAAGCATCAGTTGCCTCTGAGTGGTGTAAGAGAGAACTTTCTGCTGGATTAGTAAGGGAACTTGAAGAAAAGCAGGTAATTGTTCTACCATTGCTTTTAGAGGACTGTGATATTCCGATTTTTCTTAGAGACAAGCTATATGCCGATTTCCGTTCAGATTTTGACTCAGGACTTACAGCAGTATTAAATGCAATCGCCAGAGTGACAAATTGTAATCAGGGTCGCATTACGCAAGATGAATATTATGTAGATTGGGGGATTTATTGGGGATATAGATCTGACTTTTTCGAACTCTCTTTTACCTTTATACATCAATCAGCGAAACAATCCTATACTGTACTAACAGAAGCTTACATCATTTGCAATGAAGTGGCTACAAAACGGTATAAGCAATATGAGAAACTTTCTCTAGATTGGGTTGGGCGTCTAGTCATTTTTGAATCTGCCTTCGAATATATATCCAAGGAAGATGATTTTCGAGTTATTCTTGATAACCAATTTCCCAAAGAACATAGAATCGATATCGTTGATCCCAAAACTAATGTCAATTACAACGTATATATTAGATGTAGACGTCTTGGAGAAGATACTGGGAAAAATGTATTGATTAATGTCAGTGAATATTTCAAACAAATACGAGAACAAATGAGAGAAAGATCTCGAAAATTAACACCTGAAGAAAAAAGACATTTACTTGAACTTATCGGTAAACCATTTGATGCTTAACAAATTGCTACAATGTAATGTAAAATAGGGCAGGACTATCGTCCACTGAAAACATGAAGAGTGGCAGCCATTTAATTGATTATTTACTATTGATTATTTGATTTGGATTGCCGCGCTGCGCTCGCAATGACCACTTCCAATTTATTATTTTAGATCCTTCGACCATGCTCAGGGCAGGTATCGAGTCTGAATGTCCAATGTCGAATTCAAAATGGTACGAAATATGACCCCGCCCACAGGTGGCGGTGAAGAATAAAGCATTCCTCGCGTTTGCACCCCCGCCCAGAGGACGGGGCTAAATATTATCACCGGCGGTGCTGGGGTGGGGAAAAATATTGTGGCAACCGCGTTGCAGATTCTGGCGAAATGGAGTTTAATTTTATTCGTGTACCAGATCCTTCGACTGCGCTGCGCTCAGGATGACATAGGTATCAGGGCAACCACATGGGATTGCCCCTACGTTCTGTCGAAGACCTGCTCATCCAGCACCGTGGAGGGGCGGGACTCATCTTCTTCTCGCCAGGCGGGGTCCACAATGCACAGGAATTTCAAATCGGAATTTCCTGTATTTTCAATATATTGGAGCGCTTGCGGGGGGATGTAAACGGCACAATCAGGGCCGACTTCGAGAGATTCTTCATCTATGTGCATCAGGCCTTGTCCGGCTATTATGTAATACACTTCAGCATTCTGGAGTTTATGTGGTTTGGTCATCTGGCCGACCCTGACCTCTGCGTGAGCCAAGCTATAACGAATTTGCAGAGGTGTTTTATCCCCGCCCATCGGATGGGCGGGGTGCAAAAGCTCCCGCAGAATTGAATCATCACCAGCTACGAATTCCCGGCAATCCTTCAAATACTTTAAGAACATAATCAGGTACCCAATAAAATCGAGCCTTTCGTAAAGAACGTTCCGGCAACACAGGCGGTTAAAAGACAGGCCAACGTTGCCGCCAATAGTGCGCGGAGCGCGACCCCTCCTATATTACGGACTCTGTCGGGAGCCAATGCGCTAATACCGCCAACGAAAATGGCCATCGAGGCAAGGTGGGCAAATCCGCATAACGCGTATGTAGTAATGACAGCCGAGCGTTCGTGCTGCAGTAAATTCTGCTCCAAAGCTGCTGCAAGGTCTTTATAGGACACAACTTCGGTAACAATCAGGCGCTCGCCGATAATTTTGGAAACCGCTCCCGCATCGGATGGGGGAATACCTAAGACTAATGTAAATGGATAAAATATGTAGCCGAAAATGTTCTTCAAGGTCCACTGAAATTCGATGCCGAGGAGCAGATTTACCTTTGCGCCTAAAGCGGACAACAACAGGTCGGCTAATGCAACGAGGCCTAAAACCGCTATAAGCAGGGCCACAATTCCGACAATCATTTTAACCCCGGCGTTGGCGGCGTTGATGACCGCTTCGAAAAGACTTTTCTCCTTTTCATAAAAGGGACGAACATTTATGCCCAATGTTTCCGGGCTTTGCTTCTCGGGGAAAATAACTTTTGACATAACAAGTGCCGCCGGGGCGGAAAGTAAAGATGCCGAAACCAAATGGCCGGCAATTGTGGGAAATTGTGTTTTCAAGCTAAACACATAAAGCGCCAATACATTGGACGCAACCGTAGCCATTCCTGCGGTCAGAATAGTACAGATTTCAGAGTCGGTCATTCGGCTAAGATATGGCTTAACGGTGAGAGTGGACTCAATCCCCACAAAAATATTGCTGGCGGTAACCAGAGATTCGGCGCCGGATATTTTCATCAGCTTCGTAAATATATAAGCGAATCCCCTGATGATTAAAGGCATTATGCCGAGGTAGTATAAAATCGCAATAAGGGCTGAGAAGAAGATAATCGTAGGAAACGCCTGAAAAGCCAAAATGAAGCCGAGCGATTCCTCCCCTGTCTCGCTTGTCTGCCCCGGCGCAAGCGCTAATCTTCCGAATACAAACTTTGCACCGGCCGACGCAGAATCCAGAATGCTTACTACGATGTCATTGACAATTAGGAATAATTTTGACCCAGCGGGAACAACGAAGATGAACAGAGCAATTAGTATCTGCAGGCCGATCCCCCAGATGATAACCCTCCAGTTCATATTCTTTTTATCAGCCGACAGAATCCATGCAAAGCCGATCAGGACAAATATCCCTGCAAAACTGACAAGATTATAGATATCCATATCTAAACCATGCGGACTTAAGTCCGCCCTGGGTTGGCGGCGGGGCAAATGTGTTCTCCGAAAGTAGTCCATAGGACTTCTTCGTTTAGCCCCGCCACTGGCCGCAAGTCTTGCCCCGCTAAGCTCAAAACAACAGTCGATAACGAAGCCCCGCTTGTGGCAAAATCAATATCGCAGCTCTATCTGCGGCGGATTCAATTATTGTTGCTCACGCTGTGCTTTTTGGGCTTTCGCCGAGCCGAACGACAGCGTAAACTAATGTCCCGAGCAGCCCGGTTAAAAGCGCAATCACTATCCATATACCGGACCCGCCGGCACGCTGGCGTATATCCTGATACACCCAGACCGCGCAAAGGATATGGACAACCAGAAGCAGCAGCAGTAATGGATGCAGAGCATTATTATCATCATCGTCATCGTTGCCCTTCATAATATGTTCTGGATGCTCTTTCGGTCTTCGCATGTGCTCCAGCTCCATCTTGCGTTTCTCCAGGTCAAGCTCCTGCATCCTCCGCTCAATGTCCATTTGTTCTTTTTGATGCTGCAGTTTCATTTCCCTTCCACGCGTTTCCATCTGGATATCGATGTCCTTCGGCTTTTCACGTTCCAGGTCCATCTTGCGTTTCTCCAGGTCAAGCTCCTGCATCCTTCGCTCGATGTCCATTTGGGCTTCCTGCTGTTGGAGCTCCATTTCCCTTTGTCGCATTTCCATCTGGAAGTCGATGTTCTGCGGCCCTTCCTCCTGGGCGACCGCGAGCGCGGGCACAAATATGGCTGCCAATATCATGCTCATAACATATCGCTTCATCTTATTTCTCCTAAACTAATACATTTATGGGACGTGCAATATATTCTATCACTAAACCTTTGTAACTTCCAACCTATATTTCGGCTATTTATCTGCTTCAATAAACCTTTTTCCATCCTTAAAAGCGTTTCTCTGAGAAAGGTACCCACTCGTGGGTCTGCAACAGGAGGCTCACCTGTTCTTTGCTTGTCCCCGATGTGTTGCTTTAGGCTTTCCGGCAAGAGTCGTTGTGAGAATCGCAAAGCGATGCGTAGCAATCTTGTTACTCCGTCATTGACCGGGTTTCTCTTGTCCCAATTTCATCGTAAAGTCTCGTCAATCTGTCCATCCGGCAACATATTATCAGCGTGAGCAATGCCCTGGTCTTCTAATTGGTACCTTCTACAGTTTTCCCAGTTGGACTCAGACTTGCAGTATTTCTCTGCCCACCTATTATCCAGCCTGCCTTGCCTTTCAAATTCCCTTAGCGGACAGACATTGTACCATTTACATCTCATTTTAGTTTGTTGTGTTTGTATGAACTGATTCAGCAGCCGGTTGTTCTTCTCTATTTATTTACGCAAGAAACCAGAACTGCAATGCGACTTTTAGTTCAACTTTTCTTTAGCAGCAAATCGTATTCAGTTTCGAACCGAAGTTTGTGCTTGACCTCTTCCTCGGCTAAAGCCAAGAGCATTTCTCGATGTTCCTCGCTGTGAGCGTTTGCCACCCAATTTACGTAAGTCCTGAAAGATGACTCTTCCTTTTCCATACCTAACATAAGCATATCCTTGTAATCCATATCCAACGGTGTCCGGCTGTCTGATAAGATGTAATATTCTTCAGGTCGGGACGGTTCTTGCTTTGGTACCACGGTTTTGCCAACCTTCATAACTTCCAGTTCCAGCTTGGCTTTATGCTCTAACTCTTCTTCTGCCAAATCTTCAAAGGTCTTGCGCATTTGCTCAGACTCCACGCGGTTGGCCAATGCCAGGTAAAATTCATAGGCCTCCACCTCCATATCGATCGCTTTTTGTAAAATTTCGTAATCGCTATTAAATTCTACCATCGTTCGCCTCGCTTGTTAATTCTCAATTCATAATTACAAATTGCCCAGACCAACGAACCTAATAAACTTTCCGGACTTGCACACTATAGCCTACCCGGCATTTTCTAATTCGTCAAATCTAAAAAAAGCCCCGCAGGACGCAGGACTTTTCCGACACAATACGCAATATCACTGCTGTCCGGTTGTTTGATTTGGAAAACGCTGTAACTATTGAAATGATATCGGGTTATAGACAAAAATGACTGTGATCGATTTGAAGCGGAATCAATTGTCAGTGTATAACCTTATTGAGAGGATATGTAATTATTCCCGTTGCGCCCGCCCGCTTCAATGCCGGAACCAAGGACCGTTCGATTTTGTCGTCGATAATCACTTCTATCGCTACATATATCGGGTCAGCCAGAGACGAAACCGTTGGGCTTTTTTCAGCAGGTAGAATCTTCAGTATCGATTCTAAGTGGTCCTTTTTTATATTCATTTTCAAGCCGACTTTGCTGCCGGCTTCGATTGCTGCTTTGAGCAATATGGAGATATTTTCTATTTTTTGTCGCTTGAACTTATCGTCCCAAGCCTGCTTATTTGCGATAAACCTTGTTGTAGAGGTTATCACAGTATCTATAATGCGCAGCTCGTTTGCGCGTAGGGAACTGCCGGTCTCTGTAAGCTCTACTATTGCATCTACCAGCCGAGCTTTTACCTCGGTAGCGCCCCAGCTAAATTCAACCTTTACGTCGATATCTTTATCCGCGAAGTATTTTTTTGTTACGTTAACCAGCTCGGTTGCAACTATACCCCCGGCCAAATCCTTTACTCTTTTAACCTTCGATTCATCCGGCACAGCCAATACCCATCTGGCTGGATTGTTCGTGGCTTTGCTGTAGGCAAGCTCACTGACATCCACCACATCACAGTTATTCTCCATTATCCAGTCGTAGCCCGTTATGCCGGCGTCAAGAACCCCATCGGCCACGTATCTGCCCATCTCCTGGGCTCGCAGCATGATAAGACGGATTTGTTCGTCATCTATATTAGGCAAATAACTCCTTTCGGAATCGGCAATGTGGAATCCGGCTTTGCCAAAAAGTTCGACGGTTGCCTTTTGCAAACTGCCTGTGGGAATACCTAATTTTAATATCTGCTCTGACATCTTTTCACATCTTATAATTGGTTAATTTGTGAGCTGACCACTCACCACTCACTAATTAACCACTCATTTTTTTACTCTTTCTTTTTTTCGTAGTTTTCTTTTTGCTTTTAGTTTTAGTCTTTTTTTTGGAAGTAGTTGTGCTTTTTTTCTTCTTTTTGCTCTTGCTTGCTTCACTTTCGCGCCGTAACAGGGCATAAAACTCATATCCCTTTTTAGCTGAAATCTGCTTGGCTAAAAATCCTCCTATCTGCTGCTCGTCAGCATCAGGATAGACTAATTCCTTGCTTTTGAGATATTCTATCATTTCTTTGGTTAGCGGTATGGCGTGGCCTTGCAGAGACGTGAGCATACAATAATCGACTACGAACCGGCTGGTACCTTCCATCTTCTCAAGAATCTGACGAGCGGGACGTTTACCTGTTTTTTTCAATACCTCTAAGCTCAATTTGTGATATTCGTTGAAGATAGCCCTTAAAACCATCGTGATTGTCAAGGCTATATTCCTTGTAACAGGTGTATCCCCGCCCAACATTTCAACAATTTCTTCTGTTCGCGAAACACGCAAATCGTTCAGGTCAACAAAATAATCAGCGAATTTCTTAATTGCGGATTCTGTTTCCTTCTCGCTCAGCTCTGAGCTAATGATAGCATAGATAATTGCGTCCGTCGGTTCATCGTGGATAACTTTTTGTACTTTCGGATGTTTCCGGCTCAGTGAGCGGTGCAACCTTTGTATTTTTTTGGAATACTCTTTGCTGTTCTTCATATCAGCCTCTTGCCGATAGCGTAAAAGTCCGAATATCACATCCCAGTTTTCACAGGGACAATTTTAGTCCCGCCGAAGCAGAGATGCTTCGAATTTCGTATTTCGCTTCACGCTTCTTCGTCGTTCAAATCTTCTTCGGCGTCCTTTTTTTCCAGCTCACCGACTGCCTGGTCTATCAGTTTCATAGTCTCTAACGTCTTTTTGAATTTCTCATCAGTGTAAAAATGTAATACAGGACAGAATTTGCTCTGCAATTTACCGGCTACCAGAGATTGTATTCGGCTTTTCGCGTGTGTTATTGCCGCGAAAGTCTTGTTCTGAGCAGACTCGTCCTTGCCAAAAATGCTGACATATACATCGGCATTGCGCAAATCAGTTGCCATTTCCACTCTCGTAACGCTCACGAAACCCTCAATGCGGGGGTCGCTAAGATGGTGAGCAATAGCGTCACTGACGCCTTCTTTCACCACACGGGCTACTTTCTCCTGCCGTCGAGTCGCCATAGTTTAGTTAATTGGTTAATTAGTTAATTGGTGAGTTGACTACTCACTACTCACCACTCACTAATTGCCAGCTCAAAGGGTTCTGGCTACTTTCACAATTTCGTAGAACTCAAGAACGTCATCGATTTTAATATCATCGAATCCTGCTATCTTAATCCCGCACTCCAGGCCCGTCTTTACCTCACGAACGTCATCCTTGAAATGCCTTAGCGATTCTACATTGAGGTTGTCTTTGAGCACAATGTTGTCGCGTATTAGTCGCATCTTCGCATTCTTGCTCACGTATCCACTGCTGACATAGCAGCCGGCCACCGTACCAATTCGGGAGATCTTAAACGTATTTCTTACCGTAGCTCTACCGAGTGCCTTCTCTGTCTCTTCCGGTTCAAGCAGACCGACCATCGATTTTTCTAAATCTTCGGTTATTCGGTAGATGACGTTGTAGAGCCTTATCTCAACGCCTTTGGCTTCTGCAGTCTTGGATGCGTGTTCTTCGGGGACAACGTTAAAGCCGATAATAATGGCATTCGACGCCTCGGCAAGCACGACATCACCTTCTGTAATTCCACCCGGCGCGGCATGCAGAATATTAATCTTTACTTCCTCGACGCTCAGCTCGGACAAATATTTTTTCAGGACATCCACCGAGCCTTGTACATCGGCCCGGATGATAAGATTTAATGCTTCTGTTTTGCCCGCATCTATCTGGCTGAATAAGTTGTCTAATGTTACCTGCGTGCGTTCGGCCAGCGAGCTCTCTCTTGAGCGGATTTGGTTTTCCTCGGCGGCGGCCTTGGCCTTGTTGATGTCATCCAGACAGTAAAATCTGTCACCGGCCTGCGGGACATCGCTGAGGCCCGTTATCTCCACCGGCATAGAGCTTGTAGCTGTCTTTATGTTTGTGCCGTAGCTGTTTTTCAACATTTTTACTCTGCCGTAGGTGTTGCCGGCCAGTACCACATCACCCTTTTTAAGTCGGCCTTCCTTGATTAACAGAGTCGCCACCGGCCCGCTCTTTGCCGACATCCTGGCCTCAATCACCCATCCTGTCGCTGGGATTATGGGATCGGCCTTAAGCTCAAGCAATTCAGCCACGTAATCCAAAGATTCAAGCAAGTCGTCTAAACCCTCACCGGTAACTGCGCTGGTCTTGACGACTTCCGTCTGGCCTCCCCATTCAGACGGAGTTAGCTGCTGCTCAGCGAACTGAGAGTAAATACGATTTATATCGCAGCCCGGCAAATCTATTTTATTCAATGCCACAATAATCGGCACATTCGCTGCCTTGCTGTGGGCTATGGCCTCAATTGTTTGTGGCATCACTCCATCATCAGCCGCAACCACGAGCACCACAACATCGGTCATATTAGCGCCTCTGGCACGCATTGCTGTAAAGGCCTCGTGCCCCGGAGTATCCAGAAATGTTACTGTTTTATTGTCCCAGGTAACTTCAGAGGCCCCGATATGCTGTGTAATGCCGCCTGCTTCACCGGCTGCTATGTGAGTTGACCGGATTTTATCCAGAAGGCTTGTCTTGCCGTGGTCAACGTGTCCGAGCATCGCAGCAACAACAGCACGTTTCTGGAGCTGTGTTCTCTGACGTTCTTTAAAATCGGCCTGTATCCGTTCTTCCAGCGTGCTTTGGTGCTCCACTACCAGCTCAGTGTCGAACTCCAGGGCAACCAGCTCCGCAACCTCGCTGCTTATCACCTGATTCGCCGTGGCCATTACATCCTGTTGTATTAGCTTTTGGATGATTTCCGTTGATTTAATCGCCAGTGCTGCAGATAAATCTTTTACTGTGATTGGCTCGCTTATAACGGCTTTTTTGGGCCTGACAGGCGCAGCAAGTTTCTGCTTGGACCTGGAAGCGATCTTACGCGTCGGTCTTAATCGAAGGCCTTCACCCCCGGCCGCATCAAGACGGGCTTGTCTTTCTTCAATATCTCTTTGTCGCCATCTGCTACTGGTTTTAGGCATCCTTATCGTTTCCAAATCCCGCCCGTCTCGCCTTCGCCCATGTGTTCTTTCTTTTAGTCGTTTTGGTAATTGTTTCTTTTCCGTGTCCAGAGCCGAAATCGACTCTTCCTGGTTCTGTTGAGTGTACATCAAAGGTTCGGTAACAGGTGCATCATATCTGAGTCTCGGCTTAGGCTTTGGTCGGCGTCTTACCGGCTCCGGTGCTTCGACTCGAACAACTTGTGGTCCACTCAGTCGGGCCGGCTCAGGTTTTTCCAGCATAGGCCCGGCAGGTACTATCGGCTCCGGCTCTTGTTCCTCTGGCGGTGTTTCGGTTATCTGTTCTTCGGCTGGTGGGGGCTCTTCTATTGTAGTTACCGCGGCCTCTATAGTTACTGCAGCTTCCTGTTCTGTTTGTTCAGCTTCAGCTTCTATTTCTATTGCAGTAGCTGTCTCGGCTGCTGCCTTCGTTCGCTTGGCCGCCGGCTTTGCCCGCTTGGCTTTTTGAACTTTTATTTCCTTTGCCGCTGGTTTTTCCTTCGTTTTCTTTTTCTTTTTAATTCGGACCTTTTCCAGGTCCACCTTCTCAGCCGTCTCAACAGTTGTAATATTGTCACCTTCGCTGAACCACTCCCGAATGGTCGCTGCCAGGCCGGCAGATAACACTGACATATGGTTCTTTACGTCCAGACCCTCATCCTGGCACTTCTTCACGATGGCAGTGCTTTTTATACCGAGCTCCTTGGCCAAAAGATAAACTCTTGTAGTGGCCAAATATTAATCTCCAATCTCAACCGTATTTGATACATCATATCTCGTTCGAGATATGGCTATTGTTCGCTATCTGCTGCATCTGCTGCTTTTGTCTGTTGGGCTAATTGCTTTTCCGCCTCTTTCTGTTTCGATTCAGCCTCCAGACGTTCGATTTCTTTGGCTGCCGCTGAAACTAGTTTCTCAGCGGTCTCAGCGTCAATCTTCAGCTCATTAATCAGTGGTTCGATCCCTACATCATAAATGTCCCCGAGTGATATGACGCCAAGTGCTATCAGCTTATCAACCACCGTATCGTCAGCGCCTTCCACAGTCTTTACGCAGCTTGTCAATCTTTCGACGCCTTGGTTGTATTCTTCCGGCGTTAGTATATCGATGTCCCAGCCGGTCAGTCTGGCAGCTAACCGGACATTTTGCCCGTGCTTACCGATAGCAAGACTGAGCTGGTCCTCATCAACAACAACTGTTGCTCGTCCCAACTCAAAACACAAGGCGATTTCGCTGACTTTTGCCGGCATCAACGCATTCGCCACCAGCACCTGAGATGACTCATTCCAGCGGACAATATCTATTTTTTCTCCACCGAGCTCATCAACTATATTCTTTATCCTGCTGCCCCGGACACCCACACACGCGCCAACAGGGTCAACCTTGTCGTCGAATGAGACCACCGCAACTTTCGTTCTATAGCTTGCTTCTCGCGCAAGTACCCGTATTTCGATAATTTTTTCATTAATCTCCGGCACCTCTAACTCGAATAATCGGCGGATAAAATCAGGGTGGGTGCGAGAGAGGATAATTTTGACCTGGTTCGAGGTCTCTTTCACATCAAGAATCAAACATCGAATTCTCTCGCCCACCCGATGTGTCTGGCCCATTATCTGTTCGCCTTTTGGCAAAAAAGCTTCCGTCCAGCGGTCCAGATTAACAATTACCGTTCCACTTTCGTATCGTACAACCGTGCCGCTTGTAATTTCACCCTTTCGCTGAACGAACTCGGCATAGATACTGTCTCTTTCATCAGCCCGTATCTTCTGTATCATCACTTGCTTGGCTGTCTGGGCGGGGATTCGGCCGAGCCGCTTTATATCGATTTTCTCATCGTCTTTGGAGGCTGTGATCTGACCGTTGCTTCGATCGATTTTTACTACTATATTGCTTTCCGGCTCACCAAAGTGCTTCCTCGCTGCCGAAACCATAGCTTCTTCAAGGTCAACAAATATCGATTCCTTGTCGATATTTTTATCGCGAGCGATGTTTTCCACGATTCTTAGTAATTCCTGGCTCATTGTCTTTTCTCTTTAATCCAGCACCGATTTCTTTTCTTTTTCCCGCCCGGAGCCAATCTCTGGTCTCGGACAAAAAAAAATGGAAACTATACACGTTTCCACTTCATAAGGGGATTCCCTGCAAAACGGGCTCCCCGCCACGCCCAAAACGAACAGAGGTTGTAGTTTACAGTTACGCTACATCATCTGCCTCCAATATTAAAAAACCTCGTTCGTTTTCCGACATTGAAGCAGAAAACCGATTTCCAAGCCACCATGTGCACAGAAGCAAAGCCATGCAGGTCAATTGTTACTCGCCTACTTTGCACTGTTTGCTAATCCTGTCAAAACCATTTTAAGCGCCTCTTTAGTTCAAAGTTTAGCTTTGGTAGCTGTTAATCCTTATAACCAAACTTCTTATAATAATCGTCAAATACCTCGATAGCAATTATTTTTTTGTCGAATTTGTATAATTTTTAGCCCAAATCTGAGGCAAACAAAAAAAGGCTCAGTGACCCAAAACCGCCAACGTCCGTATAAAATAGCCTTTTTCGGAGCCCAAAACCCTCTTTTGCATTAACCACGAGGTTCAGACCAAAAAGTGTGCTACGATGCTGGAACCAGACGCAGCAGTAATTTTTCCTCTGCAATAACTATTTTTTCAATTCGCACCTTTTTATCGTCAACCTTGAAAACAGGCTCAAACGGCTCATCAGTAAGCAATGAAGCAACTATTTTTGTTTGCACAGCCTCTTTGTCTATAGGTATATCGTCAAGCCTCTGCGTGTACATCTTTTTGGCCAACATCTTGGCAAGGGGCGTAATATTCATAGCTCCGACCTTCACCTTCGCCACCTCCAGGTTCAAAAGCCCCTGCTTATCAATTTTGGGCTCTAACTCAATAGTAATGATAAATTCTACTCCTTTGACATCTGCCGTTCCCATCAGCACGACGGTTCCCGGGACAAAAAGTGCTGCAGGTGCGTAAAGCAGGACGCCTTCGGATTCCATTGGCCAGTTGCCCCGAGTAATTATATCGTTTATCCCCTTCTGGGTAATGACCAGCTCGAATGGCTTGGCACGTTGAGCACCGTTATAAATTTTAGGTGATAAGTCGTGTGTCAGATATGGACTGACCTGCCCCCGCTTGTAGTTGCTGGAGCTGGGGTCAGCCGGTTTATAGCGACCGGGCCTGTATAACAGTAGGGCGAAGATAATAGCCGCTACTGCCAAATCGACCAGGAGCCAAAGGACCAGTTTTTTGAATCTCGCTTTTTTGCGAATTTTCAAATCTATTTCTGTACTTTGTATTTCTGTCTTGCTCAAATCCATTTGCATGATTATAGTGGTTCAGATGTTTATTAAAAGTTTTTTCCAATTATGAGGATTTAGAATATGGCAAGTCATTTTGCTGACCGTCTCTGCGATGCCGTGAAAACCAAGAAAACTTCTTTGATTGTCGGGCTTGATCCTGTTTACACCAGGCTGCCCTCTGCGATAAGAAGCCATCGCCAGATGAACGATGAGTTTGATGCCGCCGCCGCGGTCGATGCCATCTTCGATTTTTGCACACAGGCAATGCGAATCGTTGCGCCGATGGTACCTGCCGTGAAGATAAACATTGCGTTTTTTGAAAAGTATCTCTGGGAAGGCCTGGAGACTTACTATTCCTTGATTTCCGAGGCTGACGAGTTGGGCCTGGAAATAATCGGCGACGTGAAACGAGGCGACATTGGCCACACCGCAGAAGCTTACGCCGCTGCTCATCTCGAAAATCCGGAACTGGCGGGCCTCGAAGACAACCTTGCCCCCGATGCCATTACCGTCAATGGATACGCGGGAACAGATGGTATCGAGCCTTTTGCGGACATGGCCGACAAGCAGGGAAAAGGTGTTTTTGTGTTGGTTCGTACCAGCAATCCTTCCGCTGCCGCAATTCAGGATTTTACCAGCGCTGATGGCCAAACAATGTACGAAAAGCTCGCCGAAGTCGTCGGCCAAATCGCCAATAAAACCGAACGAATCGGAAACAACGGCTACAGTAATGTAGGGATGGTAGTGGGCGGTACTGCGCCGCAGGTAACAACTGCCCTGCGCAAAAAGTATGACAAGATATGGTTCCTCGTCCCAGGCTACGGCTCTCAGGGCGCTGAAGCTGCCGACTGTGTCCGGTTCTGCAAACCAGACGGCACCGGAGCTTTAATCAACGCATCACGCTCAATAATCTATGCTTATGAAAAGCCTAAATACAAAGAGCAGTTCGGCGACGACTGGAAAAGATGTATCGAGCAGGCCGTCATTGACGCAAAGGTCGATTTGGCAAACGCTATGCAGACGTTGATATAGAAACATAAAACGCAAAACCCAAAACGTAGAACCATAGCGGAAAAACTCAAGACTTCATCTGAAACAAGAAAAATGTCTCTGCAAACCTCTCAAACCTGCAAAACTTTTAGAAATGAAGTTGATATCTGCAGAATGTTTGACCGGATAGCACCGCGTTACGACCTTCTTAACCACTTGTTGTCATTCGGGCAGGACTTTTTCTGGCGTCGCAAAGTTGCTAAATGTCTAAGTTCGAGCGGAAAGGATAAATTGGAAATTCTTGACCTGGCAACAGGCACGGGCGACCTGTTGTTTTCATTATTTCACGAAAATCCCAACATCACTAAAGCTGTTGGACTCGATATGTCTGCAAATATGTTGGCGATATGCCGTCAGAAAATAAACAGTCACAAACTCACAGAATATATCAGCTTGGTACAGGCTGATGCAGCCGCAATACCCTTGCCTGAAAACAGCTTCGATGCAGTAACAATTGCTTTTGGTATCAGGAACACCGCCGATACATTTGAGACTCTTAAAGAAATGCACAGAATCTTGAGACCGGGCGGTGTGTCTTTGATACTGGAATTTTCCTTGCCTGCCAACAGAATATTTAGAAAATGCTACCTGTTCTACTTGCGCCATTTTGTACCCCTGCTGGGTCGTGTGGTCTCCGGCGACGATTATGCCTATAGTTATTTTGGCAAAACTGTTGAGAATTTTTATAGCGCTGACGACTTTTGCGCACTTATGAAAGAAGCCGGTTTTATAAATGTACAGGCGAATCAGTTGACAGCCGGTGTTGTTTGTATTTATCGTGGGTACAAGGCGGAAGAAAATATAGGATAACCGTTTTTTTAGTCCCTTATATAGAAATTATGAACAAAGATTTTTTTACTGACAAGAAAGTTCTAATTATGGGCTTGGGGCGTTTTGGCGGCGGAGTCGATGTCGCCGAGTTCGCCGTTAGAGCCGGTGCTAAAGTGATAGTAACGGATTTGGCCCCAGCCGCGCAGTTAAGCGATTCGATAGACAAGCTCGAAGAATTTCCTGATATAGAATTTCATCTCGGCTCGCACGACCCTGCTGATTTTAAGCAAGCCGACATTATCATAGCCAATCCTGCCGTGCCCGGCGATAATGAGTTTCTCGAACTTGCCCGTCGAAACAACAAATTTGTTACGTCCCAGATAAACATCTTCTTTGAACTTTGCCTTGCCCAGATAATCGGCATTACCGGTGCCAACGGCAAGAGCACAACAGCCGCCCTTACCGACCATTTACTTAAAAATATGATATACGACATACGACATACGACGTACGAGAATGTTTGGCTAAGCGGCAACATCGGCAATCAGCCGTTATTAACTGTTCTGGATAAAATTAAAGCAAAAGATTTGGTCGTCCTGGAGCTGTCGAGTTTTCAGCTTGAGCAATTAGCGGAAATTCAAAAAGCACCAAAAGTCGCACTCTTAACAAATCTTACACCGAACCATCTTGACCGCTACGGAATATTCGCTAATTACTGCGCTGCTAAGGAAAATATTTTCAGGTTTCAGGTGCGTAGGGTGGGCTTTAGCCCACCGAACAAAACTTGGTGGGGCAAGCCCCACCCTACTGAAAACTACCCGGCTGTTTCCATCTTCAACGCCGAAGACAAAATTGCCGCCGAATGGTTTGAAAAATATCGCAAGGACACCGGCAGAATTTGCATTAAGTTTTCAACTAACGATATCAGTGAAGAGATTCGCAGCGTTTTTCCCTTGCTTGGCCGAGCCAATCTTTCAAACCTCGCCGCCGCCATAACTATAGCGAGGCACTTTGGCATTGACGATAACAGCATTAAGAAGGCCCTGCCTGATTTTAAGGCGTTGCCGCATCGACTTGAGCTTGTTGAAGAAATAAACGGCGTATCTTGGTACAATGATTCCAAGGCTACGACACCACAAAGTGCCATTAGTGCCCTTGAAGCCTTTGAGCAGCCTGTGATTATTATTGCTGGCGGATATGATAAGAATTTACCCTTCGATGAGTTCGGCCAAAACATAGCAGAAAATGCCAAAGCGGCTATACTCATAGGCCAAACCGCCCAGAAAATTGCAGATGCAATATGTAAGACACAAGACTCAAGACACAAGACTCAAGACCGAGAACTCAAAACACATATCGAGATTGTTGAATCTCTCGCCGAGGCCGTCCAATTGGCCGCTCGTCTTGCAGTCAACGGCGATATCGTTTTATTAAGCCCCGCCTGCGCAAGCTACGATATGTTCGATAATTTTGAGCAGCGAGGTCAAAAGTTTACCGAATTTGTTCGGGAAGTTGGCAGTTGATTTGCAAAAAGGCCGAGCCAAACCGGCCCGGCCGTATTGCGAATACACGTGGAAATATTTCCGTAAGGCTCAACTATTTTAGTCTCTTATTACTATAGCATCTTCCGGAATCTCAAATTTGAAAATATCTTCACTGACTTTGGGGTTGTACACGAGCAAAGTCCACACTATAAACGGGTCTCCTTTAAAATCAGGATTATCCCATAATTTCATGCGAGAAGGTAATTTTGACTCTAAATCAAAAATAATCACACCACATTTGCCTGCGCTTTTTTGATATTTTTCTGCTCCCTTGAATGAAAGAGAAACTATCTCTTTACCCGTAACCTCGTCCTTATCATATTCCGTCTTTACATCTTTCATTTCTTCCTGAAGGTACAAAAAGAAATTTATATCTAAAAAGCTACCAATCGTCACTGTTAATCCTTCATAAATGTAAACTTCCTTGGTTGACGGGTAATAGCAGTACGTGAGGTTTTCTCTTTCATTGGCGACTATTGTGTCTCCATAGCTACTTTCCTGGCGAAAGTCGCCAAAAAAGAATTTTCCGTCTTCCCCTCGCCGAGCCCACATCTTAATATTATAGGATATACCTTTTTCGTTTCGACTCGTTGCTTCAACATAAACCGAGTGGACATTCTTAAAAGCTTCAATTGTTTGTTCTATTCCATAAGCAGGTGTGACGGATTTATCCAAAAAGGTTATTGATATTATCACAGCTACTATTATCACCGCCGCCGCGGCCAATTTTGTCATTCTGCTTTTCATAATTATTCTCCATATTTTTTGCTCTATTGCAGATGTTTTTTTGACTTTCGATTTTTCAAATGCCTCGATGACATCACCAAGAACTTCTTCATCTATTTTGGCATTTGTATCGATGTTTATATTCTTAATTAGCTTTTCTATATTTTCTGTCGGCCTCATAATTTAACCTCACTGTCTAAAATTGACCGCAGTTTATCCAGTCCATAGCGATACCTGCTCTGGATGGTATTAATTGAAACGTCCTGCAGTTCGGCGATTGCCTTGAATTTCATTGCTCCCTGAAGATGCAGGATAATTACCTCTCGCTGCTGCTCCGGAAGCTGAGTTAGGGCGTCGTTAAGCTGCCTCAATTGCTCGCTGTCAATAATCCACTGTTCCGGTTTTTTCGAATTCGATACGGTTGAGTCTGCTTCGTTCAGGCCGGTAGTTTCCTGTCGCTGCCTTGTTTTATTGGCATTGCGGACACGATTTACTACACATGTGGCCAGATAGCTTTTTAGGCTCCCGTTAAGCTTTAATTTTTCCGGAGATTGTGCAAAAGACACAAAAAAATCGTGCACAATATCTTCGGCAGCGTTTTGATCATTCGAAAGAGCCGATGCCAGCCTTAGCAAATTGTCCTTGTACTTCTTATAGATACGGCAGAGAGCATCACTGCTGCCGCGCTTTAATCTCCATATAAGCAGCTTATCTTCTATCATCTAAATCCTACGTGTTTTGTCTTGGAACGAACGTTCGTCATCTATAACACAATCGAACCGGCCATTTTAGTCTAAGTAAAATCATTTTTTCTACAGAGCCTTACTTTAACTCAGCGCTTGATTATAGGAGTATCCTCAACAAAGGTTAAAAAAGTTATAAAAAATGCTTCAAACCGATTTTCCACAATAAGAAGCCAAAAAACCGCAAAATACCCTTATCAGTTAGCTCAGTTGCGATTTTCTCGGCGTTCCCTTGTAAAGTCGGCCATCAAATCTGTCGATTCGAAAGTCATTAAAACAAAAACTGCAGATTTGAAGGGTGTTTATAATGGAAAAGCAAAACGAGCGAAGAACAGAACAAAGACTACGTTATTATTGGCCAATCTGGTTTGCCGAAGACCCTAACGAGATGCTTGCACAGGGTCAGATGGTTGATGTCTCCAGCAGGGGGGCTGCGTTTACCTGCTACGCCAGCGATGGTTGTCCCTACCCTGGCCAGCATATAACAGCTCGTTTTAGTGTCCCACGTTATGGCTCGGACGATTCCTTCGATATGGCAAATTTCACACGTTCAGCTCATGTTTGTCGGGTTGATAACGTAAATAGCTTTTTGCGACGTATTGCTGTTCAGTTTGCAGAACCGCTGCCTTTTAAACCCGGCGAACAAAACGCCGCCGAATCCAATATACAAACACAAAACGCCTGACCCCGTAATTTGGTCGATACCAAAGGCGCGCCTGTGGAGGGGCGAATTCGCTATTGCTCAAAAAAATTAGCCCCCGATTTTACCGGGGATTTTCTTTTCCTCGCAATGTATCGGATGCTGTTTAGCCGTCGTTTGCAAGCTTGCCCTGAGCGCAGTCGAAAAGTTGAAGCGATAGCCAAGGTACTCCTGTATTTCATTAAACTTCTTTGTGCAATCGGTTCAGAATGGCTCCTTGCAGCTTGTGTAATTCTAAAAGATGGCCTACGTATTCTGCTGCTTTTGATTTGCTTGCTGGGGGTTTTTCCATGTGTTTTGGTCTTTTTGATGAAGTTGCTCTTTTTGCTTTTTTTGTAGATTTTGCCATTTTCTTTACAATTCCCTTCTTGACAAAGTACGTATTTAGGTCTAAAATATATAATCTTGAAAGTTATTTTAAAATATTAACGCATACGCGAAAGAATGCAACTAGAAAATTTACTAAAGCGTAAAAATTATGAGTAAATATGACGAAAAAGCGATAATTGCGAGGATCAGGTCTCTGCGTGAGCAATATGTAGGCGGTAGAGGTAAAAGCAAATTTGCACGCGCTTTGAACATAAGTCCTTCTACTTACAACTATTACGAAAACAACAGAATCCCTCCGATAGAGATTCTGCTGAAAATATGTGAGGTTACAGGAGCGGATTTGGACTGGTTGCTGACCGGTCGAAGCACTGGAAAAAAACCTGAATCTGGGCCAAATAGTGGACTTTTGCAAAGGTTAGACAAGTTGTTTACAGACAATCCTGAGATGACAGAAGCGGTTTTGGCTTTTATTGAGCTATTATGCGAGCAAAAAGGGATTGTAGGAGGATTTCGATACGGGGTTCTACCGTCCAAACCGGCCAGGCCTGGATGGATACCTGTGCTTGGTCGAACCGCGGCGGGGATGGTGCATTTTTGGGAGCAGACACTTCTCCCGGAACCGAAAAAAGCTATTACAGAGCTTGATGAGCTGGTGAAAATGCATATAGGCAGGGAGATTGTTGGTTCTGTAGATGGCATAGTCTCGGTTGATTTGAAGGCGAGGCCTTTGGTGGACGGAATAAGCAAGCAGCAGGCTAATCTTATTCAGGTTTGTGGGCAAGAGCAGGAGCAGATAGTTGAATTTGTACAGTGCGAGGAGATTCATAAGCTGTTCCCTGACAGTTTTGCTCTGCATCTGGACGGTGACAGTATGTCACCAAGGATAAATGATTGTGATATTGTGATATTAAGCCCCTCGGTGCCAGCGGCGCAGGGACAAATTAGCATCGCTCGTGTTGCGAATCAAATAGGTGTTACCTGTAAGCTCATAAGAACGACAAAGACAGATGTCCACCTGATACCGATAAATGAAAGATACGAAACAAAGGTCATAGCTAAAAAAGACTTGCTTTGGGCACTGGCCGTTTTATGCCACGTAAGTGTCTGATTGTGTCTTAAGGTTCCGGCGATTATGAGACCTCTTTCGAAGAAAAGTTTCCCACTGCTCTGTTGATAGTATGAGCCACAATGAATTGTTGGCGAAATACCTTTGCTCTTTCTGACGGGAGAATATTTATCCGTGCCAGCAATCATGGGATTTATCGCTCGGTTCAGCGAAAGATTAGGTAGATTGTTCGACGGACTTAAGAGACCGGCCAATTCTGTTAGTATTCTTTAAAGTTCCTCATCCAGCTCGGCCAGTCACCAGGCATAATCCCGCCTGCCATTGTCCAGCCGCCGTTTATGTTGTACTGCCGATGCCACTTGAGTTTCCACAGCTCCTTAATGTCCACTTTTCTAACAGACCAGTCCAAAAACAAATGATTATTAGATCCATTGTGCCGGTTGATGGCGAAATGCTTCATTTCATGGTTGGCGGCCACCCACTGACCATCAAATTCGGGAGGGGCAATCCGGATGGACTGAGGACTGTTGTTCTGATAGAAGGGCCCACCTCCCCGCCACATAGTATCGGCAAAGACAGATATTTGGTTTCCGCCTTTTACATCGGTGCTCTTCCAATTCCATTCAACCGGGCGTTGCTGGATTACATCTTGCCCCGGCCGTGCATTAAAAAGCCAGCAATTTGCTCCGTAGCTGCCTTCTTCCCGCCGGTTTTCTATTCCGCCTGTTCCCATAATATAGGTCTTAAATGGACCACCATGGCTTACATAGTTGGCCCCCTCGGCCAGCCTTTTTTTTGCCATCGGGCATAAGAGAATACCCGCTCTTGTCCTGTAAAAAGACCTAAGTGCCAGTATCCAGTTCCCACGCGGCCAATCGCTGGAGCCTTCAGCTTCCATACAGAAATAGCCCTCGTTATCGTTGCAATACATTGACCAGACCTGTCCCCATGAGTGCAGGTTCATCTTACACGCCGCTGACCTTGCTTGTTTCTTTGCCCGATTGAGTGCCGGCATCAATATCGCCATCAATAACGCAATAATGGCGATAACGACCAATAACTCTATTAACGTGAATCCTCTTGATTTGTTCATATAACCACGTTCCAATTCTATCGACATTTTGTATATCGATTTGATGCGCAAGGTCAATATTCTATTCCCTGAGTTTCGTAGTTACCTGCTTTCTCAATGATGTTTTGCGAAAGCATTATACATCAAATCGGCTTTTTCTGCAATAAAAACCCGGAAAAAGAATATCCCGGAATTGAGTTTTCACCGCTATAGAGATGAAAAATATGGCTGAAAAAGGATTGTTCGGTATAGAATCCTTTGTTAGCTGACCATCGACTATTGATTATGTATTGCCTTGCTGGCCAACAATGTGTATTTCAAAATTATAAAAGCTCCGCAATATGTCATTTGACTCAACAGGGAGTTTCAAATATAATGACCGGCAGGATATAGTGCTTTCAAAGATTGTGGGAGTCTGTCGCGTCTTGGCTCCGCCAAGCGAGACACGACGGGCATCGAATTATTGTTAATGGAGAAGATATGCTGGCCAGCGCAACTATAGCTGACCTTCTACGACCTTGTGAGAGAAGGCGTGCCGTATTTTATGATATTGCCGTAGTCATTGGCGGTTCTGTGCTCATTGGTTTATGTGCCCAGGTCAAGATTCTGCTCCCCTTTAGCCCTGTTCCCATTACCGGCCAGACCTTTGCTGTCCTAATGATAGGGGCGCTGCTTGGAAGCTGGCGAGGCAGCTTGTGTGTTCTTACCTATATAGTACAGGGAGTGGCGGGATTGCCCGTCTTTGCGCTGGGAGGCGGTTTTGCCGTAGTAATAGGGCCGACCGGCGGGTATCTGCTTGGTTTCATCCCTGCTGCGTACATCACAGGATTATTAGCAGAAAAGGGATGGGACAGGCGGATTGGAACTACAGTTTTGGCGATGGTTTTGGGCAATATCGTCATTTATGCTTTTGGTTTGCTCTGGCTGTGCTGCCTAACGGGTATCAACAGGGCTGTGCCAGCTGTGGGCTTATATCCTTTTGTGGTCGGCGACCTTTTGAAGATAGCATTAGCGGCGGCAGTCCTGCCGGCGGGCTGGAAATTGCTTGAATTTGGCGGAATTGCCGATAAAAAAGAATAAATAGTATCAAGTGGATTAGAGCTCGATTCTCGATCGAGCAGCGGGCATCCGGTATCGACCCGCCAACGGCGGGTTTTAATCGGAACCCAGCGTTGCTGGGTCGAGGAATGAATTTTTGGGGAATAGTGTAACGGTAGCACGACTGACTCTGGATCAGTTAGTCCAGGTCCGAATCCTGGTTCCCCAGGTGGATTCTGCTGTATATCACTAAAGCTCACCCCGGCCACATCAGCAAGGTTTGGTTTGATAATATTGTAGTAGCGAAAAAATATGTTGTTCCAATGAACCTTTTTCCACTAATATCTTCAAAATATTGATAGAGGATTCAATACAATGGCCTATACATATCTGGCAAAACTATCACCACGACAAAAAATGTGGTTTATCGTGAGCGTAGCAGCGGTGCTTTTAATTAGCGCCCTTGGCATATTAAACGAACCTGTCGGGTCCACTCAGGCGCCAAACCAATTCACGGTAAATATGAGTATCCGGGAAATTGCCCCAAAACTGGATGTCACCGGTAAAGGCCTGGCACGTGAGCTTGCCTTACCACTGGATACGCCGAAGAAAAAACCACTCAACGAATTGGGGATATCCCAGGAACAACTGGAACATGCGGCTGAACATATCCTTTCCCATCACTCGACGGGACTAAAATATTACCTGTTTGCGGCAATCGTGCTGTTCGGTTTGGTCTATCTGACTCGCCTTGGTCGGCCGGATAATACAAATATCTCCGAGCGCAAACTATGGTATCCGCAAATCCCATATATCATATTCCTCCTTGCTGCCGTGATTGTATGTGGTTTCGTGCTGGGTAAATCCCCGAATCCAATGGAAGGGACAGTCAAAGTCTTTAAGTCCATGGTAGGGCTATATCCGTCTATAGCCAGCAAATTGCTTGCTTTGGTCTTTTTTGTTGTATTGGCCGTCATCGGGAATAAGCTTATCTGTGGATGGGCTTGCCCGTTTGGTGCGCTGCAGGAATTGTTCTACAGCCTTCCTATACTCCGTAAAATGAAGCGGTTCAAGGCGCCATTTTGGCTGACGAATACGATAAGGGGGGGATTGTTTTTTGTAATGCTGTTATTTCTCTTCGGTATTATCGGCGGCAGAAAGGGGTTTGTGATTTACCATTATCTAAACCCGTTTAATCTGTTCAATCTGGATTTCGACCATTGGCTGATTCTGGTCACAGTTATTATGTCTCTCACTCTATCGTTTTTTATATACCGGCCGTTTTGTCATCTTATTTGCCCTTTTGGTTTTATTTCGTGGATTGCAGAACGGTTCAGCTTAATGAGAGTGAATATCGATTTTGACAAGTGCACGGACTGTGGGGCGTGCGACCGTGCCTGCCCAACCCAGGCTGCCAAAGGCAGAGTATTGGATAAGCTATTTGCCGCTGATTGCTTCAGTTGTGCACGTTGCCTGAATGTTTGCCCCCAGGATGCTATCCGATATGGTTCTGTGTTTTCTAAAACCTCTCGCGAGATACCTCAGAAACAGCGTGCTTCAAAAAAAGGTTAGGCTTTAATTTGATAGGAGAAACTGGCTGAATTGGGTTTATATAGAGCCGGGATTATCAAAAGTAAAAAATGGGCCTCAGAAAATCCGCGACAGGGTAACTATGGCAAAAATAACTTTTAGTCTTGATGAGCTTCTAAAAATCCTGATTTCAAATGAGCTTTTACCTCCTCAGATAATACGTGCGAGAGTCACAGGCCAAAGAGTCCATTTCGTTATAAGGACTAACTCATTCATTTTGCCATTTATTCCTGCTTCGTTAAGATACGTAAGTTTTGATAATAACAATGCAATATTTGAGCTTACTATTGTCAGCGACCATTTAAACAAAGCCGTAAGCTGGCTTAATCAGGTACTTAAACTCAAAATACCGGCTTTTATGAAACTTGAATATCCGAATATTTCTGTTGATATTGAAAAGCTACTCGAAGAAAAGAATATTAAAGGCGTTCGAGTAAAGGACATCTTTTTTGAAAATGGCGATTTTACTATCGTTACTGAAAACATTTAGCAGAGTGTTTACACACTATAAGAAAAAAAGCCTGTGTTTCCTCCTCATCACCGCAGCCTCATCTCGCACAAATTGAGCTTAGGCTCGTGCATAATTGGTGCGGGGCAAGCCGAGCAGAGGAAGTTATTCTTCTTACCAACGCCCTGATACAAAACGACAGTTGACGAGTGCGCGCAGCCCCATTATGAAATTCTGTGGCCTGTAGAATCTTTCTTGGTTGAACGTTTCCCGTACAATCCGCTTCATGGCTCCGAAATGCTCGAAACCAAAAGACGTATCAGTTAATCAGCTTAGTACTTTAGAAATAATTTCTTTCATCTCCGACGAATTAAAGGCTCGCAACGTCTGTGTCCTTACATTGCCAAGCGATCCCAAGCCTAGCATTGCTGCAGTTACGGTTTCGTCATCCGGAGCCTCCAAGATAAGCACAACATCATGAACTCCCATTGTCCAATATACCTCCTTGACTTTCACTCCTACCTTTTCGGCCATGGATTTGAATTTGGCGGCTCTATCGGGAGAATCTTTAAAATCTCGAATTCCCCCTTGGGTAAGATTCACTAAGGTAATGAATGTGGCCATAATTAAGTTCCTTTCTTTTCCATCCGGTTTAACAATGAACGATTAAGGTAATTGCCGAATATTTTGGTTTTTCAATGCTCACACCGGTATTGTACTCCGAGCCAACCGAATTGAAAAACTCTTTCTTGGGAATGGCACGTTTCGTACGCGCGAACTGGTTTGGATATTCCGGTAGGTCCAGTCCTAAAAATTCCAGAAAGAAAGAGGGGCGATATCGGAAAAGAGGGAATATGCTCCTCAAGACGAGTTCGTCGTTTAAATGGCCACTGAGGCTCTTTAAATTGAAAGCTGATAGGAATTCTGTGAATTGCGTGTAGTTTACAATCTTGTTCGTATATTATCTACATTCTTCTTTCAAAGTTGCAGTTCGCCAAAGCTTACGTGCTCGTGAAGAAAGGCGTAAACATCAGCTTTTGATATTAAACCAAGGTTAGGATTCAGACGATTAATCTCTCTTTTGCGTTGATAGCTCAAACCTTGTGATGTTCCCCTTGCGTCGATGCCTTTCTCATATATTTTTCTCATCTCTAATCTTTTCATGTTGGTTGGATGAAATCCAAAACCCAAGAAAAATACTCGGTGGGCATTGAGTATTGCATTGCGAGCCTGAGTAAATTCTGGTGTATCAGCAATGCTCTCATGGATAATCTTTATGTTCTCCGCTGCCATTTCTATAATATCCAGATTCGTACCTGAATCATACGGAACCGATCTCAAACCAGTAGGACGGATTTGCCAGTCTAAAGGACCTAAGCTGCCATGTACATGGATAATCTCCATTTTACGCAGCTTTTCCCCACATTCCTCATCGGTCTTATTATAAGAGTTTTGAAGAGACGTAAACAAATAGTGTTCGATTGAGCGGTCATAGTTGAAGGTTATAATAGAGAGTTTGTGGTTGTCAAACTCATCAAATGGAATGCCATCAGAAAGTATACCGAAGAGTAAATCGTACCAATTGTCTTTTTTATTTTATCTTTTCGTAATCCAAACTTTGAAGAGACCGGTGGTTTTCTCAAAAGGCAGTAATGTAGCAGAAATGGCTGTCTTGCCAATGTCTAAAAAGTCCTCTCTGTATTCAAGGAACGCATCGACTGATGAACGTCCTGAATTTTCCAAAGCTGTTCTGAAACGAGCGATTTCATTTTTATCGAAACCGAGCGTTTCCAAAAGCTGTATTTTTTCTGGGTACTGAAGTGTCTGGGCACAGACTTGGTCTTTAAGGCCCTGGCCGGTGGGAAAGCCAAAGGGAACACTAGCACCTGCGCCCAAAACTAATACTGTTTTGTTCTCAATCATAGCAATAGAATTATAGTAAAATAGGTGATAAATCAACCCACAATTTTTCGATTCCTCAGCAGAATCTGGAAAGCGTGGATGGTAGTTTTATATTGTTCTGCGTCTGCGTAGCCAAGTAATAAAGCTTAAACTTATGTCGACAGGAATAATAGCACCAGGGGCAGGATTAGATTCATAAGAGTCTGAACGGGAGCGTTCTTTATTTACGCGTCGAACTCTGCAATAATGGGGGTATGGTCGCTTGGACGCTCAGCAAGACGTGGCTGTTTATCTATATAGCAATCGGTGCATTTCTCTGCCAGGGGCTTTGTTGCCATAATATGGTCTAAGCGCCAGCCAAGATTGCGTTCGAATGAATTTAGTCTGTAATCCCAGAATGTATATTGCCCGGCTTCTTTGCAGTGCATCCGGAAAACATCGACGAATCCCCACTGAACGACTTTTTCGAGCGCTTCGTGAACTTGCGGATGATAACAGACGTGCCCTGATAAGTTTACAGGGTCATAAACATCTATCGGTTGCGGTGCTACGTTGAGGTCTCCCACCCAGAGAACAGGGTCGGTGGGCTTGAAGTTCTTTTCGAAAAACGCCAGCAGACGGCCAAACCAGTTCAGCTTATATTCGAATTTTTGAGAGTCCGGCAGATAACCTTGTGGGATATAAGTATTGACGATAATTACACCGTTAATTTCCGCTTTAATCAGGCGAGCCTGGTCTTTCGGCTCATCATCGAAACCATATTTTACATTTGCGATTTCACTTGTGCTGAAAATTGCCACGCCGTTATAACTTTTCTGGCCTTTGAATATACATCTGTACTCGGTCTCTTTAAACGCCTCGATTGGGAAATCGTTATCCTGAACCTTGGTTTCCTGGACGCACAAAATGTCCGGCTGATGTTCGGCCAGCCACGCGAGCACCAAAGGCAGGCGGGCACGTATGGAATTGACGTTAAAGCTGGCAACTTTCATTTGGGCTACCGTATTTTTATTCTATAATATCCTTCGGTTTTACCGATAATAAGTATAATATTATCAAACTGTTTACGTTTTTTAACAAGTATCTTCGGCCATAGTGCGAAACCAAGGTTATCGCAGATAAAGGAGAATCTGAAAAGATGGTCAGAAGAGTGCTTCTGGTAATTGCCTTAATTGTCATGGCCTTTTGCCTGATAAGCTGCCAGACCGTCCAGGGTTTAGGCGGCGATATTCAGTGGATTGGGGAGAAAGGCGCTGAGGTCTTGGAACGATAAAATAATTTGATTGTTCTCCCCCTCGATTTTTATGACGCCCGGTATGAATGCAGGCTGCGATATCAGGTCAGTTCTTCGACCTGTTTTTTCCTGGGTTTGGTCTTGGCAGATATACTTTTTATTGGTTGGGGTTTTTCGGTTATCTGTTTTATGAGGTCTGTCCGGGTTGAGGAAACACCTTTTTTACGCCCCTGGATTTTGTCAACTATAGCGTAACTTTCCACTATCGCCAGGAGGCTCAAAAGAAAGCTGAGCGTGCTTTCGGCGCCCTGATTGGTATTGACACCGTCGGGAACAAGGCCGTCATAACATCCTTTTGTTCTGAAGTTATAGAGCGGAATATGCAGTTCATTTTGGCCAAGAAACCAGTCAAAGGCTTTTCTCTGAAGCGTCAGAAATCTCTCTTTTTGAGTGGCATCATAAGCGGCCCTTAGCATCATAACTATGCTTGAGGCCTCTATAGGTTGCTGGTCAAAACTGGCCCGTGTCTTGCCCCGATCGTACCACCCTTTACAGCCGACGAATCTGAAATATTCACCGTTAAAGGTATTTTCCAGAAGGAATTCGCAGGTTTTTTCTGCAATTTCGAGGTATTTCTTATTCTCGGAAGTTTGGCCGGCTACAAATAGGGCATGCGGCAAAACCGCATTATCGTATGTGAGAACATCTTCAAACCATTGCCACTCAGGATAATTATTTTCTTCGAATTGGGTTATAAGTCCGTCTGCGGTTATTTCCAGTTGGCGTTTTATGTCACTGGCTCCGGGGAACTGTTTGAGATAATCACACATGCCGAGTATCGAATAAGCCATACCCCTTGGAAGCTGTTTCTGGATGTGTTCTACTGATTTATCAAATGGGCCTTTGGCAATGGACAGATATGCCGGAGTTGGTGGTTGTGCCATAACCGTTCCGAGCGCCCATAGTACTCGACCAAAGGCATCATTTAGAGGTTCATGGTCCAGCCACGTTCTGTTGAAATTCATAAAGTTTCTGATTGTGCCGTCGCTGCTTTGGGAATGTATGATGAAGGACAAATATGTATCGAGAAGATGGAGCGCCTGCGGCTCGGAATACTGGGCGTAATACTTGGTCATTGCTATTATCGCCCTGGCGTTGTCATCCGTACAGTAGCCGTGTTCGCGGTTTGGTATTGTGTAATTGGCGTGCTGGTATATACCGGTATCATCGGTTAGCTTTTGTACATGGTCTAATGAAGGTTCAGGTAACTCTATTGATACGGTGGTTTTCGCGGCGATGCGCAGAGGCAGTCGTTTTGCCTTGAATAATCTCCAGTATGCCTGCCCGATTTTGGGCCAGGTTCTGGACCTGCCGTACTCGTAGGCCCGTCTTCGCAGAGAATAAAACTCCGAATCTTTCTGAAGTATTTCCACTATTGTTTCAGCTATTTGTTTCGAATCCCCGAATCGTACCAGCTTTCCTCGGCCGTCGGCCAGCAGTTCCATAGCCGCCCAGTAGGGGGTGGAGACAACCGCCTTGCCTGCGCCGACCGCAAATGATAAAGTACCGCTGGTCAGTTGTTTTTTGTTGATATATGGCGTAACGTAGAGTTCTGCTGCACACAAAAAGTTATGAAGCTCCTGGTCACTTACGAACCTGTTGTGAAAGATAACGTGTTCCTGAAGATTTAAGTCCTTTACCATTTGCTGGAGTCTGAATCTGTATGACTCGCCCTCATGTTTGAGTATGTTCGGATGTGTCATACCCAGGACTATGTACATAACCGAAGGCTCGGCCTCGACTATAGCCGGCATCGCTTTGAGCATCACCTCGATACCCTTGTTCTTGTTGAGCAGGCCGAATGTCAAAATAGTTTTTCGGTCTTCCATACCGAATTTGTGCTTGTAGTAGTTGCTGTCAACGAATGGCAGGTCCGGTATACCGTGTGCAATCAATTTTATCTTTTTGGTAGGTATATTGTAAATGTCCCGCAGCATACTGACGCCGCGTTCGTTCATAGTGATTACTCTATAAGAGGCGTTGCAGACATCCACCAATGACTTGTGGTAAGTCGGCTCTGGTCCGTCAGTGACTGTATGAAGGGTTGTTATTATGGGTGCCTTTAGTCTGTTCAGCAGCAAACTCAGATATGCACCGGCTTCACCGCCGAAAAGACCGAATTCGTGCTGGACGGAGACCACGTCAACATGGCTGAAATTGATATAATCGGCCGCACAAATGTAATCATTTTTAACATTCTGGCGGATTTCAAACTTGACCGGGTCGTTATATTTTTGGTCTCCAGACTGCATTGCGACTACCTGCGGCTCGAATTCACCTTTGGCGGCCGAAGCGGTGCTTTTGATAAGGTCCGATGTGAATGTCGCAATTCCGCATTTTCTTGGGGGGAATGAAGAGATAAACACCACTTTTTTTGGTGAACCTTTTGCCATTCTTAGTGCCCCATTTTTAAATAGCAACAAAGTGAACTACGTTCATTTTAGGAATAGTTCGTTAAGCTGTCAAGCGAATTGACCCTTGAACCGCATAAAAAAATGTTTTTTCCGGACGGATGGAATGATTATGTGTCGTCAAGGGTTTAAAATAAAAAGTTGTTGAATATTTTAAAATTTTTTTCTAATTTTTATTTTCTTTTGCACTGGAAATGGATATAAACGTATATTATTCTACTATTTTAGTAGGAATTATAGGAAATCGCTTATGAAGCTTTCGACCCGGACCAGATATGGTATAAGGGCCATATTAGAATTGGCAATGAGCGGCAATAAAGGCCCTTTGCAGTTGAAAATCATTGCTCAGAGGCAGGATATATCTGTCAAATATCTCGAACAATTGATGGTTGTTCTAAAGGCAGCGGGATTTGTCAGAAGTATCAGGGGTTCAAAAGGCGGTTATATGCTTGCCAGAACTCCGGAGCAGATTGCACTTAGTGAAGTTTTACATTGCCTGGAAGGCACCGTAACTACAGTCGAATGTGTTGAAAACGAGGATTACTGTGTTCGGGCCGCTGACTGTGCGGCCAGAGACCTCTGGGTGAAGGTGCAGAATGCGATTGAAGATGTCCTGCAATCTGTGACGCTCCAGGATTTGGTCAACGGGACAAAAGGAAACAAAACGTTAAATTATCAAATTTAGAAGGTTGAAAGGCAAAAATTTATGAACGCGATATTTGAAGATATCACGGCTATGATTGGCTTTACACCCTTGGTGCAGCTCAACAAGCTTGGCTCCGGCAAAGCGACTATTCTGGCTAAGCTCGAGTCTAAAAATCCCTGTGGAAGTGTGAAAGACAGGATTGCTTTGTCGATGATCAGGTCCGCAGAAGAACAGGGACTGATAACCAAAGACACGGTCGTTATTGAGCCGACCAGCGGCAACACCGGCATAGGCCTTGCCTTCATCTGTGCAGCCAGAGGCCATCGATTGATATTGATTATGCCTGAGTCGATGAGCATAGAGAGAAGGAAGATATTAAAGCTGTTCGGCGCCGAGCTCGTACTCACGCCCGCGGAGCTGGGCATGGTCGGTGCGCTTGAAAAGGCCGAAGAGCTTGTTGCCCAGAACCCAAATTCATTTATGCCGCAGCAATTCAAAAATCCTGCAAATCCGCAAATACACAGGGAGACCACCGCAAAGGAGATTTGGATTGACACTGACGGCAAGGTTGACATTCTTGTCGCTGGAGTCGGTACCGGCGGGACCCTCACAGGCTGTGGCGAGGTTTTAAAACAGAACAATAAGGATCTAAAAGTCGTAGCCGTGGAGCCGAAAGATTCACCGATACTTTCCGGCGGCAAACCGGGCCCACACAAGATACAAGGTATAGGGGCGGGATTTGTGCCGGATGTTCTGAATGTTGGCATCATCGATGAGATTATCCAGGTCTCTAATCAAGACGCTATTGAGACAGCGCGCCGGCTGGCCTTGAAGGAAGGTATTCTTTCGGGTATAAGTGGCGGTGCAAATGTGTGGGCTGCGATACAGCTTTCGCAACGACAGGAAAATGAAGGTAAAGTCATAGTTACGTTTATCTGTGACACCGGTGAAAGATATATATCCACCGAAATGTATGAGTAGCAGAAAATCCTTTGCACTTAATAAGGGGTGAGACGATGACAGATAAAAGGTTAATGGATAAAAAAATCGCAGGTTTGGTTTCAGATATTGCCCGGACTTACCAGGACGATTCCGGCATAAATTTCATCGATGTTTCTAATCTTCCTGTACGCGATAAGATATTAGAGGTTCTTGAGCTGCTTACGGAGATTCTTTTTCCCGGTTATACCGGCAAAAGAAAGGTTACACAATCAAATGTCAATTTTATTGTTATTGACATCCTGTATCATGTCTATACGGAGCTTACAGAACAGATAGAAAGGGCTTATAAATGCCAGTACAGGATGCAGAATTGCGATACGGGTGACTGTCGAAAAATGGCGGAAGATGCTGCGCTGCATTTACTGTCTCAATTGCCTAAAATCAGGGAGTTGTTGAAGGGGGATGTTGGTGCGGCTTTCGACGGTGACCCTGCGGCGAAATCTTACGAGGAGATTGTGATAAGTTATCCCTGTATCATAGCGATTGCAACTTATCGTATTGCCCACGAATTATATGTCAAACAGGTGCCGTTAATTCCGCGGATAATGAGCGAGTGTGCACATTCCAAAACCGGTATAGATATACATCCGGGCGCAAGAATAGGCAAAAATTTCTTTATCGACCACGGCACCGGTGTCGTGATAGGCGAAACTACTATCATAGGAGACAATGTTAAGATCTATCAGGGCACCACTCTCGGTGCTATGAGTTTTCCGAAAGACGAGAGAGGAAGGATAATAAAAGGCGGCAAAAGGCATCCGACTATAGAGGACAATGTGACAATTTACGCCGAGGCGACGATATTAGGTAATGTAGTCATCGGGAGGGGTTCGGTAATCGGCGGTAATGTCTGGATAAAAGAATCGGTACCGGCCGGCGTTACCGTTACTGTAGCCAAGGCGGATTTGGTTTATACAAAACACAAGAAACTTAGAACTTAAAGCTAAAAGTGAAAAACTATAGTTTGAAATTCGAATATCGAATATGGAAATCCGAAACAAATTCGAGATTCAAATATCAAATGTTCAAAACATCGCTTAATTTGTTTTGAATTTTGTATTTTGGTCATTTGTATTTGTTTCGAATTTCGTGCTTCGGATTTCGTATTTGGCGTGTTGCTATTTGAGGGGTATATTTTGAACGAACAGTTACTTAAAAAAATCAAACGAATAAAGGATATGCGCAGGGCGGTGATACTTGCGCACAATTATCAGCCCGGCGAGATACAGGACCTTGCTGATTTTACCGGCGATTCTTTGGGTTTGAGTATAAAGGCGGCCGAGACCGATGCCGACGTAATCGTGTTTTGCGGTGTGCAGTTTATGGCCGAAACCGCTGCTATTTTGTCACCGGAAAAGACCGTTCTTCTGCCGGACAAATCCGCCGGCTGCCCAATGGCTGATATGATAACTGCCGAACAATTACGCCGGCTAAAACAGGAACATCCCGATGCCCTGGTGGTTTGTTATGTTAATAGTTCTGCAGAGGTCAAGGCTGAGAGCGATTACTGCTGCACAAGTGCCAACGCGGTTGAAGTAGTAAACTCTTTGCCGAAGGATAGGCGAATTATCTTTGTGCCGGACCAGCATCTTGGTCGGTTTGCTGCTGAAAGAACTGGCCGAGACCTTGTGCTCTGGCCCGGTTATTGCCACGTACACGTGGTGATAACTGTGGATGATATTAAGAACGCCAGGGCGAAATATTCGGATGCGATTGTAATGACACATCCGGAATGCACCGAGCCGGTCAAGGAACTATCAGATGAGATGCTTAGCACCAGCCAGATGCTCAAGTTTGCCGCCAAAAGCACGGCAAGGCAGTTCATAATAGCCACCGAGATAGGAATAATTCATACACTGAAAAAACAGAACCCGGAAGCTGAATTTGTCCCAGCCAGCGAAAGGGCTATCTGTCCCAATATGAAAAAGATTACTCTGGAGAAGATAGTCTGGGCACTTGAAGATATGCAATACAAAATATCTATACCGGAAGCGATAAGGAAAAAGGCGAAAAAGGCCCTGGACAAAATGGTGGAGATTCTACCAGTGAGATAAGAATGATAGACGTTGGAGAAAATTCCATTGGTGTCGTGCAGACTAAGACTATGCGGGTAGTTGAGCCGGAGCAGCCCTTAGAGCTGGAGTGCGGCAAGAAACTAAGCCCTATTGATGTGGCCTACGAGACATACGGCGAGCTTAACGAGGCTTCAGACAATGCTGTTTTGATTTGCCACGCCCTCAGCGGCGACGCTCACGTTGCCGGCCTCAATAATTCTGATGACCGAAAGCCCGGCTGGTGGGATGTAATGGTCGGGCCCGGCAAGGGAATCGATACGAATAAGTATTTTGTTATCTGCTCAAATTTTCTCGGCGGTTGCAGCGGGACAACGGGGCCGTCTTCCATTAATCCATCAACAGGCAAACCATACGGCCTGGCCTTTCCAATTATAACTATAGCTGATATGGTCAAGGTTCAAAAGCTCTTGCTCGATAAGCTCGGTATTAAAGGGCTTTTAGCGGTGATTGGAGGTTCGATAGGGGGGATGCAGGTCTTGCAGTGGGCGATTGAGTATCCTGATTTTATCAAAGCTGCCATACCGGCTGCCACGACCACGTACCTTGGAGCTCAATCGATTGCGTTTGATGCGGTGGGCCGGAACGCGATACTGGCAGACCCAAATTTTGAAGGCGGGCAATACACGGACGAGAAAGGCCCAGACAGAGGTCTGGCAATTGCCAGGATGATTGGGCACATAACGTATCTATCCGAACAGGGTATGCGCGAAAAGTTCGGGCGGCAGTTGCGAAATGCCGACAGCTACAGTTACGATTTCAACTCTGAGTTTTCCGTTGAGACATACCTGGACTATCAAGGGCGAAGCTTCGTGGAGAGATTCGACTCCAATAGCTATCTTTATATAACCAAAGCGGCGGATTATTTCGACCTGGAAAAAGATTACGGGTCTCTAAAGAATGCCTTTGCAAATACCAAATGCAGATTCCTGGTAATTAGCTTTGCGAGCGATTGGCTCTTTACGCCTGCTCAATCCAGGGCAATAGTTGATGCGCTCGTTGCTAACGACAAAGATGTTAGTTATTGCGATATTACATCACCATACGGTCACGATGCATTCCTATTAGAGCCGGAAGTGCTTGGCTCTTTTATTTCCGGCTTTTTAGAGGCTACGCATCAATTGGCAGCGAAAAAAGACCGTAAGGATAAAAGAGCACAGGAGCATAAGCAAACACACGATTTCAATCAGGCTGACCGAATTCGAGTTGACTATGAACTGATTGAGTCGCTGATAGAGCCTAACAGTACGGTTCTGGATATTGGCTGTGGGGATGGGGAACTGTTGGCAAATCTTAAAGCCGACATGAACATAATGGGTAAAGGAATCGAGCTCGAACAGGACCTTGTCTTGACTTGTGTAAATCGGGGGCTGTCCGTTATTCAGCTTGATGTCGAACAAGGATTGGGGGAATACGCGGATAAAAGTTATGATTACGTAATACTGTCACAAACTGTGCAGACAATCAAAAATCCGGAAAAGGTATTTACTGAATTATTGCGGGTCGGCAGAAAGGTGATTGTGAGTTTTCCCAACTTTGCTCATTGGCGGTGCAGAGCACAGTTGTTTTTGTGCGGGCATGCTCCGGTAACCAAGCAACTGCCCTTTGAGTGGCACAACTCTCCATATATACATTGTTTATCACTAAAGGATTTCGACCAATTTTGCAAAAGATTGAACGTCATAGTAGAAAAAAAGATTCCATTGATTAAAACCCGTCTTAGCCCGGTAAGATTCGCGCCAAATCTGTTTGCCGAGCAGGTAATTTATGTAACAAGTAAGGAATGAACAATGGATGAAAATGTTAAATACCGTTTGGAGACATTGGCTCTGCACGCCGGCCACGAGGTTGATTCGGATACGCTCAGTCGTGCCGTGCCTATTTATCAAACTACCAGCTTTCTTTTCAGGGATACGGAGCACGCCGGAAATCTGTTTGCGCTTAAAGAGTTCGGCAATATCTATACGCGCCTGATGAATCCCACGACCGATGTGTTAGAGAAACGGTTGGCTGCAATGGAAGGCGGGGTTGGCGGACTTTGTTTTAGCTCCGGCATGGCGGCTATAACGGCTGGCGTTTTGAATATATGCAAAACAGGCCAACATATTGTATCTTCAAGCTCACTCTATGGCGGTACGGTTACATTGTTTAGCCAGACCTTCAAAAAACTGGGGATTGAAGTTACCTTTGTTGACCCGAAAGACCCGGAAAATTTTGCCAAAGCAATCAAGGATAACACCCGCCTGGTCTATATAGAAAGCATCGGCAATCCCAAAAATGACATCCTCCAATACGAGAAAATTGCCGACATCGCGCACAAAAACGGTATGCCCTTGATTTGTGACAGCACCGTCACCACACCTATACTGTTCAGGCCGATTGAGTACGGCATTGACATTATTGTTCATAGCTGTACCAAGTTTATCGGTGGTCATGGCACAAGCATCGGCGGGGCGATAGTAGATTCCGGTAAATTCGACTGGGCAAACGGTCGCTATCCTGAGCTGACTGAGCCGGACCCAAGTTATCACGGTGTCAAATACGTAGAGTCATTTGGCGAATTGGCATATATTATCAAGGCAAGAACTCAATTCCTGCGGGATATGGGCTCCTGTATGTCACCGTTCAATGCTTTTCTGTTTTTGCAGGGGCTGGAAACGCTGCATCTGCGGATGCCCAGACATTCTGAAAATGCACTGTCACTGGCACAGTGGCTCGAAAAACAGAAGGACGTTAAATGGGTGAATTATCCAGGCCTAAAATCTCATCCTGATTATGAATTGGCGAAAAAATATCTGCCCAACGGTCAGGGCGCAATACTTGGTTTCGGAATCAAGGGTGGCAAAGAAGCTGGTATTAGGTTTATTAACAATGTAAAATTAGCCAGCCACCTTGCCAATATTGGTGACAGCAAAACTTTGGTGATACACCCGGCCAGCACAACACATCAGCAGCTTAGCGAAGCCGAGCAGCTCGCCGCCGGTGTAGCAGCCGATTATATTCGGGTATCGGTTGGTACTGAGCACATTGATGATATAATAGCCGATTTCGAGCAGGCACTAAAAACCAGTCAAATGTAAGAATAGTAGATGACGGATTTGTACGGAGTACGAGACTATGTGGGAGTACACGGATAAATTAAAAGACCATTTTTTCAACCCACGCAATGTCGGCGAAATAGAGGACCCGCACGGCGTCGGGGAGGTCGGCTCCTTAGCCTGTGGCGATGCCCTGAAGCTGACGTTCAAACTCGATGCCAAGGGCAGAATCGCCGAAGCAAAGTTCAAGACCTTTGGTTGTGCAAGTGCCATAGCAACTTCCTCTGTATTAACCGAGATGATAAAAGGCCTGACTCTGGATGAAGCCGCTAAAGTAACGAACAAAGATATTGCCGAATATCTTGGTGGCCTGCCCGAACAAAAGATGCACTGCTCAGTTATGGGCAGAGAAGCGCTTGAAGCGGCAATCGAAAACTACAAAAGCGGCGGAAAGAAAAAACATGAGCTCGAAGGTAATGTTATCTGCACCTGTTTCGGCGTAACCGACAAGGAAATCGAAAGAGTAATACGCGAGAACAATCTGACAACGGTTGAAGAGGTTACGAATTACTGCAAGGCGGGAGGCGGTTGTGGTGGATGTCAGGGCGAAATCGAAAAAATCATAGAAAAGATACAAGGCGATATAATAACGGAAGCGCCGGTATCGACACCTCGACGGGCAGGCAAACTAACCAACATTCAGAAGATTCAGTTAATCCAGCAGACAATAAATGAGCAAATCAGGCCGGCCCTGCGGGCTCACGGAGGCAATATCGAACTAATAGACGTCGAAGGAAATAAAGTAATCGTTGCGTTCAGGGGCATGTGTGCCCAGTGCAGACTGACCGAGTTTACAATGAAAGATGTCGTCGAAGCAAAGTTAAGGGAATTTGTTTCCGAGGAGCTTTTCGTCGAAGAAGACAGAGAGTCTGCCCAACAACCCCACAATCACAGGGAATAAAAAATGAAGACCATATATTTTGATAACAACGCTACGACAAAAGTTGCCGAACCGGTGCTCGAAGAAATGGCCCCGTTATTCTGTGAGCTTTACGGTAATCCTTCGAGCATGCATACATTCGGCGGACAAATCGGTCGCAGAATCAGCCGGGCCCGCGAGCGGGTGGCCGATTTGCTTGGCTGCGAGCCGAGCGAGATTGTTTTTACCAGCGGTGGAACCGAAAGTGACAACGCCGCTATCAAAGGCACGTTGGCTGCCAGGCCTCACAGACGCAAAATCATAACCACCAGAGTTGAGCACCTGGCTGTGCTGGCCGTCTGCCGCGAGTTGGAAAATCACGGCTATACGATTGTGGAGATTGGTGTGGATAAATATGGTCGGCTTGACCTTGATGAGCTGGAGGAGCAAGTCGATGATAATACCGCTCTGGTGACGATAATGTATGCAAACAATGAGACCGGTGTGGTATTCCCGATTGAAAAAATCGCCGAATTGGTTGCCGATAGGGGGGCGGTGTTCCACACCGATGCGGTCCAGGCGATCGGCAAGATACCCCTGAATCTTTCGAAAAGCAATATCGATTTACTCAGTCTCTCCGGCCATAAGCTGCACGCGCCAAAGGGCGTAGGTGTTCTTTACGTCCGCAAGGGCACGCGGCTGTCGCCATATATGTTAGGCGGCCATCAGGAAGCAGGGCGAAGAGCCGGCACAGAAAATGTACCCGGAATCGTCGGCCTTGGCAAAGCCTGTGAATTAGCAGCACATAATATCGAGCAGGAAAATAACAAAGTTAAATTCCTCCGTGATAAGCTTGAGAAAGTAATACTGGAAGCTTGCCCTGATTCCCGCCTCAACGGCAACAAGGAAAATCGACTGCCAAATACGACTAATATCAGCTTCGAGTATATCGAGGGCGAAGCGATTCTGCTTATGTTGGATAAATACGGCATATGTGCCAGCAGCGGCTCAGCCTGCACTTCCGGCTCACTCGAACCCAGCCACGTATTACGTGCGATGGGCGTACCCTTCACCGCCGCCCACGGCTCGATTCGCTTCAGTCTGAGCAGATACAATACTGAAGAGGAAGTGGACTACACAATCGAAAAAATGCCGGGCATTGTCAACCAGCTCCGTGAGCTCTCACCCTTTTGTAGCGACCTAAATGCGTAGAAGTCTGATAGAGTCCTTACTCTGTTTTTCAGCTCTCTTAACGTTTTTTATTGCCTTAGAAAACGCTTTGTAGTAATATATTCGATATAGAATGAATGGATTCTTTCTGAGCTTTTGGAGTTAGTAAATGAAACAATTTCGTGTTTATGCGGATACTTCAGTTTTTGGAGGTTGTTTTGATGACGAATTCGCCGAAGAAAGCAAATCGCTTTTTTCAGACATAAAAGCAGGCAAGTTTGTACTTGTAATTTCCTCTACGACTCTTGGAGAGCTTGAAGGAGCTCCTGATTATGTTCAAAAAGTGTTGACTGAATTGCCATCAGAGAACGTGGAGATAATAGAATTTAGTGATGAAATTGCTCGTTTACGCGATGCGTATTTGGGGGCACGGATTGTTGAACCGGCAGCTAAAGCCGATGCCGAGCATATCGCATCGGCATCTATAGCGGATGTAGATTTTGTTGTTAGCTGGAATTTCAAGCACATTGTGCATTATGAAAAAATAGCTGGATACCAGGCAATCAATCTGATAAACGGATACAAAGAGATTCGCATTTATTCACCGAAAGAGGTGGTTGGAAATGATGAAAAATAAAAAATTCGATTGTGTTCGGATGAAGCGGGATATTCAGCAGCAAATTTTGAAGGAATTTGAAGGTTTGTCGGATGGTCAGAAGCACAAAATTCAAATGTCCAAAGTCATGCAGAATTCTCTCTTAGGCCCATTCTGCAAAAAGGTCTGTTCAGTAAAGGATGCTTCGAGCAAATAGAGCTTTTTCATCTTCTGTTACCCACAAAAGTGAAGGTCGATTACACCATCGATAAAATATCCCAAATCGTCAACCAGCTCCGCGAACTCTTACCCTTTGTGGTCAAATAGAACCACAAAATATCATTTCTGTGAAACTTGTTCTCGGCTCTTGTCGAAGAGCAGATTTCCAGAATGGCATTTTCATTTTGAATTTGTTACTCAATGCGCTATATGCATCCAGCACGATGAATGACCGCCGGAGGTGGGACTCGAACCCACACTTTGCTGCCAAGAGAGTAAAGTTACGCTGAAAGGCTCTGTATTTCAGTCGGCAGTTTATTCAGCACAAGCGTTTTTAGCTCAAGTTTCTTGCTGGCATTATCGATGTCGATACCGACAAGATTGCCCTCGGCATCGTAGTCGAGAACAATCCCTTCGGAAACTTCCTTGCTCTCGGTGCTCGACCGTTCTGCAAGATCGATATATAGAGAATATGTTTCTGGAGAATAGTTTAATCTCATATCCCGATATCTTGTCTGTTTCTATAAAAACATGGATTCCCGCTTGCGCGGGAATGACAACGATAAACGCGATAAGCTTCACGACGAAAGAATTACAAGTAACTGCCGGAGGTGGGACTCGAACCCACACCCTGTTGCCAGGACGGGATTTTGAGTCCCGCGCGTCTGCCAATTCCGCCACTCCGGCTCAGGCTGTCAGCCGCCGATTATTAACAATCAGCGACTTTTTGTCAATGCAAATTACGCGATGCCCGCTACTTAAAAAATCAATCAAATCACAGAGGTCTGTCTGCAAAAATACTGATTTCAAAAAATTTTCTTTTGTTGATAACCACTTACGAGAATTGGCTGCGCAAAAATCATCCCAAATTTCAATCAAGTAAGTAAGTTCTGCCAATTATGATTGATATGTTCGGCCCTCGGAGCATTCATAAAAGGCAACTCAATGCAGCTTGCTATCTTTCCTTCCAGTACCGCTGCACAATACCGTCTTTGAGCTTAAACACAACGATATGTTCTATTTCCTTTTTATCTTCGATAGCGATGGGTGGCGGAAACATGGCAAATCTGTTGTCCTTTTTCTCTATGCATCTGTATCTGAGTATCTCGCTCCCATCTTCCGTCATACTTTCTTCGGTAGGCTCACCGACTATCGCCAAAAGCTGGTCTTTTGTTGTCCTGCCGGATTCTATCTGCCTTAGCTGTGAATTTTCAACGCCGCTGTAGTGCACATTACTTTCGGTTGCCACACAGCCGACAAGCAGAATCAACGTCACGGCCAGCGAGGTAAAAAGAGCAATTTCACTAAGTTTATAATGTTTCATTTCTCGCTTCTCCTAAATCGGTTTACATTTAGCTACTGCCACTTTGTGTCCTATCTGACAATCTGCAAATACTCTCACGCCTTTCAATAGCATATAATATCAAAAATCTCTTTCGATGTGTACATTTTACTCTTTCATAAATAAGGCACACGAAGTACTTATAGTAACAGAAAAAAACATCCATACGACAGAATCATATCTGTAACAAAAACCTTACCCCAGGCCGTTTTGTAAAAGAACCGAGTTGAATTCAGGAATATATCGAAAATACTATCTTATTCTTATAGAACCGTAGTTGGTCTTCAAACTCAGCTTTCCGTTTCCTTCACCGATTGTTCCTTCTATTCGTTTGCTGCTTATCTTGCCCTTGACTACAATCGGCAGGTCGGTTTTTATCGAGCCGTAGCTGGTTGCAAGTTCAACTTGTCCGGCGAATCCGGGCGGTGCTGTAAAGTCAATGCTGCCGTACGATGTGCTTACGTTTGCTTGTATTTCAGCCGGCGCCGAATCCGAATATTCAATGTCGATATTGCCGTAGCTTGAGCCGGCAGTTAGTTCGTCAGATATGATTTTCCTGCAATCGATACTGCCATAAGATGTATCCACTTGAATTTGGCCGTTAATGCTGTCACAGTCAATCGAGCCGTAGTTGGTATGTGCTTTCACGTAGCCGCTGGTATCAGCCAGTTCGAGCGAGCCGTATGAGCTGGCACATTCGATGTTAGTTTGTATAGGGATAGTTATTTGGTAGCTAATGCTTATTGAGCGGTTATTTTTCACGTGCGGCTTGTCTGCCCTGACCGTTAGTGTTTTTCCGGTCGGCTCAAGCTGTATATTCACTTGTTCAGCAATTTCAGCGGCTTCTTCTTCGGTAAGAGCCTGCACAGAAATTGTAGCGACCACATTGCAATCGGTGATGTCAGCACCACCTACTTTTATAGAGCCATAGCTTGTTTTAGCCACAACGGTTGAACCGGATTCCAAAGGCGCCTTGAGTCTTATTGTTTTTTCGTATTTGGCCCGGGGCCAATCACCGATATGAATAACGCACCCGCTGACAGCAAGCAGTGAGCAAAGGCCGAGAGATAATACGATTGGATAATTTTTCTTCATTTTTCTGTCCCCTTAATTCTATAGCTTTTTCTTGTACGAGTCCGTTGCTGGTTTTCTGCTTATATTAGAACCGAGTTAAATTCGGGAATATATCAGGCATATTATCTTATTCTGATTGAGCCATCGTTTGTCTTGATGTACAGCCTGCCTTCTCCCGTTCCGATTGTTCCTTTAATCCCGCTTTTACCTAATTTTCCGGTAACCTTTATCGGCAAATCCGTGTTTATTGAGCCGTCGTCCGTTATAATTTCAGCGTCCGCAGAAAAGTTCGCCGGGGCCGTTAAGTCGATAGTGGCATCGTCTGTAACCAATGAGACATTACAAACACCGCCCGCATCTTCAGCGTAAACTACTGTGATCCTTCCATCATCGCTCTGAATATTTACATTACCGGTAACCTCTTCGACTCTGGTCGAGCCATCATTACTTCTGACTTTTATGTCCCCAACGACTCGTGACATGGTTACCGAACCGTCATCGGTCTGGATGTCGAGCCATCCGGCTCTCTGCAAGTTTACATCACTATTAAACTCCTGAACGTTGATTGAACCGTCGTTGCCTCTGATTTTTATATCTCCGCTGATTCGTGAAAGGTTCACTGAACCGTCGTCGGTATTTATGTCAATCTTTCCTTTTACGTTTTCTATCGTAATATCCCCATCATCCGTGTCAAGTTCCACATCGCAGCTCTTCGGTACCATTGCCTCGACCTGAACATCTACGCTCTGGTTCGTCATCAGTATCGGCTTTTCAAGTTTTACCGTTAGCTTGGAGCCGAATTGCTCAAGTTTTAGCTTTGTCTTTTCAGCGATTATTCTGGCTTTTTCATCCGAATCAGCCCTGGCGATAATCGTGGCGGTAACATTGCAATCCGCAACCTTGCCGCCGGTTACGGTTATCCAGCCGTCGTTGCTCTTGGCCGAAAATAAAGAGCCGGCCGACATCGGCCTGGATAACTGCACTGTCCTTTCATATCTTGCCCGAGGGTAACTATATCCTCTTATTTGGATATAGCAGCCTACAACAGCGATTAACGAGCATAGCAAACAATACAGCAATATTCTTGTGAACATACCACTTTTCATTTTTTTCCCTTTCAATTGATATTTTCTGTGTCTCGCAGTACTCGCAACAATCTTCGTAATTTTCCCGACGACTTTAAAATTTAGGTTTGACAGGGGCAATTATGCCGGCCAAATGTTACCATTTTGTTACAGTTTTGTCCTTTTTCTGTTACTTTTTTTTGTTTTTTTTGCTTTTGTTCAGCCGATTATTATATTTGATATACATAGATTCGTTTTGTTGGCGTATTCCGAATTAGAAAATTATAATCGGAAGGATACGAAAATATGCAATACATGTGGCTGTCGCACCGGCAAGAGAAAAACAACAAAGAAAAAAACTGCAAAGAAAACCAAGAAAAAGAAATAGTTTATCCCCGCACGCCTGTAGCGGGGACCCAGTTTGCCCTCAACCTGCTCGGGGAGCGATTAATACAGTATTTTCAAATGCAGCCCGGCGCCATAACGGGAAGTGTATTGTTTTGAAGTTCCCGCACCCTAAGAGAACCATATTCTCATTTTCCTCTTGTTCGCTTATGCACTTATATTCCTGTGCGTTTACGCTCTTTAGTAATCTATGATTACAATGTCTTCAGGTATTGCTACTACGTCTCGATGTCCGGGGCCGAGGAGCTTTTTTATCTCAGTGCTGTGCTTGCCGGCTAATTCTTTTAATTGAGTGCTGCCGATACTCGTTACGGCCTTGGCATTATCATTTAACATAACAACCGCACCGGCCTCGAATGTGCCCTTAACAGATATTACTCCGCTGGGCAAAAGACTCTTGTTATTTTGGATTGCCTGCATAGCACCTTCATCTATAAATATCGTCCCGGCCGGACTGCTGTTGAGAATCCATCTCGAACGATTTGAGAGCTTCCGTTTCGGCATAAAGACCGTGCCGATTTCTTCACTTGCCATAATACGGCCGATGATGTTTTTCACTCTGCCGTCCGCTAAGACTATCCGAAAGCCGGCGTTGGAGGCGATCTTTGCCGCTTCAATTTTGGTTTTCATTCCGCCGGTCCCGTGGGTGCTGCCCCTGCCTCCGGCGTTTCGAATAATATCGGCAGTTATCTCATAAACGGCGTGTATCGGCCTGGCGTCTGCGAATTTTTGTGGGTCCTTATCGTAAAGGGCGTCGATGTCACTGAGCATAATCAAAAGGTCGGCGTCGATTTTACTGGCGACCAGGGCGCTTAGTTTATCGTTATCGCCGAAGGCTGAGCCGATTTCGTCGGTGCTTACACTGTCGTTCTCATTCAGGATGGGCACCACGGACAATTCAAGCAGTGTCTCGATGGAATTGCGAAGGTTCAGATAAGTTCTTCTGTTATTTAGCACCTCGGCGGTCAGCAAAACCTGGGCGACGGTAATACCGAAGCGGGCAAACGACTTTCTGTATTCAGCCATAAGTAGTGGCTGTCCGATAGCGGCGCAGGCCTGCCGCATCTTTATATCTTTTACCTTGCCTGCCAGTCCAGACTGGACATCTCTCATACCTGATGGCCGGCTCGACTGAGCTCGCCGAAGTCTGATACCCTGATACCCTGTTAACTGTCCCTTGCCCATACCGATAGCGCCGGAGGTGATGATAACGACCTGCCTGCCGGTTTTGAGCAGTGAATTTATCTGCCGGGCAATCCGACGAACATAGCCGGCATCTATCCCGCTATTTTTCGTCAGAATATTGGTGCCGATTTTTATTACTATTCGCTTTGCTTCACTAAAATCCCGCATAATCTCGTTGTCCGTGTCTCGTATATCGTATTGCGTAAATCAGTGGCTAAATCCCTGACTACATACCACTCACCAATAACTACTCACCACTCACTACTCACCAATCTATAATTCACTAATCTCCTGTGTGTGAATTTTTTTTTTGCATCGCTGCCGACATAATCGGCTACGACCTGGCCTGTGCCGACAAGTTTCCATTTATAAATGACAAGACCTTCCAAGCCTACCGGCCCACGGGCGTGGAGCTTGTTGGTGCTGATACCCACTTCGGCGCCGAGTCCGTAGCGAAAGCCATCTGCGAAGCGCGTGCTGCAGTTCCAGAGCACATTTGCAGAATCGACAAGGTTCATAAACCTCTCGGCCTTTTTCTTATCAGTGGTAACAATGCTGTCGGTATGTCCGGAGCCATAGTGGTTAATATGCTCAATCGCCTGGTCAAGACCATCAACGACTTTTATCGAGATAATGTAATCCAGATACTCGGTTGACCAATCCTCTTCGACTGCCGGCTTAACGTCGATTATTGATGCTGTTTTCTCGCAGCCACGGAGCTCTACGCCCTTTTCCTCTAAGGCTGTTTTGACTTTCGGCAGAAACTTTTCAGCAATTTTATTATCTACCAGCAAGGTTTCCACAGCATTACAGACTGCGACGTACTGGCACTTGGAATCGACGGTGATATTCACAGCCATATCCAAATCGGCATCGCTGTCTATATAGACGTGGCATATACCATCAGCATGTCCGAGGACGGGTATATTTGTATTGTCCATAATATAACGAACGAATTCATTTGAGCCGCGTGGAATGACCAGGTCGATATATTCATCGAAGGCCAACATCTCAGCAACATCCTGACGCGTTTCCAATAGCTGAATCCATCCTTTAGGTAGTCCGGCTTTTACACTTGCCTCGGAGATTGTCGCAGCTAAGATTTTATTGGTTTTTGCAGCTTCGCTTCCGCCTTTTAACAGGACGGCATTTCCGCTTTTTAGGCATAGCGTTGAGATTTGCACGAGGGCGTCCGGCCGGGATTCAAAAACAACGCCGATAACTCCAATCGGACAACTGACTTTATAAAGTTCGAGCCCTTTATCAAGCTCGGTAGCGGTGATTGTTTTACCGACAGGGTCGTCGAGTTTGATTAAGCTCTCGATACCTGTACATACATCAGCTATTTTACCTTCGTCAAACTTTAGACGTTTTAGTAAAGGCCCAGCCAGATTGTTCTTTTCAGCCGTGACCAGGTCTTCTTTATTAGCTGAGACTATCTCTGCGCTGTGTTGCTTCAAGGCTTTGGCAATCTCGGCTAAAGCGTTGTTCTTTACATCGGTCCTTGTCACCGCCAGTTGGATCGAGGCTGACTCGGCTATCGCGGCTATTTCGGAAATTTTCATTTTTAGTTTACCATTGACTATTTGTTGTTAAATGCCTATATTTCGATTGCCGAATTGTAAGTAAACAGTACTCGATAATCAATAATCAATATCGAATAAACGCTGTAGGTGGAATCAATTGTACCGCGGGCGTGGCTCAATGGCAGAGCATCGGCCTTCCAAGCCGAGTATGTGGGTTCGATTCCCATCGCCCGCTTTTGTTTTTAGAGTCTTTTCACTTTAAGTGTTTCTATGGTATCGCCCGGATTTTCTTGTGGTTTTGGATGAATTGTTGCGAAATTTACAGGGCGTTGTGGAAAACGGTCGGGGCAGCGCAAAAAATAATTGGCTCGGCCAAAAGCATTATATTTTCGTAAGCACTTCTGTTTGCGGGGATTAGATTCTTTCAGGGGCCGTCCTATAATAAAATTTCTCATAAATTTTGAAAAAAGTGTATTTGTTTGTTGACAAAGTGGTAGGAAGTGGTACGATTTCCCATATTGAATATATCAAGTGGGACTAATGCCATGCTTTTATTAACAGGCGAATATCTTCACGTTGTCGATAACAAGAGCAGAGTCCTCATCTCGAACAAGCTGAGAAGTCAGATTGATGTCGATAAGCACGGCAGCAATTTCTATCTTGTACTCGGTGCCAACGGCATACTTTGTTTGTACCCCGAAAGGTATTTCGAGCAGATAGCCCTTGCGGTTACACCCGGCACTACCGCGCCTGATGAGGCTGTAGCGTTCGAGCGAATCAGCTTTGCTTTGGCCAGTAAGGTGGAGCTGGACGGCCAGGGCCGATTGCTCCTGAATGAAAGATTACGAAAGAGGGCCGGATTGAAAGACCAGATTACACTTATCGGTGTCAGAGACCATATCGAGCTCTGGAACAGTGAAAGCTGGGAACAATATCTTTCAGACCATATGGCTCAATATCAGAAACAGGCATCGCAGGCACGACAGATTGTCCTGCACGAGCAAAGCGAAGATATTTAATCTTTAGAATGGAGGCAGAATGATTGGAACGGATTCAAATCATTGTCGGATTGTTGCCGGAAGTCTCGTCGGTGAAAGGGAGGTTGATGAACGGACCTTCGCCTCCCTGGCAATTCTCGGAGAACGGTTGGAACGATTGAAGGAAACCGACGAGACTTATTCCGGCATTGAATTTTCGCCGGATGTACAGAAACTTCAAAGGCGGAAGAACACAATGAATGTTTTCTGACATGTAATGTGTAATGCGTGTTGAGTATCGCGGCCCCGTGCATCTGGGGCCGATACGATATGCGCGATGTGATATACGATATATGCGACACGATAGAAGTGAATGGCTCGATAATAGAGCATATTCCGGTTCTCGCTGAGATATTGGCCGAGCAGATTAAATTGCCACAGGATGGCAGCATGGTCGATGCGACCATAGGACATGGAGGTCATAGTTATCTGTTCGGCAAGACCTTGGGCCCTGAGGGAGTTATCGTAGGCCTGGATGTTGATAAAAATGCTATCCGAAGGGCCCAATTTAAATTAAGAGACCTTGCCTGTAAGGTTATTTTGCTTCATTCGAATTTTTCACAAATCAGCGAGCAAGTCCATGAGCAGGGTTTAGATAAAGTCGATTTCATATTGGCCGATTTGGGGCTTTGTTCGGCACAGTTGGCTGACAGCCGGATGGGGCTCAGTTTTCTTCAAGATATGCCGCTGGATATGAGAATTGACAAAAGATTAAAGAGCACCGCTGCCGATATAGTTAATAAGGCAGATGAAAAATCCCTGGCTGATTTGATATACAAATTCGGCCAGGACAGGGCCTCACGGCGAATTGCACGCTTTATCGTGCGGGAACGAGAAAGTGGGCCGATAACAACGACCGGCCAACTGGCAAAGATAGTCTGTAAGGCGCTGGGAAGTGCCCGGCGAGGCCGAAAAAGTAAGATACACCCGGCAACCAGGACTTTCCAGGCCCTGAGAATTGCTGTCAATGACGAGCTGGAGAATTTGAAGAAGCTACTTGCTTCGGTGCCGGAGCTGCTGAACAAAAATGGTTGTATAGCAGTCATTAGCTATCACAGTCTGGAAGATAGATTAGTTAAAAACGATTTTAAGCTAAACGGAAAGGACAATATTTACAGGGTCATTACGAAGAAACCGATTGTGCCGACGCGAGAGGAAATTGCTGAAAATCGTCGGGCGAGAAGCGCAAAATTAAGGATTGCACAGAAACAATAATATGGAGTTTTCATTATGACATCCGATGCCAAGATTGGGTTGCTGTTAGGTTTAGTCTTTATATTTATAATTGCGTTTATAATTAACGGCCTGCCGCGCTTTCGCAGTAACACGAACAATAATGAGCTGACAACTAATACGGTCAATTCGCCGGATGACTCGATGGGTATTGCAGCTAAGGAACGTAAAGCTCAGGGAGTGTTCGACCGTGTGGGGCGGCTCACACAAGAACGTGTTGATGAAGTACCGGTCGTCTCAAAAAACGAGGGAGCAGTTCGCTTCGAAATGCCCTTGCCGGAAGGCACTTTGGCTGTGAAGGATGACTTGATTGTAGAAACTCCCATTGATAGGATCAAGCCGTCTGCTCTGTTGTCGGAAACCAATGAGAAAAACAAAGTCAATAAACCCAGGTCCGTCGAGCTGGCTTTGCCAAAGACCTATATCGTTAGCGAAGGTGATAATCTGGCTATTATAGCACAAAAATTTTACGGCCCAGATGAGGGTAATAAGAAAATAAACGTTGCCCGGATATTCGAAGCCAATCGTAAACTGTTGAAATCACTCGATGAGATTTATGTCGGGCAAACGCTTACTATACCGCCGCTCATAGATAAAACCGACAGCGTATTTTCGGATTCACTGTTCGATAAAGTGAAATCCATCGGCCGCAGGCTTACTTCGGCTGAGACATCTAAGGCACCCAGCGTGAGACGGAGCAAACAATACGTTGTACGGGAAGGTGATAGTTTATGGCGAATTGCTGTTGAGCAGCTTGGAGACGGCACTCGCTACAAGGAGATAAGCGAGCTAAATGCTGATATTTTAGGGAACGAGGACTATCTTGCTGTTGGGATGCAATTGAGAATACCTGCTCGATAGAAATGGCGGATATTAGAATTTATATTTTAGGCGTTATATGAGGTCCCGATTTCATCTTGTTTTTGTTGTTTTTTGTTTCACGGCTGTTTTGGTTTTTGCCGTTTATCTGCGTAGTGCCAACAATCGGATTTTCTTTGACCTTTGCTCCTGCAGAGGCGAACAAAGCCGATTAAAACAGGAGCTTGGCACGAAACAGTTGCTATTGGAAGGTTTAATAAATCCCGCTGCGCTTTCGCGGCGATTTGACGGAATAAATACCAACGAATAAGAGTTGAAAAGCGTTCGAATTACCATTCTTTTCTCTTTGCTTCTTATCGGCGCATTTCTGGCGCTGGCAGGGCGATGCTTTTATCTGCAGTTTTTGCGGAACGACCATTATATTGGCCAGTGTCTTGAACAAAAGCAAGGACGGCTTCCCTACAAGCCTCAGCGCGGCGTGATTCTTGATTGTCGCGGCAGGGTACTCGCTGCGAGCAATAAGGTTCAGTTCATTAAAGTTGAGCCTCGAAGGGTCAAAGACTTCAAAGATTTATCGAGCGAGCTGCAGCCGATATTGGGTATGGGTGCGCACGAAATCTGTAAACTTATCAACGAAAGCAACAACCCGGGATATGTAAAAATCAAGGCGGATGCCAAGCCGAGTGAATGTGATGCCGCCCGAAGAATTTCTAGCGCTGTCGGCGTCGAATCTGATTGGCAAAGGCATTATCCGATGGGTCGATTAGCTGTTCATGCAGTTGGTTTTACGAGCCTTGATAATCGGGGATTGGATGGCATTGAGTACCAGTACGACAAACAGCTCAGCGGTTCGGCGGCACAGGATATATTCTTTGCAGACGTACGTCGCCGGCCCATTCGCCCGGCGCCTCGTGAGCATAGTCCGGCGGATAATAACGATGTGGAGAACGCCGTTTTAACCAATGGCGTCGGGATTATTTTGACTATTGATGCTACTATCCAGCAGTTTGCCAGAGATGAGCTTGTCAGGCAATACGAAAACTATGAGGCCGAGTCGGCTGTGGCGATTGTGGTTGAGCCGAAGACCGGGGCAATTTTGGCGATGGTTTCGCTGCCTGATTTCGACCCTGCCGAGGCCCACTCGACCGACCCAGATAATCGTCGCAACCGGATTTTAACCGATGAGTTCGAGCCGGGCAGTATTATCAAGCCGCTCGTGGCAGCAATTGCACTTGATGCGGGCGCTGTGAACAAGGTTGAAAAAATATTCTGCGAAAACGGAAACTATTCCGGTAGAGGTTTTGGACGAATCGGTGAATATCGAAGAGGGTTCGGTGATTTGACTTTGCGCGAGATTCTGGTTGAGTCAAGCAATATAGGAATGGCCAAAATCGGACAGAGGCTCGGCAAAGACAAACTTTATAAAGGGCTGAGACTTTTCGGTTTCGGCAAAAAAGCAGGGATTGATTTGCCCGGCGAGGCTGATGGGCTGTTGCGACCTGCGCACAAATGGACGGGATACAGCGTAACCCGGATACCTTTTGGTCAGGAAATTACTGTAACTGCGATTCAGTTGGTTCGGGCTTTCTGCATACTTGCCAATCGCGGTCGTATCGTTCGCCCATTCCTGGTCAAAGCAATTGTTGACAACGATGGAGAGATTACCGAGCTAAAGCGGCCTCTGCCGCCGGTGGGTTATGTGGTCAAGCCGGAAGTCGCCGAATGGATTGTCAGCGATGCTATGGTCGGTGTGGTTAATGAGGGTACGGGTAAAAGAGCCAAATTGGACAAATGGCAGGTGTTCGGAAAAACGGGAACAGCAAACATTGCAAAGAGCGATGAACGAGGTTATTCGGACAGTGATTATGTGGCTTCCTTTATAGCCGGTGCGCCGGTGGAGGACCCGGCGATAGTGGTTTTGGTTTCAATCCGCAAGCCGAACAAGATACTCGGCAAGGGCTATACCGGCGGAGTGGTAGCCTCTCCCGTGGTGGGTAAAATAGTCGAAAAAACTCTTAACTATCTTGAATACAGGTATGCCCGGGCAGATTTCTGAGAAGAATAAACAGGGAAAAATTGTTTAATAGATTTCTCGACTTTGCCTTCGGCTGCGCTCGAAATGACGATTGTGTTGCCTTCGGCTTCGGTCAAAATGACATGTAGTCTTTTCTACTGAGCATTATCAATTACAATTTACCTGTATCTGAATTTGAATAAGAAGAAATGGCAAAGATAATCTATGCCGTTGCGGGGGAAGGGTTCGGGTACAGTCCGCCTTGGGCGGAGTCCCACCTCTGAAAAGCTGAATGAAGAGATTTTGGCTCGGGTTCTCGATGAACTCGATAAGCCTATGCCGAGCCCCGTTAGAAATTCTACAATGGGCAATATGATACAAACCCCGTTAGAAGCTGGCGACTCACTCCTAATGGGGCAAAAAGGGAAAATTTCTAACGGGGCGAGCGATGAGAGGATTATTTGGCCGGACAACGATAAATTCTTCCGGATACTGCAAGAGGTCTTAAACAGACTTCATAGCCCGATTAGTATATCGCTTGCTTAAGTTGTATAATCGGCATACTAAGGATTTGGTAAATTCGGTTGAGTCTCTGCTTTCCCCACATATCCGGCGTCGATGCAGAACTGGATGATGTCACGGGCTAAAGGCGCGGCGTCGCTTGAGCCGTGCTGGCCGCCTTCGACGACCACGGCGATTGCGATGCTCCGATTTTGGCTGTCAGTTGCAAAGCCTCCAAACCAGGCATTTTCCGGGGCCTGGGTTGAGCCGGTTTTGCCGTAAACTTTTGTGTCCTGCTCGGCAAGACTTGTAAGAATCGGTTCGAATGTACTATAAGCTGTTCCGCCGGTCTCATTAACGACAGCCCTCATGCCGTCATAAACTACTGCTAAAGTCTGTAGTGAAATACCAATGTCGATTTTGTTAAAGTCGAATTCATAGGTGTTATCCATAAACAGTCGGGGAGGTTTATATGTACCGCCTCGGGCGAGAGCGGCCATTGCATTTGCTACCTGCAGAGGTGTAACCCGCAGATTGCCCTGGCCTATGCCGAACCATCTTCTTTCACTTTTACTGAGCGGGGGCACCTGCTCAAAACTTGTGATTGTTTCCCTTGGGATAGTGTTAGAGATTACTCCCTGCAATTGGCGAAAGTTTCTGAAGAGTTCGGATTCTTCAAAGGAAAGCGGTGGGAATAATATGTTTCGCCCATAGCCGAATTTAAAGAGCCATTGCTGAAGGACCTGGGGATCGATTCTGTCGGCAAGGCGGGAAAAATAAATATTGCAACTGCCCCTAATGGCGTTGCGAGCGTAATTTTTCCACCTGTCGTCATGGCCGGCTCTGTATCTGTTGTATAACCAGCAGCTTGGCCAGCCTTTTGGGGCCTTCTGAGCGGGGCAGCCTATAATCTCCTCCGGGGTGATTTTGCCGGACTCAAGCCCGGCGATAAGAATCAGCGGCTTTACAACTGAGCCGGGCGGGTACCGCTTATTTATTGCTCGATTAATTAAAGGCTTAGCGGGGTCGTTAGTAAGGTCGTCGTAGTCATACCTGGCACGGTTCAAATCAAAGACCGGTATCGAAACCAAAGCGAGAATATCACCTGTTGCAACTTCAATGACAACTGCTGCCATTCCTGGTCCGCAGTTCGGGTCATGTTTGTATGTGGTCAGATAGTTTTCTATTCTTTGCTGAAGCTCGATATCCAGCGTCAGCGAGACGTCTTTGCCGAACCGGCTCCTGGTTTGACTTATAAGCTGACTGTCTATGTCGTAAACGAGCTCCCCTCGTCTGCCGCGAAGGATGGTTTCGCAAACATACTCAACTCCATCCTCTCGGCCGCAAATCTCTCCGCTCAAATAGCTTGATAGTTTGTCATTTGCGAAGAGCCCTTTATCTTCTTCGCTGTGTGTTACAAGCCCGACCCAGCCTATAGTTTGGGCGGCAGCCGTACCATACGGGTAGGTCCTTCGTGCTTTTGGCAGAATCTGAATATCATCGACTTTTAAAAACTCCAGTTGAGCGGCAAATATATCGTCATCGGTTTTTAACTCCAGCAACGGCTTTGGGTCGTGCATATCAGCAATATCGATTTTGTTGACAAGCCGAAGCCGTTTTATTTCGTTTGGTTCCTTCGTTTCAAAGTCGGCTATTGCTTCATAATCTGGGATGCTGATTAAGTCGTACTTGTTAAAAACTTCGGAATCAGGAAAATTGCGCCGCCAGGCCTGAAACGTGCGCTGATTCCAGATATAATCATTTATTCTCTGTATTTCTTTTTTTATCTCTGAGGGTTTGACTCCTTTGAATTGGGCACACTTGTTGATTATCTGGTTCAAATCTGCCAGACCGAGGTTTAGCTCTTTTTGTACATTGGCTACAGCATCAGCATCTTCTTTGTCGGCGGCACTTAATAATCTGGCGTCCCGGATGCGGTCGTCCATAAAACACGTGAGCTTGTAATTTATACACAGCTGGAACTGTGGTTCATCGGTGGCTAAAACTTCGCCTGTTCTGTCGAGTATTTTGCCTCTGACGGTTTTAAGCTCCTGGGATTGACCTCTTTGGCGTTTTAGCTCCTCGATATCACTTTGGACAGAAGAGGTTGGAAGCAGCTGCATTTGTGCCAGGCGGATCAAACAGACCAGTAAGAGCAGTGTGCTTAGGATAACAAAGATTTTTATTCGCTTATCATACATCGTATTTTGTCTTTAGTGATACGTGCTACGATTCGTAATTCGGCATTTTCGAGGTGAGGGTTTAACGTCGGATGAAGCGATGAATCTTTATACGCATCCACCAGGCTGACGGCAAAAATAAAAACGGTCCCACCAGGGCCGAGTACAGAGCTATTCCGAAAAGAGCAGAGTATATGTTTGGTGGAGTTGGCTCTCCCTTTATAAAGTTTAAGAAATAAACCAGCGTCCCGGCCAAAAGGGCCGTGATGAATATCGCAAGGAATTGATAAGTCATTTTTCTGATAGCAATAACCCTGTGCAGGTAGGCCAGAGCCGTGCCGAAAAGACCAAAGCTAATCATTTGCGGGCCCATCGTGCGACCAATAAGGTCGGCTGCGAATCCTATTGTGAAGGAAGTTATGATGGCATCCGTCGTATTGCAGTAAACAGCAAAGAATACCAAAAGTATTAACAGCAAATCAGGCTTGATATTCAAATCTGCAAAAAAACTGGCCTGCAGCACCGTAGCAAGAAGAACTAAAACTGCAAACCGGAACCATCGCATTTATATATCCTCAGCCGTTCCCATTTCAAAATCTATCGCACAACAGCGCTACAGCACAACTTAATAACAATTGAACTAAAGTGCCTGAAGTTTGAAGTGCATAAAGTGTCTAAAGTTATTTGTTTTTTTAACTTTAGCTCACTTTAGGCACGTTAGCGCTCTTCTGGCGGATTCATCACGATTACATGTACATTCTCTGCCTTTTGCATGTCACAAACCGGTTCGACCATTATATCCCAAACCAAAGGTTGGGCATTGCGTTCGCATCGAGCCACTTTTCCTATAATTATGGGAGTATCGAGGAAGCCAGGTCTTTTACTGGCCATAACCTTTGTGTCGATTTTGACTTCTTGCTTTATCATTTCTACCTTTGCTAAGTTGTTGCCATTGCCTTGCATGAGCCAATCTGAGCCGCCTATTATTACCGCTGTGCTGGATTTTGGGTCGGTAAACAGCCTGACCTTGGCGGTGTGTGCGTCCACGTCGGATATGGTTCCGATGACGCTGTTGTCGGCCAGTACGAATTGGCCCTTAGCCAGGCCGTCATCCTCGCCGCGGTTGAGGATAAGCTCACTACGCAGCTCGTCGATAGAGACGGTAATCACATCAGCAAACACAAAACCCATGCGTTCCCAGCCGGGTATATTGCGCATTTTGGATAGCGTTGTAACCTCTTCATATGCATCATTACGCTGCTGCGTAACGTTGGCGAGATGGTTTAGGAGTCTTTCGTATTCATCCCGACTGACGATATCTCCAAGTGGCTGGTGAGTACCTGCTGAAAGTGAAATGTTTCTGCCAATGCTTAAGGGCCAGCTGAAAATGTGGTGAAAAGCAAACTGGAATTTATTCGTCAGATATGTTGGGGAGAAAAGGAAGATGAACCCGGCTAACATAAACCAGGTAAAAAACATTCGTCTGGAGACTCTTATTTGCTTCCTTGCCATTTTGTATTGTGGTTCCGCCGGACAGAAGCGGACCAGCCAGTGACGTATTGCGTATTTTTAGTTTCTCAGATAATTCGCATTACGCATGATGGATGAGGAATCATTCCCATCCATATTCGTTATGGTCCATTGTATCCTTCCACAACTCCAGATTTTCAAGATAGACACTGGTACCTCGAGCTACGCAGCTTAGCGGGTCCTCGACTATTTCGACCTTCAGGCCGGTAGCGTTTGCCAGCACGGTGTCCATACCTCGCAGCAGTGAGCCGCCACCGCAAATGTGCACGCCGTTGTCGATGAGGTCGGCGGCCAATTCCGGCTCGGCCTTTTCCAGCGTTGCGGTGACCGTATCTATAATTGTAGCGATGGGGTCGCGGAGTGACTCTCTGATTTCCTCACTGGTAATAACGATTTTTCTCGGCAGACCGGAGATGGTGTCTCTGCCGGCCACTTCCATCGTCAATTCCTCTTCCAGCGGAGCGGCGGAGCCGATTTGTATCTTGACTTTTTCAGCCCTTGGTTCGCCTATGAGCAGGTTGTAAGTTTTCTTAAGATGGTTGATTACCGCTTCGTCCATATCGTCGCCGCCTATACGAATTGACTCTGAGGTGGCGATATCGGCCAGACTCATTATAGCCACTTCCGTCGTTCCTCCGCCGATATCGACAATCAACGAGGCGGTAGGGTCCGTAATCGGCAGTCCAGCACCGATACCTGCCGCCATTGGCTCATCGACGAGATAGACTTTGCGTGCACCTGCCCGTTCTGCACTATCTATGACGGCCCGGCGCTCAACAGCAGTTATTCCGCTCGGCACAGCGATTACGACTCGAGGCCTGACAAGACCACCCCTGCCGTGCACCTTCCTGATAAAATAGCTCAGCATGGCCTCGGTGATTTCGAAGTCACTGATTACGCCGTCTTTGAGAGGTCTTATTGCGCTAATCGAGCCCGGCGTTTTGCCTAACATTTCACGGGCAACCAGGCCCACAGCTTCGCCGTTGTTCAGGACAATGTTGGTTCCTTTGCGGACAGCTACTACGGAGGGCTCATTGAGGACAATACCTTTATCACGGACACAAACCAGGGTAGTGCAGGTACCGAGGTCGATACCCATATCCATACTGAACCAACCTAAGATTGTGTCCAGCACCACTTTCGACTCCTTTCTTGAATTCCAGTTTAAAGACTTTAGGAAACCGCAATTTCCAACTGGCTATTGTTATATAATAAAGAGCGGTATTGTCAATAGTGAAATTTACGTTGGGATTTGGAATATCGTGCCGTACTGCGTATAGCACTGGTAAGCGACAAACGCGGCAGTAGCCAGAACTGCACATAACGCCAAAGCAAGAATAATCGTATAGAGGTTATCCGGTACTGTTACCTTTTTGCCGCGAGCCTGCCCATTAGGACTCATATATCAGCCTCACAAAGTATAAACACATCTTTTGGGTTTTCTACAAATTAGTACTGACGTTATCGCCGGCCTTAGGCTGTTCCTTTGTTACGTCCATAAGCTCCAGGGTGCCGATTGCCTTTTCAGGCTCAACGTCTAAAATTACAATGTCACAAATAAACTTATCGTCCCGAGTTACGTGGAATATCATATTTTGTTTGACACCGTTTGCTGCGCCGATTGATATCTCAGCCAGAGAATTTTCCAGGTCCACCGTTGCTATTAATCCTTCCAAGCCGATATCTACCGTTGGGGGAGCTACCTGAGCTTTCTCTTTTACCGTTGTAACCGGTTCCGGAGCTACAATCGCTTTGCCGGTTCGCTGGAGGAGCTTGTCTAACTCGTTTTGCAAAGCTGTCTTTTCTTCGAGCAGTTGTTTCGATTGTTTTTCCAGCGTTGTAATTATTGCCATTTTTTCAATAAGAGCGGCTGTGGTTTCTTTGAGCTCTTTGTCCGAATCGATTTGCTCAGCTTCAATTGTCTTTAGATTAGCGAGGGTATCTTCCAACAACTGCCTTTGCTTGTCATTGGTGTCGTAAAAGTCTCTGGTTATGGCCTTCCATTTACCCGCCTCCTCAATCAAAGCCGCTACTTGTCTTTCAGCCTCGGTGAGTTTGGTGTTTAATTGGCCGAGCTGGGTTTCAAGGGCGCCGATATCACTTTTTAGCTTCCGTTCCCGCTCGGCTGCATCCTCAATAGTTTTATTTTTATCTTTTACGGCTTGTTCCTTAATCTGCTCTGCGGCATCTTTTTCCCTCTTTTGGTCAAGATAATTTTGTCTGTAGTTTTCAGCATTAGCAACATAAGTTACGACGATACCGCAGAGAAAAATCGAGGAAATCGTCATCAGAACTATTAATATCTTTGTAAGCGTACTCAAAACAGGCTCCTTTCGTCAACTTTGTGTTTTCTTTTCAATACACCCATTACCCTACGAGAGGGCATCCTAAACGCGATAAAAGGGTTTGTAGAAACTCTATTTTGCCCGGCACCAATTATTTGTGAGCCTGAACTCGATTGGTATAGGCACGCAAAATAGGGCCTCCAGCCCTGATATTATCTGTATATATTACAATTTTACGTTTAAAGCTCGGAAAGGTCAAGTTATTTTTGGCAAATAGCCTAAATTAAAATGGACGATGAAAAATGAACGTTGCTAAATCCGATAACATAGGATTTTCAGGAGTCAATTGTCATTTTGTACATTGCAAAACGGCTTTTGCGGCAGCGATACGGACAAATTTTGACTCATTTTGCAGCAATTGGGGCAGAAATTTTGTCAAAGTAGGTGTGCAAATTTGGCCTATCGCCAGCGCTGTCAGCATATTTACACGTTCGACGGCCTCCATATCAAGGCTGCTGGTAAGGTTTTTCTCGAACACTTCGAGGACTTTGGGTTCGCCGATGGGGTCTTTGAACACACCGAGCTGTTCGGCTGCACCCAGCCGAATCTCTAAGATATCATCATCCAGCATTCTAATCAGGGCATTTTTTGCCTCCGGCGTGCCGAGCTTGCCCATTGCCCCTACACCCATAAGTCGCACGTCCGCATAAGCACTTATAAGCATCGTCCAAAGCTTCGGATATATCCGCTCATCGCCGAGCATTGCTATGGCTTCCGCCGACTGATATACGACCCTGTCCTCTGAATCTTTGCTTTGCATGGTACGCCACAAGAGCTCTAAGGAGCCTTTATCGCCGCTCTTGCCTAATAGAAAAGCGGCGTTGGCCCTGACCGTCTGGTCGCTGCTGGCTATTGCATTTCGGAGTGATTCGAGATACTGAGCAGAGCCAAGCTTAATCATCGCATAAGCAGCGGCAGTCGTGACATTTGCGTCACTGTCTTTCAGTAATTGACTTACCGACCTTTTCGAAGGGGAATATTCCAAATCACCGACAGCCAAAGCGGCGGCAAATCTGACCGGCATAGACTTATCATTTAGTAGTTGATGTACCTGAGGCATAAGTCTGAATTGCTCGGTGTCTGCAACCACTTCGAGGGCGCGAACCCTGACTAATGGGTCGTTGTCGGCCAAACCCTCCTGGATGATTCCCAGAGCTTTTGACCAGGGCGCACCTATGTTCGTAGCATTGAAATCACGAGATGTTGTTTGCGATGATTCATCGCATCCGAAAGTAAATACTGCTAAGCAAGCAAAAAGCAAGGCCTGAAGGCAGAAAACAGAGCACAGAGGACAGAGGACAGAAAACAGAGCAAAGAACTGGCTTCTGACTTCTGATTTCTGACTTCTGACTTCTGTCTTCTGACTTCTGTATAAGGAACCAAGTGTTTCAGTTTTTTTTAGCTCATGTTCCATTTAGCTTCCCTGCTGAAAGAGTTTTGAATTTTTTGGTCCTGAAGAATCTTCCCGAAAGCGATACCATTATGAGCAAAAGAAGACAAACTTCACAGCAAAAACCTAACCATTCACCGAATTTGCTGAAAAAAGTTGTTCTTTTATCTATCATTATTCTGTCGAGGAACCAACCCGGCATACCTGTTCTTGCCAAAGTCTGAGGAGGTAAATTGCCGGCCAAAAAACCGTATCTTATGCTTCCGGAACTGTCGATAAGGCAGCTTATTCCGGTATTAACGCTTCGCAGGATGGGAAGCCTGTTTTCGACGGCCCTGAAGGCACAAATAGCTGCGTGCTGGGCAAGTTCTGCGCTTGGCAGGACTTTTTCATCCTTGAACCGAACGAACCAGCCGTCGTTACTTATATTCACCAGCCAGTCCAGCCTCTTTGTTCCCTGCTTGTCCAGTGCAAATCTTCGGGCAATCTCAGGGACGGTGTCCTCGTAACAGATCATTACGCCGAATTTGTAAGCCTGGACTTCTGGGCCCTGGCCTGTCATTTCAAAAACGGTATATTCGCTGCCTGCATCGGACGAATAGTCGTGATTGTAGGGTGTAAACTTCATCAAAAAGTTGTAAAGCCAACGACAGCTTTTCCTGAACGGCATAAATTCCGAAAAGGGAATCAGGTGTATTTTATTGTAGCTCTCGGGAGCCTTTGTGCCATCTATGTTGTATAAAAAAGCCGAATTATATTTCTTGGCCAAATGGACTTCTAAATTCTCCCCGATTTCCGGCACACCACCTAATGCACCCACCAGCACAAAAGCGGTATCTTTCGAATGTTCGCGAAGCCTTTTGTCGAAAACGTTCCAGGAATCTGATGGTTTCAAAAGCCGCAACACTTCGGGATTTAACATTGCCTGCACCATCGTTTCGGGCCAAACGATTAGCTCGGCACCGGCTTGTGCACTTGCTTTACTTTGCTCCATCAATCCGTTGAATAAATCCTCGCTGGACTTGAATGACCTCTTGACCGACTGAGGAACGTTCGACTGTAAGGATGCAACATAAGGGCCGGGCTGAATGCATTGGTCTTCCTGGCTTATTCTCCATCGTCCGTAGATAATGGTGGCAATCACGGCGGAACATACCACCGCAGTTTTTATTAAATTGCTAATTTTGAAAATATTCTTCCAGTGGAACAAGCCATCCCCAAATCCTTCGGATTTGAGGCTGCCACCCATCGAGCATCGGGCATCGAGTATCAATTCAGCCAGCAAGCCATTGACCATCGCTATCAGAAATGATATTCCAGCCGTGCCGAATATGTCCGCTATCTGGATAAGTGCAATATTGCGATACTGGCTGTGTGCCAGAAACCGCCAGAAAAAACCACCTAAAAAGATACCCTGCATCCGTTCGATGCCGACAACCAATACCGCCGAGGCAAGAAACAGCGGGATTTTCTTTGCTCTACAGAAGCGCAGACAAAGTGCCAGTATCGGCCAAAGCGCAGCGGTGTACAGACAAAAAGCAATCCAGCCGACAATAGTCACCGGAATCAACCAGTATAAATTACCAAGCCAGTAACAAAGTGAAATGATGTAGCTTACAAGAATCAAACGGCGGGGCTTGGCATTCGGCGAGCAGACCAAAATAAAAGGCACCAGCGACACCCACGCCAATCCAGACCAGCTTATCGGTGCCTGAATCACCGTCAGCATAGCCGCACTGGCTATAAAGCCAAAAATAGCAGTTGGCAACTTTTGTACCATGGATATTTTGGTAATTTTCAACTTTTTAACTTCTTAGACGTGGGAGTTTTCCACTTTTACGTAATTTAAAAAGTTGGTTCGCTACTTCCTTTGGTGTAAACTCCTCATCAGGTGTAAATTTTGCATTGAACCATTCAGTAAATTTCTCTAGAAGGTCTTTATCTTTTACTATCTGGTCGCTCGGTTTGTTAAATTGTCTATAATGGATTTTTAACTTTTCTATTTTATGCTTTTCCCAACTTGCCATAATATTTTCTCCGAATTAGTTTTTTTCGACTTTCTTGAAATCGGATGACCTCGCAATGGGCCGAGTTTGGCACTTTTTCTCATTTGGATTAAGTGTTTGATAATTTGTTTCGGTTGGAATGGATTTTTTGTTGCTCCCACGCGTTTATTAAACTTCTCAGAAAATAACGTCAACAACATAGGTTCATCTTCAAGTTGCTCGGTTGGAACCTTATTTTCGTGGTATAGCCATTTCAATTCTGCTTCGAGTTGTTCATTCCATTTCAGTTTGCCTTCACCTTCTATAGCTAGGTTTCTACAGGACTGAATTCTTTCCTGGGATTTGCGTACGTATTCTTCGGATATGTCGATACCTGTAAAATTTCGCCCCAATTTGGCGGCAGCTATGGTTGTTGTGCCAGATCCGACAAATGGATCTAAAACCCAGTCGTTCTCATTTGAGCTAACGCGAATAATGCGGGCAAGAAGGCTTTCTGGCATTTGACATGGGAAGTCGGTTCGCTCCTCGAATGTCCCGCATACACGAGGATATTCATCCCAGACATCATCCGGCATTTTGCCTTCAGGGTAAGCTCTTTTATCTTTATACCTCCTCTGCCTGTCGGATATTACTCGAGTTACATCCGCGTTGAACGTGAAATGGTCTTTGTCCTTCACAAAGTATAGTATATGCGTGTGCGCGCGTGCGAATTTGGTTTTCATCTGCTGGCCGAAAGTGTAATGCCAGATGAGCCAGTTGCGCATAAAAAGGCCTAATTCGTCGCCTATGATTTTTACATTAGCGGCGTAATCATCGCCTATCGCTATATAGAAGGAGCCGTGTGGTTTTAACACCTTTTTGCAGATGCTCATCCATTCTTTTGTCCAGGCTATGTAGTTTTTCTTTTTGACCTTATCGTAGTATTTATCGTATTTGTAACCGATATTAAATGGCGGGTCGGCGAAGATAAGGTCGGCAAATGGCTCATCAACCTTGCCCAGAACCTCAATACAGTCGCCGCATATTATCTTGTTGAGTAGTTTCTGCATAGCGATATGTTATAGAGTGTTGCTGAGTTTGCAAGTGGAATCGAAGTTTCACTGGTTAATGTATGCTACAAGCATCATCCTCCCAGTTTGTTGTCCGAAAGAGCTTTTTCCAGTTGAGCTGCCAATGGGGGCAGATCAACTGAAACGATTTTCCAGATGATGTCAAGGTCGATATCGAAATAACCGTGAATCAGACGGTCTCTTGTCCCCGCAATTTGTCGCCACGTAATCTCCGGATACGTGTCTCGGCATTGGCTGGAAGTGTTCTTGGCTGCTTCGCCAAGAACCTCTAAAAGACGCACGATTGAAAGTGCGAGTTTCTCGTCCTTGTCAAGGTCGGCACGTTCACAGTTCTGGGTAAACTCGACAGCCTTACGTTCGGCGTCAAGCATGTGACGCATACGAGTAACGTCTTCAGCTTTGAGCATATTGCACCTCAGCCTCTCTAAGTACCTTGGCCCGAAAGTATCGGCTCAGGAAATTTGGAGTATGCAGGTCGACCTTTCGGCCGAGCAACTGCGAAAGTTCATCCTGCATATCAAAGAAACTAAATCCCGGCACATGTCCGACCTGGAACTCTACCAGCACGTCAACATCGCTGTCGGGAGCAAAATCGTCCCGCAGGGCTGAGCCAAAAACAGAAAGTCGGCGGATATGATGCTGCTGGCAAAAATCAGCGATTTTGTCCTTTGGTATGACCAGGTTCTTATTCATCACGTAATGTAAAATACAAGTCATGAACTTTGTGGTTTGATTACCTTTTGTTCTTTGAATACTTTGCCGCTCAGGTAATCGGTGAAGGTTACCTTCACAGTCAACGGCTCGTCGAAACTTTTGACCTTGTCAGTTATATCGAACGTCAATCTGTAATTGATTTTTACCAGTGTGTCAAACCAGAGTTTTTTCAGCTCGTCCGGTTCTACGTGCCACTGGCCGAGCAGAGCCTGGTTCGCCTCTGACGAATCCAGGTCCCAAAGCTGGACGTCCACGGCTCCTGTGGCCTTTATTATATCACCCTCTTCATCGATGGGCTGTATATAGACAATCAGCTTTTCCTTTGTGCCGTCATCGTTTTTATCGAAAAATCTGGTATATTTGCCAATCTTGATTTTTTGGAGGCGATAGAGGTTTTCGCCCTTGACTTCCTCAGCTAAGCCGGAGAGGACATGCATTTGTTTTGTTAATTGTTTGTTTTTGGCCCTGGTCTGTTCGAGCTGGTTCTCTAACTGCTTTTTTTGCTCCGTCAAGTTTCCGATTTGCTCGACCAATGGTGATTTTTGACTGTTTGCGTTTTCACAGCCGACAATAAAGTACAGACAGAAGACAGAGGACAGAAGACAGAGGACAGAAGACAAAAGACTGACTTTTGATTTCTGATTTCTGACTTCTGATTTCTGTCCTCTGACTTCTGATAATTCGATATCCGTATCCATTATTCCAGCTCCTCTATTCCTGCTCCTGTTGCTCCTGGTTCTTTACGATTTCAGGTGCTTTTTGCAATATTCTGTCGGCCAATCCGTATTCGATTGCTTCGGTAGCACTCAGCCAGAGGTCCCGGTCGCAATCCTTTTCAACTTTCTCGACGGTTTGTCCTGTATGTTTGGCCAATATATCATAAAGCCGGGCGCGCAGCCTCAATATTTCCTGGGCCTCGATATCCAGGTCGGTGGCCGGTCCAATCAGTTGTCCTGTTATTAATGGCTGGTGTAGAAGAATCCTGTTATTTGCCAGGAGGAACCTCTTACCCGGCTTACCGCCGGCTAATAACAACGCTGCCATACTTGCCGCCTGCCCGATACAATACGTCGCAACGTCGCAACGCAGAAACTGCATCGTATCATAGATTGCAAATCCCGCTGTGATTGAGCCGCCGGGCGAATTGATGTAGAAGTGGATATCGTTCTTGTTGTCTTCGTTGCTCAAAAACAGCATCTGGGCAATGATTAAATTGGCAGATACATCCTCGATTGGTCCACCGAGAAAAACTATCCTGTCCTTCAGGAGTCTTGAATAAATATCATACGCGCGTTCGGTTCGACCACTTTTCTCTATTACTATCGGCACCAGGTTCTGATTAACTATCATATTTACCTCTAAGACTAAAAACTTAAAGTTAAAAACGAAAAACCACAATATGGTTAATTGGTGATTGGTTAATTTGTTAGTTTTTGTTGCGGAAAGCGAAAACCGACGATGTCACCCCTACGAGGGACCCCGCCTTGCGGGAACCCAAAGCAGGGGTCCAGAGCGAAAAAGCTGGATTCCCGCTTCCGCGGGAATGACAAATACTGTTTCCATAACAGGAACTAGTTAATCGGTTAGTTGGATACTCACTACCCACCAATTAACCGCTCACCACTCACTATTTGTTTTTACTTTTTCTTTTTGTTGTCTTTCTTTTCCTTATCTTTCTTTTTGTCTTTATCTTCTTCCTGCAGCACCTCGTCGATAAGGCCGTATTTTTGGGCCTCCTCGGCAGTCATATATCTGTCTCTTTCAGTCTCGGCGGCGATTTTTTCAACCGACTGGCCGGTGTGTTTTGAAAGGATTTCGTTTATCATTATTTTGGCTTTGAGGATTTCTTCGGCCTGGATTTTGATGTCGGCCGCCTGGCCGCTTACACCACCCCAGGGCTGATGGAGCATAACTTTGGCGTGTGGAAGGGCGTACCTTTTGCCTTTTGAGCCGGCTGACAGTATCACAGCAGCTCCGGACTGAGCTCTTCCGATGCAGTAGGTTGCTACCGGCGAGCCAACAAAGCGTATCGTATCGTAAATAGCCATCGTATCGTCAACGCTGCCGCCCGGGGAATTGATATACAGGCTGATTTCAGTATTGCGCTTGAGATTGTCCAGATACAGCATCTTCATAATGACCTCAGCAGCCCTTTCATACGATATCGCCCCTATCAGAAAGACAATCCGGTTCTCCAGCAGCATATCGTCCAGACTCATCTGGCGGTAGCGCTGATACTGGCCGTATTGATGGTACGGCTCTATATTGTTTCTCGCAATGTTTATTGCATGATGTTCAATAGACATTCATTACTTCCTTATATGAAATTCATGTTTTTACAACTCGTGTTTTGTGCCTTGTCCGAGGCTTTCACAGGACATATATTCGCCCTTTGCAGACTACCGACAAGCGGATACGTTTTTATCGGATATTTTTATTTGCTGATTCTCTTTTTACCCCATTTTTGTAATATTATTCCCTTTTTAGCTGCTTTTTTTTGGGTTGTTTTTTCTCAGCCTCGGCCGGCTTTACAGCAGTTTTTTTCGCCGATTTCTTAGCGGTTTTCCGGGCTTTTTTGGCTTTCTTATCGGGCTTTTTTTCCGTTATTTTTGCTGTCTCGAGTAATTTAGCGATGCAGTTATTTTGACGTACCTCTAACTTGAACTGAGCTAACGAGCCGTCGCGTTCCATTTGCTCTCTCATTCTTTCGGGCCTTTGTCCCCGCTGAAGGGCTATCTGGGCGATATGGCCGTTAATCTCTTCTTCGCTGACTTCAATCTTGAGCTTATCAGCAACTTTGTCCATAATAAAGAATGTTTTTAGCTGTTCCCTTGCCTGCTCTTCACTGCTGGCCTGAAGCTGCTCCATCTGCTCTTCGAGCTGTTCGCGGGACAAGCCACGCATCATCAGATTTGTATATTGCCTTCGCAGCAGCGTCTCTGACTGCTCAGCAACAATGTCTAACGGCAGGTCGAAATCAGTATTATCGAGCAGATACTGGTGAATTTGCTCGCTCATTTGGGTTCGAGCTTGTGTCTCTAATCGGCTCTGCAGCATGTCCTGGGTTTTTTCACGCAGCTCGTTTTCGTCTTCGACCCCAATTCTCGTGAGGAAATTTTCGTCTAACTCGGCGGGCTTGAGCCATTTAATATCTTTGACTTCGATTTGGATATCCACCTTTTTGCCGCGATATTCTTCCCTGAAATATGTCTTTGGGACATCGATGCTTATCTGTTTGGTGTCTCCGGCTTTGGCTCCGGCCAGTAATTCGTCGAGCTTCTCAACCGGGATTTGCCCGACAAAACCATTTGGCCTTACATATATCTCGATGTTGTCGAGTTTCTGTTCTTCCTCGATTCCCTCGGCCTTGATAAGAGCATCGGCAATTATCTGGTCCTCAGGCTCAACAGCTCCATCCTTACGCGGTGTCCACATACCTGACCATCTTTGTAATCGCTCAATCTCTCTATCGATTTGCTCGTCCGTAACTTGCAGTTTTGTCCTTGTTACCGGGATACCTTCGAGTTGCGGCAGGTCAAAGTCGGGACGCACTTCGACCTCAAAATCAAACTTCATCGGGCCTTTGTCCGGCAGTTCGATTTTTTCAAAATCAATGTCCGGCTCGCCTATTATCTGCAGCTCGTTGTCCTTGACCGCTGAATCGCTCGCGTCAATCAGCAGTTTCAATTTAATTTGCTCGGTTGTCTCCTTGCCGAATCTTTTTTCCAGAAGTCGGCGGGGCGCTCGACCCTTTCTAAAACCCGGCACCAGCGCTTCTTTACGCAGCTCTTTGTATTTTTCATCAGTGGCGTTCTTAATTTTTTCTTCGGGTATCTCTATAGAAACCTTTTTTTTGCATGGGCCCGCATCTTCGATTGTTACTATGTTTTTCGACATAGCGGATTCTTCTTCCTCTTTCTTAGGTTGCTCTTCATCCGTGGAAGCGGCTTGTTCCTGCTCTTTTATTTCTTCTGTTTTTTCTTCTTCTTTCGGTGCCGTTGAGTCTTCTTCTCGTGCTGTCGGTTGTTCTTCTTCCGGTGCCGTGGATTGTTCTTCGGCTCGCTCCTGGGCTTTGTCCGCAGTCTGTTCTGCCGTTTGTTCTTCGGTTTGCTCTTCTTCGACCATTTCGGTGCTCCTGAACAATTTTGCTGCCTGCTCCCCGTTTTCGCGGGGATGAGTTTACTCCTGCAAAAGCAGCGGGCAGGCACGAGTTTACACCCGCACAAGCGGGTGCAATTCTGAAATAATAAACAAAAAAGGCATCAACCCGCCGTTTTGCTTCGCTCGCACCTGCAGTAACACCAGTGCAGGCGCAAAAACGAAGTTGCGGGCTTTAGCCAGGTTTTCACGATTTCCTAAACGTATCGGCAACCAACGCCAAACTACCCGTTAGCCGGTATCTCACCGATACTATAAGGTTCCTATACGCAAGAAAATGCGTTTTCAGGCCCCTATCCCTGGGAAAACTCCTGAAAGCGGGTGATGAGATTTGAACTCACGACATTCACGTTGGCAACGTGACGCTCTACCACTGAGCTACACCCGCATATTTCGTATCTCGTCGCTCGTATTTGGAGATACAGTCTAATAATTATACGGGCTCTTATCGGCTATGCAAGGGGTTTTTTTACAAAATTTTTGGCGTTTGTACCGGCGGAATCGTTGCTAACTGATGATAATTACTTGCTAAAAAGCCTGGAATATTTCCCCTCTGCCATATACGAAACGGTCTTCCAAAAATCTAAAAAATGAGGTTTTTGGAAAAGATTAGATTGCTGTTATTTTTTACAGATATGGTATAATATTATCTGTTGCTGGTTTAAAAGCATCAGCCAATTCTCAATCGGAAATTGTAGAACGCAAATTGGAGGGATAGAAAATGGCTGCAACAAATCCGGGACGGCTCAAGAAATGGTTGTATCTGGCTCTGTGTTTGCTGATACTGACGGCGTTATTTACAATTATCTTTACGGTGAACTGTGCAAAGGAGCCGGAGCCTGTTGTAGCTTCGCAGGAGACAGAATCGGATGCCAATAAGGCACCTGCCGAGCCGAGCCAGCAGGCCGAGCATGAGCCAAAAGACCCGAACGATAAGAAATTGCTGCGTCTCGACCATAAGCATCCGGCCTTTAAAGAGCGGATTGAAGAACGCGAAAAAATGGTTTCCTGGCAAATCCAGGCCAGAGACATCAAGGACCCCAACGTCTTAAAGGCGATGCGAATCGTGCCCCGCCACGCCTTTATCCGGTTCACCGAGCAGCGCTATGCCTATACAGACAATCCGCTGCCTATCGGCTTTGACCAGACCATAAGTCAGCCTTACATTGTTGCCTTTATGACCGAGGCCTTAAAGCTCAGGCCCGATTCCAAAGTCCTTGAGATCGGCACCGGCTCCGGCTATCAGGCCGCAGTTTGTGCCGAGATTGCGAAGCAGGTATATACTATCGAGATTGTCGAAGGGCTTGCAAAGAGGGCCGAAAAGTGCCTGAAGGAGCTCGGCTACCCGAACGTATTCGTCAAGTTCGGTGATGGATTTTTCGGCTGGCCGGATGTGGCCCCATTTGACGCCATCATCGGCACAGCCGCCGCCGGCCGCATTCCTGAACCGCTGCTTGAGCAGTTGAAGCCGGGCGGCAGGATGATACTGCCTTACGGCCGTCCATGGGATTTTCAGTACCTCGTCTTGATTACAAAGGATGAAAAGGGCAATCTGCATAAGAGTAATGTTATGCCCGTCCGATTCGTTCCAATGACCGGAGAAGTGCAAAAACCCGAAAAGGAATAGAGGGAATGAAGCAGCGCGGGAGGACTTTTGTTGTCCTGTGTCTTATTCAATAGGTCCACTACGACCAATAGGCCAATATATTTTATACGCTTTGCCAATCAAATCACTTAGGGGAATAGAACCAAAAAATCTGCTATCATTGCTATTAGCGGTGTTATCACCGAGAACAAAAAAACAATTCTCCGGTACTTTGTATGGCTCCTCGACTCCGAATTGGCCCTGTGTGTACTCAGGGGTCTCGATGGTCGGCCACTTGACTTTGTGTCCATTTATAAAAAGCATCTTATCTTTTATTTCGATTGTTTCTCCTGACAGGGCCGCAACACGCATGATAAAGGGGATTTTACGGTCTTCTGGAAACTTGAAGGCTACTACATCGCCGCGCTTCGGAACGTATTTTTTGCTCTTTCTTACTAAAACTATATCACGATAGACAAGTGTGGGCTTCATTGATGGCCCACCCCGGGACTCAGGTGGCATAAGATGAGGAGTAGGTATTCTAAACGCTTCAGCGACATATGCTTTATAAAGGATCTCATTGTAGTTTAGAATACGTAAAAAAAGGAATAAAATAATGATTATTAATATATTTCTTTTAGATCTCTCTCGTCGAATTGGTGCCGATATGTATGCGTGATAACAAATAAACGTAGCTAAAACACCCCATAGCCCTATATATAAAAATTTATACTTATAGGCCACTATTAGCATAAGTCCTCCGGTTATAATAAAAAGGATGCCCCAGAGCCACTTCTTAAGGTATATCTGTCCAAGGGCTGGTATCAGGTCCGAGAGAAAGAGTGCCAGCCACGGGTCCTTGTCCTGTTTTCTTTCGGCTTCAAAGTCCTGAGGATTTGTTTTTCTTGCGCATTTATGGGCATCGAAAAGATTCCAAATCCGTACGGCACCAATAGCCAGACCAAGACCGATTGTAATTAGTATGTCACATTTTGGAATGAGCCATGACCAGGTTGATAAACAAATGAGAGTTGTTTCTGTTAGTATTAGAATACTACCTCGTAGTGCTCTGCCGGAATATATTTGCCCAATGCCGGCCCAGCAAGAAGAAAGGACTACCGCAAGCCAAGGCTCTTTGGGATAGTTTCGCATCTTTTCCATTTCTGTTCTCTTGAACAGTAGTGTATGGACGGGAAGTATTTTGTCAACAGGTCAAATGCAGGGCGGCGGCAATTTTAACTTTGGTTTGCGATAGTTCATTAAATCGTTCGACTGCCTTAGCCGTATTAACCGCTTCCAACTGGATGTCCTCTTCCAGCAGAAAGTGGCGGGTCTCATTCGGGATTTTCATCAGCCCCGATTTGCCACAGCCGACTATTAACAAGGTCGGCTTGGCTTTAATGACAGGCTCCAAATCCTCCTCAGATAGCAGATGTCCCCGCTTTCTCCACCAGTTGGCCTGGACTGAATTGCCGAGGATTATGCAATCACTGCTGTATTCTACCCCGTCAATGACGATTTTGCCGAATTGATATGAATCGATGTGCATATTTTTGCCTGACCTTTTTGAAATCTAATATTCCACCTGTTTCTTATAAGTAGCTTTGCAACAGCATTCCATAAATATAGCACAAAAGCGGTTGTAATGCTATATCTGTAAAATTTACCCTCTTGCCTTGAGTGTATAAATATGCTATCAAAAACCCGTCTTTTTATATCGGGTTTTTATTGCTGTTACATCAAATTTTTTGGCTATTATATCATTTTTTTTGGCTATTATGAACTCAAAGAAAACAGGCATAGTGGCAATACTGGGAGCCAGTATAATGTGGTCGCTGGAGCCTGTTTTCGCAAAATTGGCTTATGCGAGCTCGGATTATCTTCAAACCTCCGCCATCAGGGCGATAGTTGTTGTTTTAACCGCTCTTCTGTACGTTATTATCACAGGCGGAAGAAAGCTTAAGGTTACCTCAAATCAGTTTTCAAAAATTCTTTATATTGCGATAGCCGGGACGATAATCGGGGACTTGTTGTACTTTTTTGCCTTAACAAAGATTTCCGTGCTTAATGCGGTCCTGATAGGTCATATGCAGCCGATTTTTGTTATTTTGATAGGGTTCCTTTTTCTAAAGGAAGACAAGCTGACAAAATTTGATTACATAGGCATATTCACAATGATAATTGCGGCCTTGTTTGTTACAACGAAGACATTAGAGAATTTGTCAATGATAAAATTAGGCACGGTCGGAGATTTTTATGTGCTGTTGGCAACCGTGGCCTGGGCAACAACGGCTATAGTAGCGAGAAAATATCTCAGAGAGATTAATGCCGGCGTTGTTACTTTTTACAGGTATTTAATTGCCTCGGTGATATTTGTGATTTACTTATCGCTTAAGTCTTCGCTGGTTCTTTCCAATATCTATCAAATCCTGGTCGGTGTTGTAGTTGGTGCGGGGACCATACTTTATTATGAAAGCATGAAGCGAATTAAAGCCGCCCAGGTTTGTGCTATGGAGCTTTCAACGCCTTTTTTCGCGGCATTATTGGGTTTTATGATTTTAGGAGAGGGCGTTACAGTCATGCAGATTTCAGGGATGGTTTTATTATTTGTGGGAGTTTGCTTCGTATCCAAAAAAGAAGAGGCGTACTTTTAAACGTATTTACTAAAGTATGGCAGCTTTTGCCCATTATAATATTATAGAAGAAACGGAGCAGGAGGGATTCGAACCCCCGTTACCTTTCGGTAAAACGGTTTTCAAGACCGTCGCCTTCAGCCGCTCGGCCACTGCTCCGAATTCTATAGCCTATATTGTGAAGGGACCCCACTTTCTGGGAACCCGAGCGTATCTCGTGTCTTGAATTACTCCTCAGCCCTTATATAAACCGGCCTGTTGAGCAATTTTCCAGCTATTTTATGCTGAAAAAAAGATTTTGCAAGATATTTTAGCAGAATTGATACATCAATCGGCGTTTGAAAAAATATTTTAAAATTTTTTTTATTTTTTAGTTGACATTGCATAGTTTGCATAACATAATATGCTAAACATAGTATAATATAAATCTGTGAAACTTGTGCCCGCGCAGGCGGGTATCTGTGGTTAGAAAAGGAGATTTTTATGAAATTTGAAAGTCAACTATTGAAGGGGATTGCACCGGTGGTCGTTCTGGAGATTCTCTCTCGCGGGCAAATGTATGGCTACGAGCTCAGCCAGGCTATCGAACAGAGGAGCGGTGACATCTTGACCCTCGGCAAAGGAACGCTGTACCCGCTGCTTTATAATCTGGAGGCAAAAAAACTCGTCAAAGGCAAGTGGGAGAAGAACCAGTCCAGCCGAAAGAGGAGATATTACTCAATCACGAGCAAGGGCAAAGGCCAATTGGCAAAGCAGAAGGCCCAGCTAAAGGAGCTGACGGCCGGCCTGAATCTTGTCTTCGGCGGCGCATTAACGCCGGCTTAAAGAATTTTGCAGACAGCATACAGACAAAAGATAAATCCGAAGTACGAAATAATATCAAATGATCGAGATTCAAATGACCAAAACAGTTAGTTTTGAAAATTTGAGCATTCGAATTTAGAATTTGTTTCGGATTTCGATATTCGATATTCGAATTTATATGGAATGCGAGGTCATTATGGCAAAGGAAAATGGAAAAAGCGATTCGCAAAATCTTCCCGCCAGTACAGTAGAGTTTATAAGGCGGGTTATAAAGAAGATGGGGTATCGCCGTAAGGTTCGTCAGGATGTGCAGGCTGAACTGACGGCTCATTTTGAAGATGAGCTTAAGGACTGCAAGACTGATGAAGAGAAGGAACAGAAAGCTCAGCAGCTAATCACCGACTTTGGTGACCTGAAGTTGCTCGCTATTCTTTTACGCCGGGCCAAAAAACGCTGCCGACCCCTCTGGCGAACTATAGTCGCAAGGACGTTTCAAGTTATTGGTGTGTTAATTTTATGCTTTATTCTTTACATTTTCTGGTTCGTGTCCGGCAAGCCGGTTATCACCACCAATTACGTTGCCGAGCTTAATAATATGGTTCGACCTGTAGCTGATGAATCTCTAAATGCAGCTCCGTTATACCTCAAGGCGGTTGACTTATATAAAGAGCTGTCGGATGACTTTCTTCTTTTCTTCGCGCAGAATCAAAAGGAAATCGTTGATGAGGAATTCACGCGGTTTGCAGATTTGCCCAGTAAAATTGATAGAGTAGTATCAAATAAAAAACTCTGGAATTACCAGGAAAAAAGGCAAGACGTCCAGGACGAAGTATACGGAGCTCTGTCCCGATTCCTGGGAAAAAAATATAATGAGCTTACTGTTGAGCAAAGAAGAATAGCCGAAAGATGGGTCCAGGAGCACGATGATGCTCTGGAGCTTATTATTGAAGGCTCTCAAAGGCCATATTACTGGCGAACCTATGAATCCAAGATGGCGGCAGGCGGAATGATGGGTGTTCTTTTGCCAAATCTTTCTGTTTTTCGCAATCTGGCTCGTTCTTTGCGTTGGCGGGCGTGGCTTCGGGCCGAACAAGGCCGATTTGAAGATTCTTTTGCCGTTATGAAATCCTGTTACCGCCTCGGCCAACATATAAGGGGGGACAAGACCTTTATTGAACAGCTTGTGGGAATTGCTATTGAAGCATTATCTGTTCGAACTGTTCGGGAAATTGTAGGCGGTTATGAAATTGACTCGACGGTATTGACGGACTTTCAGCGCGACTTTGAGCAAATTATCGCTGATGAGAACTTCGCAATAAGTCTCAAGGCCGAGAGATTGTCTATGTATGACGAGATACAAAGATGTTTTACTTCTGACAGGTTCGGCAAAGGGCATTTGTATATACCAAGATTCAGAAAAATAAGCGATATGGCCAGCAATTATGAAGAGGCAGGGGTCGAGCCTTTTATTTTGGATTTGGTGTATTCGGTGCCGTTTCTTTTCGGCCATCCGAACAAAGAGGAAACTTTGAAGTCAGTGAATGAACTTTATGATTATTATAAGCAGTTGTCTTTGAAAACCGCTGCACAGATACACGCGGACAACGAAGCCATTGACGATAAATTAAACAAAATTTCCAGCGACAATATCTTGATAGGCATACTTGTTCCGGCTGTTAGGAGAGTAATTGAAATAAGTAATCGACTTCCTACTGATGTTGGAGCTGCTTTGACAATAATTGCAATATTAAGATACAATGGCGATATCAGCCCGTATCCACAGGATTTGAATCAACTGGTTACTGCCGGTTATCTGAAGCAATTGCCGATGGACTCTTTCGCCGATAAGCCGCTGTCTTACAGAAAAACGGAAGATAATTTCATCCTATACAGCGTTGGGCCTAATTTTACCGATGAAGGCGGTCAATACAGCAGGGACTCAAAGGGCCGAATTAAAAATTGGCTGGACAATGGCGATGCAGTCTTCTGGCCTCTGCCAAAATCTGACATAAAGCAATAACTATATTCCGTATAAGAATGAAAAGCCGCAACGATACAAAAAGCCAGTTTAATAAACTGCCTGCCTGTGCGACTGAATACATAAGGCAGGTCTTAAAGAAGATGCGTTATCGCCGCAAGGTTCGTCAGGATGTGCAGGCTGAATTAGCAGCGCATTTTGAAGATGAGCTGAAAGACTGCAAGACTGATGAAAATAGGGAGCAAAAAGCAAAGCAGCTTATAACCGAGTTCGGCGATGTGAAACTGTTAGCTGTTTTATTACGACGCGCCAAAAAACGCTGCCGACCCTTCTGGCGAAAAGCTCTTGTCCGCAGCTTTCAGGTATCGGGAGTTATCGTCTTGTATTTTCTTATATGTTCTATTCCGCTTCTTATTGGTAAGCCCACGATAAGCATCAACTATGTTGATTGGCTGAACGAGCTTGTCCGGGCCGGCAAAGATGAACAGGATAACGCGAGGCCGTACTATGAGAAAGCCTTTGAACTATATGTGGAAATGCCGCAGTGGCTAATTAAGAGCAGGGCGAATTGGCCAACAGACTTCAACGATGTACAGTTGAGTTCCCTCTCGACCTGGCTGGAAGATAATAAACAGGCTATTCAAGTACTCAGGCAGGGCTCACGTTGTGCCGGTTACTGGAACGAATACACCAGCGATGAGATTGAATTGAGTAAGGATCTGGTGGCTAATGCTATGGAAATTTTGCCGAAATTCAAACGTCTGGCCCGTGCTATGCGATGGCAGATTCTATATAAGGCATACAATGGAGACATTGACACGGCATTGAGCGACTCTGTTGCTTTGATGAGATTTGGCAGTTATTTACAAGGCCACGGTTTGTTGATTGAGCAGTTGGTGGGCATTGCGATGGAGGCGCTCGCCCATAATGCAATTTTTATGCTCCTGGAACGGCTTGACGTGCCGCCGGATGTTTTGAAAATCACTCAGCAAGAGCTGGAAAGTCAGTTTAGCAAGCAAAAGACCATCGTCTCTTTGGAAGCAGAAAAAGTGTTTTGGTATGACGCAATTCAAAGAACGTTTACCGATAATGGGCAGGGTGGTGGTCATCTCCTGGCGCGCGGCCTTCCCTATGTGTTCACCAATGATTGGAAGGACAACCTGTGGAGATTTGTTAGCTTCAACTATCCAGACAGGCAAGAGATGGTAGCGAAAATTGATGAATATTTTAGACAATTTGCCGAAATACTCGCTGAAACACCGTATGATTTGCGCGATGAGGCCATAGACGAACAGGAGGAGAACGAAGAAGCTCGTATAGCACCTATTATGTTAAAAATCAATATCCCTGCATACAGAAGAGTAAGTCAAATCGCCTGGCGAATGAAAACAGGCAGGCAGGCCTTATTGACGGTTCTAACAGTTATGCGCTATGAGAAAGAAAAAGCGCAGTATCCGGCCGGCCTGGAGGAACTGGTCAAGGCAGGTTATTTAAAAAAATTACCGAGGGACCCGTACAGTGACGGCCCGCTGATTTACAGAAGGACAGACGGAGAATTTTTACTGTACAGCCTTGGCATAAATCTCACAGACAATGGGGGTAAATTGGGCCTCGGCAGTCGAGGAACACCCAGAATGTGGGCCGATGATGGCGATTGGGTCTTCTGGCCTGTAGCAAAACCGCAGGTAAAGTAATAGCGGCAGTTCAGAATTATATAGCCAGGAAAAATTCTTCAAAAAACCTCGACGGGTGGCATCCTCAAAGCCGCTTATCTCGTCGAAGGCCAGGTCGTAGCCGGGGAAGGCTTTGGGGATGGTTTATTGACGAGCATCGAGCATCGCGTGTCCACCATGGCTGGTTCCTTCGTAGCCTTGGCGAAGAAGGATAGCGAAGGTAGAAGCATCGAGTATCGATAAAACGAAACTCTTGAATTTCCATTTCAAACTTCTTATCATATCCTATACATTTTTTAAAATAAGACAGGTAAGGTGTGCTCTGCACACCAGTCGAAAAAAAAATTTTTACAGGAGGTAATTATGAGTTCTGAAAGATGTCCCTTAAAGTGCAATTGTAATCACAATATTAATCGGCGGCAATTCATAAGCAGTTCTGCCGGATTATTGGCAGGCTCTTTTTTGTTGCAGGGCTGTAATACATTTGCGACAGAGCCTATGATAACACAGAATCCCATCCGCGCATGCGGGCCGGCCTCAAAATATGTCCCAACAATCAAGGCAGCCTTTGTGCGCCGAAAAGAAGAGTACGGGATGCGCTGGCCAGGGGCCGTCTATGACGGTCAGGCGGCTCTAAAAATGTACAGCGACAAAATGATAAGTACAGCTAAGAAGCTCGGAGCTAAGCTTGCTCTTCGCAGTGAACCTCTCTATAGTCTCGCTGAAGCTGAAATCTGGATTGCCGAAGCCGAGGAAGAAAATGTCGATGGGCTGGTGCTGGTTATGCTGGACCGCCAGGAACACTCCTGGCCGAGTGCTGAAAAAGTTGCTAACAGTAAGATTCCGTCGATTGTTTTTTCGCCCTTGGGTACATCCTTTACCACCAACACGATTAATCTGGCCGAGACGCCTGGCTGTGTGGTTTATTCAACCAACGATTTCAGCCAGGCTGCTTACGGTATGAAGATGCTCTGTGCGGCGGCCAAAATGCGCCGAACGCGCTGTGTTGTGATAAGGGGCCGGGAGCGCTCCGAGGCGACCCTTGCCGATACGGGCATTGAAATGCGAGTCGTACCGGCGGCAACATTTATTGAGCAGTACAACCGGACCGCTGACAGCAAAGACATCCTGGCGATGGCCGATGATTATATCCGCCGGGCCCGCAGGGTCACCGGTGCGACCCGACAGGATGTAATTAACGGCGTAAAGAGTTACTATGTGGCCGGTAAGATTCTTGAAAACGAGCAGGCCGATGCAATAACAATGGATTGTCTCGGGGCACTTGGCAAAATCAAAGTGAGTCTGCCGTGCATCGCCTGGTCGCGGATGAATGATGACGGCATACCCGCAGCCTGTGAGGCCGATTACGGTGCGGTCGCCTCGCATATCATAACGCAATATCTGTTCGACCGTCCGGGATTTCAGCAGGACCCTGTGGCTGATACTTCTGACAATTCAATTATCGGTGCGCACTGCTGCTGCGCCACAAAGCTCAAGGGTTTTGACCAACCACCCGAACCGTTTGACCTTAAGCACCATCACGGAAACCGGGACGCGGTGCCGCGCACTCTCTGGCGGAAGGGCCAGCGGATTACGAGTATTGACCTGCTGCCGGGCAAAGGGGATGGCACTTCCGAAAGCGATACGCCTTCAAAGGTGTTGATTTCAGCCGGTACTGTCCTTGAGAATATGGAAGTCCCGCCAAGCGGCGGATGCGTCGTATCGGTCAAGGTAAAATTCGACGGCAATCAGGAAGTGCTGAGCTTCCCCGGCTTTCACCAGATATTCTTCTACGGCGACTACAAAGACCGGATGAAAGATTTTTGCCAGTTATGCAAGTTTGATGCACAATTGGTCTGATGACGTTTCCGACAAGATCCGAAACAACATTCATTAAAAAATAAAAAGCCGAGCAAGCTTCGTTTGCCTGCCCGGATTAAATGTTATAAAAAAGTCTTTCGCGAAAGGATGTTTTATGGGCCTTGGTTTATAGTTCGCTGGGCTTTTCGCATACGTCGGCGGTTCTTCTCTGATGGCTTTTCGTAATACGCCATTCTCTTCATGTCTCTGATTAGCCCCTCTTTTTCGCACAGCTTTTTGAAGCGTCGTATCATTGATTGCACAGATTCGCCTGCCCGCGATTTAACTTTCAGCATAAAAAAACAAACCTTCCCGTGCTTCTTGTATCAGAAGCAATCACAAAATAACAATATACTTAATTCGTCAAAAATTGTTCGTTTCATTACTCTAAACCAGATTTTGCATTTTTTCAAGTCAAAAAATGTTAGCTAATGGTTTTTGCATAAAAAAGGTCTTTTCGCCCGATAAAATCCCGATATTCGCCCCAAAAGTCTGTAATTTTACCAAATTTTCAGGATTTCTTGAGAAATATGGGCAAATATGTTAAAATAAAACAATTAAATTGAACTATTCTCTGTGTCATTCCCGCGGAAGCTGGAATACACGTTATCACTACAGTTTTGGATTCCTGTTACCCGCTTTCGCGAGCACAAGCTTCACAGGAATGAAAGGCTGCGTTATGCTCCTGTCAACTCGACTATTACGCCAAAGGTTGGCTGTAAATCGGTTGTTTTGAGTAAAAAACGGCGATTTTGGAGGTATATTGTAGTTGGAGAAATTTCGTCAGACTCTAAGAGTCAGAAAAGAACGGGCGATTCTGGTCGCTGCTGTCCTCGGCGTCCGCGATGGGCCGGACGATTTGGCTGAGCTTACAGCCTTGGCTGAAAGTGCCGGCGCAGTTGTCATAGACAGGTTCCAGCAGAAAATCCGCACGATAAACCCTTCCACGTACATAGGTAAGGGCAAAGCCGACCAGCTTGCCGGCAGAGTCAGGCGTTTCAAAGCCGATGTTGTGATATTTGATAATGACCTTTCCCCCGGCCAAATTCGCGAGCTTGAAGAGATTATCAAAATCAAGGTGCTCGACCGCAGCGAGTTGATTTTGGATATATTCGCCACCAGGGCAAAGACCAGACAGGCCAAACTCCAGGTCGAATTGGCCCAGCTGGAATATACATATCCCCGGTTGGCCCGTATGTGGTCGCACTTGGATAGCGTAGCGGGGGCAGGCGGAGCAACCGCTGCCGGTGCGGTCGGCGGTATCGGCACCAGAGGCCCGGGCGAACAGCAGTTGGAAATCGACCGGCGATTAGTCAGCAAAAGAATCACCGAGCTAAAACGCGAGCTTGTAAATATTGACAAGCGCAGGATTCGCGAGATTAACGCTCGAAAGGGATTGTTCAAAATCTGTCTCGTTGGTTATACCAATGCGGGCAAAAGCACGCTCCTGAACACACTTACCGAGGCGGGGGTCCTTGTCGAGGACAGACTCTTTGCAACGTTGGACACGCGAACAAGAAAATGGACACCAGCCAGAGGCGCTGATGTGCTGGTGAGCGATACAGTTGGTTTCGTGAAAAATTTGCCGCATCAATTGGTCGCCTCGTTCAAGGCAACGCTCGAAGAGGCCATCAATGCGGATTTGCTGCTGCATATCGTGGATGTGGCCAGTCCTGATGCGCTGCAGCAAATCGAATCTGTAAATAACGTTTTGAAAGAGATTGGCTGCGGCCAAAAACCGATTTTGGAAGTGTTTAACAAAGTCGATATTGTAAGAAAGATAGGGGACTTTGAGATGCTCCAAACGCTTTTCCCCAATGCGGTATGTATATCAGCCAAGACCGGCTACGGCCTGGAGGAATTAAACGAAGCGGTCGCCGCAAGGTACCGAGGCACTGAAATTTTGCTTCGGGTTGCCAGCAGCCAGTCGAACGGCAAGGTTCAGAGCTTTCTGCGGGCGCACGGACAAATTCTAAACGAACAATATCAGGACAGCTCTGTTCTTATTGACGCCAAGCTCGGCCGAAACCAGCTCCCCGACCTAAAACGACTACACCCTGAAAACATCGTTATAATTGACTAATGACGATTGAATATTGATTATTGATAAGTTCGTGACCTGTCGCTCGTATTTCGTGACGCGTAATGAGTATATCGTATTGCGTGAAGAATTTCACTACAAGATACGAATTTTGCTCGTGAAGCCCTTCAATCCATTCGACCCATTCGACTACGCTCAGGGCAGGCTACGCTCAGGGCAGGCTGCGCTCCCACCTTCGCAACTCTACTTAGCCGGAGGCTATGTAGAAACCATTTACGGAGGACAGGTAGAGCAGGCTCTGTATGAAATAGAAGGAGCTTATCGAAAGGTTAGACGCCGAACGCGATAATACTTCCTGACTAATGAAAATAACGAATATTATTCGAGATTAAATTTCCCTTTTTCTGAGCAAAGCGAAGAATCTCAATCCCCAAATAACCAATAATCAATTAAAGTGACCATATCCTTTTAATTGAAGCGGAGGTATCAACCCCAAAGCTATATGCACATCGTCAAAGCCAAGTATCCAACGGGAGATGATATCTTCGATGGCACCTGGCGATGCATCAGTAACAGGTTCAAAATCTTTCGTCCATTTTCTAACTCTGTCACTGAGGCATCCACATTCATATAGTTCTCGCTTGATAAATTCCCAGAAAACCAAATCTGCGACAATATTGTAAGTTATCCACTTTTTATACAGCAGTTCCTCTAGTTCGATCTTATCGCCATGGACAATTCGATTTCTCAACTTATAGAAATCCCATGCCCACCATCCAGCCTTACTCCGCTTAATAAGCTTGTTCTTCCTATTCGGCCGTTCTTCCATTAGGAACTCGTCTGATTTGATCGTGTTATCTATTTTCTCCGCAAAAAAGTTACTTTTAGAGGACTCAGGAAATTGTAACAAGATTTCAAATGCTGTTGCCATCATAACCAATTTTGACAAACTTGCTATCGTATCTGGCTGATTTAATCCTAGATCCACCTCTGTATGAGTAAGCCGAAAAAACTCAAGGCTTCTGAAAATGCGCTCACGTACATCCGATGGGAATTCGTTGCTAAACACCTTATCAAAAGCATTGATAAATTCCTCATTTGGATTGGCACCAAAAGAACCACCTGATCTGACCCCGAATTATGTACCAACCTCGATTAGAGAGTTATCCACGTTCTTTATCCTGCAATCCGGCAGGCGGAGCGCAGCGGAGCCTGGCGGATTGCAACTCGCCGCAAAGGCCGCAGGGGTC
>Ga0315548_1000077_pt1 | contig 81746 bp, 49 predicted proteins | sample SalMarSW160110MG_2_FD_202540 | JGI IMG/M metagenome (GOLD analysis project Ga0315548, IMG submission 202540) | Salt marsh sediment microbial communities from the Plum Island Ecosystem LTER, Massachusetts, United States - Salt Marsh Sediment SW1601-110 ... | reverse complement strand
TTCTCAATGGAGAACTCAAGATTATTGGGAGTTAAACGCATACCTTCACCAATTGCTTTCAAATAAGCTTCTTTGATGGTCCAGAATCTCAAGAAATTTAAATTTTTTTCAGAAGGTTCTTTATTAATGATATTTATCTCCTGCTTAGTTAAGTTTTTTTGAATAAGGTCATCAAGGTCAGGCAGTATTCTCTTTTTTTCGATATCTATTCCAATTTCACCCACCCTTGTGAAAGCAAAAACACAAAGCTCTCCCGAATCAGACATATTGAAAAAAAGAGTGTTGTCATTATTAACAAAGGGTTTTCCTTTTCTTTGTCTGGAGATGCTAATTTCTGAAGTATTTATATTAAGATAATCTGCTAATAATAAACGTAATATACCTTTGCTTATAACATATTTGGTTTTGTCATACTCAAACTTCAACCATTTGACCCTTTTTTGTTCCTCCGTGCTTAAAACAGATTTGCAGAGTTCAAGGATTTGCCGGTTGGGAGTGAGAGCTACCTGCCAGATATGAAAATCATTTGTTCGGAGTATCGTATATTTCCGTCTTTCAGAAAGACTTGTATGAGCAGTGACTATATTATCATCAAATAGCATTGTTATGCACCAGCGCCGTTTTGCAATTCTTCAGAAAGCATTTTTAGCAGCTCTTCTTTATTATCTCTGCAGAACAAATGAGAGCCATTTACTTTGCGTAAATTAAATTTTGCGGCCGTATGCTTTTCCCAACCTCTGACCTGATCCTCCTTAAAAACGGTATCATTTTCACCTGCAAATGCAGTTAAAGGACAATCCAAAGGCTTATCATCGTAATATTTATATTTCTTGCCAAGCAGAATATCGGCTCTTAAAGAGGGTAGCATCTCATTGAAAATTTCCTGGTTTTCAAGCACAGAATCTGGTATTTCAAGCGATCTCAAATGGTTTTTTATATTCGGGATATTCTTTTCCTTATACACTTCATCATCGTTGATAGCATCCAGAAATTTAAACGGGCTGACCAAATGTGGAGCTCTCCAGCCACCTGCCATAAATTTCACAAGATTTACACCCATCTCCTTTCTAAGATACCTCGCGAGTTCAAGGGCTATACCTGCACCCGAACTGTGACTATAAAATGCTATTGGCACAGTTAACAATGGTTCCATAACCTCGGCAAGTTTTTTCACCAATACGAAAACATCATCGTAGGCTTTTTCATTGCCACGTTCTTCTCTTCCCGGAAATTGTACTGCACAGACCTCTATATCATCAGGCAGAAATTCATGCCAGCTGCTAAATACTGAAGCTCCGCCTGCAAAATATGGCAGGCAGAAAAGTCGCAGTTTTGGCTTTTGGACTATTTTACTTCTGATGATCCATTTGTCCAGTTCGATTTTTACCTCAGAATCACTTGCTGAGGAAGAACTTTGGCCCATAATTTCATCAACTACCTGAGCTGTTATTTCAAACATAGACGGGCCTCTCATAATTTTCATCATGGAGTAATCGACACCGACATGGCTCTGTATCCAGTTTCGAATTTGATTTGCCATTAAGGAATCCAATCCGTATTTAGTGACAGGCTCGCTAGAATCTAACTTATCTGCAGTAGTACCAATCACTCTGCCAAAAGTATCCTTCAATTTTTTAAGGAATATTTCCTGCTTCTCATCATCTTTAGCTTCTAAAATGGATGCTTTCAATGCATCATCACTCGTTCCAACATCGGAGGAAGCCCCTGCAAGTTCTTTTTCTTTTACTAGATGCTCGAAACGACTGGATGTAGCAGAATGAGGGAAAAATCCACCAATCATCTCCCAGTCTGAATCAGTAGCTACTCTTTGCACCGGATTTGTCAGTAACATCTGCTCCAATATCCAACACGCCTGTTGCAGTGAAAATGCTTTCCATCCCTGCTTGTATAACAGTCCTCCAACATTTCCTGACCTGGCAACAAAACCTACATCACCAATAACACCCCAGTTAATGGTCATGGCAGGCAATCCTAATGATCTTCTGAAATGAGCAAAATTATCGAGGAAACTATTTGCTCCAACATAGCTAACCTGGCCCGGGTTGCCATAAATTGCCGAAATGGAAGAATAGTTGACAAAGTGATCCAATTCCATATTTAATGAGGCTTCATGAAGTAACCAGCAACCTATGGCCTTCGGTATAAATACCTTCATGTACCTTTCGTAATTGACTTCAGGGATGCTGCAATCATCCAATACCATTGCCGCATGCTGTATGCCTTTGAGAGGCGGCATATTTTTCTTTATATAAGCGAATACCCTTTCGATATCCTTTTTGTTGGCTACATCACCTTTTGCCATTTCAACATGAACACCTTTTGATCTCATTTTCTCGACAAGAGCAGCTTCTTCATCGGTTTTGGTTCCGCTTCTGCTAAGAAGAACAAGATTTTTACATCCTTTCTTTGTCATCCAGTAGGCTACTGATAAACCAAAACCTGATGCTCCGCCGGTAATCAGATACGTAGCATCTTCATGGAAATTAATTTCCGCAGGAGGAGCAATATTGAGATCTCCCTGCACTGAAATAATGATCTTCCCTATATGTCGTGCAGCAGCCATATATTGAAAAGCATCGGTGAGCTTAGCTATCGGGAAGACTTTTATCGGATGTGCTGGGAATTTATGTTTTACAAAAAAATCAATGGATTCCTGGAATAGTCTGCCACCAAAAAATTCTTTCTGTTTAAACAAACGATCGACATCGACTCCAAAATAAGTAAGGTTATTACCAAAGGGTTGTAACCCCAGTTTGCTATTCCGGTAAATATCAGTTTTGCCAATTTCAACAAATCGGCCATATGAAGCCAAACACCTGATGCTTTTGTAAATGGCTTCACCTGATAACGAATTCAGGACCACATCAACCCCCTTGTCTCCCGTTTTTGCCATAATATCATCAGCAAAATCGAGAGTCCGTGAATTCATTATATTTTCAGGTTTTACACCTATACTTACAATGTAATTTTTTTTCTCTTCGTTGCTGACTGTTGCAAATACCTCTGCGCCAATAGAGTTGGCGATATGAATTGCTGCAATTCCAACACCACCTGCCGCTGCATGTATCAGAACCTTCTCTCCTTTCTCAAGCCTGCAGTGGTGAATAAGTGAAAAATAAGCAGTAGTGTATACAACAGGTAAACCAGCTGCTTCTTCCCAGGAAATATGTTTTGGTTTTTGAATTACATGGCAGGCTTTTGGGTATGCAAATCCACCCAGACATGCCGGAGCAGTTGCCATAACTTCATCACCCACTTTAACAGTCTTCACATTTTTTCCAACAGCCGAAACCACGCCGGCACATTCCAGTCCAAAAGTTCTTCCAAACAGACCACCTTCAACAGCTGCATCGCTAAGTAATCCCATAGCGATCATAATGTCGCGGAAATTCAGAGCTGAGGCCTTTATTTGAACTTCAACCTCATCAGATGCAGGGGATTTTCTTTCCGATTCCCTGAGTACAAGATTATCCAGTACACCATATTTTGAAATACTGGCTGTATATGCCCTACCTTCAGCAGAAACTGTTTTAAAGGCCCGGCGTATGATGTTTTCAGTACTAATTCGCTCAAGCTTATTTACGAAACGTTTTCTTCCTCTGAATGCCAGTTCATCCACACGGTCGGAGGCAAATACCTCGTCTATGAATACTTCTATTTCAATATCCTGAACCGGACTGCTGAAATCTACCATGGTGGAGATATAATTTGGAAATTCATTTACCACTACTCTGCTTACTCCCCGCAATCCTTCCTGTGCCATATTGATAGTTTCCGGCACTCCTCCAACAGATTGTGCTCCGCTTGATAATATCCAGATGGAAGGATTTACATTGAAATTGGAACTATTGAGTTTCCTCATCAGGTTCATAAGCATAATGGATCCTGATTCTTCTGATTTGATAATGCTTTCTGTATTCAATTCATCATTGCTTATAGCATCCAAACCCCATGCATAGATTATACCCTGAAATTTTGAACCTTTCATAGCCAGATCAACCACTTTGTCTGCATCTTCCTGCGAAAGCATATCCACCTGGTATTCAGTATCAGAATTCTTTTTAAAGCTATTTCCTTTTCGGACAAAAATGCATTCTTTATTTAATGCAGAGAGTTTTGATGCAATTTTTACTGAAATTCCCTTTTCATCGGCAAATACAAGCCAGCTAGCTTCTTCAACTTTTGCCTTAATTTCTTCTTCTTTTTCTGATATATCCAGTTTTCTTGCCCTGGCCAGAATTATACTCTGACAGGAAGAATCGTTCTTTTCAAAATCACTGTAACAGGCTACTTCAGAATAGTTAGTATTCTCCAGTACAGCTTTCCACTTTTCAGGAGGCATAGTAGCATGATCGGTCCTGATAGCTGAATCTTCAAAGAGCCACCATCCTTCTGTCATCCCAAAGATAAAATCGAGGTAAACCGGAGAGTTGGTAACTTCGAGCATCATTAAGATTCCTTCTGAGGCCAATAGTTTCTGGACATTCCCAAGGGAAACACTTAAATCGCGAGTCGCATGAATAACGTCAGATGCAATGATAATATCAAATGAATTCAGGTTGAAACCCTGGTCGGCCGGATCCTGCTCAATGTCAAGAATTTTATATTGGACAAAAGGGTAATTTGTAAACCTCTGCTGAGCTTTTAACATAAACATATGTGAAAGATCAGTGAAAACATATTCCGTTCTGTCACCTGGCAGTAATGGCAATATAGCTTGTGTCATGCCCCCGGTACCGGCACCAACTTCCAGAATTCGCAAGGTCTGATCTTCAGGAAGATTTTTAATTAATTCCGAAATAGATCTTGCTGCAATGTCATTGTATTTTCTGAAAGCAAAACCTTCAACATAGTACTTAACAATGGCATCCCACTGGTCTTCAGGAAAAATTAACTGGATTGGATCAACATGACCCTGAAGTACACCCTGAATTTCAGGTCCGCATCTGCCAAGCAGTGTAGATTCATGATGAAATTGAGGATACTGCTTTTTCAGGTCATTCATCCATATATAAACATCCTTTTTTGCCGGGGTTTTAATGATTTCATATTCACCATTTTTACCTGCAACAATTCCTGCATTTCTAAGAAGAATGAACATATGGTTGAAGAGACGATGATGGTCTTTGATCACATTCATCCCTTCAATCAGCCTGTCGACGTTTATTTTAGTACCTTTTTTAAATTTCATTCCCATATTTTCCAGTGCATGGCATATATAGGAAATGGTAAGTTTGTATTGTTCCGGTTCATACTGCTTGTAATACTCTGATTGCTCATGCCTATCAAGAACCTCCTGAATAGTCTGCTGAATTGCTTTTTTAATCAATGGCAGATGAGGAAGATAATTGCCGGGATTTCTTTTTAAAAGTTGATCAGCACGGGGTTTCATGTTCCACTTGTACTCATAAAACCATTTGTCATGTTCTCCGCCCTGTTCTCCTCTGGATCCTTTCAGGTATTGAGATTTGAAACCATGAAATTCTGCGATCAGGCTTCCATCGGCATCAAAAATCCACAGTTCGCCTAAAGCATATTCATCTGTCCATTCACGCAATCTTCCATGAACATACATTTTATAGGAAGAAGGTTTCTTATAGAACTTAATTTTATCGATATGCCTGGGAACATATACTCCCATTTTTCTGCTCAGGTCACTTCTTTCATTGAAAATACCAAATACAGTCTGGAAGCAGCTGTCCAGTACTCCGGGGTGAATATTAAACTGGAAAAATTCGGAATGTATACTTTCATGCACTTCAATCTCACTTAGTGATTCCCAATGCCCGTTACTTCTCCATAATTTTTTAATAGCTCTGAAGGTGGGTCCTAAATACAAACCGCTTTCCAGCAATTCATCATACATAGGTTTTACCTCAACAGGTATGATAGTCCTTGTACGAATATCATCAAGATCAACCGGTATGGCTTTAAATTTATCGCCGATGTGATTCACCTTGCCATTTGAACACATGGTCCACTGGGCCTCCTTTCCTTTTGGTCTGGTATATATAAAATAATCACCGCTGTCATGCGAAATATCAATCTGTATTTGTGGTGGTTCCCCGGAATCGGGAAGGAATAATGCATTTTCAAAGTTTACATCTTCGATAAATTCAAATTTTTCTCCGAACGAAGCCTGTGCTGCCCCAATCACGAGATCAACATGACCTGCACCGGGGAAAACAATTGGCCCCTGGACCTTATGATCTTCAATATAAGGGTAAGATCTTTTATCCAGATCAACTTCCCATATTATATTGTTACTTTCCCGTACCGAGCTTACCTGCTTCTTTAAATGAGGATGGTATTCAATTTTGCCCAGCCTTACTTTTTTTCCTTCCTCAGTTTCAATCCAGTAAGATTCTTTTTGCCATGGATACCTCGGCAATTCAACTCTGCAATGCTCATCACCGTATAATTTCTTCCAGTTGATTTTGCAGCCCCATGTGTGTAAAGTGGCCACTGAAGCAAGAAATATCCTCTTTTCAGGTTCTTTCCTTCTGATGGATGGAATAACAAGTCCTTTAACTTTATGAGAGTTTATTAAATCATTCATGCCAATAGCATGGATAGGATGAGGACCTAATTCAATAAATGTATCAAATCCATCTATTAGTTGTGCTTCAATAGCTTTCGTAAACAACACGGGCTCACGTATGTTCCTGAACCAGTATGCAGGGGTCAGATTCTCTCCATTAACAATTCCGGCTTCCACAGTAGAGTAAAACGGGATTTTTGAAGGCTTTGTTTTGAATGTTCCCAGGGAAGAAAGCAGTTCGTCTTTCAGGGGTTCCATATGATGACTGTGAAACGGAACATTCACAACAAGTAACCGGTGAAAAATATCTTTTTTATCGAGTTCTTCAGCAATTTCTTCTATTGCATCAGTATCGCCCGAAAGAGCAACCATAGAGGGACCATTTACTGCCCCGACTGTTACTTTATTTTCTTTGCCATTGATCAATTTTTTTGCATCTTCATAGGACAAACCGACTGCCAGCATTCTACCTTTATCAGTTGCTTTAAACTGTATACGGCTGCGATGAAAGATAAGAAGTACAGCTTGTTCCAAAGTCAGTGCTCCGGATGCATAGGCAGCAGCAACTTCTCCAATACTGTGACCAACAACAGCTGCAGGCTGAATGCCCAATGATTTCCACATTTCATACAGACCTATCTGGATGGCAAAAATGGAAGGTTGACTAATATTTGTATCACTGATTCTGGAAAACTTTTCGTCTTTTGTAAGTTCCTCAATCAAAGACCAGTTGGCATGTTTGGACAACATTTTATCTATTTTCTCTACATGATGTCTGAAAAGAGGTTCATTTTCCAGAAGCTCTCTGCCCATAGCCCACCATTGGGAACCCTGGCCTGAAAAAACAAATACTATTTTATTTTTTACCTCATTGACTCTTCCTTCAGCAATTTCAGTCAGGGTTTCTCCATTCAAATATACCTGCAGGTTTTCAGCCAGTTCTTTCTTTGATTCGGCAACAACTGCCAGACGAATATCATGATGAGATCTTCTGAGAGCTGTTGCACTACATATTTCACTAAGGCTGTACATATTATCTTTTTCATTCAGAAAGTCGATGAATGATCTCGTAAGAGAAGCAAGTGCATCATTATTCCTGGCAGAAAGTGTACAAACCAGTGGGCCTTTAATTTCTGATGTTTTATTCTTTTTCTTTGGAACAAAATTCTGGAGTATAATGTGCACATTTGATCCGCCAAAGCCAAATGAATTCACACCACCATAGTGAATATTTCCTTTCTCATAAGGCCATGGAATACATTCAGTAGGTACTTCAAGGTTGTATTCTTCAAATGAAATATTTGGGTTCCCTTTTCTGAAATTTATGTTCGGTGGAATTATCCCGTTTTTCAGTGCAAGTGCAAGTTTTGATATTCCTGCTATTCCTGAAGCAGGCTCAAGATGACCTATGTTTGATTTGACAGAGCCAATATAGCATTTGTTCTTCCTGTTTTTTCCAATAACCTCCCCAATGGAATTTGCCTCAATAGGATCGCCAACGAAAGTACCGGTTCCGTGTGCTTCTATATACTGAATATCAGTAGGTTTAATTCCGGTATTTCTGTAAGCTTCAATAAAAAGTTCTTTTTGTGCCACAGGATTTGGTACAGATATCCCCTTTGTTGTGCCATCCTGGTTAACTGCAGATCCACGAATGATTGCATAGATAAAATCGCCATCCCTTTCTGCCTTAGATAAGGGTTTAATAAAAATCAAACCAGCTCCCTCCGAACGTATATATCCGTTTGCTCTTTCATCAAATGAATAGCACGTACCATCGGGTGAAAGAAAACCTCCTTTGCTAAATCCCATTTGAGGTTCAGGCTTAAGGATTGAATTTACTCCACCTGCAAAAGCAGCATCAGCGTCACCTTCCCAGATGGCCCGACAGGCAAGATGAATTGCATTTAGTGAGGAGGAGCAGGCACTATCGATCGCAAAACTTGGACCTCTTAAATTGTAGAAATAGGATATTCTGTTTGCATTAATACAAAGTGCTGAACCAACATTTGTGTGTGATCCGATATTTGCCCTTTCCGGAGGTGTGTTCTGCAGATCACCATAGTCATGAGCTGAAATTCCTATAAAAACAGCTGTCCGTGAATTGTCAAGATCAGAAATACTTAGCCCCGCATCTTCAATGGTTTCATATGAAACTTCAAGAAGCATTCGTTGTTGCGGGTCCATTCTTGAAGCCTCCAAAGGAGAGATGCCAAAAAAACCTGAATCGAACTTATCGATATCCTTAATAAAACCTCCCTTTTTTACACTTATTTTTCCTGCTCTTCTGAAATCACCTGCAAATAATGAATCAGCATCCCATCTGTCTGAAGGAATGTCCTGGATAGCATTTTTTTTGTTAATTAATAAATCCCAAAATTCATTTGGAGAATTCACTTCTCCTGGAAAGCGGCATCCCATGCCAATAATAGCCAATGCCTCCTTGGTAGTTGTATTCATTGTTTATAAAATATGCAATCGGTAAAAACCCAAATACTAATTTAATCATAGCAAAATATAGTTGCAAAGCAATCTGAATTAATGGTTGAGTTTAACAAATATTAGAAGTGTTAAATACAATATTCTCATTGTTAAATTCTTCTTACATTAATAGCATTTAACCCTTTCTGACCTTTTACAGTTTCAAAATTCACTTTATCGTTCTCCCTTATTTCGTCAACAAATTCACTGATATGAACAAAAATTTCATCATGTGTAATGGCATCTTTAATAAATCCAAATCCTTTTGATTCATTGAAATAATTAAGAATTCCTGTCCTCAACTTACTATCCTCGTCTGTGGCTTCTTTTTTAGGTATTCCAATTTCAATTTCTTCAGCTTTAATCTTTTCCTTTTTGGATTCATCCGGAGGTGTTGATGTGATATTTCCATCCTGATCAACATAGGCTAACATGTCATCCAATCCACTTTTCGAAGGATTTGCTTTTCGTGCTTCTTTCCTTTTTTCTTTATCCTGCTTTTTCTTTTGTTTGATCTTTTCCCTTTCCTTCTTATTCCATGTTTGTTTCGATTTAGCCATATCTCAGTTGTATTTTTTGATTATCAAAAATAAAAAAAGCTCCATTATGTTGGAGCTTATGATTAAGCTATATATAGTTATAGTAATTATACTAATTTAACATTTACAGCATTTAATCCTTTTTTTCCCTGTGTAAGTTCAAATGTAACATCGTCATCCTCATTGATCTTATCAATTAATCCGCTAACGTGCACAAAATGTTCTTCACCGGTTTCATTGTCTTTTATGAATCCAAAACCTTTGGATTCATTAAAAAATTTTACTTTACCTTCTTTCATAATTTGATTTTAATAGAATAATGCGGCTAAATTATAAATTAAATAGCAACTAACTGTCATTTTTTACCATTATTCTTTTTACAAACAGTGAAAAGAACTCCAGAAAAGACTATAGAGGGTTCCTGAAATGCTGCAATTCATTGTTAAAATTAAATTGTAATACAGGCAAAATCAGTATACTTCCGGAATAATTGTCTGATCACTAAAGGGAGGGCGGACATATTTATGACTTTCCTGTCGGGGCGGTAATTTCATTTTTTCAGCCGGCAATTCCTTATATTTGATCTGGCTCAGCAGGTGACTTATACAATTCAGGCGGGCTCGTTTTTTATTATCGGCAGGAACCACGAACCATGGGGCCTGCTTGGTATCGGTATATTTAAACATTTCATCCTTTGCTTTTGAATATTCGATCCATTTTTCGCGGGAGGCAAGGTCCATCGGACTGAGTTTCCAACTTTTTGTAGGATCATCAATGCGTGCCTGGAATCGGTTTTCCTGTTCCTCATCAGATACTGAAAACCAATATTTAATAAGGATTATTCCTGAACGAATGAACATACGCTCAAACTCGGGACACGAACGCATAAATTCCTGGTATTCATCATCAGTGCAAAATCCCATAACCCTCTCTACTCCTGCCCGGTTGTACCAGCTACGGTCAAACAACACCATCTCTCCGGCTGCCGGAAGGTGTGCAGCATATCGTTGAAAATACCATTGCGTTTTTTCTCGCTCCGTGGGAGTTGCCAGGGCAACCACCCTGCATACCCTTGGATTCAGACTCTGAGAAATGCGCTTGATCACACCGCCTTTCCCCGCAGCATCTCTTCCTTCAAAAACCACAACTACTTTGAGACCTTTGGTTTTTATCCATTCCTGCAGCTTAACAAGCTCTATCTGAAGCTTCCGAAGTTCTTTTTCATAGACCTTTTTCTTGATTTTTCGCTTATCGCTTTTTTCAGGTTCAATATTCTTGGATTTTCCCATCACTTATCAGATAAGAATTGTAACGGGAATAAAATTAAGAATATTATGAAGTTATCAAATCAATAACGAATAAAATTTCATTAGAACACATTGAAAATAATGCTCTTATAAACATTTCAGGCTATCATTATTCACGACTTCGTGCTTGCTTTGGTTTTCAATTCCTGCCGTAAGACAATGTATGATAGTAACAAGCCAGAATGCATTTTGCCTATAGAGAACACCCGGTTTAAGACAATTTGCAATTCACGTACAAACAATTCAGAATGGAGTTTTGTTAATTATTTCTCGTGTTGATTGATAAATTATTTTGCAACTTGTTGTTTATCTGTGTAATTTAATCTACGATATGAATTTTTATTTGCGGGGTTATGAAAATTAAAGCCTTATTCAGTTGTCTTTTATTGTATAGCATGCTTTTTGTTTCCGGTCAGAATTTCAATAAAACAGATTTCTTTGAAGCTGATATGGCCTTATTGCAGAACGATTACGAAAAAGCACAAAAAACCTATGAAAAGCTTTTAAGGTCTGAACCGGATAATCCGAATTTGAATTTTCTGAATGGATTATGCCTGATGAACATCGTAGGCAGGAAAAAAGAATCCATTGAATTTCTAAAAAAAGCTGCTCCTTTCGCCTCAACGGATTATAAATATGGCAGTCCAAAAGAAACCAATGCACCTCTTGAAGTTCTGAAGTATTATGCCATTGCATCTAAACTGGAAAACAATATACCAAAAGCCATTGAATTGCTGAATCAATACATTTCATTGCTTGGAAAAGACCAGGATGAGATTGAACTGGCAAATCAATTGATAGAATCATGCTATACTGCTCAAAAAATGCAGGAAAATCCCGTGTATTACACAAAAACGGATTTAGGAAGTTCGCTCATTTCCGATAAGTCGAAACAATACCCGGTCGTTAATCATGATGAAACCATGCTGTTCTATTCAGTAAAAGGAAAGTACAACAAGGATGATATCTATTATTCGGAAAAAATAAGCGGAATTTGGAGCGAACCTGTAAAAATTACTACCTACATCGGTGTAAAAGGCGAATGCTATCCCTCTTCTGTTTCTTTTGATAATGAGAGGATATATTTAACGGTGAAAACAGGCATATCAAGTGATATTTACTACACATTTCAAAAAAACAAGAGATGGCAGAAAATGATCAGACTGGATAAGCCTGTAAATGGAAAGGATTGGGATTCGGATGCATGTGAATCTCCTGATGGCAGAGAACTGTATTTTGTCAGTGACAGAAAAGACGGGTATGGTGGCATGGATATATATCGATCAGAAAAGGATGAAAAAGGCAAATGGGAGAAACCGGAGAATTTGGGAGACAAAATAAACACAAAACGCAATGAAATTATGCCTGTTATAAATTATGATGGCACAAAACTTTTTTTTAAGTCCGAAGGACATGAAAATATTGGAGGATACGATATTTTTTACTCAGTCAGAACAGGGAGTAATGAATGGGAAACTCCGGTTAACATTGGTTATCCTTTAAATACTTTCGATGACGATATGTATTACATGCCTTCAGGGAACGGTTCTTATGCTTATGTTGCTATGAGCGATCCCGCTTACGATGGAAATTACAACTTATATTACCTTGAGATTTTACAGGATGATCCCTATAAACGGTATAAAATCACCGGACAGATAGCTTTTCAGGATGGATCAACTGACTTTACAAGTACAAATATTGAAGTAATCAGCACAGAGACTCATGATAAAATATTTTCCGTTGTACCCGACGAGACCGACGGGAATTTCAGTTTTGAACTTGGCAAAGGCAACTATATGATCAATTTTATTGCTCCTGAATACAATACCTATACACACATGGTTGATTTCAGTTCAGGCTATTCCGAAGATTACTATTACATCTATCCCTTCCTTGAAAAAACTGTTCCCGATATTGAGGAAATTGCCGCTGCAATAACTCCAATTGAAGAAAAATCTGAAATTGTTGAACCGGAATCCACTCTTATTGAGGAGTATGAATCAACTGATGAAACTGCTTATGAAAGTGTTGTGGAAAGTGTGGCTTCCGAAACTGTGACGTATGATGATATACCAGATACAGAACCTGTATATGATTATGAGAATGGAAAATATACGATTCAGTTAATGGCTTCTGTTCAAAGAGTTGAACCCGATGAATTGAACAATTCATTAAATATAGAAATTCAAAAAGGAAAGGATGAATATTACAGGTATGTTACAGGAGTTTATAAAACACTTACAGAAGCAGAAAGTGCCAAAAATGAGATCATAAGAACAAAATACAAAACTGCATTTATTCGCTATTACAACCTGGAAGAATACCTGAATACACCGGTGAGACCAACCACTTATACCATACAGGTAATGGCTTTAAAAAGGGAGATTGCATTGACGGCAATGAATAGCCTGTCAGATGTCAAAGTTAGTTGCGGAGAAGATCAGATATACAGATACACCACCGGAGAATATGCTTCATTGGCTGCTGCCAGAAATGAACTGAAGAACGTTATTCAGAAAGGATATAAAACTGCATTTATTAAGGCAACTTCGGACATCTCAAATTATTGAGAAAAATTTTTCCCGATAATTCATATTATATATCAGCATGCTCTGATTTTACTTGTTGTTTTGCTTATGATCTTTATGAATGTCTGCATGCATTTCTTTCCTTATGGCATTTGGTATTTTTTTATCTTAAGATCATCATTCTTTTTGTCAGTTGATACCCGTCTGACTTGAGGGAATATGTATAAATGCCCGGGGCCAGATCTCTGCCGTCAATTGTCAGGGAATGATCGCCAGGCGATTGTTTGCTGTTTACCAAAGTTAGTATTTCTTCTCCCAGATTATTGTAAACTGACAGCATAACATAAGAATACTGACCAAGTGAATAGTGAATTGTAGTGGATTCGCCAAATGGATTCGGATAATTTTGTTGAAGTGTAAATGATTCGTTTACTGATTCCGGTTGTTCATTCCCACTCGGATTGCAAATGCCGTTTACAATATTATATGGCCTTACGGATGTATTCTGAATGCTGTTATCATCTGTCACAGCCACTTCGAGTCCCCAGTCATAAAGTGTTGCATAGGTCCCGCTTGTAGTCATATCCCAGAAAGGATTGCAATTACCAAACCAAGACCATGCTATGTATCCCACTGCATTCTCCTGGCATTCTCTGATTATTGTTGTATATTCAATTGAATTCTGATCTGTAATTACATTGGTGGTACATTCACCGTGCATCTGGGAAAATTCGCCGACAATGAGTGGCAAACCCATGTTTACTGACTGTGCTATTTCATCCACTATATCGCTTTCTGTGTACCCATACATTTCCGGCCACCACATATGAATAGAAAACAGAAGATTGTGATCAGGATCAGCTTCGATCAATCCGGGACCCTGAGACTGAAGAATATCAATATTTTTTCCCCAATCGGTACCGTCAATAATTAGTGGAACGTGTATACCGGCTGCTCTCATAGAAGTTATTGCATTTGTATATCCTGTGGTAAATTGGTTGTTTGTAACTGAATACCCTCCACATTCATTGGCAATATTTACCAATAAATATTCTTCATTTTCCTGTATCACACTAACTACATCTTCGCTAATCCAGTAATCTATGCAATCCTGCAATTTGCTCCAATCACCTGTAGCATCATGCAATTCAACCATGGGAATCATATTTTGGGCAATACAATTAGTTATAGCAGCATCAAGATCAGTAGATGAACCATTGATTTGCCAAACAATGCGGACCACATTGGCTCCTGTCTGCTCAATTTCCGGATATTGAGTGGCACCGGTTTTATCAAACCAAATATTTGGATTACTTACACCTCTGAGTATTACTCTTTCGCCACATTTATCATACAAGTGACGACCGTTAATCCGTAAACCGGGATGACTTTGTGAATTAACAAGTGTGGCGTTTATCAGCAAAACTGATAGGAAAAGTAAAGTTCTTTTTTGCATAATTATGCCATTTAAATTATAAAATGAATATCTCATTGTATTGAGTAGTAGGTAGGATTGTTTCACTTATCTACATGGAAAGTGAATGAAATGTTTCACATTTAAGGATTTTTATTGCAAAGTTATCTTCGATATTAATTTTATAGCGCTAAAATGTATGCAAGTCTGATAGTGAAATTAAAAAAAACCGGTTTAACCCGGTTTTTTACACTACTACAAATTAAAATTGGTAGCAGACTATTTCATTGGGTTGAGTCCTGAGATAGATATAGCTGTAAATCTGATCTACTTCATAACTAGGTTCTTTTTCTTTCCCAAGATCAATTAACTCCACTTGTTTTCCATCCTTTTTACTTACCTGAATGATTCCATAGGCTTTTTTATCATACTCAGAAAGTACAAAAATAAAATCAGGACTCTCTGCTGAGGCTTTGAAACGTTTCATAACATTTTTCATTTCTGAGTTTGCTACGGAAAATCCTTCGACTGCTACTTCTCCAAATCCTCCTGCCAATTCACCGGTTATATCTTTTGTTGCCTGATCATCTGATGCTATTGATGCGTGGGCAAATGCTCCGGAATACGCACTTGCCGCAGTAGCAATAGTAGCTGCTCTTACAGCATTGGCTATATGAAGCGCTTTTTTAAGTCCGGGTACCTGCGGTGAAGGAAAATAGCTTTGATAAATTATATTTCCTTCCCAATTAAGTTTCATGATATTTTGATCTGAGAAAAGGATAACTCCATCTTCGGTTAGTTCGACAGTATTGGGTTGTTCTTTTTCTTTAAAATCAATTGGTTCTTTAGAAATTTGTTGTAGTGTGGCGGCCTTTTTATCGATTTTGTAAAGCTGTTCATCTTTTGACGAATAAGCAACCAGCATGTTGTCATTTTCTGCAAACGGCAGTCCATGGATCAAAGGATCATAGTTATCCGGATCCAGAGGCTTTGCAGCAACAATCGGCTCCGGGAAAAGACTCTCTCCTGTATTTACGTCCATAATATTTATTTCACGTGAAGTAACATAAAGTAAACCTTTATCAAGCAATTCAATCTTTCTTAAATTACCTTTGAGTTTTTCATATTTTTCATATTTCAGCATACCTGTTTCTACATCAAGAATATTAAGATAAAACTCTTCAGCGGCATTATTCCAGGCATTATCAAAAGCAGTAGTGATAATATAATCGCCTTCAAATTCAAAATAACTTACCAGGGCGCCGTGAATTTTTGTTCCATTTCCCTTTTTTCCCCATTGGCCCTCACCTGATGTATAGTCAACAAGATTGATCATGGGCTTGCTAAGAAATGGGCAAATGATCAATCCTCTTTTGTCGAAAATTATAGTATTAAGCTGTCCTTTTGCTTTATAAGGTTTAGCCCAAACTTCTTTGCCATCTTTAATATCAAATGCGTAAGTAAGATTATAATAGTTTGTGGTTGGTTCTGATGTTGATGACATTTGAGATGTTTCCTCAGTTTCCACTGATGCATATACAATATCAGGATTAGTCTCGACAATCGCTAATTCTGCACGAGTGGAGGGTGAAATGGAAGTTTTCCAGTTTTCTTCTCCTGTATTGGCATTTAATGAAATTATGTAATTAGGATGAGCAATCAGAAGAGTTTCTTCATTTATTTCAAGAGGTTCTGCCGTGAGCCCGGCAATATTTCCCATGGTTAGAGCTGCTGATTCAAGATTGGTCATAAATGCTCCAAATCCACTTTTCCCCTCCGTACTTTTTTGCTCAACAAATAACTTTTCATTTACCCACAACTGTTCACCTGTATTCACATCATACATCAGCAATGTTGCAGACAATTCTCCTTTTTTGGTTCCGATTATTAGTAATCTGCCTGACTGTCCTAACGGATGTTTACTTAGCACTGCACTTATACCTTCTTTCTCAGAATCAAATAATATCTTGCCGTCAGAGGGATTTATGATTATTATATCTGATATTTCACCACCAGTTGTCAAGGAAAAAAACTGAGTACCTGTTACCTGTTCATAGGCTTCCTCAGGTATGGCTGCAAGTGTTTTATTTTCCCACAAAACATCACCTGTTTCCGGATTGATACCATATAATGCGTTATTCGTGCTTACGATAAGGTATCCGATATTCGTGATTTTCTGCCAGTTTACCGGACTACCAAAGCTTTTTCTCCAGGAAGGAGAAATCTCGGCTTGTAAAAAATACATTACAAAAATAAGTGTAAAGAAAAAAAGAGATTTTTTCATGATCTTAACTATTTTGGTTTATTATAATAAGTTAGTAATAATTACCATAAGATGCTATAAAAATATTCTCTGTTTCTATTATAAAATTGGTCCAATCTACTTTTGTTATAATTGATTCTTTCAAGATAACTAGAATATAATTGTATAATAATCCATTATTCATGAATAACTTGGAGCATAATATTTCTGTGCAAAAAGTAGATTGCATCAATCATGGCATTGTTCGGGTTAATGCTGAAAGATATTGGAGACGATCACCCATGTGCATAATTAACGTAGAATAAGTAATAATTGAATTTTGCAGTACAATAGATGTTGCTTGTTTTAAAAAATTATTTTTAACCTATCGATAATTTAGTACTCTTTAGCCTTAGCATAAAAAGTCATTTTTTTGGACATAAAAAAAGCAGGAGTGAATTTACACTCCTGCTCTTCAATTATCATTAATATGAAAGAATATTACCATCCTTCATGTTGAGTCAGGCTGCCATTACTGGTAGTGATTTCACGCTGCGGCAACGGCATAAAATCGTTTTTGGGCGATGAATAAGTAATGGGGAATCCTCCCGGGGTTTGTGTATTGTTCAGACTCTCCACAGCAATATTCCAGCGCACCATATCGAAGTACCGTCGTCCTTCAAAGGCTAATTCTATTCTGCGTTCTCTGATAAGCTGATCCATCGTAATGGTTCCGGTCAGATTAGCCGGAACAATACCGTCTCCGCAATTCCTTGCACGCTCACGAACCCTATTGATATAGGTTGTGGCTTTTGCATTATCATTCAGCATGATGGCAGCTTCAGCAGCCATAAGCATTACATCGCCATAGCGAAGCAATTTTATATTAAAGGGTGATTTATGCCATCCATGTCCTGCGGCAAGAGTAAATTGTTCAGCAGAGAGTTCATATTTTTTAATATAATGACCGGTTGCTGTATGCTCAAAACTAATTGGACAACGTGTAGCTACACCTCCTATACCAATTTCGATAGAATCTCCTGGAGCTGCAACATTGGTTTTAAAGCGGATATCTCCTGCCTCATATTCGCTTGCATGGTCCTGAGTAGGCCAGCCAAGTCCCCAGTACCCTGCCCCGATCTCGCTTCCGCTTGTGTTGTAACAATAACGAGCTGCAGTCCACATCACAAGAGATCCTGCCCTGGTCTCGGTGTAATCAACTCCATCATTAATATATTGAATCTCAAAAATTGATTCTTCGCAATTCTCACCTTCAACTGTGAAGAGGTAACGGTAACCATCGGTCTCAGGTCCCAACCAGGTGTTATAGGTTGTACCGTCTATGCCGACAAGACTGTATTGACCTGAGCTGATAATATCCTCACATATATCCAACACATCCTGCCAGCGTTCATTCAATCCTACAAACCTCGAATCACCCGGATAGTAATGCGCATAGGATGATTCAAACAGACACATTCGAGCCAATAAAGCCTTGGCCGCTCCTTTTGTTGCTCTGCCGATGTTGCTGGCCGAGAGTGAGCTTTTCTCCGGTAATATAAGCATAGCTTCCGTAAGATCCTGTTCTATCAGATCAAAAAGATCACGAAGGGTGGCTTTATCCCTATAGTATTCGCTGGGTCCCAAAACATGATCAACAAGCGGCACCTGGCCAAAAATATGAGTCAGGTACATGTAATTCAATGCCCTGAGGAATTTTAGTTCGCCAATACGGATATTAATAATACCGGCATCGGCATTGGGATCTGTTTCAAGAACATTGGGAATATTTTCCATAGCTATATTACTGAAGTGAACCCCACGAAATAATACACCATAAGTATTTTCAATAAGTGCGCTGGTCGGGCTGAACGTAAAACGGTTATACTCCTCAGCCCCGGGAACTTCATTTTCATAGTCTCCACCGGCTTCAGCATCATTCGAAGGAACTTCACCCAGGTACAAAAGAATATCGCGATCCCATGAAGTTCGCGTGCTGAGTGTTGAGTATGCAGCTGCAACAGCCTGTTCGGCCTGGTTCATATTAATGTAAAAAGAGGCACTGTTTTCGGCAGCTACTGGCTTAAAATCGAGATAATCATCGCTGCAGGAATAGGTATAAAACCCTATCAGAGCGATAAGACAAATTCTGTATATCATCTGAATTGTATTTTTCATTTTCTAAAAATTTTAATCATTCAATCAAGGTTAAAATGTGAGATTAACACCCCAATAATACATTTTTGTGACAGGGTAAATGCTTACGTCAATTCCCATATCCAGAATTCCGGGATCGTTTGCAGCTTCGTCGACTTCCGAACCGATTTCCGGATTCATGCCGGAATATTTTGTCAAAGTAAAAAGATTTCTGGCACCTACAAAAACCCGAAGTCGTTCAACGTTAATAAGTCGTGTGAGTGATGAGGGCAATGTATATCCAAGTATCAGGTTACGTAAGCGCAGGTAAGAACCGTTTTCGACATAAAAATCACTGGCATACGTATAATTCTCCGTATTATTCCTGGGAAGGTCCGTATTGCGGTTTGCAGACGTGACCAAAACAAGCTCACTGGTATACGGATCTTCTTTATAAATATCTTCATCAACATATCGATTCGCAAAATCTGCGGCACGGTTTGTCAGATCCCTGCAGTAATAGAGGTACTGTCCGGTTCCGTTGAAAATTTTATTCCCTATTGTTCCCGTAAACTGTGCAGTCAGGTCAAATCCCTTGTATTCAAGGTCGAAGCTAAAACCATAGATTACTTTTGGTAAAGGACTTCCCAGGGAAACCTTGTCTTCGGGTGTAAGAACCCTTCCGTCACCATTCACATCAACCCAACGCACATCACCTGGCTGAGCTGTAGGCTGGGCATAAACTAAGTCACCCTCTTCGTCAATATACTGAGGCTGGTTAACAACCGAATAACGACCACCGGCATCGAGTATATAATCTCCGTTTGCATCTACAGCACAGTCCTCGCGGGTGAAAATACCATCGGTCTGGTAACCATAGAATTCCGATACAGAACCTCCTATACACGTCATTGTAATAGGATTGATGTTTTCAACCTGTCCTCTGTCCAAAGAGTCTGACGCCAGATCAAGAACCTCGTTGCGTAATGTAGCCAGATTCAGGTCAATGCCATATTTCAGATCGCCTATATTGTTTTTATAGCCCACAGTAAATTCCAATCCCGAATTCCGGATGCTGCCAATGTTCACTTCGGGAGACGTGTTATCCACATCATACGTACTTCCAAGTGAGTAAGTACCCAGATGGTAAGGTATTTCCTGAAGCATCAGCATATCTTCGTTTACTTTGTCATAGTATTCTACAGTTAAACTGAGCCGGTTCTGAAATAAGGCCAGGTCCAATCCCACATTGGTCATGTGAATTGTCTCCCAGTGGATTTCAGGATTGGCAATCTGTACCGGGGCAGCTCCCGGTGAGGAAACCGCATCATCGAACGGATAGGCAAATGTACTTGGTGACCTGACAATACTCAGGTAGGGATATCCCGTCCTTGCATATGTACCTGTTTGCCCGTAACCAAACCTTACTTTCCCGAAACTGATCAGATTCTGATTCTTCATGAATTGTTCTTCGGAAAATTTCCATCCCAGGGAAAAAGCAGGAAACCAACCAAAACGTTTTTTGGGACCAAAAGCACTACTTCCGCTTCTCCTGACATTGACCGTAAGAAGATACTTTCCTTTGTAATCATAATTCAGTCTGCCAATATAGGCCAATCGTCTGCTTTCGTATGCTTCACCATCGATAATCTGGTTTATAGAGGTATCATCAACAGACTGGGAAAAATATTGCAGATAATCCGGTAAATCTGGAGTCATATACCTTTCACCATTGTAATCATATCCCCATTCACGAATTGCTTCCATTCCCAACATCAAAGAAATATTATGTGCATCAGCCAGAGAAAAATTATATTCCAGAAGTTGCAAAGCAGTATAACTTAAATCACGGTAAATACTGGCGATAGATTTCACTTCATTATCGTAGCGAAAATCGTATACGGTGTTATAATAAGAATTCTGATACTCCTTTGTATCCCAGAAGCCCAGCTCTCCGGCAAAACGACTTGTAAAAGATAATCCTTTCACGAGATCGATCTTAAGGCCGACATTGCCAAGAAAATTATTATGTTTTTCAATCCTGTCAATCATATCAAGCCTGGCAAGCGGATTGTTCCGGCTGTAAGGTGTATTGGCCCATGTAGTATCGTTATAACCAGGCACGTAAGGAGGCATTATAAGCCCCAATCGTATAGGACCTTCGTAATAGTTATTCCATGCATAGTCGGGAAAACCATTATATCGTCTGTTGATATAAGTCAATTTTTCATCAAAGGTTATACGTTTGGTCAGTTTATGTTCAGAATTCAAGCGAAGGGTAAACCTGTTAAAGTCGCTTGATTTAACAATACCTGACTGATCAGTATAGGTCGCACTTAAATAATAGGTAGATACATCATTCCCACCTGAAAATGATATATCATAGTTTTGCATAAAAGCCGGATCAAAAAGGATTTCCTGCCAGTCGTAATTCGGAAATGTATCAGGTCGCGATGTGATTGCTGTATTACCGGCATTCTGTTCCTCGGCCATTTGCAACCATTGCTGTGAATTCATCAAATCCAGTTTGGATACCGGTTTTTCAAAACCCTGGTACATGTTGAAATTTGTTGTCATTTTGCCTGATTTCCCTTTTTTGGTAGTGATGATAATAACACCGTTACCCCCGGAATCACCATAAATAGCAGCAGAAGAAGCGTCCTTCAACACTTCAATACTTTCAATATCGCCGGGAGAGATATTTGTCAGGCTACCCGGCACTCCATCGATTATGATCAGGGGTTCAACACCATTTATGGAACTAATTCCTCTGATCTGGATGACGGCTTCATCACCGGGTCTTCCTGATACCGGGATAACATTCACCCCGGCAGCCAGGCCCTGCAAAGCCTGATCAACTCCCACGATATGGGTTTCCGCAAGTTGTTCTCCGCTGACTGAAGCAATTGAACCGGTAATATCGCTCTTTTTCTGAACACCATAACCGGTTACGATCACTTCATCGAGACCAATAATATCCACAACAAGACTGACATCAATAGTAGTACTCTCGTGTACAGTAATTTCTTCGGTCAGATAACCGACATAACTGAATTGAATGACTGAAGAGGGAAACGCCGAGATAGAATAAAGACCATCAACATCGGTGATTGTACCGGTCGAAGTGCCTTTTATTGCTACTGTAACGCCAGGCAATGGTTCACCTGTATTAGCATCCGTTACAGTTCCTGTAATCGTAACAGGGTCCTGTAGATTTTCGCTGGCCAGTCCCTGATAGACCAGGGAGCCAGCCATAATCATGACAAGCATTAGCCTGAAAGCCAGCTTGCCCAACATACTGAAATCTGTCTGAATCTTCATAATAAGTGGTTAATTTAGTAAATGGGTTAGTTAAACTTTGATTCTATTGAGTATCGATATAATAGATTCCGTTGTCAGACTTGAATATCTATCAATTATCCTTTAATAATCAATAATTCGTATAATGAAACGTCAAAGAACCTGAATGATCCTTTTAGGAATATTTTTTTTCGAAACTGTTAATATAGTATTTTTGACTATATCTAGCATAAAATTAATGAAAATTTGGATTTGGCAATACTTTTTTAACAAATAACATGAGTTGTTTTATTAAAAAGCCACAAAGAATCCAAATTATTATTCCGGACTTTCTTTTCAGTGCGTTGATGTAAATGTACCAGGACATAAGGAATCATAAGGCATGTGCCATTCATTTTTATTGTTTCCTCTTTGAAACCTTATTCTTTTGAAGAATCTCAAATCATCCGGCGAAGGAATCTCAATTTCATAAAATGCAACTTCCATCGCGATCAAATATTCTGACAGGATGGATGAAAAGATACATTGTAAAAATGCATAGCGGGAAAAAACGACAATAAGAAGCTGTCCAAAAAGTTACAATTGATTTTCCGGTATTTGTATAATTTACGTTAACCTCGTAAACTTAACAGGTAAACTTTAATACTTTTCAGGCAACTTCTTATTATTTAAGATCATAATGGCTAATGAATTACTATTTTTTCATACAATACATTTTTACCATTATCCAGACGAATGAAATAAATACCCGGTACGATATCAAGGTGTATATCAATTGAAGACTGATTGTTCAACTTATATACGTCAATCTGATGACCGCTGACATCAAGAATGTTGATTTGTTTTATATGATCTGTATTCTGAATTGTAAAACATCCGTTTTCAGCAGGATTCGGATAAATAATGACTTGTATTTCCGAATTGGTATTCCGAATGATACCCAATACCTGGTTGCTGATATCAATATCCAGCGTTCCTTCCTCATCGCTCCCATCAATTGCTTTTGCAGTAACTGTTACGGTACCGTTATCCACTGCCGTCAGCAAACCGTCCATATCGATTTTTGCGATGTTTGTATTATTGACGGACCATACAACATCTTTTACTGTGGCTGTATCGGGAAATATTTCTGCTAACATTTGAAGTGTCCCATTATCCGTATTTATTTCCGTTGTTCCTTCGTCTGTCGATACCGTAACGGATTCTACCTCCGCAAAATTTCCCTGTATATAAGCCCTCAGCCAGAGAAGAGCAGGTCTTTCCGTATTATCATTATTTACAAGGTTAGCACCATAAGAGGTTCTCCACATTCCCGGCCGGTATCCCCAAAGTGTAATGCCTTTAACGCCGGTGTGTTCCCAAAAGATCGGGAACAGCCTCTGGTATTCACGTATTTGTCTTTCATCGGTCAATCCATCTATATCAAGTTCTGTAATGTATACCGGCAACCCGGTTGCTTCAAGAGAATCAAGCGTTCGGACAATATTATCGGATGATGTTCCTGTTGAAAAAGCATGACATTGAATACCAATAGCATCAATGAGTGTATCTTCAGCCTGGAGAAGTTCAATGATCTCCAGATAGGTTTCCAGAGAAGAAAAGTCATTTACAATGCTGTATTCATTTATCATCAGATCTGTCTCGGGAAAATGTGTTCTTGCCAGACGAAATGCATTGATAACCCAATCCCAGCCTGTAACACCTTCACCTCCCAGGGCTCCTATATACCCACCATCTTCGGGATCATCCGGCGGGTCATGAAGAGGTTCATTCACAACTTCAACCTGATCAATGCTATCGTATCTGTTGGCCAATTCTGAAAACCATTCCGATATCTCATTGTATTGTTCTGCAGAATCGAGTGCAGCCATCCAGGTTGGTTGTTGATTGCCCCAAACCAATACATGATGCCGGTATAAGAAATCATTGTCTTTTGCCAGGTTGTATGCGTTATCAAGCTCACCCCAGTTCATTTGGTCCCTGGTACTTTCGACACTTGCCCATTTTCCGGCGTTTTCAGGTGTAACCTGGTTCCAGTACATTTCAAAATACTGCAATTGAGTTGTGCTGTATACACAGCCGATAAATTTTTCCTGTCCGTCAGCAATAGGCGGGCCTTCCGGTACAAAAGAAGCAGGGGGTTCAGGCGATCCCGGTTCTCCGTTATCAAGGTTTGATACCGTGTAATAGTAATCAGACCGGGCGAAAGCCAGTTTATCAATTAATAAACCGTCTTCACGTCCTCCGATCTGGAAAGTTTGATTAAGACTACCGGCTTCAACAGTAAAAGTAATTGGTGATTCACCGCCATCAAAATCAGCAAAATTTACCCATTTCCAGACATTATTCGGCGCTCCGCCTGTTCCGCTAACTACATCAGTCGGTTCAGTAAAACCAGCAGCAGCAAGCCCGTTAGCCAATATCCAGTCAGCATCTGAGGCAGCATTCTTTACTCCAAATCCATTAGCATAAAAATAGCTGTCATCATTATAATTTGCAGTTCCAACTTTAAGTCTTCCGAACAGTGAATAAGTACCTGAGTTTGGAAAAGTAACATCAAAGGTTATCACCCTGTCATCATTTCCGGGATTATTTTGCGCCAGATCCGTTTGACAGGTAATATAATCAACATCATCTTCAGTCCCTGTAATAAAATCTGCTCCAAGGGATCCTGATTCGGCTTCAAGTATTACAGGCTCATTTTGTCCCTGCAATAATGTATAAGACAAAAGTATCAGCGTAAGAGTAGACAATGCGTTTTTTCTTATCATCATTCTGTAATTTAAGTTAATAAATAAAAATCGATTGTAAATGTGCAAAATCGGGTTGAGTTTAGATACTTGAAATATAAAAAAATAAATCAGAATAATCAATAGTTGATCCTTTTACAATAAATATTTAAAGGGATCAGTAAATTATTCCGTTATAGGAAAACATACTATCATATTCAGTGAAATACCAAGGTACATAGTATGCTTTTCAGAATCTCTGTTTTCATGACATTGTATGACATCTTTTTACACCGCTTTACCTTGCTATGACATTCAATTTCATTCTCTTCTGTACTTTAGCTTCATAAAACAAAACCAAAAAACAAAAATTATGAAAACTCACAAATTACTTGTATCGGTTCTGATTCTGATGTTTGGCCTTGCAGTTGCAAAAGCCGGAGACGCAAGAGAATTTGTTTCGGAAAAAAATCTTTTGCATAAAGAGATCGAATCCCTTTTCGATAATGTTCCCTTTGATGATATATTGTATAGCGGAGAATGTTGCAAACTGGATATAACTTTCAGGGTAAATGAAAACCGGAAATTGGATGATATTGTTGTGGAAGGAGAGAATAAAGCTCTTATTCAGTATGTAAGCGTTTTGCTTAATAACAGCAAGATAAAGGCTGATCAGAAGCTGGAAGGACTAATATTCAATCTGAGTATGAAATTTGTCTATAAGTCTTAATGGCATTTTGCCATTATGCAGGTTCTTTGGTTCAAGCGAAGTGATTTTCACTTCGCTTTTTTTACAGAATTTCTTCCAACGGATTTATTTTTTCAATGAAGCTTCCCGCCGTGCTCCGTCGCACGCTGTCGCTGAAGCTTTAGCGTAGGCGCCGGAAGCTATGACGCAAGCGACAAGCAGACGAGGTGTCTTCATTTGGTTTTTATCAAAACAGCCTCAAGAGGCTGGGTATTTACCCCCGCTCCCGCTTTCAACGGCATTGCTTGTCTGCGAGTCACAGGCGGGTATACCTGCAGACAGGTTCGACTATAAAATTTCATTTCGCAAAACTCATGAAATTTAAGTCTCACGAATAAAAAAGGCCTTCCTGAGAAAGAAGGCCTTTTAAATAATTGCTCTTACAAATCCATTAGTTTTTCAGGAATCTTGAAGTATAAGTGCCACTTTCGGTTTGTACTTTGATGAAATAAACGCCCCGATTCAAATCAGATACGTTCAATTCTTTGGTACGAGCTTTCGTTAACACTGTTTTTCCTGAAATATCAAGAATTTCTATCTTTTCTATAGATTCTGTTGTTTTGATCATTAAAACATCGTTAGCAGGATTTGGATAAACAGAAATTTCTCTGCCATTGCCGGCAATTTCAATAGTCCCGGTAATCGATGCATCAACAGTAGAAGGATCTGATTCGTTTCCATATATGTCAACTGCAACAACAGCGAATGTATATGATCCGGCGCTCAGACCTTCAGCAGTATATCTTGTTGCTGTTACAGTATCCACTGCTGCATCATTTATGGATACGATGTATCCGCCAACGCGAGTATTGTCTTCAGAAGCTTCCCAGTCGATCTCAATTTCACCGGCTTCAACATCAACACTAACAACAACAAGGTCAGGCGGTGCAGTAGGTGCTTCGGTATCCGGAATAATTGCTACTTTACCCCCTTCTTCAAGTTGAAGAACGCCCCAGTAATTAGGAGTATTCCAGAGATCTCCTGAAACAGAATTCCACGAAAGCTGGTCACGATGAGATGGTGCTCCGTCATTATCACTGGCTAGAATATCAAATCCTATCTGTACACCTACTCCAGGTATAAAACTGGTTGAAGTATCAGCAACAACAATTGAATCAAATGCAAAAGCCATATCGAAACTATATCCTAATGTATCAACTCCATCAACATTCACTGTATTAATCAATCTCACGCCACCAATAGCGTTTTCACCGCTATTTATAGATAACCAGCTTGAATCATTCATTAATCTGAATTGGAAATCATCAACATGATCAAATGCAGCTTCCTTTGAATTATCCATATCAAGATACAGTTCAATATTGTCTTGTGTCCATGGATTACCACCGTCATTATAAATCGTATCATCCCATACGGTAAACAGTATGTATAAAGAATCTAGGTCCCATGTTACTTCGGCAATAACTTTGTAATCGGAATCATCACGGATATAAAGTGCATCAATATTGTTTTCAACTAGGAGTGTATCGGTTGTTTCCGCTGCCACTCTTGCAGGAAAAACATTTACTGCTCCAACCCATAGAGTATCTCCAACTGTTGCACTCCATTGTATACCGGCCGGACCACTTCCATTCACCTGCCCTGCAAATTGAAAATTTGCTATCGTTCCCTGAGAACCAAAGTTAATTGTATTTTCTACAAAGTCTGCTGAACTTGCAACTCCACCAACTGCAATATCACCAAAATCGCGATCGGCAAGTTTCAGAAAAGTATTAATCTGATCGAGAGTTAAAGTATCACTTGCATCAAGCGCCATTTTAGCTTCACAAGTAAAATGTTCGGCATCAGGTATTGCAATTGGCATATCCAATGGCACGGAAGACCCCCAACCATCCAAAATTATCTGAAGATAATCGGTACCGCCAATATCCACAATTTCCATCCCCGCTGGTAGTGCGCCAGAATATGTGGCGGGATCAAAAACCGTGGTTTGTGCATTCAAAAATGCAGTTGTACCGGCAAAAAGCATAATAATCATAAAGAATTTTTTCATAGTAAGTAGAATTAGTTAAACAATGTATTAATTAATAATTTTTAATTTTAAAAGATTTACATAACTAACATCTGAAACAATAATATGTTTTAATTTCAGAAAAACGCTATTAATATACTAAGTTAAAATAATTCATGGATTTTTCTAAAGAAAAAACAGGAAAAACTCAATCCTTGCTATTTATTTCCTATCGAAACAATTATTGTTTATTGCAAATTAGCACAATTAATTTATTCCTTCTTTGTATTTTTAGTTCATCATGAAAGAACTGACCATTGTGATATCGTGTACCTGGAAATTTGCTTTAACCTTTCCTGTTGCTGTATGTTTCATGCGAATGTCATTTGCTAAACTATCTTGTATACTAACATTGGGGGAATTTTAGGTGTTTTTGTATTCTCTTTTCTTTCCAGGTTCCTCATTGATTTGTGGGAAAAGCACCTGCCTGAAAAATACAAGATACGAAGAACGACCGGGAAAAAGTTCTCTGTTAAGAACAGAAGACTGGTCAGGATCAAACAAAAATACGGGATGCCGGGGATCGTTGTATTAACTCCCGTTCTTTTGTCAATCCCTGTGGGTGCATTTCTTGTAACAAAATATCACGGAAAAAAAATAATCAATTACTTCTGTTTAATTCTTGGTCTTTTTTGCTGGTCGTTGGTATATAGTATTTTCTATTTCCAAATGATTGGTTTCATTTGATTTACACAATGAATTACAATCAGACTTTGGTTACTTTGTTTTTGTACTTAAGGATCTCATCGTACAATTTTCTGACTGTTTTTTGTTCTCTTTCCAGCGTACGTTTTCGGTAATCTTCATATTCTTCTTTCAATTCGCTGAGCGAATTCCTGGTTTCAACCGTGATCCTGTTACTTCTTTTGAACATTACAAATAAAATTCCTGACAAAAAAGCCAGACCTGAAATCAGAAACCATACAATCGTATTGTATGTGGTTTTATTCAGATGAGTTCCAAGAAATACGAGGTCATTTTTTTCCTGAATTGCAGAACTTAATTTTTCATTGGTTTCCTGCAGTGTTGTTTTTAAGGTTTCAATTTCCTGATCTCTTTGTGCAACGAGTTCCCGTGATTCATTAAGCTTTGCTGCCTCTTCCTTCAGACTATCTGCCACATGCGATTTCAAACGATACAACCACCATGATTTCACCATTTTGAAATCTTCGTAATCGTTTGATTTTCTTATTACATAATTGAATTGATTTTCGATAGTCCCCTCATTCAGGGACAATTTTCCATCATTACTCTGACAAAATGTATTCTGAGGTATTGAGACCGATACTACAAATAATAAAACCAATAATAGTCCAGTTAGTTTCATATGCAATCATTAAAAAGTTGAACAATATTGTTTTGCGGATGAATTATTAACGGTATTAAGAAAATAAAATTGCATGAAAAATAAGATTTTTCTCTTACAGAAGTATTCAAAATAAACAGCGAGGTGAAAAACCTTTAGATCAATACAATAGCTAAGATGTAAACATTTGGTTTAGCTAACGTGAATCTTATATACTGCCAGCTAATCTTCAATATAAATTTCATCCTCATCTTCTTCTCCGATGGTTCCAATCACCCTGAATTCAGTTCTTCTGTTTTGTTCCCTTCCTTCTTCATTGTCCGAACCATCAGGATTGAAGTTTGGTGCAACAGGATTTTGGGCCCCATATCCTTTAGCGACCAGCCTTTGGGTATTAACGCCTTTTGTAATCAGGTATTCTACCACATTGCCCGCCCGTTTCTGCGAAAGTTCAATATTGTACTGAAAATCTCCAATGCTGTCAGTATGCGATCCGATTTCTACAATGAATTCAGGAGCTTCCTTCAGCAAAATTAACAACGTAGTATCCAAAACATTTTTTGATTCCTCTGTCAGTTCAGCACTGTTAAATTCATAATAAATATTTTCCAGCACGACAGGCTTTTCACTATACACATTCACCCATGTAGGAGGCATTTCAATAGTATCAGAAAAATTAAAGAATTCCGTTGAAAAATAATTCTTGCTGTCGAAATACTGAAACCCTTCCATCTTAAATTCATATTCCTGATCCGGTACCAGTGTAAAATAATACCTTCCGTCTTCCGGAGTAGAATATCTGTCGACGAAAACATAGTCATTCTCTTCCTTATCCTTCATATACATTGCTATTTTCGCATGGTTGAGCGGCTCCACCCCTTCAGGATTCATAAAATCAAAACCTGTAAGATCTTTTTTCCTGCCAAACCGATCGGTTTCAAACGGATAAATGATGCCTGTGACTGTGATCCTGATAAAATCGTTCCATCGATAATAAAATATATCATCACAACAGGTTTTGTTATCCAGTGAATCAGGACGGTTGGAAACAAAGAAGCCATCTTCTTCTTTCCGGCTCACAGTATAATAAAGATCATCATAACTTGTATTGATCGGATAGCCGATATTTTGTACCTCTGACCATTTTTTTCTTTCACCAAAAGCCTTGAAAATATCCAGTCCGCCTATGCCGGGTAAACCTGTGGAACTAAAATAAAGTGTCCTGGTTGTGTAGTTATAAAAAGGAGTCATCTCATCTCCGGCAGTATTGATTCTGCTTCCGACATGACGGGGTTTGCTATACAGGTCTTTTTCATGGTTCCATACAGTATACCAGATATCCAGTCCACCTTTTCCTTCGGGCCGGTCTGAAACAAAGTAAATAATTTCCCGGTCGCTTTTTGCAGTTCTTGCCAATGCAGGTTGGGTAGCAGTATAGTTCGGATCATTGATCAGCGGAGGCAGTTTTTCAGCTTCCTCCCAACCATTTTCACCTTTCGTGCTTCTGTAAATGCTGCATATCACTTTCCCCTGCCAGTTTTTCTGGCAACGGGTAAAATAAAACCGTTTCCCGTCTCTTGAGAATATACCGTTTCCTGTTTCTACTCCGGGAATGTTAAAATCTCCTTCAAGAAGCTCTCCTCCCATCCAGTCCATATCTTCCTTATGCGCACGGTAAAATTGCCTGACCGGAATGGCAGTGTCTGCATTTTGATCTGTAAAATATACAAGTGAATCAACTCTGAGCGATGCATAGATAAAGTGATTGTCATCAACCGGTATGGGGGACAATTCAATATGGGGACTGTTAATGGTTGAATTCAAGCTTTGAATAGTGACATTGAGCGGATTTTGAATAATAAGCAAAGCCGAATCACACCCGGAAATTTCATTTCTTGCCAGTCTGCTATATGTTCTCGAGTCTTTTTTTCCTTTATAGTCTTTCCTGAACAATTCAAAATGGACAATAGCATTTTCATAATCTCCTATAGATTTAAGCATTTGTGCATAATAAAAACGAGCCAATGGATACTTATGCTCAGCTTTCTCAATTACATCAAAATACAAATCCCTTGCTTCAACATAGTTCCTGGCCTGGTTGTGCAAATTGGCCAGTTCATAGTTTATTTTGTCATTATAGGGTTTTATTTTACGGTACTTTTCATAAAAAAATATAGCTGTCTGAATATCACCGGCACGAACAGAGTTTTTCGCAAAACGTTTCAGCTGAGATGGATTCAGTTTGTCAATGTTTGTGATCTGTGCATGTATGCTATGACACAAAATAATAAGCAAAAATACTGCTATGACTGTTTTAATATCTCTCACAAGGAATTGAATAACTATTTAAAACTGTGCTGATGCTCTTATAAATGAAAGAGATCTCAAACGCTCCCATCATTTTGCCGGAAATCTTGCTTAGATTTGACATATTAAAGTCATAACTTAATCCGATATCCAATCTTCGCACTGTTGCACCCAATAGAACAGAGAGTGCATCAAGCTCATTGAAAATCCCATTTTTAATATACACACCTCCGAATACTTGTCTGACACTGGTTTTATTTCCCAAAAAGTTGTATCCGACATTTGTCCCTATGATCGTTTGTGATGGACCACTTTTCACTCTATACAGGATTGCAGGAAGAACAAAGAATTCGTCATTCATTTTCACCTTAACATCCGTATGAAATACAAATTCTATCCCTTCCTTTTCGTCTCCATCAAAAAAGGATTTATTCGGTTTGTTTACATGCAGCAGAGATATTCCAACGTTTGGTTCAAATATGCCAATACTTTTTTTCCACCTGAGACCTGCATTGAGATCAAAATAGGATGTTTTTCCGGAGAAATTCTCTTCATCACTGGGAGCATCAAAGTCGCCGGTTAAATGGTCCCAGTTCAACCAGCTGTTTACAGACCCAAAAACATAACCTGCCTGTAATCCGATACTGAAATAATTTTCTTTGTAGTTTTTTTCATATGCCACTGAAGCATACAGTTTATTAAATGATAATCCGCCAATGCCTGATTCATCATTTAAAAAATACAATCCCCCTGCCAATTTCTGGTTTAATAGATAAAACTTCGTATCAGCTCCCACAGATGCGGTTCGAAAGGGAGAACTGGTTGCTGCCCACTGATTCCGGAAACTGCCGTTTATCCTCCAGTCGCCATCAAAATTGCCTGTATTGGCAGGATTCAACCACAATGGATTGCTGTTAAACATAGTAAATTGTGCATCTTGTGCTGACAACTCCGGAATAAAGAAAAGACTTACACTGTACAATAAAAGAACTATGGATAAAGTCTTTTTAACAGGAAACGAATATGGACCGGTGCTTTCTCTCATTTTTTCTCTTAATCCAAGTTAAATTAACTATATTTTCTTTAAAATAAAAAACAGACTTATTGACAATTAAAAAAATGAATAACTATTTTTTTATTATTAGTGATAATATGATATTTTTATTCTAAGAATTTTATATGATTTTCATTTCTGGTAATAAATGTACTTATGATCTTCTTTAAAGCAAATACCATATTGGTTGCTTAACTAAACAGTTGCATTGTGAAAATAAAAGTACCTTATCTGATCCATTTGATAGCCGTTGCCTTTATATTAAGTGAATACGCTTATTCGCAGGTTTCGGCCGACTTTTCAGCATCCGATACAATAGGATGCAACCCTTTAACTGTTCACTTTGAGAATAAAGGATCTTCCGGCCCTCAATATACCTTTGAATGGTATTTCGGAGGAAACGGTCCCTATACCGATGAAGATCCTGATTTCACGTTCAATAATGGTGGAGTATATGAAGTATTATTAATTGTTACAAATACCAGTACCTCCGAAACTGATGATACGACAAAGTATATCACTGTAATCCAAACTCCTTCGGCAAATCTTACCATAGATCAATCGAATGCATGTGTTAACGGCAACGTGGAATTTGTCACCGGATATGCTTCAAAAGACAGTGCATTTTGGGACTTCGGCGACGGAACATACGATGATGAGGCTGATATCCGGTACATATATCATGCATACTCAGCCCATGGAATATACAATGTCCGTTTCATTACATATTATCAAATGTGTTCCGATACCTCTAATTACGTTGTTACCGTGGATGGCCCGATAGCAGATTTTTCCTTAAATACGTATGAAGCATGCAAAGGAGATACCATCACTTTTACTATAAAGGATACCAACGATGTTCAATCCTTTTTCTGGGATGTGGGAGAAAACAGCATTATCCTGTATAATGATTCGGCAACGCATAGATACAGCACCATGGGCCAGATAATTCCTGAATTGCATGTTACAGGGGTTTCCGGAACCTGTATCATAGATGATACTATTGATATTCATGTGATTCAGGCTGATTTTACTTATTCGGAGGACAAATTGTGCGATCAGGAACTTGTGTTTTTTCAAAATGCTTCAACCGGTTATGATGCTGTTTTCTGGGATTTTGACAATGGTCATACAAGCATAAATCCGACTCCTACACAAAGATTTTCAGCAGGCAATTACGATGTGTCACTCATCATTTCAGATGCACTGGGATGTGGAGATACAATAATAAAAACCATTACGATCAACGATCCGCCTGCTATACACATGAGTGAATATGCAGCAGTGTGTCCGGGAGCTTCTGTCCAGATACAGGCTTCGGGAGGCCATATTATCCATTGGGAACCGGCTGAAGAATTTGACGATCCTTCGAGTTATACACCTACGGTATCGCCGGAGTCAGATACGACTTATTTTGCGACAATAACCGACACCGTGACCAATTGCAGCAATACCGACTCGATAAGAGTGATTATTCAGCCCGGGCTGGTTCCCGGAAAGATCACTGTCTCTCCTACCGATACTTCCATTGTCATTGGAGACACTGTGGCAATTGTTGCTTATGATAGTGAACACAGAGATTATGTTTTTTATAACTGGTCACCTGCCGAAGGAATACTGACCTGCAGTGACTGTCCCAATCCGGTGGTAAGACCATTGCATACAACAACATACACTTTGGTGGTTTCGGATACAAATGAATGTTTTATCACCGAGACTTTCGATGTTGCTATTGAAGTCATGGAAGAATACAGAATTGGCGTTCCGGATGCCTTTACTCCCAATGGGGACAATATCAACGATATCATTAAAGTTAATGGTTGGGGAATCAAAGATTTGCTTGAATTCAGAATTTTCAATCGCTGGGGAACCGAAGTGTTTTATACGGATGATATTGCTCAGGGATGGGATGGATATTACAAAGGAAAACTGCAGAATATTGATTCGTATGCATATATAATTAAAGCTGAGATGTGGGATGATAATGTAATTGTGAAGAAAGGTACATTCAGCTTGTTACGGTAATTGGAAATTCCACATATACATTGTTTACAGAATGATAAGCTTCTTCAGGATCATTTTCTGAGAAGTGCTTAGTTTACAATAATATACACCGGAATTAACCTTTTTCCCCGAAAGATCGGTATGATCCCATTCTATTGTATAATTGCCCGGAAGTTCATTTTTATTTTTTAGCTCTGCAACTTTATTACCATATAAATCATATATGCTAATTTTGATTAAGCCCGCATAGCTGATTGAATAACTGATTGTTAGACTGACCATTGATGGTACAGGATACACTAACAATTCATTTCTTGTATTGCATGCATTGATATCCATGCGTGTAATTTGAGAAGTATCGTAAACAATTGCCGTATCCATATCTGTTATATGTATATTATCAAACCAAAGTGATATTCCGGTTAATTCATGATGTTCAGCAACAATTTCAAATCGGTCTGCTGCACTCCAGTCATATTCTCCTATGGGATTAAACCATCCATTATCCCAGGATCCGTGTTCGGTAAAAAGTGATAAGGGAAGATAGAGGTGGTGCCATTTTCCATCCCAGTTACATAGATTTTCATCTATGGTATACCTCATTCTCCACGGATGGTCATCCGGATCACTGGTTTTCGTGTCAATAAAACGCACATCGATTGCAGTTCCCGGAGTATTTCCCCTGATCATGAAATCAAGAGCATATTCCTGTTCCAGAAGATAACTCATATCTTTATTAGGTTGAAAATCAAATCCAATGCTTGTATATTGCGATCCCCCACTCCAGGAAATACAATATTTCCCGTTGTTTGGACTGGTCCCGGAATAAAAATCGAGAATTCCATCAGAAACATTGCTTGATTCATAGATCTGTTCGCCTATAAAATCAAGATAAACCGGAAAACCTGATGAATCCGGATGCATTTCATATTCAGTTTGAGGAGGAACAATAAATCCAAGAGCTCTTACCAAAGCAGTGTCAATATCATGGTTGAATAAATTATTTCCTCCTTCTTCAAAGATCCCAAATCCTCCATGGTAATCCCATATAGTCCAGGCTATTGCATTATTTTCCATGTACGTTCTGACCGTATCATACCAGTCGATCCTGTCCTGATGAGGACTATTGGGAATATAAACGCCAAACTCACCGCAAAATACCGGAACATTCCGATCATTTTTGAATGCTATCGCTATATCCATAAGTTCTTTCACTTTCTCAACAGTTCCGTCCTGATAATAGTTATTGAATGAACTCTCAATCCATGTACCTTCCAGTTCGGCAGGGAATTCAGGCATACTGTCCGGATGATAGGGAAACGGGATACCTTCCAAAGGAGCCATGGATGGATCCGTCCAGCTGGCACCCTGATGCGTGAATAAAAACGGATCATAAAAATGAAATGTGTAAATCAGGTTATCATCAGAATATTCGGGCATGAATTCCAGGTTACCGTAACCATTCCATCCTGCAGGTCCGACTATGATCGTGTGTTTTGTATCAATACACCGAATTGCATCAATTACATCCTGTTGTATTGATCCCCACGCCTCGTCTGAAATACCATGTGGTTCGTTCAGAATTTCATAGTAGACAGAGTTATATCTGTTCTTATAATGTTCTGCCATATGAGACCAAACCTTTACCAATATACTTCCAATTTCGGGATCTGTATTTTCAGCAGGATCGAACGTATGGTTATCCAGAATCAAATGAAGGTCCAGTTCTTCAGCCCAGAAAACGGCTGAGTCAAGAAAATCCAGAAATACAGGATCAGGATTATAGTCCGGTTCTCCATCGGTCATTGAATGGAGATTTATAGGAAGCCGGATAACATCGCATCCAAGACTCTGAATGTTGACGAAATCCTCTTTTGTATATTTGGTAAATTGTATCTGACGGGGTCCGGATGTCTGAAACCAATTCGTTACATTTACTCCACGATGAAATGGGATCTGTGAACTCCCGTTCTTAACAAGAAATATGCTGGTAAAGAGGCATAAAAAATAAAATTTCTTCATGTTTAGGAATATACGAAAAACCAGGAAAAAACAAAAACAAAATCCATAAATAGTTGAAGACTATATTTTGTACATGGTTTCATTCTACTTGGCTTTTTACTACATTTGATCTTTATATGAATTTCACTTAGTAATCATCAATAAAATTCAGGTTATGAAACGAAATAGTATCTATTTTATTGCCTTTTCTCTATGCATAATGTTTTGTTTATCAAATGTTTATGCCCAGGACAAAATTTCATGGCTGCAGGATTATACTTCAGAAATCCCTGCGGGATCCTATACATACCGATACGATTATTTCACTCTTGAAAAAGACTGTAAGATCAGGATCGAAGAAAAGAAAACAAACAAAAAAGGAGTTGAGAGTACAATATCAAGTGAATTTTATTTATCGGACATAAGTCCTTCTTCACTTAGTTTTAAGTCTTCCGGTAATCTGCTTGCTATCTCAATGGAAACGGTAGAATCTCAAAAATTTATCAGCCTTTATGAGGGGGATGAACTGGACGGTTATACAAATGAATTGTCTGTTTACACAGACGAAGTTGATAAGGCAAGGGCAATAATTGAATCCTTTCTTTCTCATATCGAAACATGCAAAGACAACGAAAAAACATGGACATCAACCGAAGAGGCTTTCAATTGGCTAAATCAAAATATCGGTGAATCCATAAAAAGCGGCTCAGTTTACAAACAGAAATTTACTAAAGGCAACAAATCATTTCTCGTATCTTTTGAGTCTGAAACAACTGATAGTAAAGGAAATCAGCAAACCAGTCAGTCTACCCTTGATGTAAGTGATATGGATCCGGCTAATATTAAACTGGAAGTATCAGGCATAACACTAAAAATAAATATACCGGTGAGAGATAAGCAGAATTATGTTCAGGTGAAATCAGGCGATGGAGAAATAAATTATACAAAAGATTTGAACATATATATTGATGATGTTGAGGATGCCCGAAATAAAATAAGCGCTTTAAAATATCTTATCTCAAATACAGAAGTTCAAAGAACAAATTTTGCTGAATACAATCAGGCTATGCTTTTTGTAAAAGAAAACCTGAAAGAAGTTCATGTTGGTTCAAATACACTGTCACAGTCACTTTCTTTTGAAAATTCACCATCTGGCCTGGTTAGTTTCAAAGTCATTAAAACCGATTCCAAAGGAATTTCAAATGAAGAATTGTCAGAATTTTATCTCTGTGATATTGCGAATGTCAATTTAAAAATAAGTTCAGGAAATGCATACATCACAATAGAGACAGTAGACAATCTCAAATACATCAGGCAGTCCATTCATGGTGAACTTAGCTCTTATTCAAACAACCTGGAAATTTACACAAGTGAAATTGATGAAGCCAGAGATCTTATTCATGCATTGACTTTTGCACAAAAAACATGCAACATTGGATTGCTGAAGTTTGATGATATGGAATTCGCCAAAGAATGGCTAAGTAGCAACCTGGAAGAAATTTTATTCGATTCGGAAACAATACGTCAACAATTGGCCGTTGCCTCCACCGAAGGAAATAAAATCGAATTGAAACTGATCAAATCATCCGAAGGCAGTACCCCTGTTGATGAAACATTTGAGATTTACCCTGAGGATCTATCAATGAAAGATATTGGAATCGAAATTTCGGGAAAAAAATTATCTGTTCCTCTTTCTACAGGGAAATTGAAGTACATTAAATCATATTTGGATGGTGAAATTCAGACGTACAATAAATCTGTCGAGGTATTATTTAGCGATGTGAAGAAAGCAAAAAATTTTATTGCCGCTATTGGTTTTATCCACCAGAACTCAGAATCTGTAGATCATTCTTTTGCCGATGAAAAAATCGCTTTTGATTATTTAGAAAACTCTATAGGGAAAGTCGAAATTTCAGGTACAATTTATGATCAGAAAATTGAAAGAGATGATGAAAACAAATGCAAGTTAACATATTCCTGTTCTCAAACTGACAGCAAAGGTACAACCATTCAATTTTCATATGAATTTCATATTTCAGATATAGATACTGATCATGCTTCTATAGAAATATCCGGAAAAGAATTGAAGGTAGATCTTATTACCACGGAAAAAGAAAAACTGATAAAGCCATTTAAAGAAGGAGAAGCAGGCAGTTTTACTTATAATTTTGATATCTATACCGATGACACCCTGACTGCCAGGAAAATTATTGCCGCTTTTGATGCGCTTGCCGATCAATGCAAATAAGGAGTTCGACTTGATCATTACATGATAAAGGGCAATACGGCTTTTCTTTTTTCCGGATACTGATCAAAATGACTTCTATACCATTTGTGATGAGCTAAAGCGCGGGGTACAAGATTAACGAATGTCCAGATAAAAAACGAAAGACCCGGCAGACTCCAGATAAGAATTGCAAATCCTCCCCATTCAATTATTTCCCCTAAAAAATTTGGGCAGGAAACGTATTTGAACAATCCTCCATAAGGAATTTTATAACCGTTTGCACTGCTTTTTCTTAAGTCGATCAATAGTTTATCGTGGTACTGATTGATCACAAAGCCTGAAATGAAAATAACCAAACCAATACTAATTCTAAAGGTAAATGTCCAGCTAAAAGAATACCCGGGAGCAAAAAAAGCAAGCCAGTATCCATTTATAAATCCATTAACCAGGTTAAAAAAAATGGCAAAAACGACAATAACCACTGGCATTTTTTTGCCCCGTGTATGAATTCTGAATGGAAATACTACTACCCTGTGAAAATAATGCGCAATCCATAAAAATGCAGCCGTGCTTACCAATACATTTTTCAGATCAGCTGAATTCAATACAAAATACAGGGGTATAAAAAGTGCAGGTGCTTCCATAATGAACCAACCCAGATTATTGTTTATCATAGGGCCCCAATGTGAAGTCGTATGCCTGCCGTAGGGAGCTGTCACTTTAAGAAGCAACAAAAAAATTACAACGCTCACACCGATCCATACATATACAATATTTGAAAAGAATTCGTGAGTAATCATAGCTGTTAAAGCAAATCCTCCTGTTTATACCATTCAAAAGTATCCCTGAGGGTTTCTTCAAGAGGACGGGGATGATAACCCAATTCATTGACAGCTTTCCGGGAGGATATTTCTTTCGGTGAATGTTTTAAAATGTCAAGCGATTCCTTTGTGTATAGCGGATGTTCATTTCTTAATTTTGCATACAAAGCAATAAAGGGTCTTCCAATACGGGCCAGTATCATAGGTGCTATATATTTTGGTGTTTTTTTGTTACAAACTTTTCCAATTGTTTCGGATAGTTCTTTTAACGAACAATAATGACCTGACAATAAGTATCTTTCTCCGGTTCTGCCCTTCTCAGCAGCTTTTATGGCACCATCAACAACATCCCTTACATCAACCCAGTCATAACCTCCATGGATAAGCATAGGAAGTTTGTTTAAAAAGATCTTTTTTAACGCCTGGCCAAGGTATGAGTCTTGATAATCGTAAGGACCAACCACTGCTGTTGGATTAACAATAACTGCATCCAATCCATTTTCTGCAGCTTTGATAACAATTCTCTCACCATTTGCTTTAGAAAAATCGTATACCATTTTTTCGCTGTTAACAAGGGGCCGGGTTTCATCAATAACCTGATCAAGAGGATAGGAATTCAATGCATGTATGCTGCTAAAATGGACCAGTTTTTTAACCTTTTTTTCAATGCAGGAGTTAACAAGATTTTGAGTTCCCTGAACATTTGTTTTGTAAACAAGTTCCCTGTCCTTTTCATCAATCACAATTTTTGCTGCCAGATGATATACAATGTCAACATCTTCACATAAATCATTCAACGAATTAACAGAAAATAAATCTCCTTTGACAATTTCAAGTGGCATATTTCTAAGGTCATTTTCAAACTTATGTACCAGAACTCTTGTTTGGATTCTTCTTGAAACCAATTCTCTGGCCAGACAATTCCCTATATGACCGCTGGCCCCTGTTATTGCAACTTTCATAAATCGGTATGCTATTTGTAAAGCAACAGATCAAATAAAAATGAAGACGTTAAAATACAACAAATATGTTTTGTGTCACCAGGCCTTTGAATTTTTTATCAACTCAATGCCTGAAGAATAAGATCATGGTAAATAATTCATCTTAATAAAGAAGTTGCCAGTTCGTGCAATTTACAAAGACGAACGGAAATAAGTGCATGGATAACTGCTTATTTGCTTGCTATTTGGATCATTCTGTTAACAACTAATCTATAAATACAAATGGCAGGTTTTAAAAATCTACCAGTAGAACTAAAAACATTTTCGGCAACATCATCTGTATTTCATTAGGAAGGCTTTTAATGCTTTCCAGTACTGATCATTCTCCGGAAAAGCACTCCACAGCGCTTTAGCACCGTGTTTCCCTCCGGTTTCGGGCAGAAAATATGTTTTACTCTGAACAGGTATGGCATTGTAAATCTTTTGCCAGTTGTCCTGTTCCGTCAATGATGAAGTTATAAAAACCGGACATTTAATTTTCGAGGAAGAAGTTTGAATTATATCTCTGCTCCATCCAAATTTAGAGAAATATTCGCCAGGTGAAAAGGCAACGACTCCTGATATACCATTCGGGAAATCGCCTGCTAACTTTAACGCAAGAGAAGAGGAATAAGAACTGCCAAAAAGAAATATCTTCGTTCCGGGATATTTGTTTTTTACATAAGAAACAGCTGCTCTCATATCCGTATAAGCATCAATATACCGGGTTTCCATATTCAGACTATCAGCAAATTTCCAGGTTTGATTTACCACTCCATTAACAGCTTCGCCACTTCTTAAATCTACTGCAATACAATTGAAACCCATTGAATTTAATTTTGGTGCAATTTCAAGGTATTCTCCCCGACTGTAATTTGCCTGATGATACAGAATAATGAAAGGCGAATTGACGGGATTAGGTGTATATAAATCAGCAGTTACAATTACTTTGTCAAATGTTTTAAACTGAACCGTTTTATTCTGTGCATTTGCAAAAGCACTCAGCAAAGTAAAAATAAACACTGCGATAATTAAATGTTTGTATTTTACATTTCCAGGCATGTTTCTTATTTTTAATGATTCGTAATTGGTTATTAATTTATTAAAAATTCCGGACATAAGCCAAACAATTGTTGTAGAATAGATTCAAAGGTAGTTCTGGCATTATAATTGAAATGAAAAGTTTATATAAACAATATTGTGAATCATGAAAAACGCAGTCTTCTTATTGTTGTTGGTTGTTTCTTCAATATCCATTCATTCCACACATGCTCAATTATGGAAAAGAGTAGAAAAATCAATTCCCGGAAATTCAAAAAATATTTCCAATGAAGATGCAGTTGCAGGGATTAAAGAGGCACTTGTTCAAGGAACAGGAAAAAGTGTAGAACTGGTATCAGTAAAAGATGGGTATTTCGGCAATCCGGAAATTAAAATACCATTTCCTCCTGAAGCTGATATGATAGAAGACAAATTAAGATTGGTCGGGCTCGGTAGTGAAGTCGATAAGGTAGTGTTAAGCATTAACAGAGCTGCCGAGGACGCAGCAGATGAAATCAAACCGATATTTATCTCCGCAATCAAAGAAATGAGTGTTCATGATGCCCTTGACATCGTTAACGGGAGTAATCATGCTGCCACCAATTACCTTCAGAAAAAAACCACAAATGATATTTTTAGAAAAATAAAGCCTCTCATTGAACACTCTCTTGAAAAAGTAAATGCTACCAAATACTGGAATGATATTGTTTCGACATACAATGCCATTCCTCTTGTAAAAAAGATGAATCCTGATTTATCTGAATATGTAACCGACAAAGCAATTGAAGGATTATTTGTTATGATATCAAAAGAAGAAGAAAAGATCAGAAAAGATCCGTTGGCAAGAACTTCGGATATCCTGGAATGGGTTTTTGGTGATTGATCGTATTGGTTATTCCTTTATTTTTACTAATACATATGTTGCATCATCAAAATTTAATCCTTCAATTAAAGATTGAATTAAACTTTTAATTTTACTGGTATTCTTTATTTTTAATATCCCAATAAACTTTTTTATATTTTGTTCAATTATCGAATAAAACCCATCTGAACAGAGAAAAAAATCTTTGTTGCCGGTCCTGATTGTTGCTTCCCTGAAGTCATTCTCATTTAGATCCATTATTCCAAGACATTTTGTAAGAATATTGCTTCCGGGGTAAAGTGTATCATCAGTAGTAACTGATCTGATACTATGATTATCTAAGACATATATTCTTGAGTCTCCAAGATTAGAGATAATCAGATCAGGCTTGTTCACCGAACAAACAGCACAATAGGTTGTAAGTGCATTCTCCAATCCACTAAATAGTATATGATTATGTGCACCATACATAAGTCCTTTTAAATCATATGTATTGTTGTGGTAATAATCGGGATGGTTTTGTTTTATAAATTCAATTGCGTTTTCCACACCTTGTTTGGGATGCATTGACCGACTAACACCGTCAAACACAAAAAAAAGACTGTATTTCTGTTTACTGACAATGAAAAAACCATCCTGATTTTCCACATGGGATATACCCTGGAAAGAATCGGCGGTAAAATTGAATTCACTCATGGTCTTTTTCAATGATTGAATCATAATTGCAACTGTAAGTTAAAAAATATTATCCAGTGGAATGATGAATCATCGCTGTATTTTTTGAGGATTGTATTACTTTTAGTGCCACAACCTTTTCAATTGGTAATGACATTCTTTCAAAACCATATTGGTGAATTTTATGCTCTTTGCACGGCAATTTTCTGGACAGCAACAGCTCTTGCTTTTGAATCTGCAAGTTTAAAGGTAGGATCTTTACCTGTAAATATTATACGATTGGTATTGGGATTTCTGTTTTTGAGTCTTTTTTCCCTGATTTACCGTGGTAATTTTTTCCCATCCGACGCAAATTCCTATCAATGGTTCTGGCTGAGTATATCCGGTCTGATCGGATTTGTTCTTGGTGATCTTTTTTTATTTAAATCATATACTTTGATAGGTTCGCGTTTTGCAATGCTTATCATGGCACTTGTACCTCCGTTAGCAGCTTTTTTCGGATTCCTTATTTTACAGGAAAGAATAAATTATCTGAATTATCTTGGAATGATTTTAACCATTGGAGGTATTGCCCTGGCAATTATCAGTCGTGGTGAAAATGGAGCACGCTTTGCCCTTAAGCTGCCTGTCAAAGGAATTTTATTTGCGTTTGGCGGAGCTGCCGGTCAGGCCTTGGGACTTGTACTTAGCAAACTCGGGATGGAAAATTATGATCCTTTTGCTGCAACCCAGATAAGAATTATTGCAGGAACAGCAGGCTTTTTGCTTTTGGTAAGCATAATGCGCAGATGGAAAAGAGTATTTGAGGCAGTATTACACTACAAAGCTATGATCGGCATAACGACGGGATCATTTTTCGGACCCTTTCTTGGAGTTTCATTTTCTTTACTGGCAGTTGCTCATACTCAAACAGGAATAGCATCGACCATAATGGCCATTGTCCCTGTTTTAATTCTTGCTCCGGCAGTAATAATATATCATCAGAAAGTCACTTTGTATGAGATAATAGGTGCTGTAATCAGCGTACTTGGAGTAACAATCTTTTTTATTCTCTGAAGATCGAAGATCCAGTTAGGAATTAATAGCAGTGTTCATGATTAAAAATAACTTTATTCAGCGTGATTTTAGCCGGGAATTCATTTTTACACATTCCCGGAGTAGTGGTCCGGGAGGACAGAACATAAATAAAGTCAACACCAGGGTGGAACTTCGTTTTAATGTTCCGGATTCTACTTTATTGACGGAAAATGAAAAATCATTGATCCTTTCAAAACTAAAATCAAGTCTGACTGGCAAAGGAGAATTAATTATCACCTCCCAAACGGAACGCTCACAATTAAGAAATAAAGAAGAAGCGATCAGGAAATTCAATTTCCTGATACGGGAAGCCTTAAAACCTATGAATATCAGGAAGCCAACAAAGCCAACCCGTTTATCGAAGATGAAAAATCGTGAAAGGAAAATACTTCATTCTTTAAAAAAGCAGTTGCGACAAAAACCTGATTATTAATACAATTTTGTTTTATATGTATTCTATTGAAGAGGCCAAATTGATCCGGAAAGAATATTGGGATAAATTCAAATCCTGGTCAGGAAGAAAAAGAACCAGGGAAGGGAAAAAAGGAAAATGGTTGATGAATGATACCGGCATAAAGCAAATGAAATTGAAATTCCATTTTGATAATACAACAGCCCTGGTGGCTATTGAGATCGACACCAGAAATCCGGAAAAAAGAATTGAACTTTGGAATAAGCTGGAATCATTAAAAAACAAGATAGAGGAAGAAATTCCTTTTCCTCTTGCATGGGAGATTGAATACCCTCTTCCCGAAAACAAATCCGTTTCAAGAATTTTTATTCAAATGACCGGAATTAGCATATACAAAAAGGAATGCTGGGGAAAAGCAAATAATTTTTTCTATAAAAAAATGAATTCTCTGGAAGATTTTTTTCTGAAATACAAAGATTATATCAAATACAGCAAGACTTAAACAATGTCGATTTCATATCCGTCTTCCTCCAGGTTAACAGCGACCTTTTCTGCATAAGCCTTATCGAAGTATACTTTGGGTTTATGTTTTGCAAAAACAGGGTATCTGCCCACCGAATCTTCCGAGTTCAGATAGTTATAACCTACCAGGTAAAGTTCTGTTCCTTTCAGCAGTACACGGTATACAGGTCGGTGTTTACACAATTCAATAACCTCCTGAAGCTCAAATCGTGTTATATCGGGCTCGTGTTTTAACTTCACCGTTTTGATAATGTCATCACTGAAGGGTTCTTTTGTAAAGTGAAGATCAAAATTCTTAACATAACAAGATAATACTACCGATTCATCCATTATCACTGCGGGTTTCTGATCATCCCCAACAAGTCGCACATTCACTCCGTTTCTTGAAAACAGACTCTTAAGACGTTTATTTCGCCTGGCAACCATTTCTTCTAATGTTTCATTCTTTCTCATCTTTCCTGTAATGTCAAATTGATTGAATATTATTGTCCTTAATCATCCGATGAAAGGAATATCACGCCAAATACACAGCAAAACAAATATAGATAAAAAAATAAAAAAGCCTATGTTTTACTATAATAGTTCTAAAATAATGTCAATTGCCTGGTCGGAAATTGGATTGCGAGATAAACATAAATCCTTTTAATCTTAAGTTAAAAAAACAAGTGCAAACTATATAAGTTTGCCGAAAGCAATGATTAAAATGCATTCATGTTCAAATGAAATTCGAAATTTCGAATTTTATATTCATTAAATACCTTATAGTAAAAAGGCATAAATTTTAAGCTTACGAAAGTAACAAAATAATTTTTAAATTTATAATGATTTTACTCAGCCTGACAAAAAAGTTCAGCGATACATTTTCAAATAAATACCCTGGAGTTTGGAATTTAAATAAATATAATTACTTTTACACATCCTACCTTATATCAGTCACACGCGCTAACGGTCTCTGGCTCTGCATTTCAATGCAGAGCTTTTTTTATGCATGCGTTTCATGGAATCGGCCACACGAACCATGTAATCGAGTAATAATTAATTGGTTAACTGGGCAATCGGGCAATTGAAATAGTCTCAAGTTTCTAGTCTCTGGTCTTTAGTTTTAATTAATCAACTCCTCAATAACTAAACAATTTAACTACTAAATCCCTAGACTCCTAAACACCTGAATTGATCACAGTTCACCAATCACGATTCAGAGATTCTCCGATTAATCATTTTCTAATAATCCAATAACCTGATAAATATCCCTGCCTGCGGTAGGTTTACCCGCCTTTGGTGGGCAGGCAATGTCCAATTCAGAACTTCTAATCCTGGCACATTGCGTTTCATGGAAAGCAAATACCTTGAAAAAAGAAGGCAGATGAAACGCTTTTATATTTTGCACTCTGTTCCCGGGGTTTCGCCCCGGGTTATTATATTTACGCCCCTTCAGGGCTTTTTAAACCATAGACTCATGGTTGCAATACAAATAAAATATGGTATTGTTAATTGATTCAACAATTCAACAGTTAAACAACTCTAAACGCTAAACTGTCCTATTTCATAACTCTTCCCGTTAAACAATAAAAATGTAAAATCATTGCTGTAATTTTACTATTGTATGTATGCAATAATTGATGTAGAAACAACAGGAGGAAGTCCGGTGGTTGAGAAAATAACCGAAATAGCTGTTGTTGTCCATAATGGAAAAAATATTGTTGATGAGTTTTGTTCGCTAGTAAATCCTGAAAAAAAAATCCCCTATTTCATTACAAATCTTACCGGTATTACCAATGCAATGGTAGCTGATTCTCCAAAGTTCTATGAAATTGCCAAAAAGATTCTTGAACTCACAACCGACTGCATATTTGTTGCTCACAATTTGTCCTTTGATTACCATTTTATCCGAAATGAGTACAAACGATTGGGATATACTTTTTATCGTGACAAAATATGTACTGTTCAATTGAGCAGAAAATTAATACCGGGACTCAACTCCTACAATCTGGGCAATATCTGTAAATGCCTGAACATAACAAATTCGTCTCGTCACCGTGCGAGAGGAGATACAGATGCAACAGTAAAACTTTTTGAATATTTACTTAAATTAAATTATAATAATAATCTATATATTAATAATCTAAGTAAACTAAATAAAAAAATTATTCATCCGGATCTTTGTCTTGAAAAAATCAATAATCTACCTGAAGATACGGGAGTTTATTATTTTTTTAATGATAAAAATGAATTGATCTATATTGGAAAAAGCAAAAATATCCATACTCGTGTAATGACTCACTTCAACAACAATAGCGAAAAGAAAGCAATAGAAATGAAAACTGAAATTGCAGATATTGAGTATGAATTAACCGGCAGCGAATTGATTGCATTATTAAAAGAATCACACGAGATAAAACTACATAAACCATTATATAACAGATTACAAAGAAGATCACTTTCTCAATACGGACTATTTCATCACATTGATAAAAATGGTTATATATGCTTTGCTTTGCGTAACTTAACGGCATCACGGGAAACTCCTTTGTGCTGTTTTTCTTCTTTAAAATCAGCCAAAACATATCTTCGAAATAAGGTGGGAGAATTCCGGTTATGCAATAAACTTTGTGGATTGTATCCTTCCTCAGGTGCTTGCTTTCATTATGAAATCGCTGAATGCAACGGTGCCTGCATTGGGAAAGAATCACCCGAATCCTACAATTCAAGAGCTGAATTGTTACTAAATGAACAAAATTATAAACACAACTGCTTCTACATTCTTGATTCCGGGAGAAATGAAAATGAATATGCTGTTGTAAAAATTGACAACGAAAAATATATAGGGTACGGATACATCGGGAAAGATTTTTGTTCTTCAGATCCGGAATTATTAAATGATTGTATCAAAAAATTCGATGATAACAGGGATGTTCAGAAAATCATTAAAACTTATCTGCGTAAAAACAAACAAGTTGCTTTGATCAATCGGGATTAAATAGTATTTGTTCCTAATATATAACTATCTATAATTCAATTAATTAACGATTATTTCTGAAAGATATTGTAATTTGTTGATTTTGTGTCTTTTGTTTTATATGCTATTATTCTTTCTCCGGTTATTCACAATTTTCAGTTTATCCCGAATTAATCAATAGGAGTTCAGAATGAACATACTATTGATTCCATAGCTTGTCCCGATCTTTCGGGAAGGGTAACCCCGATTATACATTTTCTAATGTGTAATTTGGGTTTATAAATCAGGCTAAAAAAAGCAAAACAAAACTAATTCATTCGTACTTTTGCAGCGAAATTAATAACCCTCCAAATTTCAGATTGTATGATTCTATTCTTCAGAGACCGGAAGTCCAATATTTTAGCTGTTGAAACTAAAAATCTGCCCGAACAGGAAGTCCTGAAAAAACTTACCTGGCTGTTTTTCGGAGCTGAGTACACAGACCAAATCCAAATTGAAGGAACATTTATTGGACCGCGTCGTGAAATGATCACTCCATGGAGTACAAATGCTGTAGAAATCACAGAAAATATGGGCATACCGGGAATATCAAGGATCGAAGAATTTCAATTATCTAAGGATACGAATCCCGAATATGATCCTATGTTAAATCGATTATACAATGGTATAGACCAGGATATTTTCACAATTAAGATTCAACCTGAGCCTATTCTGTTCATTGATGACATTGCCGAATACAATCTTCAGGAGGGTCTTGCTTTAAACAAGGAGGAAATCAAATACCTTGAGCACCTCAGTCGCAGATTAGGCAGAAGAATGACGGACAGTGAAATTTTCGGTTTTTCCCAGGTCAACTCCGAACATTGCAGACACAAAATTTTTAACGGACAGTTTATTATTGACGGTACTGCAAAAAGAGATACATTGTTTCAATTGATCAAACTCACCACAAAGAAAAATCGCAATGCGGTAGTTTCAGCTTATAAAGACAATTGTGCTTTTCTGAAAGGTCCGGTGATTGAACAATTTGCTCCTTCCATACAGAATAAACCCGGTTTTTTTATTGTGAAAGAGATCAACTCCGTGCTGTCATTAAAAGCCGAAACACACAACTTTCCAACAACCGTTGAGCCTTTTAACGGTGCAGCAACAGGCACAGGGGGAGAAATTCGTGATCGTATGGGAGGTGGCAAAGCAGCCTTACCCCTTGCAGGCACTGCTGTTTATATGACATCCTTTTCCAGGCTGAAAGAAGGCAGAGACTGGGAAAAGGATATACCACCAAGAAAGTGGCTGTATCAAACACCCAAACAAATATTGATTAAAGCTTCCAACGGGGCAAGTGATTTTGGAAACAAATTCGGACAACCTTTGATTTGTGGTAGTCTTTTAACATTTGAACATACGGAAAATGAAAAGATTTATGGGTATGACAAAGTAATTATGCTTGCAGGAGGTGTAGGCTTTGGAAAAGCCGAAGACAGTGAAAAGGGGCATCCGAAAAAAGGAGATAAAATCATTTTGATTGGCGGCGATAATTATCGTATTGGCATGGGAGGCGGTGCAGTATCTTCTGTTGCCACGGGTGAATATGAGAATGCCATTGAGCTGAATGCTGTTCAGAGATCAAATCCGGAAATGCAGAAACGGGCGTGCAATGCTATCAGAGCCATGGCAGAATCCGATCATAATCCGGTGATCTCTATTCACGATCATGGAGCAGGCGGACACCTGAATTGTCTTTCTGAACTGGTTGAAGAAACAGGCGGCATCATCGATATGAGCAAGCTACCCATAGGGGATCCTACCCTTTCAGATAAAGAAATTGCAGGAAATGAATCGCAGGAAAGGATGGGCCTGATACTGGAAGATAAGGATATTGAATATTTGAAGGAAGTATCGGAACGTGAGCGTGCCCCAATATATATAATAGGAGAAACAACCGGTGATCATCAGTTTGTTTTTCTGAACAAAGACGGAGAAAAGCCCATTGATCTGAAACTGGAAGATATGTTCGGAAATCCTCCGAAAACAATCATTGCGGACGAAAACATGATTCAGGATTTCAAACCTGTTGAATATGACATTCGGAAAATACACCATTATCTGGAACAGGTTCTGCAAATGGAATCGGTGGCATGTAAAGACTGGCTCACCAACAAAGTCGACCGTTCCGTCACTGGCAAAGTCGCCAAGCAGCAAACAGCCGGTTCTGTTCAGCTTCCTCTGAATAATATGGCCATTGCCGCCCTTGATTTTTCCGGTTTTAAAGGAATCGCCACATCCATTGGTCATGCCCCGTCATGTGCCCTGATAGATCCGGAAGCCGGATCGCTATTGGCAATAACGGAAGCCTTATCGAATATTGTGTGGGCTCCCTTAAAGAACGGAATTCAATCTGTTTCTCTAAGTGCAAACTGGATGTGGCCATGCAGGAATCCGGGCGAAGATGCACGTTTATATGCAGCTGTTCAGGCTGCCAGTAATTTTGCAATGGATCTTGGAATTAATATCCCGACAGGCAAAGATTCATTGTCCATGACCCAAAAATACCCTAACGGAAATACTGTAATGGCGCCCGGTACAGTGATCATTTCTGCAGTAGCTGAAGTATCTGATTTTCGGAAAGCTGTGGAACCTGTTATCCATCCATTAGAATTCTCTGAATTGCTGTATATTCCTCTTGCCAAAAGTGATTTCAATCTGGGTGGGAGCAGCTTTGCAGGTGTTGTCAATCGCCTGGGAAACCAAACTCCAACTGTATTCGATGCCAAAAAGATTTCAATCATTTTTAATGAAGTTCAACGCTTAATACATTATGAGGAAATTCTGGCCGGACATGATGTATCATCAGGTGGCCTGATTACAACTCTCCTTGAAATGTGTTTTGCTTCCAATGAGGTCGGTATTGAAGGAGATATTTCTTCATTGGGAGACCAGGATCTTATCAGGAAATTGTTTAGCGAAAGTCCTGCTCTTATACTACAGGTTGCCAACGGCGATCAAATCATTTCTCAACTGGCTGCAAAAAATATCAACAGTTATTCCATTGGGAAAGTCAATAAAAACAGGATTTTTACAATTGCGAATGGAGTTGATAAATTTAATTTCGATATCAATTCGCATAGAGACATTTGGTTTAACACTTCATTTCTTCTGGATAATATTCAAACCTCAAATGATTTGGCTGAAATGAGGTATCAAAATTACAAGACGCATGAATTGAAGTTTACCTTCCCTCCTCTTTTTACAGGAAACCTTTCTGATAAAGGATTGCAACTAAAGCGAAGAGGGTATAGCGGTGTAAAATCAGCTATTATTCGCGAGAAAGGGGTTAACGGCGACCGTGAAATGGCTTACAGTATGTACCAGGCAGGACTGGACGTAAAAGATGTTCACATGACCGATTTGATCTCAGGGAGAGAAATCCTTGAAGACGTAAACATGATCGTTTTTGTCGGAGGATTTTCCAATAGCGATGTATTGGGTAGTGCCAAAGGATGGGCAGGTGCCTTTTTATTCAATCCGAAAGCAAAAGAAGTACTGGATACTTTTTATGCCAGGAATGATACATTGAGCCTTGGTGTTTGCAACGGTTGTCAGTTGATGATGGAACTTGGACTGATTGTTAAGAACCGGAAGCAACTTCCCTATATGACATTTAACAATTCCAGGAAGTTTGAATCGGCATTTATCAATGTTGACATACCTGAAAACAGATCCGTAATGTTAAATTCTCTTTCGGGTTCAAGGTTGGGAATATGGATAGCTCACGGAGAGGGAAAATTCAACCTCCCGGAAACTGAAGAAAAGTATCATATCCCAATGAAATATAGTTACGATCAATATCCCGGCAATCCCAACGGATCAGATTACAGTGTAGCAGCATTATGCTCGGATGACGGGAGACATCTTGCTATGATGCCACACATTGAACGATCAATATATCCCTGGAATTGGGCCTACTATCCGGGGGAAAGAAAACAGGATGAAGTAACACCATGGATTGAAGCATTTGTGAATGCAAGAAAATGGATTGAATCCTGCTAACATATTTGCTTTACCGAGCTTTCCCGGTTTTATCGGGATCGGTTGTTGAATCGTTTATTTGTTTAGGAGTTTAAGAAGTTTGCCATAAAGACACGAAATCACTAAGCACTCACAAAGTAATACAGAACTGAAAAACAGAACTTCGTGATTTCTTTGAGTCTTCGGGACTTCGTGGCGAAATCTTTTGTTTGACTGTGAAATCGTCGACCTGTTGAATCGTTTAACTAATTAGTTGAGAAGTTGATAAGATGGGAAGTTGAGAATACTAGAAAACAATGTTGAATGTCCAATGACCAATATCGAATATCGAAGTGATTATATTAGGTACTTGGAAATTGAACATTGGGCGTTGGATATTGAGTTTAGAGTTGAGAAGTTATTTTTTATCCCACATTAAAGTTAACAGTGAGAGGTCGAAATGTGCTGTATGTCTTATGTATACGTTCTTCGACTCTGCTCAGAATGACATCAAAAAGACCTTTCTAAATAGCCTCGTTTCAATCTGTGACCGGTTAAGAAATAGTTCCTGCAATAAACACTTCATAATGAATTGTTCTGCAAGCCACCTTATGAATTCTCTTCATCAAAATTTTGTTTATTGCGCGCAAAATAATATTATTGCTGTATCAATCGACCCTCTCTAAACTAAATCTGAAGTTTCAATGATCAATCTGCAGGATAAACGATGGGTGTGCCGGCTTAAAGCTGGCGATGATCCGGCTTTCGAAAAATTGTACCACAAATACAACAAAAAACTTTTTAATTTTAGTTATAAGATGCTTCAATCGAAGCAGGAAGCTGAAGGACTGGTGCAGGATACTTTTTTGAAACTTTGGGAGATGCGGTATAAACTCGATGAAAATTATTCAGTCAGTGGTTATCTCTTTAAAATAGCCCGGAATAAAATATACAATATCTTTCGAATAAGAATCAATGAGAGATTTTACAGGGAGTATATTCAGGAATGCGCCGAAAGGCTGGAAGACAATCTCGAACGCAACCTGGATTTTAGTGAACTGAATGCCTTTTATCTTGAGTTGATTTCAAAACTCCCGGAAAGAAGAAAAGAAATATTCCTGTTAAGCAGGAATGAAGGATATACTTACAGGAAAATTGCACAAAAGCTTCAAATCTCTGAAAATACTGTTGACACTCAGATCAGAAAATCCCTTGATTTTTTCCGGGAAAGTCTCCGTGAAAAATATACAACTGTTTCGTATTGAGTAATTGTTTTCTGCTGAATCCTGCGAGCGCATTGGCTTCCCTGCCAGCCGGTTTACCAGCCTGTGGATGGCAGGCTGGGCCGAACTCGTAAACTCGGTTCCCCGTAGCTTGTCGCTTGCGCCATAGCTATAGCGACGGAGCACTGCAGGGTTAGCGAGCACAAAAATAATAAACAAAAAAAGGATCGAAGATTACTCGCCGCAAGCGGCGAGGAGCTTCAATTCCGTGATCAGATTTAATTTGGAATTGTTCTAAATTATGATCTGAAAGAATCCGCCTTCACGGAAAAATCCCATCAGGCTGTAATGAAATTATTAACCCTTTTTCAATGAGAGGAAAAAACATTAAAGATCTTCTTGATAAATTTCTAAACAATAATTTATCCGGTGAAGAACTTGATTTTATCTACCAGTCTGTCAACCATAACATGCATGAAGATGAAATTAAGGCATGGTTCTATCGTTACTGGGATGAATCAGAAAGCAATTCAAAAAAAATAAAATCATCTGATCTGTTCAAAAAGATAGAGAAACAGATCACGAGGAATGGGGATTTCAACAAAAAGTCCTCACTTTATGATGAACCAGGATCAAAGAAAATCAAGGTTTTCCTTTCCATGCTAAAGTATGCTGCTATTTTCATATTCGGTTTTGCTATTGCTTCCTTTTTTATTTACAGGTTAAATTATACTCCAATTCCTGAAAAAACTTCATACAACGAGCTGACAACACCTCTTGGTTCCAAAACCAAACTTATGCTTACCGATGGCACCCAGGTTTGGTTGAATGCCGGCAGCACCTTAAAATATCCGGACAAGTTCGGAAACGAGAAACGTGAGACCTTTCTCGAAGGAGAAGCATTTTTCGATGTTGAACGTGATAAAGAAAGACCTTTTTATGTAAAAACCAATGAGATAGATATTAAAGTTCTGGGGACGCAGTTCAATGTGAAATCATACCCGGAAGAGAATACAATTGAAACCACTCTTGTTACAGGTTCAATTGAAATTGAAGCCAAAAAATTCGGATCAAATCAAAAACAACAACTTACATTAAAACCAAATCAAAAAGCCACATTCTCCAAATCCTCTCATAAACTTTCTCTGCTCCAGAAAAAATTACCTGAAAAAATCAAGCCTGCCCGGGTTGATGAAATCAAAATTACCGGAGAAATCAATACGGATATTATTACCTCATGGAAAGACAACAAACTTGTATTCAGCAAAGAACGATTTGAAGATATCCTGATAAAAATGGAAAGGTGGTATAACGTAGAAATTTTGCTTAAAGATGAAGATCTAAAAGACTACAGGTATACCGGTGCATTTGAAAAAGAAACCCTTGAGCAGGCGTTGAATGCCCTGAAACTGGCAACACCTTTTGAATACACTATTGATAAGAACTACATAGTAATTCATAATAGGAACTAACTTATTCAAAGAATCCCTTACGCATACATGAAAAAAATTACTAATAACCTTAACACTATGAAAGTATGAACAACTGGATTATTCATCGCATACGGAAAATTATCAGGTATGCAGGAAATCTGCCTCTTATCATGAAACTGATAGTAGTTTTGATGATATTAGGCTCTTTGCAGGTGCAAGCTGCAGGAATTACCGGCGGTTCGAAACTCAATTTTAATTTTAAGGATGTTTCTATCGAGGAAATATTTAAAGAGATTGAGAACCAGAGCGATTACAGGTTTTTATACAGAAATGAAACCATTGAAAACAAAAGGGTTACTGTAAATGCAAAAAATGATGGCATTGAAGAAGTCCTTAGCAGGGCTTTGGCAGATGCAGACATTGAATTTACGATCCTTGAAAACAACCTGGTGGTTATTAAACCTGCTGCAAAAAAGCTTGTTTTACAGGGTGTGACAGTTACCGGTAAAATCCTGTCAGCAACTGATAATTCGCCCTTACCGGGAGTAAATGTCGTTGAAAAAGGCACTCAGAACGGCACAGTAACCGACCTTGATGGAAATTATTCAATAATTGTTGCCGGTAAAGAATCTGTTATAGCTTTTTCTTTTGTAGGCTTTTTATCTGAAGAAATTGTAGTTGGTGATCAGACAACAATTGATGTGAATCTTACGGAAGATATACTGGAACTTGATCAGGTGGTTGTTATCGGGTACGGAACCATGAAAAGAAGTGACCTGACAGGTTCGGTTGCTTCTGTCTCTGAAGAAACTCTGAGGAGCACCGTTGCCACCAACATCGACCAGGCTTTGCAGGGACGTATTGCCGGTGTCCAGGTAATGCAGAATTCAGGGCAACCCGGAGGAGCTCTTACCATTCGCATTCGTGGAGCCAGTTCTATCACGGGATCGAACGAACCTCTGTATGTGATCGATGGTATTCCTTTCCAGGGACAAGGGACCGAAGTTTCGGGATTCGACTGGGCCGGAGGAGCTAACGGTCAGAACAGGGTAAACCCTCTTTCGACGATCAACCCGAACGACATTGTTAATATTGAAGTACTGAAAGATGCCTCTGCATCTGCAATTTACGGTTCTCAGGCTGCCAATGGTGTGGTGTTGATAACGACCAAGAAAGGAGAAGCAGGTACGGCAAAAGTCTCTTACAATACATTCTTTGCACTTCAGACCATGCCGAAAAAACTCGACATGATGGATCTTCCGGAATATGCAGAATACCAGACACAGATCATGGACGAATTAAATCGTACAAATGACGTATCTGATAGATACCTGGACCCAAGTCTGCTTGGTCCAGGCACTGACTGGCAGGATGAAGTATTCAGAAATGCATGGAGTCAGAGTCACCAGATCTCGGTAACCGGCGGACTGGAAAAATTTGATTATGCGGTTACAGGTAGTTACTACGATCAGGACGGTATCATTATTGGATCCGGATTCAAAAGGGTAACCGGACGACTAAATCTGAACGGCCAGATAAGAGACTGGTTAAGAGTGGGCGGTGTAATAACGTATGCCAAAACAAATGAAGTGATCACGTTGAATGACGGCGGCGACGGTGTAATTATGAATGCACTGAAAATGCAGCCCGACATTCCTGTCCGCAATATGGACGGAGAATATGCAGGACCTGATGTTACTTATGCCGGATCGAATTACAATCCGGTGGCACTTGCTCTTATCAGGAACAACACACTGAACAGGGAGAGGGTGTTCGGAAATGTATATGCCAACGCAGAGATCATTAAAAACCTTACCTTCAAAACAGAACTTGGCCTGGACAACAGCAACCTTATCAACGTGGCCTTCCACCCGACCTACCAGTTTGGTGCCATTACCAACGATGTAAACAAAATGAAGCAACGCAACGAGCATAGTTTCTTCTGGATCTGGATCAATACGCTTACTTACGATTTAACTTTTGCAGAGAAGCACAATTTAACCATACAATTGTTTTCCGAAACTCAAAAATCGTTGTGGGAGCGTGTGGAAGTAACCAAAGAAAATTTTGCATCCAATGAAATTCATGTCTTAAGCCAGGGAGACAATACCACCAACATAACCAACGGATGGAAAGACCCGTCATCGAAAATGTCCTATTTTGGCAGGTTGAATTACAATTACGACGATCGTTACCTTGCCACATTTACGTTAAGGGCCGATGGCTCATCCAAATTCGGACCGGAAAACAAATGGGGGTATTTTCCTTCAGGTTCTCTTGCATGGCGGATCAGTAATGAAAGCTTCATGGAAAATGTTTCTTTTGTAAGAAATCTGAAACTCCGTCTTGGTTACGGTATGGTCGGCAACCACCCGAATGAAAGTTACCTGTACGGCTCATCCCTTACTCAAACTGACTCTGAATTTGGTACGGCTTACCGTATGGAAAAGATAGCAAATCCGGAACTGAAATGGGAAACTACAGAAATGTACAATATCGGACTGGACATGTCACTAATACAAGGTAAGATCGATTTTACTGTCGATTTATACAACAAACAAACCAAAGATATGTTGCTGAGGCTTTCTGCACCAACTTATATTGGCGGACCCAATCCGTGGGAAGATGTGGCCCTGCCTTACGTGAATGTCGGAAAAATGGAGAACAAAGGAATCGAGTTAAGCCTGACAACACACAACATTACCAAGTCCAAATTTAACTGGAGAACAGACCTTACCTTCTCCCTGAACAGAAATAAGGTAAAAGAGCTGGATGAAGAAACTAAGATCTATTGGGAAGGACTTTACTGGTATTCTGAATTCCAAAACGTAACTATGACAACTGCAGGCAAACCCATTGGCGTGTATTACGGTTACGTTACCGATGGCCTTTTCACCGATCAGCAGGATATTCTGGATAGTCCGGTTCAGGTTCAGGACCCCGCCACAGTTACAGAAGAAAATCCGAATGGATTAAACCTTGTAGATTACAACACCGGCGTTTGGATCGGAGATATTAAATTCAGGGATCTGAACGGCGATGGTGTAATCAACACGGATGATCGTACCGTTATCGGAAATCCTAATCCTGACTTCACCTATGGTTTCAATAACTCGTTCAATTACGGACCCCTCGAATTATCAATAAACATCATTGGTTCCTACGGTGCGGATATTCTGAATTATTCAAGGGTTGAAATTGAGGGAATGACCAGTTTGTGGAGCAATCAGGCAGCCACTGTAACAAACAGGGCAAGAACCACAACGATTGATCCGGCAGGAGATCCTGATGATCCGGCTAACCTGATATTTGCCAATCCAGGAACAGACATGCCTCGTTTTTCAACCAACGATGTAAACCGGAACAACCGTATGTCCGATCGCTTTATTGAGGACGGTACCTATTTGCGTATTCAGAATATTATTTTGGGGTATACACTGCCTTCTGAGTGGACAAGAAAGCTGTTCATTGACAGAGTAAGAATTTATATTAATGCTCAAAACGTGTATACCTTCACCAAATATTCCGGTTATGATCCTGAAATCGGGGCATTCAACCAGGATGCACGAAGACAGAATTTTGATATGGGACGATATCCTTCACCGAGGATCTTTTCATTCGGATTGGATGTTGATTTCTAGTCACTGATAAGAATACACTACAATGAATGTAAACATGAAAGATATGAAAAGGACAATAAAATATATCGTATTGCTTGCCATCGTTGGTATCCTTGGTGCCTGCGAGGATTTTCTTGAACTGACTCCCGAGGACAGGCTGGTGGCAGACGAATACTACAGGACCGAAACAGAAATCAGATCAGGTACTGCATCCCTTTACGGGTATCCCTGGTTCAATTTCAACGACAAGTTTTTCTGGCTGGCTGGAGATTGTATGTCAGGAAATATGTTTTACACATACGATCAGGAAGGACAATTCTTTTATTTGTCTTTCAATGCAGGAAACTCTTATTTATCAAATGGCTGGAAAGGTCTTTTCCGCGTTGTGTCCTATGCAAACTCCATAATCAATGATATGCCCCGGATCGCACTTGAAAATGTCTCGGAAGAGATCGTAAACCAGGCCCTTGCCGAAGCACGATTTGTCAGGGCTATGGCATACTATATCCTGGCTGAATTCTGGGGCGAGGTGCCCATTGTGGAAAATTCAACCGAACTGGTAGTGACCAACGATATGATGCTTCCGAAAAACACACGCTCCAGCGTATATGAATTCATCAGGCGTGATCTTGAATTTGCCATTGAAAACATCAGACCCGACGAAAGTGAGCCTGGTCGCATAACACAGTGGTCAGCCAAGGGACTGATTGCCAAATTGTACCTCACCATGGCCCAGGATCTGACAGATCCGAATTCCGGTCAGTATTTTGATCTGGCAAAACAATATGCTCAGGATGTAATTGAAAACAGCGGATTGACACTAATGCCTGTTTATAGCGATTTGTTCAAGGTGGAAAATGACAACAATTCCGAATCCCTGTTTGCCATGCAATGGATCAAAGCCGGTTATGCTACAGGGAACAGCAGGAATGCCAACTGGGCACGCAGCAGTATTATTGCCGATCAGCAATGGGGAGGTGGCAAAGGTTGCACAGTTGACTTTCAACTGGTTGTTGAACCTGGAGATCTGAGAAGAAAAGAAATTTATATGACCCTGGGTGATGAGTATCCGGAACTCAACAAAGAGGATGGAGGATATACCTATTATTTTGAAGTTCCGGATCCTGTAAATCCAACGAACAATATAGAATCAGCAAATGAAGTATTAAATCATCTGAAAAAATATGTAATTGGTAAATCAGCCGATGTAAACGGTCAGGTGGGTATCGACCAGGACGCCGCAAACAATGTATACCTGCTTCGTCTTGCCGATGTATACCTGATCTATGCAGAAGCCTCACTTGGTGCCGGTCCGGAAACAACTGACGAAACAGCTCTCGGGTATTTCAATGCCATTCGCGAACGTGCCGGACTTGATCCCAAAACAAGTCTTACATTTATGGATATCTTCAATGAAAGAAGGGTTGAATTTGCACTGGAAAGCATGTTCTGGTTTGATATCAAACGTTTCTATTATCGTGATAATAATGAGGCAATTGCATATCTGAATTCACAAGTAAGACACTACGGTTTTTCCAGAAATGACGAAGTTGAAGATCCTAATACATGGGAAGCCTGGGAATTGGAAACAGAAGCTATTTCTCCAATTGTAGTCTATGAATCAGATATGTTTTTACCCATTCCTGAGGCAGAAGTGATCATTAATCCTTTGTTTCTGGAAGATGCTGTAGACTATGAATTCGAATAATGTGAAATTATTAATACACAAGAATATGAAAGCATTCATGAAATATATACTGCTCCTGATCATACCGGGTATCATGGCGGGAGTACTGTCAATATCCTGTTCGGAAGACGATCTTCCCAACGGGGGAACCCCTGTGATATACTATGTCAGGGTTACCAATCCTGCACAATCGGATTCCCTGCTTGTAGCTGCCTACATGGGCGATCTGATAGCCATCGTAGGAGACAACCTTAGCGGCGTAAGAGAGATCTGGTTTAATGACCAGGAAGCGTTCGTAACACCTACGTATGTTACCAGTCAAAGTATACTTGTAGATGTACCGAATACACCACCTACGGAAATTAACAACAAAATGACCCTTGTTTTCAGCGACGGGTATGTATTGGAATACGATTTCAGGGTGGATATTCCGGGACCTCTGCTCTCATCCATTAAATCCGAATATGTTGAGGATGGAGATATTGCCGTGCTTTACGGAGATTATTTCTTTGAACCTATCCTGGTTACTTTCGGGGAGGAACAACTGGAAGCGGTCGTTGATGAAATTGAAAAAACAGAACTTCATGTGGTAGTTCCCGAAGGTACTTCCACAGGAAACATTACTGTAACCACCAATTTTGGTTCTGTCACTTCATCCTTTTTGTTCAGGGACAATCGAAATATATTGCTTGACTTTGAAACGGATATGTACACTTGTGAAAATTGGACGGGTGAAGTAGCCTACGCCGATTCTGCTCCTGATTTGAATCCTTGTTCCGGTAATTTTCTTATGCTTCGATATCTGGGACTTGAAGCCTGGTCATGGCAAAATCCTCTGGCATGTTTCTACATTGCAAAAAACAAAAGAGGCAATGTTCCTGTGGCGGAAGGCAGTATATACAATCTTGATTTTCGTTTTGAGGTGAATGTTCCGAATGAATGGACTCAGTTTACAATGCGTATTTGGTTTTCTATTTATGAAGACAATAATGGATTCTCAGATCATTTTCATGACATTTCGACTCAGGCCTGGTGGCGACCATGGCAGGATGGTGCTTATTCCACTGATGGATGGGAAACCATTTCGATACCTTTGACTGATTTTAAATACGATAAGGACGGTGGTGCATCACAAATTGATAATCTGAGTGAACTTACCAATGTCTGTTTGTTAATTTTCAGTGGTGATACCGGTCCTGAAGATATAAATATAAATATTGACAATTTGCGTATTGTACCTAAATAAAAACAGATAGTATGTTTATAATAAGAAATAAAATTACGGCATTCATCTCATTGCTTATCCTGGTTACAGGACTCATGCTGAATTCGTGTAAAAAGGATGAAAGTGATGCGGTAGAACTCCTGAGCTGGGGCCCCTCTCCTGCTCTCAGGGGCGGAGAACTTAAATTTATCGGGAATAACCTGAATAAGGTAAATACCATTGTTCTTCCTGATAATATTGAAATCACTTCGTTTACGACATACACTTCGGAACTGATCACCCTGACTGTTCCTGAAGAAACGGTTGACGGATATGTATTGCTGCGTACCAGTGACGGGGACATTTATCCCAAGACCATGCTGGTGATCTCGGAACCTATTACCATTGATACCATTGTTCCGTCAAGTGTAAGACCGGGAGATATCATTTCCATACAAGGGGATTATTTTAACCTGGTAAACGAGGTGATCTTTACGGATAAAGTATCTGTTACTGAGTTTGTAAGTCATACAAAAACTGAAATAGAGGTTGCAGTGCCACTCAAGGCACAGACCGGGGTGATCACACTATCCAACGGAGATACCATTCCATTGACGGTTGAATCGGATATGGAACTGATCGTTGCTGCTCCGGCAGTTACTTCCATGACTCCAAATCCTGTAAAACCAGGTACCAACCTTACAATAACCGGCACCGATCTTGATCTGACTACGCAGATTGAATTCAGCATAACCAAAAAAGTAATTAGTTTTGAGAGCATCAGTGCCACCCAGATTGTTGTTGAAGTACCTATAAATGCTGTAGCCGGTCCCGTAAGTATGATCCCTGCATCAGGAATCCTGGTTGCCGCTCCTGAAGAACTTACAATGATCGATCCTGCGATAACAGGCATTTCACCCGATCCGGCAAAAACAGGCCAGGATATTACAGTTACTGGTACCAACCTTGACCTGGTAAATACCGTAACTTTTGGCGGGGGTTCGGAAGGTTCCATTGTCAGCGGAAGTACCACGGAACTTACTGTTACGGTTCCCGAAGATGCACTGGAAGATGTAGTAACATTTACTACTGTAGCAGGTGTTTCAGTTGTTTCAGACGATGCCATATCGCTGGTATTGCCAACCATAACCGATATTACTCCGTTAAGTTTGCTGACGAAAGAAGATATCACCATTACAGGAACTGACCTCGATATCGTTGCTGCTGTCAGATTTACCGGTGATAAGGAAGCACAGGTGTCGGGAGGAACCGATACTGAAATTACAGCTACCGTACCTGCAGGAAGCCTGTCAGGTGCTGTCACCCTGATTACTACCAACAGTAGTGAGGTTGTTTCCACGCAATTGTTAACCATAACGCCGGCGCTTGCTCCGGAGATCACCGATATGCCCTCCGTAGCATCGCCCGGCCAAATGATTGCCATTAAGGGGTATAACATGGATGTATTTACGGAGGTCATTTTCCCGGTCGATCTGTATGCCACCATGTTCGGACTGAAAAACGATACCATTCTGCAAGTATATGTTCCTCTCGCAGTGCAACAGGGACCGGGAACCATTATCTTCATTACGGATGAAGGAGAATACGTGGAATCACCGGAAATTACTTTTGTTACCGTCGATCCGGTGGTAGATCCTGACCTGATCATTTTTGATTTCGATACAAAAAATCCGGGATGGAATAACGGCGGAACAATTGAAAATGATCCGACTCTGTCGCTGGACGGATCAAATTACTTAAGGGTGAATTTGGTTAATCAGGACGGATGGATAACGTTTGCAGCCCAAAATAGTGATGGAGGTACAATGCCTGGTGATATTGTCGGAACAAATGTAAGCAGCTATGTTGTGAAAGTAGACATCAGGATCATCGATCCTATACCTGCAGGAAGAATACGATTCAGGTTCCAGAGTGAAACCGAAGGAGATTTCTGGTACCATTACCAGCCCTGGGTTGAAAGCGGTGAACCTTACAAAACACCGAACTGGATGACAGTGACCATCCCTCTGACGGATTTTCATGATGCCGATGGAGCAGGTACAGGTGTAATGAATGATATGTCAACCTTTACGCAGGAATGGGGAATTAACTGGGATGGCGGTCCGGCTGATATTAATCTTTGCATTGACAACTACAGGTTTGAATTGATAGAATAATAAAAAAAGGTGCTATCATAAATCATAGCGATTTATGTACTGGTGTTAGTCAAAATTAGTTTTCGATTAACGCATCATGGATGAGACCGGCCGGGAAAACCCGGCCGGTTTTTACATTGACCGATAAAAACATTCAACTTGCCGATTCGTCACCCGGAATTTGTACTCACGCTACATAGGTTAAAAGGGAATACTTTATATTTACAAGAAAAATATTTACTATGAAAAAATCAAACATTGCATTAATCATTCTTGCAGCCCTCATAGGAGTTATCATATTCCTTGGCATTATAGGATTTCTGTATTATAAAGCGAATTACAACAATATGATGAACCGTAAGGTCACTGTTGAGCAACAGTGGTCGAATGTTGAAAATGTCTATCAGCGGCGGGCAGATCTTATCCCGAATCTTGTCAATACGGTAAAAGGATATGCCGATTTTGAAAAAGAAACACTCACTCAGGTGATTGAAGCCAGGGCCAAAGCTACTTCAGTAAATATTGACGCCAATAACCTGGATGCCAATACGTTCAGCCAGTTTCAGCAGGCACAGGATGGATTGTCTTCTGCTCTGTCAAGATTAATGGTTGTTGTCGAAAGATATCCTGATCTGAAGGCAAATCAAAACTTTCTTGAATTGCAGGCACAACTTGAAGGCACTGAAAACAGGATTGCTGTGGAAAGAATGCGCTACAATGAAGTAGTTGGAAATTATAACAGGTATATTAAGATGTTTCCGAGAAATATCATTTTCAAATTTCCTGAGTTGCCCTTCTTTGAAGCCCAGGAAGGCACAGAAGTCGCACCCACTGTAGAATTCTAATTCAATTGCCCTATGATAAAAGCAGAAAATATTTTCAATCAGGATGAAAAAAACAGCATATTGGAAGCCATAAGATCTGCTGAGAAAGATACATCGGGAGAAATACGAGTGCATCTTGAGAACAGGTGTTCGGAAGATGTATTGGATCGTGCTTCGCATTTGTTTGAAAAACTAAATATGCACAAAACAGAGAAACGTAACGGAGTTTTATTTTATCTGGCAGTTATGGATAAGAAATTCGCCATCCTGGGTGATGCAGGGATCAATGCCGTTACTCCTGATGATTTTTGGGATACTATTAAAGATGAAATAGCTTCTGCTTTCGCAGATGGTAAATTTGCCGAAGGATTGACAAAAGGAATTGAGATGGCCGGCAAAGCGCTTCAGGAATATTTTCCCTACCAAACAGACGACGTAAATGAATTACCGGATGAAATATCATTTGGAAAAAACTAACTGCTATGAAAAAACACTTCCTGATACTGCTGATATTGAGTTCGAACATTCTTGGTTCTTTAGCCGTCCGGATCCCTGAAAAACCATCCCCTCCCCGTCTTGTAAACGATCTTGCAGGAATGCTTTCCACCAATGAAGCAAGTCAGTTAGAAAGTACATTGATTGATTTTAACAACAAAACTTCTACACAGATCGTGGTAGTAATCCTGAAAACACTCAATGGCGAAGACAAAGCTATGGTGGCAACAGAGATAGGTCATCAATGGGGTGTGGGACAAAAAGGATTTGATAACGGAATTGTATTTCTGATTAAAGAAAAAACACCGGATGAAAAAGGTGAAGTGTACATTGCCACAGGATATGGACTTGAAGGAGTAATCCCTGACGCTATTGCTAAAAGAATAGTTGAAAATGAAGTACTGCCGTCGTTCCGGCAAGGCAATTATTTTGAAGGCATCAACAAAGGCATATCTGTTTTAATGAAACTCAGTCTTGGAGAATTCACAGCCAAAGAATATAATGAACGAGCTGCTAAAAAAGATGCTATAGGTCCATTTGTTGGCTTGTTCATCACGTTCATTCTTTTTTTGACAATTTTTGGCCGTGCAAACAGAATAAGAAGAAATTCCATAGGAAAAAGTTTACCGTTCTGGCTTCTTCTCACCATGTTAGGTTCAGGATCAAGTCGCAAAAGTAGCTGGGGTAATTTCTCTTCGGGAAGCGGCAGTTTCGGTGGCGGAGGTTTCGGAGGTTTTGGCGGAGGTGGATTCGGTGGAGGTGGTGCCGGAGGAAGCTGGTAGATGTAAATTGGCACACTTAAATAAATACAGTTGTTCATGGGCATAAATAGATACCTTGAATGCTCTTCCCTCAGGCTTAACTGAATAATTTATATGAAAAAATGCTGGATCACAATTCTTTGTGACCTCAATAAAAATAAAAACATCTGTCTCTAACGTTATTGGCAATCAAAAATGAAAGAAAGAAAAATTATACGAAAAAGAAATCACAATTATTCAAGTCCTGGTGTATATTTCGTTACTATATGCACTCAAAGAAAAGAATTTTATTTCGGTAAAATCATGAATGGCAAAATGCATCAGTCAGAGATTGGAAAAATGGTTGAATTCTATTGGACGTTAATAGCAGAACATTTCCCCTTTGTACGATTAGGTGAATACATCATAATGCCAAACCATATACATGGTATAATATACATCGGGAATGGAATGAATAATTTAAAAAACAATGTTGATACGGAATGTAGGGACGTAGCATGCTACGTCCCTATGCAATCCAAAATGAAGAAAGGTGAATATATGTCATCCATTTCACCAAAATCCGGAACGCTATCTGCTATTATTCGTTCATTTAAATCAGCTGTTACCAGATGGTGTAATAGAAATCATTTATCATACTTTGCCTGGCAACCAAGATTTTACGACAGAATTATTAAAAATCAAATTGAATATCGAAAAATTAAAGATTACATAATTCAGAACCCCTCAAAATGGGATAAAGATGAATATTTCACAAGAGAAAAAATATAGGGACACCCGAAAAAAAGTGTTAATACGGATTGTAGGGACGTAGCATGCTACGTCCCTACTATCTGAAATGCACATAGTAACCTCAAACTCACTTACTATTACACAACCGATTATTAATGCTTAACTTTGTATTTTTAAACACCTAATGAATTATTATCTTTAATCCTTTTTAACAAAAAATTCATTTTATGACAGACAAACAGTGGAACAATCTGAAAGATATTGTTAACGGAAAAATCCTTGATCCTCTCCCGATTGGTTTTATAATCGATTGTCCATGGTTGCCAAACTGGGCGGGTATGACAATCATGGATTATTTTTCAAGCGATGAATTGTGGTTTGAAGCCAACAAAAAAGCCATCGACACATTTCCCGATGTGATGTACTTCCCTTCCTTTTGGTCGGAATACGGTATGTGCAGTGAACCCTCTGCCTTTGGTTCACGCGGAGTTTTTCCCGTCAATGAATTTCCACACGCACACAAAACCATTCATTCGGTTGAAGATATTGCCAATATGCCTGCTCCGAATCCCGAAACAGATGGTCTTGCTCCCTTTATTCTAAACAGGCTGAAATTAAATCAAAAGAAAATTGAAGCTATCGGCTACAAAATACGGTTTTCAGTATCAAGAGGTCCGTTGAATATCGCATCATACCTCATGGGAACCACGGAGTTTTTAACCACCATGATGACAAATCCCGATGAAACGCATCAACTGCTGACCAATATCACAAATTACCTGGATACCTGGCATGATTTACAAAAGCAAACATTTCCCAGCATTGACGGGATCATGATGCTTGATGATATCATTGGATTCATCGGTGAAGAAGAATTTAAAGAGTTTGGCCTCCCCTATCTCAAGCGTCTGTATAACAAAGATGTTAGCATCAAATTCTTCCACAACGATGCCGGTTATGCTTCCTCCGTTACGTATCTTCCGGAAATCGGGATCAATATTTTTAATATGGAGTTTGAGTCTGACCTTAACGAACTAAAAGAACTTACAGAGTACAAAGTTACCATGTTGGGAAATATTCCACCCCGCGACGTACTTGCAGGCGGAACCCCGGATGATGTTAAAAAAGCCACAAAAGCTCTTATTGATGGAATTAAAGACCGATCAAGGGTTATATACTCCTGCGGCGGAGGAATGCCTCCCGGTGTTAAGACGGAAAACATCAAAGCATTTATTGATACGATAAGAAAGGCTTGAATTACTTAGTTAAGATCACATGCTATTGATGAAATATGTCTATATCTTCAATTAAATTTCGGAATTCGGATTTGTGATTGCGGATTTGTGATTGCGGATCCATAATTTTCAATGAGAATGTAAATCTGAATGTAAATGGACGTTAGGAACAAGCAAAAATGACAAAAGAAGAACTCAAGAAAAGAACCAAACAATTTGCACTGGAAATAATTAAACTTGTTGAAGAACTACCTAGTACAAAAGCTAGACATACAGTTGGTAATCAGATAATTCGTTCAGGTACTTCGGTGGCAGCTAATTATCGTTCAGCCTGCAGAGCAAGAAGCAATGCAGATTTTATTTTTAAAATTACCATTGCCGAAGAAGAATGTGATGAAACTCTTTTCTGGCTTGAACTAATTAAGGACGCAAAACTTTTAAATAAAAAGAAATTAAATATACTGCTAAAAGAGGCAGACGAGCTTACCGCTATTTTCACAGCATCAGGTAAAACAGCCAAACAAAAACATTAGAAATCAGAAATCTATAATCCGAAATCCGACATCCGAAATCCGAAATTATAACAAGGCTTAGTAATTATTTTCCTACTTCAGGCATTTTTGCAAAACCAGGTTATTTTCTGTTTGCAATACGATAATATAAATGCCATTTTCGAGTTCACTTGTGTTCCAGTTCACCTCGTGCCATCCGTTTCTGTAACTGCCATCAGCCAGTGTAACGATGTCCTTCCCATTCATATCAATTACTGAAAGATAAATCCTTTTATAATCATCAAGGCAGAAGGGAATTGTGGTTGTTGTATTGAACGGATTGGGTCTTGGCACCAAAAGTTTAAGGTTAGCTTGAGTTTCCTGATCAGGCATATCCAAAGCATTAGGATCTTCCGGCTTATTTGTTATTTTAAACAAAGTATTGTTCGATGTTACATAAAGCGTCGGTTCGTCTTCAGGACCCCAGTTGCAGTTCGATGCCGAATTGCCAATGGTTACAGGAACCGTATTGATTAAACTTCCATCCGGAGAAAATATCCGGACACCAACGGGACCTGTAACGTACAAATATCCATCTTCGTCAATCTTCATACCGTCACCCCACTGACCATTAATATTATAAAACAATGTTTTATTGGCAATTGTAGTATCATCTACCACATCCCATACATAAATATCCGCCACATCCGATTCGGTAACATACAATTTGCTTTCATCAGGAGAAAAGGCAATGCCATTCGGGTAATTCAGCGTATTGTCGAGCAATTGTAAATTGCCTTCAGGGGATAACCGATAGATCCCTGAATACCCCAATTCTGATGTTCCGCCTTCATCATTCAAACCAAACGGAGGATCGGTAAAAAATATGGAACCATCTGATTTTATCGCCAGATCGTTCGGACTGTTCAGTCTTTTCCCATCGTAATGCGTTGCAAGAGCCTCAATTCCAACACCTTCAACATATTTGCCCACCTGACGATCAAAATGCTGACACATAATGAGATTGCCTTCAGCATCAATTGCCAGTCCGTTTGATTTGCCTGTAGGTGTCAGATATTCATTTGAACCTGATTGTGGAGTCCAGACATATATCTTGCTTTCCGGAATATCGCTGAACAACAAACCAACTCCGTCTTTCCATACAGGACCTTCAATAAAGTTAAATCCCTGATCAACAATTTCTATAACAGGATCATAAAGAATCTGTGCGTTCACTAATATTGTTCCGGTAATTAATAATAATGACAATGCAATATGAATTTTTCTTTTCATAGAACTATTTTTAACAAAGTAATGGTCTTCCAGTGAAGAATAATATCCTAAAGGTGCATAAAAAACCTGATTAATAAGTAAATTAATTGTATACAGTATGAAAACTTTTTTTTGAATTATTTGTTTAGTAAATAATTTAATGTCTTTAAACAATGAAAAAATTAATTATTATACTAATTGGATCGATAATGACAATATCCTCATTTGCTCAAACAAAATCATTGTATGATTTTAAAGTTAAAACTTTATATGGAGAAGAATATGATCTGGCACAATTGAAAGGTAAAAAAGTCCTGATTGTGAATACGGCCTCCAAATGTGGTTTTACTCCTCAGTACGCTGATCTGCAGAAACTTTATGAGATCTATGGAGGAAAAGATTTTACCATAATAGGATTCCCGGCAAATAATTTTATGAACCAGGAGCCGGGTACCAACGATGAAATTGCATCTTTCTGCCAGGTGAATTATGGAGTTACATTTCCTATGATGGAAAAAATCTCCGTAAAAGGAAAAGAAATTCATCCATTGTACCAATGGCTTACGAATAAATCTGAAAATGGAGTGCTTGATGCAAAAATATCCTGGAACTTCAATAAATTCCTGGTTAATGAAAATGGTCAGGTGGTTAAACATTACGGATCAAAGACAAATCCCCTTTCCGATGAAATAGTCAACTGGGTGAAAAGCAAATAAAAAAGACATACCATTTTCAGATATTAACCGAGATCATTTTAACGTGATACTATTACTTTTTGTGTCACTGATTCATCGCCGGCATTCACCATAAGAAAATACATACCCGGTATAAAATGGTATGAAAAATCATGGTCAAACACATGGGCAACCTTGAATTCATTCGTGTTATACACTTCCTTTCCCTCTTCATTAAAAATTTTGATTTTCAGCATACCTGTATACTGACTATTGAAAATGATTTGAAAAAAATCTTCAAAAGGATTGGGTATAATTTTTAAGTTGGATACATTTCTTTCGACCTGACCGATTAATACAGGTGAACCTGTCAGTTTAACCGGTCCAAAATCGTCAGCATTCTTCCAGTGATCATTATATGCCGCTTCCGAAACAGCTACAGAACCAAAAAAATTGTCGCGTTCGGTCAACGCCGGATCCACATCCGGTTCATCATCGTCATTGTATGCCAGTGACAGGCCCATAACTTTGTTCGGAGTTAATGTTATACGCGATCCTTCGATATTGTCATCCGAATAAGTATCATCGTATACAATTAATGAAAATTCCCATGTTGATATTGTTCCTTCCCTGCGCAGAATAAATTCAGGAAAATGATCATTGTAAATGGGATGTTCGGCATTTGCCCAACCGGTACCTCCAAGGTCTTCCACCCGGAATACGGTATTTGTTTGCCCGGATTCAGGAAATTCAGTAAATATATGGTATGCAAATGCATTTTCGGCATTTACTCCCAGCGATGTTTCATTGTTAGCTGTACCATCAAAAACGTGATAACCGCCTGATTTATCTTCATCAATAAACACTTCAAACATATCGAAGTTGTAAATATCAGCAGTCTCACCCGGCACATAAGCATCGGATACAACATCATCATCAATTTCAACTGCAAAGTAAAGAAGATTCTCTTCAGATGACCACACAACTTTATATCTTCCTGTATAATCGGCCGTAGAAACAGATTCTCCGTATGGAATCCACACCTGGTCAATAGTCTGCCAGTTTGTAGAAGTCCAGCATTCGTCATTTGTTATTCCGTCAAATACTGGTACACTGGAAACGTTCGGAATATAAATCGTATCATCTTGTACAAGAAAATCGTCCGGAGCAGAAAAGGATATCAGGGGCAAAACAATGATTTGCACCATGAATACTATGTATCGATTCATCTTCAAATAGTTAATACATTGTAAAAAACAAGAGTATAATGGATTCATGCCTGCTTATATTATGTTATAATACTTATCAATTAATTTCAGCAATTTTTCTGCATAGATTGGTTTGGAAATATAATCATCAAACTTATATTTTAAAAATTTACTTTTATCGGTTGCCTGGACATAAGCAGTAACAGCTATTACAGGTATTTTATTGTTGATCTTTTTTATCCTCTTCATTGCTTCAACACCATTCATATTAGGCATCTTAATATCCATCAATACAATACAGCCCTGTATTTCTTTATTGTTTTCTATAAATTCCACTGCCTTCTGGCCATCTGCGGCTCTTATTAACTTAGCGGAAGTACGTTTTAATATCATTTTAATCAGGCTATAATTGGTTTCATCGTCTTCAGCAACAAGAACAGTTGTCTTTTCAAAGTTATACTGCTGCTTTTTCTTAATTTTAGGCTCTTTATCTTTCGTATTTTTTTCTGCTAACGGCAATACAAAATAGAAGGTTGTTCCTTTTTCTTGTTCAGATTCAACCCAAATATATCCACCCATAAGTTCAACCAGGTTTTTGGTTATGGACAAGCCTATTCCCGCACCCTGATACAATTTTGAATCTGCATTCTCAACTTTATAGAAAGGATTAAATATATGCTCAACATCTGATTCACTTATCCCTATTCCTGAATCAGAGACATAGAATTGTATCAGCTTATCCATAATCTCATAACCGAATTTGATGTAACCCTTGTCGGTATATTTAATCGCATTATTTAAAAGATTGGTCATTACCTGTTTAAAACGTACAGGATCATGAAAATAGGATAAAACTGAACTGTCTGTTTCATTATATTTATAAAGACCTTCATTTGTTCCAAACCAAATACTGTTTTCATTGTCTGGTAAAATACAATTGATAACCTGAAGCTTGAGAAAAGGTAACTTTGAAAATGCATCTGTTTTTGCATGATAAATAAAGATCCCCTGATCAGTAGCTATATAAAAATCATCCTTATCCTTAATTACCATATCATTTATGTATACATTTCCGATGCTCCTGTCATTGTTTGATTCTGGTTTATAAACAATGAATTCATATCCATCATACTTGTTCAATCCATCTGCTGTTCCAAGCCATATAAAACCTGAACTGTTCTGTATAATACACTTTACCCAACTCTGAGAAAGTCCTTCTTTTGAAGAAAGATGTTTAAAACGAATAGTATACTCCTGCGCGCAGAGAGTTATTGTAAAAAGAAGCAATATTTGAGTAACGAATGTCCTGATCATAAACATTTTCTGACAGTCATTATGAAGTTAATAAAATAATTACTACAAGTAAATTATTTCATATGTTATATACACAGAGAAAGGATGTAGAAGACACAGACATTATTTAACCAATTGATCAAAAATAGCTTTAAGCAATTTCTCAGGGTCTAATGGCTTGGCTATATAATCAACAAAGTCATGTTTTAGTATTTCTTCCTTATCCCGGGCTTGAGCATATGCAGTTACCGCAATTACCGGAATTTTATTGTTGATCTTCTTGATTTTTTCGTTAGCAGTTATTCCGTTCATTATTGGCATTTTGATATCCATCAGGACAATCAGCCTCCTCAGATGACTGTTTTCTTTTACAAAAAGAACAGCTTCTTTTCCATTTTTTGTCCAGATAATATTCGCTCCGGTAGGTTTAAGAATTCGATTTATTAATTGATAATTGGTTGGTTCATCTTCAGCAATCAGAATGGTTGCCCCTTTCAAATCATACTTTGCTTTTACATGATCTTTTTGCATCGTTACAGGCAGTGATCTCCTTTTTTCAGAATAGGGAAGTGTGAAATAAAAAGCAGTTCCTTTCCCAATTTTTGAGTCAAGCCATATTTTCCCTCCCATCAATTCAACAAGTTTATTGCAAATGGATAAGCCTATTCCTGCCCCTCTGTAAAGTTTGTTGTCTCCTTTATCGATCTTATGAAAATAATCGAAAATTCTTTGGTATTCTGCTTCATTAATGCCAATACCAGTATCTGAAATATAAAATTTTACTTCGTTTTTCAAAACAGTAAATCCAAACTTGATCGATCCTGTTTCTGTATATTTGTAACTGTTGCTGATTAAATTGGATACGATTTGTCTGAACCTTGTTCTGTCATGAAAAAGAATTAACTCTTTTCTCTTTTTTTTGTTCTCGAAAACAATTTTCAACTTTTTGCTATTCTTTAATTTGAAATAGCTTTCCAGTTCTTCCAGTATTTTAATAGCATTGAAAGGGTCCTTACTTAAAATTAGCTGATTTGCTTCAATAAGAGAGATCTCAAGTATATCATTGATCAATACCAATAAGGATTGACTGTTATTCATAATAATGTCAATAAATTCCTCTTTCTCCTCAGAATTAATATCATCTTCTTTTAGCATTGATGCAAATCCGACAATAGCGTTCATTGGCGTTCTGATCTCATGTGACATATTGGCAAGAAAGGCTGATTTCAGCTTATCAGATGCCTCAGCAATTTTACGGGACTCCTCCAATTGTTCTGTTCTCTTTTCAACAAGTTGCTCAAGATGATTTCTATGTTTTTCGAGCTCTTCATTCTGAAGGGATATTTCCTCTTGCCTTTTTTCCAGCAGGGTATTTGCTTCAGACAATTCAGCAGTTCTTTCTTTGACCATGTTTTCCAGCAGACGTTTCTGCTTTTCAAGCAATGTAAATCGCACTTTATAAAACAGAGCTGCCAGGGCTATTATGAATACAACAAAGAAAATACGGAATGCAATTGTTTTCCACCAGGGAGGTTTAACAACAATGCTTAATCGTTTGGCCTGATTACACCAAACTCCATCATTGTTAGTCCCCTTTACCAAAAAAGTATACCTGCCATGCTGAATATTGGTGTATGTTGCAGTTCTTTGCGAGCCAGCATTATGCCAGTTCTCTTCATATCCTTCAAGTTTGTATTGATATTGATTTTTCTCTGAATTCAGATAATTCAAAGCTGCATATTTGATGACAAAATCAGATTGTTTGTATGACAATACAATTTCATCAACAAGGTTCACATCTTTTCCCTGCCTTATAGAATGTATTTCCTTATGATTTTTACTGCCTGATAACTGAAAATCGATGAGAACAATTTCAGGAGGAACAGGATTTTCAATGATGCTGTCGGGATAAAAATAGTTGTAACCATTTGTACCTCCAAAATACATAATGCCAGAACTGCTTAAAAATGCAGATCGGCGTACAAACTCATTACCCTGTAATCCATCTTCCGAAGAATAATTTTTAAATTCCGGATCATCCGGAAGGGTTGTACCCTTAATAAACTTGGAAATTCCATTGTTGGTGCTTAACCATAAATGCCCGTGACTATCTTCAAGTATTGCCTGCACTGTGTTACTTGGTAAACCATCCTCCATGGTATAATGAATGAATGTTTTAGCCTTCCTGTCGAAATAATTCAAACCCCGTGTTGTTCCAATCCACAAATTATGCCTGCTGTCTTCAAAAATATCCAGGAGATTTCCATCTGTAATACTGGTTGAGTCCTCTCTGTTATAAGTATAATGAGAAAACTTGCCGGTAGAATAATGAAACTTATCCAACGAATGGTAAGTCGACAAGTACAATTCACCATTAGCAGTTTCACAAATATCATTTATTGCATTATGATAGATACTGGAAGAATCATTGCGGTCAGGTAAATAATAAGTAAACGTTCCTGTTTCATAATTAAACCCGTTCAGACCTCCTCCATTCGTCCCCACCCATAAAAAACCTCTGTTATCCTGTAGAATTGCATAAACATTTCTGCTTGTTATAGATCCTTTTGAATCTTCATCCGGCAAAAACCGGACAAAATTATCCTCCTTCCTGTTGTATAAATTCAATCCTCCGTTCCATGTTCCAATCCAAATGTTATCATAACTGTCCTTATAAATATACAAGACACCATTTGCTCCCAGGGATTTTGAATTGCCAGCTTCCTGAAAATAATTTTTATATAAATTTGTTTGTTTATTGAATCGCCCCAAACCATTTTCGGTGGCTATCCAAAGATACTCTTCTTCCTCAAGGAAGTAATTCACAACATTATCGCTTAAAGATTGCAATTCACCCGGAATATGTTCTATGCTGGTAAATTTTTTCATCCACGGACTATAATAATTAACCCCTCTTGCATATGTCCCTATCCAAATACCACCATCTTTGTCTTCGTATAAGGAAGAAACTGCATCATCACTCAGACTTCTGGCATTATTATCAACATAATTATAAGAATAAACGATATTTTTCTTTTCAGTGGAAAATCTACTCAAATCCATTATATTCAATCCAAAACCTAATCCATGGCCAATCCATAACTGATTCCTACTATCAATCATCAATTCACTTACACTCCCCGAAACAATATGTTGAAAAATCCCTTTCTCAGGCAATTCACTTGCATTAATAAAAAGATCCAAACCGCCCTGAAGATTTCCAACCCACAATCTGCCTTCTTTGTCTTCAATTATTGTTTGTATATAATTACCCCCTATTGATGTTTTCTCACTGGATTGTTTATAACATGTAAATGATTGATTTTCAGGATGAAATAGGTTTAATCCATTCTGGGTTCCAATCCACAAATTGCCTTTATGATCCTCATAGATAATCTCAATGGAATTGTTACTTAAGGTAGTATGATCTTCAGGATCATGCAGAAAATTCACCATTGTGCCTTTCTCCGGATTATAACGAAATAAACCCGAGTAACTTGCAAACCAATAGTTATCTTCCTGATCCCGCAACAAATAAGTAACTCTGATATCTTTCAGATAGGAAAAATCATTGAATATATCCCTGTCTCGGTCAAAAATATCAACCCCGCGCTCAGTACATATCCATAATTTTCCATCTTCCCTCTCAGCTATATAATTAATTGCTCCATTCAGGATCGCTTCGGGATCTTTATCATCGGGTTTATAATCTTTAATTTCATACCCATCATATCGGTTGAGTCCGTCACTTGTTCCAAACCACATAAATCCATATTTATCCTGGTATATGCATCGGACCCAACTGGCTGAAAGTCCATCTTCTGTGGTGATTTTATTAAAGGCTTTATTCTCTTTCTGGGCGAAAGAATACAATGAGATGAAGTAAAAAAAAACTATGAAAAAAGATTTAAGCATAGTAATGGTCAATAATACTATGAAGTTAAATATAATAATTGAATTGTTATTTCTATTTATTGATAACACTAAAGTATTCACAATCTGCACATTTTAGGTATTGAAATACTCAAATGCTTTTGGTTTAATCATACATAAACAAGGAGACAAAATTTCTTTTTATCTTTAAATTCAATATTTTCTGATTATTATACCACATGAGCCTGGAAATTAAGGAAGTAAATACAAAAAAGGACTTCAGGTCTTTTATAAATTTACCATATAGAATTCATAAAGGTCATCCAAACTGGGTTCCTCCAATCTACTCGGATGATCTGAAGTTCTTCAATTCAAAAAAGAATGATTCCTTTTCTTCATCAGATACCCTGATGCTGATTGCCAAACATGAAAAACTTATCGTTGGTCGTATCATGGGTATAATTCAGCATAAATACAATATGATGCATCAGGTAGAAGAAGGACGATTTTGTTTTCTGGAAACTCATGAGGATTTTTCTGTAGCCCTTGCCCTAATAAACAGAATTGAATTGTGGGCAAAAGAAAACGGAATGAAAAAGCTGGTTGGACCTTTAGGATTCTCTGATAAGGATCCCCAGGGATTTTTAGTAGAAGGATTCAATGAACCTGTAGTAATTGCAACCAATTGTAATTTCCCGTTCATGATCCGATTCATGGAAAAAGCGGGCTATACAAAAAAGATTGATTTGATTGTATACAAATTAATGATACCTGAAGTTTTCCCTCTGTTTTATAAAAACATACATGCCAGAGTTACAAACAACAATCACTCGATCCGGCTTATTAATTTTTCATCCCGTCGACAATTAAAACCCTATGTAAAACCGGTTTTTGAACTATTGAATGAAACCTTCAAAGACATCTATGCATTTTCACCGTTAAATGATAAGGAGATGAAAGAATTTGCAAATCGTTACCTTTTTATCCTTGATCCAAAGTTTATTAAGGTAATTGAAAATGAGAATAGAGAATTGTTGGCCTTTATTCTCTCCATGCCGGATATTAGTGAAGGAATTAAAAGATGCAAAGGCAAACTCCTGCCCTTTGGACTTTTTCATATCCTGAGATCACAAAAAAAGACCAAACAATTGAATCTGCTTCTTGGTGGAATAAAACCTTCATTCCGAAATTTAGGATTTGATTCGGTATTAGGTATCAGCTTGCTTGAAGAAGCAAAAAAAGCAGGCTTGAAAGTTATTGACAGTCATCTTATTCTGGAGAACAATACAAAGATGAGAGCTGAAGTTGAAAAAATGGGTGGTGTTGTATACAAGCGATACAGAATATTTGAGAAAACACTCTGACTATAATTCCTGTATATTGTGTGAATGGAATCTATAATTTTTACCTTTGAAAAAACAGATATATAACATTATTTTATTTTAATGAAATCTCCATGCTCTAAGATATTATTTTCTAAAACGGAAGCACAAAAGACTATGAATTTATAGGCAGCGACAAAAGGTTTAGGCATGGAGGTTCACCAAACACCATAAAAAGAAATACTATTGGTGAAGCAACTTATACCATTGCAGATAAACACAGAAATGGATTTAACTAAATTCAACAACTTAAATAGAATATATTCTAATGAAGACAGTTCTCATCACAGGTGCAACATCAGGAATTGGTAAATCAACTGCCATTCTGCTGGCAAAAAATGGTTATCGCCTTATCCTTTGTGGAAGAAGAAAGGAAAGACTTGAAGAGCTTGTTAAACATCTTTCAGATTCTACTGATGTGTGTTTCTTGCATTTTGATGTCAGAGACAGAAATCAGGTAATTCAATCTATTTCAGGCCTGGAGAAAAAATGGCAGATTATTGATGTACTAATCAACAATGCGGGAAATGCACACGGACTAAGTTCTGTGGATAAGGGTGATCTTGACGACTGGGATGCAATGATAGATATTAATGTTAAAGGACTACTCTATGTTTCACGGACAATTTTACCGGGAATGGTAAAACGCAAAAACGGGCACATCATTAATATCGGATCTGTTGCCGGCAGAGAAGTATACCCAGCAGGAAACGTCTATTGTGCTTCAAAATTTGCCGTTGACGCTATAACCCGGGGAATGCGTATTGATCTTAATGAATACAACATCAAAGTATCTGCAATAAATCCCGGACTCGTTGAAACAGAGTTTTCTCTTGTCCGCTTTAAAGGTGATGAAAAAAAAGCAAAAAACGTGTACTCAGGGATGCAACCACTTCGACCAGAAGACATTGCCGAAATTATAGTATTCACATTAAGCAGACCACAACACGTTACAATTGCTGATTTGCTTGTATTGCCTAATGCACAGGCAAGTGCAGCTATGATTAACAGAAATAAATAGTAGATGTATTTATTTTACCATTTGGCAAATAGAATTTATGTTTTCGAAAGGTTATCATTCAATAGTCATTCGGTAATTAATCAATAGCAATCAGAATTGACAATCGAATAACATCACAACAAATAACAAGTAGTGATTATTTTAATCTGAAGCTTATTAATTATTAAAAGTACATGTTATGAACTACAGAAAATTCGGAAAAACTGACTTTACTATTTCTGAACTTAGCCTCGGAACCTGGCAGGTTGGAGGAAAATGGGGAGATAATTTCAGTCATAATCTTGCTGAAAAAATATTAAATGATGCCATTGACAAAGGAATAAATTTCATTGATACTGCTGACGTTTATAACGAAGGTGAAAGCGAAATAGCAATAGGACGTGTTTTAAGAAAGCGTTCGGAACGAATTTATGTTGCTACCAAATGCGGCCGGCAATTAAACCCACACATCAGCGAATCTTATCAACCGGCTGTCCTAACCAAATTTGTTGAAGACAGTTTGAAAAGAATGCAAATCGAAACCTTGGATTTGATTCAACTGCATTGCCCTCCGACGGAAGTATATTACAGACCTGAAATTTTTTATTTGTTCGATAAATTGAAGCAGGAAGGAAAAATTCTGAACCTTGGTGTAAGTGTTGAAAAAATTGAAGAAGCACTGAAAGCCATTGAGTTTCCTAATGTCACAACTGTACAGATCATTTTTAATATGTTCAGACAACGACCAGCTGAATTGTTTTTCAGAGAAGCTGAAAAAAGAGACATTGGAATCATTGTTCGTGTTCCACTGGCAAGCGGATTATTAACCGGAACATACAGCAAAAAGACTACCTTTAGCAAAGGAGATCACAGGTATTTTAATCGTGATGGAGCTGCTTTCGACAAAGGAGAAACGTTTTCAGGAATTGATTATGATAAAGGTCTTGAAGCAGTTGAAGAATTGAAATCACTGTTTCCCGGTCAGGAAAACCTTGCCCCCTTTGCTTTAAAATGGATACTTATGCATAAGGAAATCAGTTGCGTTATTCCCGGAGCTTCCAAACCCGAACAAGTTACTGCAAATCTTCACGCACTTGATTTGCCGGATCTGAATACTGACATACTGGCGCGGATAAAAACTGTATATGACAAATACATTAAAGATCCTGCCCATTATTTATGGTAAACTCACAAAGTTACAAACGAGAATATCGTGAGTTCGACCTAAAATTATCTATAATTCAATAATTTAACAAAACGTAAATGGGATCTGGTGATTTGCTGTTTTAGTGGCTCTTATTTACTATTTATTTTTCCGCCATTAATACAAAAAAACTCAAACTAAGAAGGAGGTTATATGTCCTGACGCATTCAACTATTCAGAAGCTTCTGTTACAGATTTTTTATCCTGTTCCTTTTTGCTCGCTTCGTTGAATTGATTGATTTTTTTGCTGTATCGGGCATTTCCTTTTTCGAGCTTTTTCTGAGCTTGTGTTTTACTGGCTTCCGCTTTTTGATTGTATTTTGCTATCTGACTGTTCAATCTCTCAACCTCTTTTTGCTTTGCAACGAGTTCCTTTTCCTGAATTCTGATCATCTTCTGATTATAACTCTGTATTTGTTTGCTTTCCTTTAGCCTGATCTTTTCTTGTTTGACAAATTGTTTTTCCCTGATTCTCTGTTCCTTTTTATTGAATTTATCTATGCTCTTATTCTTATCAAACTGTTTTGATAACTTCTCTCTATCAGCTTGCTGTTCGCTTATTACTTTATCGTTATATTTTTGAATACCAGAACTATATTTATCATTCATATGCTCTTGCTGAGAAAATTCTTTCTCACTCAACTCCTTTTGCTTTTCGTTGTATGCGGCTATCTCTGTACTGATCTTTTCCTGTTCCCTGATCCTCTGCTCCTGCTCACGGACTATTCGCTCTGCCTCTTTTGCATTCTGACCTGCGATCTCCCTGTTGTACTTCGAATCGGCATTGGCGATTTCATCCTGTCTTGCCTGTCGTGCAGCCAGCATTTCCACATTGTGCTTTTGAATTTCCTCGCTCAGCCTGTCGTATTCTTTCTGTAACCGGGCGTATTCCTGTTCGCTTAGCTCTTTTTGCTTTTCGTTGTAGGCGGCTATCTCATTCCTGTATTTTTCAGTAAGCTCTTTCTCCTTGTTCACTTTTTTTTCGAGACAATCGAGTTCGTTCTGATTTTGTTTATCAATATCCTTGTTGTATTTTGAATCATCTTCAGCTACTTGTTCTTTCTGCAAATCCATTTGCGCTAGCATCCTTTCGTTATGCCAAATCAATTCCTTTCTGTGTTTGGCATATTCCTGTTCGCTTTTTTGCTTTTTCTTTACCAGTATGTCTTTTTGTTTTTCATTATATGCTATGATTTCATTGCTTTGTTTTTCTTTTATTCTTTCTTTCTTTTCTCTGGTTCGGACAATTCGTAAGGCTTCTTTTTCGTTCAGCTTAAGCATTGCTTTATTATACTTTGAATTCTCATCATTTATCTCATTTTGCCTTGCTTCCAGTTCAGCAAGAACCCGTTTGTTGTGCTTTTGAATTTCCTCGCTCAGCCTGTCGTATTCTTTCTGTAACCGGGCGTATTCCTGTTCGCTTAGCTCCTTTTGCTTTTCGTTGTAGGCGGCTATCTCCGCACTGATCTTTTCCTGTTCCCTGATCCTCTGCTCCTGCTCACGGACTATTCGCTCTGCCTCTTTTGCATTTTCCCGGGACAGTTCCCTGTTGTATTTTGAATCGGCATTGGCGATTTCATCCTGTCTTGTCTGCCGGGCAGTCAGCACTTCCTCGTTGTGCTTTTGAATTTCTTCGCTCAGCCTGTCGTATTCTTTCTGTAACCGGGCGTATTCCTGTTCGCTTAGCTCCTTTTGCTTTTCGTTG
>Ga0315548_1000076_pt1 | contig 81885 bp, 128 predicted proteins | sample SalMarSW160110MG_2_FD_202540 | JGI IMG/M metagenome (GOLD analysis project Ga0315548, IMG submission 202540) | Salt marsh sediment microbial communities from the Plum Island Ecosystem LTER, Massachusetts, United States - Salt Marsh Sediment SW1601-110 ... | reverse complement strand
CTTAAAAAGGCTTTTAAAACTCATCAAAGATTTAAAAGATTTTGAAATAACCCAAATGGTTGTCAGCGGAGAAACCATAACTAAAACAGAAATCAATAAACTGTATGAATTTTTAAATAATGATAACAATAACTGAAAAGGATTATAATCGCCTAAAAAAGAAAATGTCAAAGATTAAATGGCGTAGCATATTCGATGAAGTAATATTTGATGGGAATGTATATACAAAATATCAACTGGCCGGAATACTTCAATATTTAGATGAAAAATTGAAAGGATAATTTGTTTTGTATAAATAATTAAATTAATTTCGTATTATGAAAAATCCAGTAAAAACATACTTCCCAAACGGGTGTACTGAGTGTGGGGGAGAAATACAATTCTTAGAGGAAGGTTTAATGTATATCTGTAACGAATGTGGAAGGTTTTGTTATGCATACAAAGAAGCAACAAATTTTAACCTTGAATTTGAGCCTAAAGGATCTTTAGCGACCCTGAAGGTCAATAAACTGCGCAACTCTGTACGGGGAGTATTGTCTAAGCTCTACAAACAAAGAGTGAATGTACAGACGAAAAAAGGTGCTATGGAAACTGCCTTGATTAATGCTGTTTTTGCTAACTACTGTCTGGCAATAAGAAACGGAGAGGATGTCAAGTACGCCTATCAGGTAAACGGAGGAAGTGAAGATAAAGAGGTATATGTTGTAGACACCGGAGAAATAGTTAGGGTATCTGATGGAGAATATAAGGGTGTCAGCAATCGTACAAAAGCCAATATATGGCTCGCAAAGGAAATGGGAATGAAAATAAAGGAATGTAAGATTAAGAACATGCTAGAACCATTACTCTTAAAGGCATACAAAATATGCGAAAACGGAATTAAAGAAGCTAAACGAAAATCAATATATTAATTTAAACATAAAAACAATGAAAGGAACAGTAAAATCTTTTAAGCAAAAAATAAATGAGGATGGTGTCCAACAATCTTTTGTGGCTTTTAACAAAATCCTATACCCACATGTAATGACTGCTGATATTGAAGGGATGAAGGGAGAAACTACCGGTGAAGTAAATGTTACGGCTCTTCCTGCCTGGTTTGAAATAGGTGGTATATATGAATTCCAGTGCACACCTGACGACAGGGCTGATGGTGGCTGGAAGTTCAAGGTCAGCAAAATAAGAGAACAGGCACAACCAGCTCCACAGCAAACTTCTCCGGCAAACCCACAACAACCAACTACATCCAAGACACCAAATGTGGATGACAGGGAAAGATTTAAGCAGGGTTCTATTGAAGCACAGCAAGCATATAATGTGGCGTTAACCTTTTATGATAGTATTGGCATAGAAGAAAGGCTTAAGCTTGAAACAGCTTCTAAAGAGACTGATTTGGTATTAAAAAAGGTGGATGTAATAAGTAAGTTGGCTAATGCTTTCGGAGAGGGGATACGGGCACTTGCTAACGAACTTGAGCGCCCTTTTTAATGAGGCTGGAATTGTATAAACAATACGGCCTCACCCTTGACCATATCCTTGACCTGCATGGAATAACAGAAAAGAGATGGAGGGAAAAGAAGTCCCTCCACTCCAAAATCAAAAAGTCAAAGGATATATTAACTCTCAAATCACTAACAGATGAAGAGTTAAGTAATTTAATAGAAGAAATAGAAGATTTTTTTCCTAATGAGCAACTTTAAAATAACAGGGAAAGTACTATCACTTACTGAAGAGGAATTTGTATCATCAAAGAACATACCTTATATAAAGGTAATTCTTACGCTCCAATATGAAGCAGATATATTCTCATGGAAACAACAAAAGTGGTTTATTTTCCCAAAAGTTATAATGTTTGAACATTTATTAACCAGATTTTATAAAGATAAAGATGCTTTGTATGAAGAACTCTACATGTTCAGGGCTGAAAATTCACATGACAATGTATTTGCGGAGGTCGAGTTCTGGATAGAGTCAGAAAAGAGAGAGATAACTACTGCAAGTGGTTATCAAATGACAATCATTGATCATAAATTCAGGATTAATCATATTAAAAGTGTTGGTGAACCTTATAGTGATATTAAAGATACAGATCATGCTTTTTTAGATAGTCTGGGACCAGATGATAATGTTTCAGATTTACCATTTTAAAATTATACAATTAAAAATGGAAAAAATAAATTTCATACCAATATCAAAAGAGAGAACATTGGCTATTCTTGAAATTGGAGAGGAAATGATTAAATATAGAAATTTGGGCCAAAATTATGATACTAAATTAATACATGAAGATTATTATGTGATTCAAGATAGTATGATTCATATACTGAATGTATCTGGCGATTCAAAAGTGCATTTTCCCTCAGAATGGCTTGATTCAATCAATGGAATGATTAAAATTCTAAAAGAAAATCAAATTATTAAATAAATACAAAAAATTCAAAGAAAATGAAAACACTTAGAGAAGAATTGATTAAAATAATTGTGAAATACTTACATAAAGTATTTAAAATGGGATTGAAGCAATCACCTTTTGATGGAGATAATTCAGATTTTTATGCTCCTTTTATAGAATTAGATATTGCCCCTAACTGTTATAAAGAATTAGAGCCAATAATTAATTCTAATAAACTGAATGAGACAAAATACATCATAACTTTTGAAGATGGCACACATTATATTTCTAGTTCATATAATCAAAATGATATTAAAGCTTTAAATGATGGAATAATCACAATTGTAAGACAAAGTGATTTAAAAGAATTAACTCTAGATAATGAATGGATGGATTTGGAAAAATGGGTAAGTGGATAATAATATTAATTTAAAATATAAAACAATGGAAAATAGATTTGAAAAATATTTAATGTATGAAAAAGAAAACGGGAAAATAGTTAATGTAAATCCCAAAGCTTTTGAATTTGCAAATGAAGCATATTTACTATTTAAAAGTATGTATGATACACATTATGGCTCAATAGATGAAAATGAAAATTTAATATCAATACATACTGGAGGATGGTCTGAAAATGAAGCATTAATATATGAATTTGAACAAACTGTATGGTGGTTTAAATATCATGAAATAACAGCAAGGGGAGGCCATTATTATTTTAATACTGATTTTTATGCTGAAAAAGAATGGAAAATTGTACCTGAATGAACGTTGGCAAACGTTTGTTAACTATTTTATATAAACAATTCAAATAAAAGGAGTTAAAAAAGATTAAACCACAAAACATGGAACAAATAATCCAACTCAACAAAAAATACCGCATATCTTCTGACGGTATACAGCTCACTCTTCAACAGTCAAGAATAATCAATAAAAAGGGCTCAAAAAATTACGGGAAAACTCTCTGGAACGAAGTGAGCTTTCATTCAAACTTCAAATCTTTATTCAATGAGCTGGCTTGGAAAGAACTATTAGAAAATTGGGGGGATTTCGAGGCTATAAACAAAGCTTTAAGTGAAATTAAGGAAATTGCAGGTAAAATTAATGACAAAATCAACTTTTAATAGAAAAATTATATGGATTTGGTAAAATACATGTTGAGGGTTTCTCAAAATAACACGTTGAGGGACGGATGAGGGGGTTCTCGTCCACGATCTCTCCTTGAGTGGTATACAAGTACCACTTTTATATTATCGTGTCTCTACGGCTCTATTTTGGAACTTAATGGAACATTTTAAATGAATTTGTAGAATTAAAATACTTTTTGTAAGTTTGGAAAACTTTTAAAATTAAAATACAAACAATGAAACATGCAAGAAAAGACTATCAAAAAAGAATTCAGGACAATGCCAATTTGATCCCAGAAAATGAACCTGTATTCTTTTTAAGAGGTCAGGATGTTCTAGCCCCAGAAACAATAAGATTTTGGGCAAGAAAATTACAAGCAGCTGGTGGAGACTCCGTTTTGGTTGCACAAGCTCTAGATCAGGCTGTTAAAATGGAAGAATGGCAAAAATCTGTCAAATCAAAACTTCCAGATGGAGAACAATTAGTTGGACCAAAAACCCACAAAGAACCAGAACATAATTCAGGCCCTAAAGGATGGATTGAAAGAGGTGGAATAAAAACAAGAAGATAAACAAATTAAAACAAAATGTCATGGCAGAAAACACAATTCTTTTATTTACCGATGAGCATGTCAAGAAAGGAGCTCAAGCCCTTGATGACGCTTTTGATTTTAAAGAAATCATTAAAAATAAACTTATTGGTGCACTCGTGGAAGGAGTAGACGGATTTACCTGGAAGATTTCTTTAAACACACTGAATAGAGCTGTTTCTCCTTACGTGCCCGATGAGTACAAGGATGAAGTACATGCAGCACTTGACGATGTATTTGATGGAGACCACGACTACACCGTTGCTATATCTAATGCGTTTGACGTATTGGAGCAGCTAAAAGATAAAATTAATGCCCCTGAGTGGGTGTTAAGCACTCTTTCTGCGGTTATAGCTTTAATTGAGGCTGGTCTTAATGCACTCCTGAATAGAGAATGATACGTATGGTGGGAAGCCCATAAATAGAAAACCCCACACTCAATTTAATGAGGTGGGGTTTTTTAATGTCCATTTGTTCAAATGCTTTCTTTCTCCTCTAATGATTCTACTTCCTCTGGTTTGTTTAATATTTTTTCAAACAATTTGTCTGATGTATTTTTATCGGATAGTATTTTCCGCATTAAATAACTAACTGGTGCTTCCATAGTTTAAGCGATACGTTATTTCTTACCAGATTTATCTAAATGAGCACCTCCGGCTACTATAACTCCCGCTGAACCTACAAATGTTATCCATGATGCTATTCCGGCAGGAAGAGCAAATGGGCATATAGGAGATACCAATAAAAGGAGAACAGATGAGCCTATGCCAACCCAATTACGTACTTTCTTCCATTTGGACCCAGTGGTTCTAGGATCAACCCTATCAATTGCCTCATTCCCTATCCACTTGGCTATTGACTTTGATTTTTGTAATACCGTCATAACCCTATTTTTTACAAAAATACAAAAAATCATTTAATATACTTTACCGTTGTCTATTCGTATATTTGTTAATCTGAATGATTTGTCTTTGTTTACTATAATTCTGGCGAATCCATGATTCCATTTGTTTATCGGCATATATTCAGGATGAAGTTCACTTAAACACCCAGTACTCCAACAAGTAACAAGTTCTCCACTTAAAGTTGGTTCTGAATGTTCGCTTGTCTGGTGTCTGTCTCCTATTATAGTAGACTCTTTCGCTTTTAGAAATACAGAACGAGCTGGATTGACTGTTCCGAACATTTTACCAAATTCATGCCCGTGCAGAATACTTAAATGTCCTGCCTTTATAACTCTCTTGTCCTGTATCCATTCTATCTTTCTTGCACCAAGATGTAGCAAGTTTGGCAAGTGATATTCTCCTGTATCAAATAAAGCCGGAGCATGTACCCTGAAATATCTCTGTAATCTGTATTCATGATTCCCTTCCTTATAATATATACGGCATGATGGAAACGCTTCCCTTAAAGCATCTAAAAAAGCTTTAGCAATATCAAGCTCTTCAATAAAATCTCTTTTTCTTGGGTCTTTTATAAAAAAAGATAGCTCATGACAATCTATAAGATCCCCGTTTATAAAAATTGTATTTATCTCTCTTTTTTTCGCCCAATCGAAACAAGCTGTTAACGCACTTATAGAATGATATGGTACGTGCATATCCGAAATTAAAAGTATTTTATCTTGGGATTTAGGCAAAACATAAGGTATGTAATCAGTTTCATCGCTGTATGGTAAATTATATGGGTTCTGATTTGCAAATTCATCTGTTGCTATTTTTTTTCTATCGTGCTTACCATGTGAGTGCCTGTAATATCTCACAATTTCTCTTGCATGTTCTATTGATTTAAATACATCAGGATTTTCTTTGTAGAGTTTTATTGCTATGCTCCTTGAATATGTATTGGGGTATTTCCTGAGATAATTCTTAACAATATCTCCTAAAATTGCCATATTTTCTTATTTTGATGAATATGGACTCAAAGATATACATAATTATTGATAAAATCTGAAAATTAATCTCATTTTTTTTGTATTGTTGGATAATATGTTTATATTTGTCTTTGTAAACAATAAATAATATTATTCAGCATGAAAATAAAAACACTTGAAAAAGGATTAATTGATTTTAAAAATCAATATCCAAATATAACAAGTGCAGACATTCAAGCATTTAGTATTGGTTGGAATGCAGCTATTAAATCAGTTTATCCGAATGAACCGGATCAACCAAAAACTGATAGCACCAACAAAGTTATGAAGGAAGTTTGCGGTGACGAAATAAATCCATATTTGCTTAATGGTAGTGAACTTAAAAAAGCAGAAGATTTTAAAAAAAGATATTAGCAAACTAGTCGCACCTGACCGCTAGATGCGGTATTGGTGCTATCTACTTTAAATAAATAATTAAATATGATAGGAAAATTTGTTGCATTTGGAATTGGATATAAAGATTCACAAGGTATTATAATAGATGAAGGTGAAAAATATTTTGTTATAAAATACATAAAAAGCAGAAGTATAACTGCTGAGTTTAAAAGTTTGGTTAAAATATTTGATACAGAAAAAGAGATGAATGAATGGATTAGTGCGCAGGGGTATCAATACGATCCAAGGTAAATTGCGCTATTGTTTAAAGTTTTTAAAAATGGGATATCCAACACAAAAAAACATAAGACAAGACAAAGAAGCTAATTATTTTGTTAGATGCTTATTGATACCAGAAAAGTTTTTAATACCTGAAATTGAAAAATTAAAGACTCAAAAAATACTAACTACTGAAAATCTGATAAAATTACTTGCTAAAAGATTTAAAGTACCAGAATATCAAATGGCAATTAGATTAACTGAACTTAAAATTATATTTTGATACAAGTATTTTATTTTATTATTTATAGGATATACTATATTAACTTAAAATAGGAATTATGAAGTATGATGAATATTGTGAACTACCCATTTGCTAAAGACAAATGGGCTTCGCTTTTCATTGGCTTGTGCTTCTTTGCAGAAGTCTGATTTTTGCCTCGAAGCGTGTAATCGGAAAGTTCCGTCCCGATTATTTTTTGTCCTTCCTTTAAGATGTTTCTTGCAGCGTTTAAATCCCTGTCGTGGGTTATTCCACACTTGCAAATCCATTCTCTATCAGAAAGGTTCAAATTTTGATTTATCCAACCACAAGAACCACAGGTTTTAGAAGATGGAAAGAAGCGATTTATTTTTACCACTCGCTTATCATTCCAGTCAGCTTTGTATTCCAACAATCTCACAAATGTTCCCCAACTTGCATCCGATATGTGTTTGGCAAGTTTATGGTTTTTAATCATTCCTTTAATGTGTAAATCTTCTAAACAAATTACATCATTATCAAAAATGATTTGAGAACTTACTTTGTGTAAATTGTCTAATCTTGAATTGGCTGTTTTCTCATGCAACAAGGCAACTTTCAGTCTTTGGTTTTCATACCGATTACTGCCTTTAGTTTTACGAGAAAGGTGTTTTTGTGCTTTTGCTAAAGCACGTTCATGGTGTTTTGTGTAACGATTATTTTTAAATTTAATTCCATCCGAAGTAATTACAAAATCTTTTAATCCCAAATCTATTCCAATTTCTTTTCCTGTTTTCTGTTTCGGTTCATATTGAGTTTCACAAAGTATTGAAACAAAATATTTGTCTGTTGGTGATTTACTTATAGTGCAATGCTTTACTTCGCCTTTTATTTCCCTGTGAAGATTAATTTTAATTCCGTCTTTGAATTTTGGGATATACAATATATCTTTTTCAACTGTTACAAATTGAGGAACGGTAAATGTGTTTTTATCTCTCCTGCTTTTAAATCGCGGAAACTTAGCATTACCACGAAAGAAATTTACATAAGCAGTATCTAAACTCCTTAAAGCAAATTGTAGAGTTTGACTATTCACTTCTTTCAGCCAGATAGTTTCTTCTTTCTTCTTTAATTCCGTTAGTGTTGCAGCTTGTTCATAGTAATTGTCTGATTTTTTACTCAACTCATACTGCTCTTTCCTCTCGTTGAGAAAATGATTGTAAGCCCATCTAACACAACCAAAATGTTTACTCAACAGGATTTGTTGCTCCTGATTTGGTATTATTGCAAAGCGATATGTGCGATGTATTGTTTTCACTTGTGCAAAGATAATAATTATTTTTATACCATCGTTACGTTTTTTGTAAATATTTCCATATTCTTTGAGAAACATTCACTTTTTTTAATTTTATTAGGATTAGTTAAGAATGCATCTCTTGTCTTTGCATCACAACCGTGAAAACCAATTAGCAAGTTATTTCTGTGATAATACATTAAGAGTTAGATTCAACTACAATACCCTTGAGTTCATGATAAGGTTTTGTGAATTCTCCATCTTTGGTTAAGATACCAGCCGACACTAAAGAGTTCATAGCAGATCTTTTTGAGATATCCTTATTTAATCTTTGTGCTAATTTTATTAACTGCTTGATATCCTTATCTTTCATATCACTGAGTGTTATTTTCTCATTACAAAAGTACAATAATAGTACGAAAGTCCCATAGGGCAAGTTACTTGTTTTCAACTAAAATTGCATTTTTAATGATATTCCACACCCATTTCACAAAAAACTTCACTACTATGTCAAAGAAAAACAATTACATCAGCACCAATCGCTCAAAACATTACCTCAAATGTCATTTAATCTTTGTTTGTAAATATCGCAAACAGTTACTTATCGGTCAGTTAAATGATGATATGAAGGCAATCCTTCAATCTATTACTGATAAGTCAGATTTTGAAATTGAAGTAATGGAAAGAGATAATGATCATATACACTTTCTAATTCGCTATATTCCTCGTCTCTCAATTACTTCGATAGTCCGCAAACTAAAGCAAGAATCTACTATTGCAATTTGGCAAAAGCACAATCCAATTTTGTCAAAGAACTTTTGGAAAGAACATACTTTTTGGTCTGATGGTTATTTTGTATGTTCTATTGGCGAAGCATCACCAGATACTATTCGTGATTATATCCTTTCTCAGGGTTAATATTTGTCGCTTACATCCCAAAAACTAAAGATTTTTGGGTTTTACGCTCCGTTATATAAATGAAGAATGGTTTGATGCTTATAATACATCAAAAGAAGTTGGTAAGATTATTTGGAATGATGCACAACGTGAAGCACTTCAAAAAGTTAGTCGGATTTTAAATTTAAATGAATAATTTTTATCCCTATTCCTTAACCATAAACTTCCCTATATTTCTCTTTTATATGCAGAAAACACCTTTTCTCACCGAATAGGAGCTAATCTTTTATAAGAAATTACTCTCCCTATAGGATAAGCTTGAATACATACTTTATTTCCTTGATTCCCTCCAAGCAGATAAATGTATTTTTCATCTTTAATGTAATTGATATAAAAAGCAACATGACCTTTCCATGAAGTTATATCATCGCGCCATAAAACAACAATATCACCAAGCATAGGATGATATATATTTTCTCCAACATCAAGCCAACTTCGTGCGTTGAGTTTTTTTGATCTTTCACACCCTGCTTTCATCGCCACCCAATTTGCAAATGCACTACACCAAGCAGTTTCATCATCTTTTACCCATTCATGGCCTATATCTTGGAAATATTTTAACACTTCCGGGTTATGTTCACTCCCTTTAATTTCAGTAATTCCATACTGAGAAAATGCTATTTCTAAAATTTTACTATTCATTTTTTAATTGAGTTAATCGAATCAAGTCTATAAATATATTGTTTGTTTAGCTTATTAATAGAGTCAAGCCTTGATATGGCTTGCTTGTTTAGCTTAACGTATACATTTGTTGTATCCTTATCACCACACAAAAAGAACAACGATAAAACAATTATGATGACAAATAAAATCTTATTTATTTTCATTTTCTATATTTTTCAATAATTGTCCATTAATTGTTGCCTGATCAAGTAAATTGTCGTTTACTTTTTCGAGGGTATGATCCATTCTTTTAATGGCTTCGGTATTAGATTCTATGGTACTTTTCTGGTTGCCCATTATCCATACCAGCGTGAAAGTGTAAATAACAATAATTCCGCCTAAAATAGATATTATGGTGTTATACAATTTTCTTATGCGCTTCAGAGAGGAGGTTATTTGCCTGTCTACCTCATCATGTATTCTTTTGCTAATTTCTTCTTCTCTCATTTTAAATTTTATTTAGTTATATCAATATATCCGGCGATTTAATAAAGGATTAACCAGGTTAAAAACAATCCTCCTATTATAATCGTAGGCAACCATTTAACAAAAATCTTTCTTCCTTTATATTTCATTAAAAATATTCCCTGACCGGCAAGCCAGATTATTATTAATAGTATTGGTAGTATTCCGTCAAAAGTCATTTTATTCTATTATTGGTCTAAATTTTACACAACTATCTGCACCTACTACATAATATGGATAATAAGGATAACCCATAGTATAATCTCCATATTCTTCTTTGTTTTTATAAATATCGTATCCAGTTTCTAAATCAATTATGTCAATGTTTTTTGATTGAATGTAGTCTATTAACTGCCATAAATCATATAATTTATTCCCAATTTGATTTCTCCATCCATCATATAAATGTCCTAATAAATGTATATCATAACTAATATTTGAAATTGGAGCGTTATCTGTGTAAAAGTTATCCATAAATTCTAAAAATTCATTAGAGTCATCACCCATATAAGCCATCCCGCTTCCTAATTCATCTAAATACCACTCTGTTAATTCATGTAATTTTAAAATTTGTGTATGACTAAGCCCCCCAGCTATATAAAATGACGATAATGTATTTGTTGTAAATCTACCTGCATAATTATTCATTGTTAATAAATATACGTCTCCAACTGGTAATATTGTTGATGGAATATTATTACCCGTTAGATACAATTGATTTTTATATATTGTTACAGATGTCGCAGAACTTCTTTTAAGCGTCACCATGCCTGTTATATAACTATCATGATTGTAATACGCTACGCTTATTGAGTTAATATATGTTTCAAAAACAGTTGGTGAAGTTCTAACTAAAACACCAACATATCCTGCCACACCGTCCTTAATTCCAAATAAAGCTTTATTATCTACCAATTCATTACTATTAACATAACAACCAATTGTTCCATTATTTAATTTATAATGAACAGCATCAGTTGACGGAGTATAATTTGTATTTATATATGTGTTTGAACCATTGCCAGTCCAACCCGTGTCTATTGAAAATTCTGGATTATTATATGCTATAGCATTAAATGAAGTACTTACCCAGTTTAATAATGAAGACTGTTCATCATAAGATGCTAACATATAAAAAATGTCAAGACTATCCCATATAGAATATAGTTGTAATGAATCAATCATATTTGAAATTAATCGCTTTCTTTCATCTGTTGGCTGTACATCCATTCTTGCAAACAAAGCATCTGCATAATCATTGTATAAATCATATACCTTATCATGACTAAGTATAAGTGCCGACAAAGATGAAGATGTTGTCTTTATTGTGTCTTTGGGTAATTGTAATGTAAGAGTTTCTATTTGTGCATGACAAAAAGAAAATATTAAAAAAAATAATACCGCTAATTTTATTTTTATTATCAGCGAAGTGAACATGGTTCCTGTTTTTTTAGTTATCTTATCCTCCCTACGGCAAATGTGGCTCTCCCCGTCATAATCCCTGTGTCTGTTGTAAGCTTCCATATCCTTAGACCCGGAACCTCAAACCCGTATTCGAAATCAAGTTTAATGGTTTTCTGAACCTGTGGTACTCCGTTGATGGTATCCCTTAAAAGATCAGGATCAAGTGTATATGGAAGTGAGTCATAATCAAAATAACTAAAACCCCAAATAGTATCATTTATCCCAAGATTAGAACCCCCCATAGCTACCTGAAATGAAGTATCTATAATGGCATCCGAAACATCAAATGTCCACGTGGACCAACAAGCAGCCACATTAGGGAACCTGCTGTAAAGCGGATTATCGTATATACCATTTTTTTCAGGCCATATTACCGTGTCATCAGCGACCATTAAATCAAAATTCAAACTGAATGACCAATGTGTGTTATTTTGTGCTTTCCCAAGCAATGGAACAAACAACAGGAACAATAAAACAAGTTTTTTCATCATCTTTATATTTTAAGTTACAAATTTAATCATTGTCATTTACTTGTCTTTTCGGGCTCTTCTTTCATAATTTCTATTATAGATTCATTCGCAACCATATCCCCCTCTAATGCATGTAAATTTTCCCAAGACATTCTAAGATTATTTTGTCTTTCTATTAATGTATTTAATCTTCTTTCTAATCTTTCTGTGTCTGCTACGTTTTTGGCGTTTGATAATTGATCCGTAGTTTCATCAATTGTTGTTGAAAGATTTTTTATTTCTCGTGTGCGCTCAGCCTTTACATCTGTAATGGCTGTTTTAAAAAGTTTATATGCATCCAAATTATTACGAACCGCTGTGGAATAAATCTCTGTGATATAATCAATATCTACAGACACAAGCCCAGAGTTCTCATCAAACAACATTCCTTTTTTATAAAATTTAATAGCAGCAGATGCAGACATACCTTTACTTGATGGCATAAATAAATCTGTAGGAGACCATTCTTTATCATCTCTAAATATATTAGATGACATAAAAGGAAGAAATGATTTCCCTGTGGTTTTAAATGCGCCCTGTATCCAATCCAGTCCCTTTTTATCTTTCAAATCCCAATTCTCATATCCGCTCAAAGAACTTCCCGTCATTAACTGAGATATTAATTGCAGTTGTGGTGCTGCCTTCCCACCAATTTTTCTAAGTGGGCTTTCTATTAATTCAGGTACTTCTCTAAATTGTTTTCCCCACCTTAAATATCTTTCACTGCCATCACCAAATCTTCCTGTATAAAGATGAGTTTTATGCCCCATTGTGTTCCCGTACATGGTTCTTTCCATAAAAGTAAGGGGTCTTTCATATAACTCAGGATGCCTTTCTTCATCTTTTTTTCGATAATAAACATTCAGCAAATTCATACCAACACCATAATATATAGCCGCCTTCCCCCAAAAAGCAAACCCCTTCTTAACTCTTACATTATTAAATCTGCTTCCGAAATCTTTATAAATTCTTCCATAACCCATAGGAGCTAACCCCTGCCTTATTGTTGATAATGTCCAATCTGGAGATAATAAGCTCCACCTTAATATTTGCTGCACTGCCGGAGACTTCATAAGTATATCCCAGTTCTGGCCACCAAAAGTATCATTAATAAATTGTGCGGTTTCTATTTTATACTTGCGAATGTCTTCTGTTGTTTTATATTTATCTGGAATTTTCGAAATAGCATCTTCATAAGCCAATAATTTTAATCCATCATGCAAATAAGTCCATAAACCATCATCCCATTTCTTATTAAATGTTTTAGCAAACCACGCCAACTCTCTTCCGACGGGAATTTTGTTATTTTTAGCCCATTCATGAATTTTATCAGTTGTTTTTTGAATTTCTTTTATTGGTATATCTAATGTCCCGCCAAAATTAAGAGTGTGTTGTGCTGCATCTCTGGCTATTTCTTGTTTGGCAAATACGGGTGTAATTCCCCTATATGCATAATATCCTATTTGTCCTAAAGCTTTCGCTGTTTTTAATGGCCCCATTGCCGCTACCGCCGTCTCCGTTAAAGCCAAATGATGAAACAACGATAAACTTAACTGAGTCTTCTTCATTAACCCGCCAATTTGCTCATAACCTTTTAATATACCAGCCTTATCATACATTTTATGACCAAATATAACTGATAAAGGTTTTTCTGCATCAGGATGAATCATATAATGTTCTGTTACCACTACATCTCCTTTTTCTGATGGAATTAATCTCTTATAAGAAAGAGCCGGATGTCTTGATTCCTTATAATCTATTGGGGCTTTTGCTTTTGTCGTAATCAAAGGGAACCCCCTGGATTCTAACTCCTTTAAATATTTAAGAAATTTATTATTTGCTATGACAGCATTAGACATAGAATCATGAATTCTTATTATATCCCCAACATCCAAAGTCCGAGGTTTTAATCCATATAATTCTATACCAGAAGCATAAGTGTCTATATAACGTTTATTTAAAAATCTATTTTTTGTAGCAAACCAAGTAGTAACATCTGAAACTTTATTTTTAGGTATATCCCAAATATGAGTTACATAATCTTCAATTTGTTCACGATCAAGTTTATCTGTATTCTGAACTATTTTCTTCCATGAATCATCAAAATGTTTTTGAATTTTTTTAGCATATCCAGAAATAGGTTGCCCTGATTTTGTTTTATAGTCTTTTTCTTCAACTATCTCTTTCAAATCTTGTCTCCCAAGTTTATCTGGAACTTTTGTTTTTTCAATAAGAAATGGTATGGCTTCTCTTTCTTTTTTAGACAAATCTTTATTTAATTGTTCCGTAAAAAGATTTGTTTCTAATGTAGATAAATTTAATTCTCCCCTTCTCTCTATAATCCCTTCACGAATATCCCCCTTAATCTTTTTCTTTTCTTCTTTATAATTAATTTTTTCTTTTGCTATTTCCTGCTTAATCTCCTGTTCCGTCTTTGGCTTTTCTGTAAAAAGTTTTCCTTGCACCCCAGAATTATAAATATTATCAAGATCTGCTTTCTTAATAAACTCATTTGCCTTATCCTCTTTTACTCCAACATCATTAATCAACCAATCTTTCACCCTTTGTACTAGCTCCTTCGCATTTTCAACTCCAAGTTCCATTATCCCTTCTGCAATTTTCTGAATAGACTTAACCGGATCAACTCGTTCTTCACCTATTATGCTTTTTATTGCTCCAATAGACTTCAGTAATTCTTCTGTTCCTTCCGTAATCTTTTGTTTTGCAATATCTTTTTTAGATTGCTCAACAGTAGATTTTAATACTATAGAATCTATAACAGAATTTATACTAGCTAATGTTTTTTCTGGTGATTTAAATTCTATTTTTCCTTCCTTTATTTCTTTTTTTGGTGTTTGAAGTATTCTATCTGCCTCAGTCTTCTCTTGGCTTGTTTTTTCGATAGATTCTTCCTCGATAAATTTTTCCCCTTTCGGCTTTTTACTACGTACCCACTCTTTGTTTTTCGTATCATTTTCTTTAAGTTTTTCGGTTTTTAATTTTTCATCAATTTCTTTAGCAGATTTATCATAAATCTTTTCTTTCTCTTCCTTACTTTTAATTGGCTCAATAGCACTATACTTTTCTTCTTCTTTAACAAATTCAGACATTAATTCATCTGCTCTCTTCTTCCCATATTTATCAACCATCTCATTATACATCCCTTCCTTTTCCAATTCCTCTGTTGTCTTTGTTGTCTTAACTTCTTTTTTTATGTTTTTGGGCGATTTGAGGGGGGTAGAAGCCACGATCTCTTCTTCGGCGGGTAATTGTTCCACTTTAGGAGAAGTCTTCTCTGAGGGCTTATTTTCAATTATAGATTTATTATCTCCTGTAATTCTATCTATTTTATTAATAAGGTCTGTTTTTTGTTCTTTAGATAAATCAGCACTATTTTTAATAACCTCCTTATAAACATCAGTATTTTCAGCAACTTCTTTTGTGGCTGCCTGAAGATTTAATACATTATCAATAGTTTGTTTAGCAGCCAATAATTCTCCTCGTTTATTCAAATCTTTCGTTTCAAAAGCTCGTTTACCAATTTCAATAGAAGATTTCATTAAATCTTTTGGCTTTATATCAATAAGATTTGCTATTTTAATAGCATTATCAGATGTATTCATTAAATTATTTATAGCCCTCCCTCTCGCCACATCTATAACACCAGGCAAAGAAAGACCAACCCCAGTGCCAAAACTTGCATAGACTTTCCTCATATCAATCTCACCCGTTTCTGCCCATTGTTGCAAAGCATCCTGTCCACCAAACCCAATACCCATCAAAATAGAAGATGTTGCTTGATCGGCTAACTTACTTTTGGTTAAACCCTGAACTATTCTACCCCCTTCAGATGCACCAACCCCAAGAGAATGAAAAAACGATCCTTGAGCATAGCCCATGCCAAGCCCCCTTAATGCTTCTATATTTTTACCAATTTCAGTTTCTTTCTCAGATTCCATATACCCCCTATAAGCGCCTTTCGTTCCTTCCAAAAGAGCTAATTTAGACATAACATTTACACCAGCTATATTTAATTTTACTTCTGGTGTAATAGCTAATTCTGCTATAAGAGGAACGACATGAGCCATACCGGAAAGCATGTCTCCAAATACTGTATCTGGCATATCTTTAAAGCCAGACACGCTATAATCCCACCATTTAGCAACTGTTTCAAATGGAGCTTTTTCTCTTGATTCTTTCTTGTATTTATCAACAATGTCCCCAAGTTTCTTTTTATCATCTCCCTTGCTGGTTAAATAAGCTAATTGAGTGGCTTGTCTGGCGGGGTCAGAAGATGCAAGAAAACCAAATATACCCCCAGTAGCATCATCTAATGTATTTAAAAAACTTTGAATTCCTCTAAACGATTCTGCGAATCCTTTTCCTATTTCTTTTTGAGTTCCCCCGACATATCCCTCATTAGTCTTGTCGTTTTCCTTTATTGGATATATCATGTCCATTTTAGATAATGCAGGAATAATAGAGGAGCTTATAATTCGTTTATCATAATCATCAAACTGCAAATTCTGATTCATTTTTTTATCAACTCTTAATTGCATTCTTGATAACTTATCAGAATAAGCTTGTTGCCAATCACCTGCTATATTGTTGACGACTGGTGTTTTTGGTGGGAATAAATTTATGTCTTCAGAAAAATTGGCAGATGAAGATGTAATGCCATGAATATCGAATCCAGTAAATTTATCTTCTTTTGATAATGATTGGGTTTCTGAATTGTATTGTGATTGACCACCTGAATCTTTTTTTTTTAACACATCTTTATATTCAGGATATTTAGCCGTTACTTTATCAACAAGCTCCCTATCATCTAATTCAGAATATTGAGGATATTTATCCTTTATATTCTTGGCAAGTTCCTCTACAGTATATGTTTTTTTATCTGGCATATTATAATATTCCTAATGGATCTCCTTTTTCTAATGTAAATTCATCTATACCCTCGAAAGTATAATCTTTAAGTACATTTTTAACTTTATTATAAGGAATATAAACTTCTTGTGATTTTTCTGATTGATTCAAATATGCAGCCATCCATTCATCTCGACCAACAATTTCTCCACTTTGTTTTCTTTTGATCAAATCGTCATAAGCCCCTCCTTTTTTAGATATAATCATAGCCACATATAATCCAGTATTTTTACTTCCCGGAATTTTACCATATTTTAATTCTGTTATATAAGCTGTTTTTTCAGTTAAATTCACCCTGTTTCCTTTACTATCATAAACTTCTTTTTCTGATCCCGTAAATTTTTGTGGATTCCCTCTAATATCCCAAGAACCATCAACCATAGGTATTGTCTTAGATTTCCCTGTACTTGAAACCGGTTCTACCCTAGTATCTACAATCGGTTTTGGATTAAGTATCTTCTCTGCTTTAGGTCTTACTTTCTGATCCCAAAAGTAATCATTAAAAACTTCAGTTATTTCCTTTTCTGGATACAATTCCATAGCCTTCATTTGCTCATCAGGAGAAAGTGCAAGTCCTATGCCTTTGACCATCCATGCGCCACGATCTCTATCTGATGCGATACTTGACTTAGCAAATTCTATAAATTCATCTGCCGTTCCATATTCATAATCATCAACAGATGTCGTATATTTTTTACCGTCTTTCTCAACAACAACAGTTCTTTTCCCAATAGGTCTTTTTGTTGCTTTCTGAAATTCAGCTAATATTTTTTCTACTGTCACAGAAGGGTCAATTGGCCTCATGCTGACAAAATACTGTCCTGTATCATATTTATCTGCATAAATTTTATTATAATAAGCCGGGCCATCAGCCAAATTCAATCTATCATTCATTAAATCATCATAAACTCTTTGTATTTCATCTCCATCATAATCATATAAACCCTGATTCTGTGAAGAAAAAGAGGTTTTTTTTGCATTATTTACATCAGCTAAAAATTCATTCTTCCAGAAATTAGCTATTCGCATAAACTCTTTTTGTTTTGTTTTTAAAGCAATTTTATCTACACCAGTTATTTTCCCCTTTTTATCATACAAGAGAGCTGTTCCTGGTTCTTTTAAATAATCGTTATACCATTGAGTGAGTTTTGTGTCAATAATATGATCTCCGGTAATATTAGTATCAAAGGCCATTGCTTCTGCTAACTCAGCTTGACTTTTTATTTCTTGTGCTCTTTTATACCTAGCTCCTTCCTGAACAGCGCCTATAACACCCTGCGCTATATCACCCAACAGACGACTCCTGTTAATGCGATCCTGATAGATCAAACTTCGTTGATCTAAAAAAGAAAAATCCAATTTTGGTGTTCGTACGGGCATATTATTACCAGTTTTTAGGATTTAAAAAACTAAGACCCCCGCTTTCCGGTTGTTTACTTAATTCAATTAATTCCTTTTGTTGTTTAAAATAATAAGGATCAAGAACATTAATCTGAAATTCCTGTTCTCTCTGCCTTAACATTTCTTGTTTTCCTTTAATTTCCATTTCAGAAGCAGCTATTTCTGCCCCCCCTTGACTTAATACAGTGTTTTTATATTCTTCTTCTTTTTGTTGTCTTGATGCTTGTGCTTGTATGGCTGCATCTCTCATAGAACTTATACTTTGACTTCTCAACTCACTTGCTATTCCCATAGAAGATGTGGATGCACCGCCAACAGAAACAGCCCTCCCCATCACATTTGATTCTGCCTGAGATATATCCGCACCCAATCCACCCATTCCCCGAACTTCTGCTAAATTTCTATTATAATTAGCTATATCAGTCATTTCCTGAGAAGTATCCCTGAGATAATCTGCTGATTCTTCATAAGTACTCATTATATCTAAAGCCTCCTGTGGAATTCTGTACTTATAAGGATTAATCGTATCAGAAAGTTTAAAGTGGAATCCTTCTCCTGATTCAAACATTCTATTAGATTCTTTTTCCTTTTCAATAGGAACCATATAAGAAAGAGGATTCCTCTCATATCCTTCGGGTGCACTTGCTCTCATAACATTTTATTTAATTAAACATTCCACTTAAAAAACCACCACTTGAATTGGACAACGCCATCTGATTACCAAGTTGTATCAAATCATATTGCAACTCGTTATATCTGGGGTCTAAGTAATTGATTTGAAAAGCTTGCTCTTTTTGATCAACCATGCTACTCAACCCCTTTATCTGTAGATTCGCGGCAGCTACCTCATTCTGTGCTGCCCCCATCATTGTGCTCTGTAAATCTTTACTCGCTCTGTCTTTATAAGCTACATTCTGTGAGTGTAATTTCTGAAGAGAACTTGTAGTTGCTCTGTGTACTTCAGTTAAATCATTAATATTTCCACTCCTAGAAATATTACTGGCCACATTTGCTCCTGAGGAAAGAATGTCTTCTTTTATTATACCCATGCCCGGCATTTCGCTTTCTGTTGCTTCCCTTGCAAGACCAAGAGCCTTCTCAGTATATCCGCGAGCTTTTTGTGCTCCTTCTTGTGACATTTCTAAAATATCCAGAGCTTCCTGCGGTATTTCATACTTAGGAGCGTTTCTGAATATTTCATGTGCTTTTTCTGTCTGTTCTTTCAGTCTTGCCTCTTTTCTTTCACGATACCTTTTCCCTCCGCCGGTAAAATAAGAAAGTGCCCCTAATCCCAATATTCCTGTCATCCATTTATCTATAGGTGCTACATCTGGGTCTGATAAAGCCTTATGTGGTGCGAATGTAGCACCAAGCCCATACCCTGTTTCTACGCGATTACTATCATAAAATTGTCCTGTAGAGGGATCATAAGCTTCTCTTCTTCCCCTGGATGCTTCCCCCTCCTGATTAATCATCTGGATAATTGCCGACCACGGCATTGATCCCAGAAATGACCTGAAACCTCCTCCTATGCTGCCAGTATCACTTCTTTCTTTAGCCATTATCGCTTACTTTACTGTTAATTATTACCATTCTTATATTAGCTTCAGAAGTGTCCGAATTGCGTAATCTAATCCTTACTACATTCCCCCTCAAAACATGACCCGTCTGAAGTCTATTTCTTACAAAGTTACTATTTCCATCTAAAGCGTTTCTCAGGAACTCCGATTTGTATATTCCTTCCTGCTGCTTGAACTTGCCAGCAACCAACCTTGATTGCATAAGAGACGGAATTGTGATTTCTATATCTCCATTAGTAGACGGTGACCACTGCCCACTTGAAATAATGGATATAGATTCCCATGTTTTCACCACAGACGGATTTCCTTTTGCTATTACATCAATTATAGAACCATATTGTACTCCGAAGAAATTATTTCTTGTGGAATTTGTGTTCTGGGTATATAATGTGCCCTCATGAAAAGCAAGTGCCGTAAAACCTGAAATCTTTCCATAATATTCGGGTATAAAATCACAAAAACATTCCCACCTGTCTTTACTCTCAAAAAATCCTATTGTTTCATTAATGGAACTCTGAGAGTCCCCCGGAACCCTGAAAGTAATAAAATATATATCCAAATCTTCATCCCATCCGCCAAGTATATCTACATCAGATATACCATATTCTAAAATTGCCCTTGCCTTATCCTTGAAATAAGTATGCATTTTTATATCTGATATTGGGACTAACCCACCCTGAGTGTCTTTTATTACTACTGCATTAATAATATCAAAAAAATATGCTCCTCTCACATTCTTTACATAGCTGGAAAAATGAGTACAGCCATAATCAGTTATGCTTTGTCTTCCGTCAGACATTACATCGTTACTAAATACATAAGTTAATGAACCATCAGGATTAACAGATGATTTTGCTTTCAGATAAAAAGATGTTGTTTTTCTTTCCTGATATGCTTTCAATGTATCTCCCAGTTGTTCAAGTTTTGTAATCTGACCGTTTCGATCATCTAGAGGTTTTTCGTCTATATAACCAAAACTTCTCATATAATTTATGCCAGATTCATCAAGATACATGCCTCCCCACCTTATTTTATTCCACGTTCTTCTTTCCGCAAATTCATTCAATATATTGGTCTTCCCGAAAGACTGAATATTGGAGTCATATAAAAGAGATGCATTGTGATTTTCCATCCACCCAAACGCTGATTTAAGCGAGGTATATTCATCAGCATTACTTTCATTTACAAATACCGTATATTGTTTAAAACAATTTCCAAAATAAGAATTAAAATATCCATCCGCCGCATGAATCGCTGTTTGATCATTATCATCTCCTCTGTGATACCGGTTTACCCCAGAAGTATAAATTTCATATACCGGTGAAATTGCCTGATAAATTCCTGCTGTTTCGCTTATTCCCTTAAATCTGTAAGCCTGTACATAAAAGAAATCATTTGAATCAAAAAATGATTCTCTTTCTATATTCTGAATTTTGATATAATCGTCATCAACGGCCAATACCTCGTAATCAAATACGCTGTCCTGAAACATTTCTACTTGCGGGATATGTACATAATCACCATTAGCAAAAAAACCAGAAAATCTTATTCTATCTCCCTTTTGTATATCAAATCCATAATTTATATCATCTCCATAAGCTAATTTAAAATTAGAAATCATGCTTTTAGATAAAAGAGTGAAATCTCCCTCATGAGTTACATCATCTTCCTTACTTACCAGATAAACTTCATGATAATCAATATTATTTCCAAGATATACCCATTGCCAATGAGTAGCTAATTCAGGTGGACTATGATTAATTTCCCATTTAATTCTATAGTAAAAATTGTTGAATCTATTGGAATAACCAACACCTGTTCCCTCTGGAACGTCAAATACGAATGGATTGTTTGTTGAGTCATAATCTGTGTTCCCCGTTACATAAAATGGTTTCCCATTTCTTAAATATTGGATTCCGAAAAATTGTTTAGAGCCTAATTTAAAGGATGGCTGTTTTACTCCTGCCTTAATTACAAATAAACTAACCAATAAATCAGAACCCGTTGTATTTGTCACGTCTATATAATCATCAGCAGAACCCATGGTGCTTACATTTGCTAGATTACCTATTTGAGCAATGAGATAATATCTCACATCATCATCCGTTACCCCTTCGGTGTTTGCATAACTGAAAACACCCTGTGCCCCGCCACTTACAACAACCAAATAATAATAATCATCATCTGTATCTTTGGTTACATAAAATCTTTCACGGGGTGCACTGTGGGCTATTGTAGTGCTCTTTGTTATGGTTGTGACTATAGATGTTGTCAATGTAACCACACTACCCGTTAAAGTAACATCTACATCATCTAGGTCCATGTTGTCATATCCCTCAGTAACTCCCCCAAATACAACCTGATTAGAATCTATGGTTGCTACATGATTTGCATAATCCGGCACATAATCATAAACCCTGTCCGACTCAGTACTTTCTAGTAAAACTCCTGTCTCATCATTTGTAAAATTAAAATAAGCATTAATACCACTATGCTGCATTTTAACACCTGAAATATACCAATCACTCGGAGCCCCCAAACCTATATCAATAATTCTGTAACATAATTCATATTCTACATTTAACTCCCCCGGATCAACGAAAGATACGGCTATAACATTATTTTTAGCTATTGTAGTAAATCTTCCGCTTGGATTCTCATCATTCTGAGGAATAGGAATTTTAGTATAAGGACTTAATACAGAAAATGAATTGTCTATCAGAAATTTTTTTCTTATAGCAAATTGGAAAAGCTTTCCTTTAAGGTTGTTCTTATTAAGATTTGTATCAATATATATAACGTTTACCTCTGAAAGAAGAGGTTTTCTGTAATAACTTAAAACATCTGAAGAAACATAAATATCACTATCAATAAGACAAGACCTTGGTTCGTTATTATTCCCATCAACCCAAACAAGTTGTTTATCATCTTCATTACCTATTATTACAGCATCTATAAAAGAATCGGAAGCAAAATTCAATAAGGAACCATAAGTGGCGCCATTGACAATATACTCAAGTTGGTTAACATCTGAATAATATTTGATAATACTATGTTTGCCTGTGCTTGAATAAACAAAAAATATTCCCGCCTTATCTTCCTTATCTTCTACAAATCCTATAACCTTTAACACTCCGGCAGGATAAGTAAATGCACCACCCCCAACAGCAGTGCTTCTTAATGTGTTTCCTTTAAGGTTTGTTTTTACATTAAAATTAGAGTCATCAGTAGAAACAATATTTCTCATGTTTCTGCTTTGTCCCGGAGGTATAACAATAAGGTCGTCATCATAATTAAGACCACCTTCAATAAAATTTATTACATCCCTGAAATCATTCATAATCTTCCGATAGTTGGTATCATTGTTCTATACATAGCATCCAGAAATTCATACATATTAAATTTTACTCCCCTGCAAATATCTTTTTGTCTTTCATATTCATCACGGAAACCATATACAATTTCAAAATTTGGTTTTAATTTATTCATTTCAAGATAAAGACGAACATAAGCATTAATGGCAGATTTTGCATGAGTTGGTATGTATGTGATTCCTGTTAATTCAATTCCACTCGTTTTATAATCCAAAAGAACTTCCGATCTATTCACATTTCTAAATACAAATCTTCTTTTTGCATAATCAGGGAATACATATCCATGTAAGTTAACTCCACCTCTCGATGCAAACCCGGTTCCTTCTTTTACTAAATCTACCCCTTCTCCGTCATCGCTATCAAGCGTCACTGCCCCATCTGTCAATGAGGTGGTGGGTACTATCTTTCTCTCTACGGTAAGCGGCCATAATTCTCCATTAACAGGTATACATGCTCCATTAAGGCGTACAAGATCACTTGGCATAGCAAGAAGATAATTGCTGTCCATTGTTTTCTTTTCAACTACCCTTCCTTCATCAAGAACAAGTAAATTAAGCTCTTTAACAGCATTAATTACCAATTGCTCAACACGAAACCCATATTCTTCAGGAACGTCCGTCATCGCCATGATGCCTTCAGTAATATCGTTTATAGTTATTAATGCACTTGTCTTACTCATGGTGCTGTTTCTTTATTTGTGTTATTTTGATTAATAGGAGTAGTGCCCATTAAAAAATTCATCGCATCACCAAGAAATCTCTCTGCCTGTCCAGAAGGAATTGGTATATTCTCATCCAAATCATAATCTTTAAATGGTATTACAAGTCTCATGTCCACGCCCACTCCCGCTATTGCTGCCGTCATAGATTCACCATAATAAACATAATCCTTAGTAACATAATAATAAATTTTATTACCTATATCATATACATCAAGAGAAGTAAGAAGCCTGAAATTTCTTTCCGTAACAGGAGAAAAATCATAATCCCTGCTATTAACCTGATTAATTCTTCCAACACCGCTTGCTGCCCTTGGTAAATTAATTATAGCATTTGGTAACTCTGAATAATACGTTCCATCCGCGCCTTCCTCAACATCAACAGCTTCGTATAGCTTGGTACAAAAATTTACATCCGAACCAAGAGATCCCATGTTTTCAAATGCCATATTCTGCCATACGGCATCAAGAGCTGCATTTATCAATTGTGGGCGAACTCTAGCGGAAGAATCAAGTCTTTTGATTCTATCTCTCAACATTTCTATATAACTTTCTCTTGTCATAACATTTCTTCTTTTTGTTCTCTGAACGAACCATATTCAGTGGCAACTATCTTGTCAACAGGAATACCCATTTTTTGCAAAATCTTATACGCTACATCTATTCTTTCATTGTCTGGAAATGGTAATTCTACAGAATGATTTATTTCTGCCGTAATTTCATAATCTTCGCCCCTTACCGTACCATCATCCTTATCGACATATTCCTCTCCGGCCAAAAGAGTGTGTGATGCCCCCACCTCCAGATAAACCTGCTCATCATTTGCGTCTACGTAATAATCATAATAAGATTCATCCGGTTCCTTAAAATAAGAAAAAGATATATTAACGCTTACAAGCGGATTAACATATATTGTATCCCCTACTATTTTAGCAATAGGCCATGTTGCATCTGGAGCCATTGATGCACTCGCAGAATAATGAGCATATTCCCCCGCTGTTACAATATCAATTTCCCTTACAGAACCGGAATATATATAAGTTGGATTTGGTATTACATGCAAATAAGTTTCACTAAGCCCACTCAAATCTCCCTCTCCGTCCGCGTCAATAGCAAGGGTTTCTGCGTCAACCCTTAATTCACCCAACGAATCTGTGATAATCTGAGATTCTTCAAATCTCTTAAAATTTGAATTGATTTTCTCCCACATAGAAGTTTTAAGAAAAAGATTAAACTGTGCAGGAGTTAAAACAGATCCCTCTTTTTCCTTTCTTAAAACAGCGTTTACAAATCCAAATATATCACCATTGTTCATAATTTTTATCTTTTTCTTTTATAATTGAAAAATAAGAACGGTAAAAGCATAATAAGCCACCATAAATTATGTTCATAAGCTCCGCAATCTGTATCTCCGGTTATTTCTTTTTTTGTAATATCATAATTATAGTAATCAAGCTCTATCCCCGCATCAATAGCATCTGAATTACTTTGCAATGTGAAATCACTGTTTAAAGAATCTACATAATGAGGATTCCCATGAAATGACCCACTCCATCCAACAGGAACAGTTATTGTAAAAAGATTATTACTTTCATCGTCTAAATTAATGTTTGAAAAAGAACTTGCTCCGGTAGGAACAGAAAATATATTATTATAAAATTTTCCATCAATATTAACAGCAATATATCCATCATTATCATAAAATGTATTGTTGTTTAAAATAATATTCATATTTGGTGTAGCACCTTGTATACCTATCCAATAACCTTCAAAAGTATTTCCCATCAAAGTATCATTATATGCATATTCAAGCCATATTCCACGCCCATTAGAGCCTGTACCTTCTACTCCTTTAAAATGATTATATTGGATGATTGAATTTTTAGCACTATCTAGCATAACGGAGGCCCCTCCTCCTTCATCATAAGGAGGGCCCGTGAATGAATTAAATTCAATAATAAACTTTTGGTTATAAGGTCGTTTTGTTACATCAGGGATTATAGCTAGACAAAATTTATTTCCTTCCGTTGACCTGTCTATTATATTATCGTGTATCCACCCTTGCGACCAATTATAAGCAAATTGAATTCCGTCTCCTCCGGCAACACTTTCAGAAGGATTTGTATCGTAGGCTCTATTAATGTGATGTATATTATTATGAGATATTTCAATATAAGAAGCTTCTCCTGTCCATATTCCATCCAAATACATATAGGATATTTCATTATTAATCAATCTGCATTTATCTGCCCATAAAAAAAGACCAATATAAGCATAACTTAATTCACAATTGTATACAAATGATTCGTCAGCAGCACCATGAAAAAATATTAATTCCCCCGCATCCGCAACAGCAGCATAACCTCTTATAGAGAGATCTCGAATACACACTTTGTAATCAATATCAATAATATCTCCTGCATTTGTTTTATGAATAATTGGTCGCTCTCCTTCTCCATAAGCCCCCATCATAAATCCGTTAGCGGTAGGGGCGAATGTGCTTGTAATTTCACAAGTAGTTCCTCGCTTTTGTACATAAGCATAATTATTTGTTCCTGTTCCTATATCTTCCCATGAATCATAAGGAGACCCATAAGTACCATCTCCTTCAGGAGGAGCGTCAGGATCAATATAAATTACTTCTGCAAAATCGTTCGTGTCTGATATTGCCAAACTTGACGAAAGATTATCAAAATCATTTTCTGCACAATCATAATCATCCCAACGATGTGTACTTTCGGGACAAGTACCGTCCATGTGATAAGTTGATATTTCTGTTTCTTCTTCTTCGCCTTCTGACTCATAAGGAATACGAAATGCAATTTTCTGAACTTCAATTCTCCACATAGATTGTGCTATTTCACTTCTAATAAAACCAGATTCCAACCCCGTTCCTTCACTAAAATCCCAAGGATATATTTTACCAGCACCTAAATTATAAATAGAATCTAATTGTGCTTCTGTTTTTAAAGTTTTAGTAATAAAAGAATCGTCAATTCTACCTATAAAATAATCATGACCAACTTCTCTACACCCTATTAAATTAGTAGATGAACCGCTAGTTGCATCATGATTAAATGTAACCGTATTCATAGTACCATTACAATAAAAACTAACATCATTCGTTGTTTCAGAATAATCAATCTGACAATATACAAAAGACCATTGATTTAAAGGAATAGTAAATGAACTTGACGGAGATGAATACGCGCCTATAACCCTCATTACAAGTGCCTCAGAAATAGCATTTATTGCCATACCAAAAGCATATTCTTCTCCACCAAAAATATACCTGTAATCATCCCCTGAGTATTGTGTGGGATATATCCATGCACCCATTCCGAAATCATCTCCATAACCCTGTAAATCTGCTACATCAGGAAATGTAATATAATCTCCATTACCATCAAAAGAAAGGCATGTATTTAGTTTCCCTGTTGCTTCATAGGTAGCCCCCGTAACAGTACCATCATTTGAACCTACAGAATCAACAATAGTCCCGGATTCTTCATCTAACCCCCAATAAGCAGTAAGACCTGCCGTTAATTGTGCATTGACAAAATTTGTCAAGACCAAAAATGTCAATATAATATAATATTTTATCATTCTAATTTAAATTCTAATGTTTTTAATCGTTCTTCTATATCATATATTCTTGCTTTCATTCGCATATTTTCATCTTCTAATTGTTGTATATATCGAAACGAATGTTCTATACCCCATTGAAGTTTTTGAATAGTGACACTTGGCCTTCCTTTAATAGAATATTCAGAGATATATTCTTTACCATTCCAGTATTTCCATAAAAGCTCATTAAACCCCGTTTTTTCATTATACTGAAAATTATTTAAATATTCATCAATTGGAAGCAATTCATCTGCAAGTCCAAACCCAGCGTCAGTAAGTGAATCAGCAAATACTGCATTTGTGTGGCTTAATCCTAACCATTGTTCATCATGTTGTGCATCCTCTAAAACATTTAACCATAACGAATCTTCCATGTGAACACCACCGGAAGAATCAATTACAAAAACATCATCTCCATCATCTTGCGTTATAAATGCCTCTCCTGTTTTTTGTGCATTAACCCTTACCCCATAAACATTTTGTCCCATTAAATCTATATCAATCGCACTTGTCCCATCAGCAATATCCATATCTAATCCAACTCCAACACCTGCGGTTTGACTAATATAAACCCCTTTTGAGCCGGTGTTGAGAATTGATATTCCAACATCCATACCCCCGGAACCATTATTTTCTATAAATAAAGCAGTATCTTCCTGTTCAGTATCAACAGATAAATGTAATGTACTATCATAAAAATTAAAATTTGAACTATATGATGCCGTATCTTCTTTTGCGAAAATAACTCTTCCGTCCGGTATACCTGAAAAATCAACAGAGCCACTACCACCAGAAGAAACTACAGTATAAAGATCATCAATACTAACACAATTCATTTCTTCAGGCCCTTCCGTTCGATTACAAATTGAATCATTTATCAATATATAATCAGATTCTATCATTGTACCACTATAATCGCCAGAAGCATCAGACATAGTTACCGTTTCACCATCAAAATAAAAATAAAGTGTATTTACGCTCTCTCCCATAGTAATAAAATAATCTCCATCATCATCAAAAAATATAGTATCATGCGTAGTAGAGACCCAATCACTATCCCTAGCATAAATTAAAAGAGAAGAATATAATGAATCAATATCATATTTTGTCGCTATCTTAGAAATGGTGTCCGCTTTTGTGGCAATAATTGACACTGTATCGGTAAAAAATACATCCCCACCAATATTTCCTATCATTGTCACAATATCAATACTATCAACAAGATTTTCCAAAGTATCACCATCTTGTACAAAATCTTCAGTTACTTTAGTCCAACCAGTTATACTAAGAAGGGTTTCTATACTTACAGTTGGTATTTCAGCAGAATCCCTCACAATAACAAATGTGAATATGCCGGGGCTTTGTGCCTTACAAGAAATTACCAACAAAAACAATGATAAAAATATAATAATTCGTTTCATGATCTAAAAATATAAAGTTCTGTAATCCCAATTCACATTTACAACCCCGCCGGTTATAGTTACATAAACAATAGTTTCCGCAGAAAATATCTTGTTAACAGTCAGAGATAAATAATCGTCTGTAGGTACTGCCAATTCAGCAAGACTAACCTGTGTACCTCCTAAAGTCAATCCAACTTTAATGTATGGAGTCCCGCTAACATATTCAAAATCTATAGCCTCCAGTTTTTCTCCTGCGCTAAATGTTTTAGTAAAAGCAGCGTCTTTATCTGCTTCTTTATCCAGATTATAATTAGCAAGACCATCTCTTATTTTAAATACCCGAAGTGTAAGATAAACATTACTATATCCCGTTCTTGTTCCCTTCACAACAACATTCCCAGACTCATCAGTTATACTATTAACTTTTACTTCATCATCATTTTGAATTGCCGCTGTACAATTTGTTACTGAATTAATGGTAAATGTCCAATTTTCCGTATCATCTGCTGTTCCAACAAATACATAACAAGTTCCGATAGCATAATCATAGGCTCCATCCTTTGGTACACCGGAGGCGTCGCATTGAATGCTGATGTTGTCTGGAGTAAGATTAAGACCAATAGAAACGGGGGCTAAACTGCCTTCGTCAACAGTTAAATCATTTGAAGAAAGAATTGATTCTATTACATCTAAATGTTCCTGTGCGGATGTTCCATCTCCCCCTATTAAAGCAAGCCTATAAAGAGTATATTCATTATCAATTTTTATCCAGTCTGATTCAAGTGCTGCTATTTCTCTAAGACTTCCGCTTTCAACCGCCTCCAAATACTGATCTTCAAAATTATCAAGGGCTTCGTAAAGTGTCATTTGTTTAAATTTCTACAAATTTACTAATCTTTTGAAATCTGCTCTTTCACACAAAACCCCTCACAGAATAAACTGTGAAGGGCGCACTATGAGAACTAACGGAAACGGAAACTCTTATTCACTGCCAGCAGGCTTTATCTGATTTTTAAGAATGTTTTCTATTTCTTCATTCTTTTTCTTCCATAAATCCCCCTTCTTCCAACCAAGTTCCTCTATACATTGGTCTATAGCTTTAATCCTGTCAAAAGAAACTGTGTCGGTTTTTGCCTGCTTTGGTTTTTCTTTCTGTTTTTCTGATGCCGTTTCCACCGACTTCTCAACAAGGCTTAAATAATGAATATTTTCAAGTATATATCCAATGACAACTTCCTCTTTTTCTCCTTCCATTTGCGGTGATACACTGCATATATTTGTGGTTGTATTTTCTGCCTGTAATGACCATGATCCGTCTTCATAAGTAAGTACACCAAGATTTATTGCCCTTAATATAAGAGCTCTCTTTGCGGCTTCTTTAGTATCATTCACCTTATCAATAAAAGCAGAAAATCCTCTCCTTGAAAAATCTCTTGTTTTTTCAGCCTTAAGAATTTTTTCCCAAAGTTTATTTCTTACTTCATCAACATGTATTTTCATTGCATCCACAACACCCCAAGCTATACCCAAATCACGTATTGCTTTTTCTGACCCGAAATTATTCGGATGAATCGGAGAATCGTCATCATAAAGCAAATACTGGGCTTTAGCAGCCATCTTGTTTTTCTTGGCTTCTTCTATATTGTCATTTTCAATATCAACTTCGAATGCTTTTCCATTCTTTACACCCTCTGAAATATATCGTAAAAAGAAAATAATATCTATATCATGCTTCTTACTGAAAAGCGTTGTTCCTCCTATTACAATGGGACGTTTGTTTTTTACAACAGAAATCCCATCTAAATTTGTAATGGAATTTACGCTTGGAGCAAATATCCATGTTTGATGTTCCTTCATTTCTTCATTCCAAATAGTGGAAGAGGACGGCAATGCCTTGAATTGTCTGATTAATCTCTTACGACCACTATCATCTGTTTCGTAATGTGGCCTTTTGTGCGCTGAAAATATAAATGTATCTTTTTCTAAGCTCTTAATAGTGCTTATTTTCTCATCATACCATTTATATAATTCAGGTGTCTTTGTTTTTGAAAGGATTTCTCCGTTTACTATGAACATCTCCGTTAGTTTTTAAGTTAAAAATAGGGAGGGAATTAACCCTCCCTGTGTTATTATTGTGGTAATACACGAACAATCTGATTAGGACGGAAAATAAGCGGTGCAAATTCAGTCAGCATATACAGGTTTGAACCATCATACTGATCAACAGCGATTCCCATTCTCCCACTCATTCCATCAAGAACACGTACAATACGGGTTCTGTCTTCACCATTGTTATTCAGATAACCAAGTGCAATATTGGCGTGACGTTCTGTCCTTCCTTCGATTTCCACAGATTCCATTTGGTTCGGGAGCATTATCCCGTACTTGGTGAAATTATATTCTTTGTTGCCCCAACGAAGTGGGTTGGCAAAAGATTTAATTTCCTGGAATTTGAATAAGAAACCATTTCCTTTGAAGAACTTAATGTCAACTCCAATTTCATTGGCTGTTCTGAATAAATCTGATCCACCGGAAAATTCACGAATCCAATCTAAATTGGCTTCTTCGATCATTCTTCCAAGATCTGTTCCATACAGAAATTCAACTTCTCTCGAAACTACGTTCTGTGATATGATCAAATCCTTGTAATCATAAAGATTAGAAGTTTCCCATGTCACATCATAAGTCAAATCTTGCCCTGCATCTCCACCCCAGTTCCATAACCCCTGAGATGATCTGCGGGCATTTGTACCTCCCCATTGAGAAGTTTCAGTCAAAGCTGCGTTGTCGTTTAATTCCCCAAGAAATATCATGTCGTCTATTCTCTTGGAGTGGAAGTTTTCTGCTAATTCCTGTCCTTCTATCCATACTTGATTAATCCCACTTTCAGTAGGAATTTCACGCCATTTGATGGCATTAATTCCACCTTCGTAATTCATTGAAGTCTTTGGAATTGAAGTGTAGTATGTGCGGGTAGCACGATAAGTATTGTGTCCCGGAGGTTGTCCTGTCCCTGGACCTTTGTACATACCATGCACTTTCAAAACTGTACCAACAGGAATAGCTTCGCTTATCTGCGAGGCGGTTACAGTAGTCCCGTCTGCTGAAAGCGGTGATGCCGTTACGGTAGTACCAGTAATGTCTGAAATGACATAAATTCTGTCTTCAGCAGGAGTTTGTTTAGAAGCAGGAACAACCAACCCCTCTCCTTCCATTACCGGTAAATTACCTGATGCATCAACATCAGCAGCAGCAACAGTAAAGCTAATATCTGCCCCGGCAATCCCGTCTGCGATTTCACTTCCCACCGTTACAGCAGTTTCCCATTCAAGCCTTTCAAAGACCTTGGGACTTCTTGTGGTTAAATTGGTTTTATAATCTGCAAGTTCCAGAAAGTCCATGTAGTGACTTCCTAAACCATAACGATTAATTTCTTCCGTATAACCTTCATCGAGGCGGGTATCAAATATTGAAACCCACTCACCGAAATTATATTGTCCAACTTTAGATGCGGATGTTGGATATGTTTGAGCTGCCATTGTTTAAAATGTTTTTTAGTTATTACTTATTTCTCTGGACACCGAATTTTTCCCTTATTGACTTCGGAATTTCACCACCAGCCTCTCTCTGGGTTGTGTTCTGCTCTCTGTCGTTATGAATCTCTTTGTGAGTTTCATCCTCTACTTTCGTTCTTGCTGCTTTCTGCGCTTCACGAACTATCTTATCAAAATAAGAGGTTCTGAATTGCTGGTCAATATAAGCCATTGCTTGTTGGGCGTTCTCCTTTGTAGGTTCAAGCCCTGAATTGACCAAATCTTCCAGAAACTTTTCAGCGAACTTCTCCCTGAAAGTATCATCCACAGAATATGAAAAGACTTCAACATCATTTCCTTTTTCATCTTTATCGTAAACCTTGGTAGATTCGAAATTCTTCAACAAGGATTTAGCTATCGGTTCCCATTTTTTCTTTCTGTCCTCCAATTGTTGAGATTTTGTCTGCTTGTTTTTTTCAATTTCATCTGCAAGATTATAAGCTCCCTCTTCAGGTTTGTGATCTCTTATGCTCTTGAAGAGTTCATTGTGTTTAGCAACCTCTCTTGATATGACATATTGATCTTCTTTTGTAAGTTCCGATATATCATCGGCATCAATTCTCAGCGACCTTAATATTCCCCTCCTTCTGTCCTCATCAGAAAGTGATGGATCAATGACCTCAAACTTATCTGCGAGTACCAACTTGTCTACATTAGACATCTTTTCGAAATTGGGACTTACTACCTGTGATATAAGAGACAAATCCTTATCAGGAAATTTTTGTTTCAACGATACGAAACGCATTGTATCTTCATCACCATATAGCTTCTTAGGGTCTGCGTGTTCGATAAAGTAGTCATATTTTTGGGCTCTCTCTAAAGCAGACTGTAACTCAGTGTCTTTTTGGCTGAGTTGTTCTTCGTATTTCGAAGGACTATTTAAAAATTCTCTCAAAGAACCTTCATCTTTAAAATCACTTCCGAAGTGCTTGTTAAACCCTTCTAAATCATATTGGGTTTCCTGAGTCTCTTCGGTTTCTTGTTCTGTGTTTTCCACAGAAGTTTCTTGTGTATTTTCCGTTTCTGACATAATCGTTAGTTTTTTCTGGTACAAAGATAAGTAGAAGAAAAAAAATGCCCTTTCGCTAATCTTTATTCAATAAAAATTACGTTTATAACAAACAAATAAATAAGGAATTGAACAACTTACTTTTTCCTATAACCTTTAGTTGTCAAATAGTTTCTAACCTTTTCCTGTTCTTTACGAATATTCTCAAGTGTTCTTGGCTGGTCTGTGTTATACCTTGTGAGAGATGCACTTCTTAAGCCGTATTTTAGCATTTGATTCGCGTCTGTTTCCTTTTCTCCCCCTATCTCATATAACGTAGGAAATTGCTCGTTCAAATAAGTGCTGGTTAACCCAATATCTTTAGTGTATTGCATATATTTTTCCTTCCCCTCTTTACCTCCGCCCATAGCCTTTGCTGCTTCATCCGATGTTAGATAATAATCCGGCAAATCTTCAAAATATTTCTGCCTGTCTATTATGTCGCTATTTATAATTGACTCATATAAACCCTTTGATTCCGGGTGTTTTTTAAACAAAGCAGGAGTTAAAATGTCCTGTGCAGACATAACTCTCTCTCTGGCCAGCTTATACTCATCCTGTTCTTCATTTTTAGGAACATCTGTTCTTTCCTCAAATTCTCCTTCGCGTACAGGTATCTGACCACTTATGCGAGAAGCTCTCTGCATAGAAATTACCTTATTATCTGCTGCTCTCATCGCTGCTTTTGTTCGACCAACATTAATTGTCTCCGTAGCCAAATCAAAATCCATAAGGGTTTTGCCTTGTTTAGCCATAATAGCTTCTGCGTCTGTAGCGTCTATTAAAGCTTGATTAACTTGCTGCAACTCCTGTTCCAGAAGTCTGTCTGTCGTATCGTCTGTTGGAAATGGCATTTAATAACTCTTTTTTGGTGTTCATTAAATTCTCTTTATATTTCAAGTTAGATTTCAATTGTTCTAACTTAGCTTCATTTTTTGCTTTATTGTTATCTACATCTTTTTGCTTAACAGCATCTGCTTGTTTTAAAATAAGGTCTTGCTGTGCTTTAAGATTTTCTTGTTTTGCCTGTCTCCCTGCTTGAGCCTGGACGTTTCTGTCTGCTATCTGGGCTTGCATTTCTTCGTTTCTGCGAATCATAAAACTCAAATCTCTTGATAACTTTTTAATATTACCACCAGAACGTATCTGTTCAAATATATACATCCATTGAGAAAGATTGATTTGTATTTTTCCATCCCTTCCCGGTGATAATGCTTCTTCTGCTGCCGACATAAGCGATTGTATTTCCTTATCGGTAGCCCTGGTTTCTAAATACATCCCATATTCGGCTCCATTTCTTTCCATCTGCCTTAACATCTCCACTTTTCTCCCCCCTATAATCCTATCATAAGCGTCTCTAGAGGCCGGATTATTACGAATAAGAAGTTGGATTCTTTTAGAAGAACAATCTGCCAACTTTTCTTTTAAAGAAAAAATATCATCGAATAAAGGTCTTAAAACATTATTTGTTCCTGCTGTTGCTATTCTTGTGGCTGTGGCTGTTTGATCTTCTTGCGGTGTTTGTCCTAGAGGAGCCGGATTTATTCCGGTAGCTTTTTCTATGAATTGCAGGTTTCTGTGTATTTCTTCTGCTGTTACAGCCATCAATGCGCCTAAATTACCTTCAATCTGTTTAATAGGGAATACTTCTCCTCCACGATACCTTTCTCCAAGGGGTATGTCCTGATAAGGAAGTCTGCCGGTATGATAAAACATATTAAATGCTTCAAGTTCGGACATTTCCTCTCCGCCAACAGTTAAGTTTCTAAGCAACCTTAAGTTTAGTGCCCATCCACCCGGATGTGATTTAATAAGCGCATCCTGATATTTTAACCATGCCATTTGTAAATTATCAAGATAGGGAATAATACTTTCTATGATTGATCCAAACATCATTGTTGGATCATCATTTATCCCTCGCCTAACAAAAATAGGCAACATTGGTTCTTTTTTGCTTTCTCTGGATTGATTGGGTCGTGGTCCATAATTGTAAACCATATCAGTGCCAACTACCCAAGAACATTGATAAACAATCCTTTTTCTGGTCTTTATTTCAGATTGTTCTACTCCCTTTTTTGCTCTATAATCACTAATGGGTTTTATTTCCTTTCCAAAATCTATTCGATGATTTATTTCCCGACCATACCCATCTTTTATCTTTAATTTTCTATCTATATTACAATCCTTCCAAAAATGATGATAAACAGGTACTTGCATATCAAGAAGAGAATTGTCATAAGATGATGGCCCAGTATACCTCCCCCAATCAAGAGATGCGATATTATTATACATACCTGCATACTTTTTGGCTGATTTAATAATTTCCTTAGAAGGGAATCCCATTTGAACCAACTTGCTTACTTTAACAAGTTCAAAATAACCACCATATTCTGCGTCCTTAAAGCCACCATCCATAGAATATTGCATAGTAACGTTCCCCGGATCACAATATTTCCACCTTTCCTCACACGTCTCCAAATCATACTCGCTCAAACCAGAAATCATATTGAGTTTAACAATATCATTCACATATCTTTTTTTCATAGAATCCCAATCGCTCATTAACTCTGTATATTTAATAAGCTCTTCCACAGCGATAGCATGCTCCCCACGAAATCCCCCCATATCTTTATAAATCTCCAATTCCTCTAATGTAACATCAGACGGCATTTGGCTGCCCCCACTCAAATCCATGCCGTATTGATTTTTTATTGATTTTAAAAAATCAATATTTTTTACATCAAACAATATATCATACATTTTCCTTTCTTCTTCTTCAATGGAAGAATTATCTACGGAATTCACATAACAATTCTCATCATATACAGAAAATATCCCCTGTATAGCGTTCATTAAATTTGTAGCAACACTTACTATTTTAGTATTAATATTTTCTAATGCTTTTCTCTTTGCTTTAGCGGTGCTTGTCCATACACCATCCACATCAGAAGAAGAAGATGTGGGGGTTGATGAAGTAGAGGGTGCTCCATTAAGGAACATATTAATGTACTTTGACTCATTTTGGTTGCCATTACCATAATCACGCAACGTTTGCATATAACTATAGGCTGTACCAGGAAGAAAATTTTTATCCTGTATAAGCATAGAAAATGCTGCACGAGTAATGTCCCGGCAATATTCTGTTGTGTCTTTTTTCTTTGGGTCTATTGTTTCGTAAAGAGGGAGGGTATACTTTCCTGTTTTTTTGTATTCTTTTTTTGTCCCCGCGTCTTCGTATAACTTAGCAATTATTGAAGGCATGTTTTAAAATTTTTACAAATTTACGGATAATTTTATATCCACTTTGTCACATCTATTTTTTCATCCTCAAACGTTCTCATAATATCAACATACATGCTTTCCTGCCCCATTAAACAACCAGCCATAGCAACAAATAAATCCCTGTTTTTCATATCATCCGGGCCTTCAATATCCAGAAGCTCTCTGATAACTTCAGGATGTTCGCAACGTGTAGAATGAAGATTCACCCAGTCTCTCATAATATTAAAAATTTTTGCCTTAACGGTTGGGCCTGCGGTAGTCCACCCAGGATTGTTCTTTATTTTCCCGGTAGCTATATCAACATCATACAAAAGATAACCGGAAAAGCCCCATTCGATAAACTTATCTGCTACAATTGAAACATTCATTTCAGGGTACATCATGGACCCATATAAAATGCACATATTAAGCATGTCTCTGGCATATTCATCTCTTGTTGGGGGTCTATAAACGTATGTGCAAACAAAACGGGCTGTTTCATATTCTGATACTGGTTTTGTTGATGGGTCTCTGTTCGGATCATGTTTATAATACACCGCACCGCCCCCATCAGAAACCCTATATCCATCTGTTTTTTCTAACCTATAAGCATCTGCGGATGCTATGAAGGAAGTTTTATAAACTGGTCTTTTTATACCCTGATCTTCTATAATCAAGCTTTGTCGCTCTTCAGAAGGAAGCCAGCTTATTTTAAATCTTCCATTAGGATTATCTACAAATTTAACAGGACCACCAAAACCGGAAACAGGAACAATGTCTCCTGGTCTTATCTTATCATCAGCTTCAAATTCAAGATAATTAAGCCTTGCGTTTAAAAGATCAGAATTAAAAATCTGGTTTCTTCCCGTATTAGCAAAACAATCCCTAAAACTTTTAGGCGTCATCCTCTTCCAGCCCGCAAGTCTCACCAAGTCACCACTAGCCCTTATGTCTGCCTCCTCTTTTTCAAGATATTCCCTACAACCCATTATCTTCTCTTCCTTATTTTTAATAATTCTGGACATATAAGGAATTTGATAATCTTTAGGGCTGTCAATGATGGGTTCACCGTAAGGACCTATAAAACCCTGATAAGATTCCCAGATAGGAAAATAAAAGTTTATTAAACCAGATCTTGTCTGGCCATTAGTCATTCTATCTTGGAAGTGAGATGCTCGTGTAAGTTTTTGAAATTCCTTCGCAGATACCAGTTCCATTTCATCCACAGTACTCTTGCACAGAATTAATCCCTCTATTTCTCCACCGAGAGCAACGCATCGCTTATGTACATCATGTCTCTGGTCTACACTCTCCCCTTCTGTTTTCCCAAGTTCATCAACATTTAATATATTAATTTTCTTTGAATCATAATAATGTCTCTTTGCTGTAGTAGCATAATCTGTTTTACTATTTAAACCGCCAATAAAATCAGGGGATGTGAACCTTGCCTCACTAACCAAATTAAAGCTGGCCATCATTGGCCTAAAGAAAAATGGCATTTTCTTAAATCCCAGTAAAAACTTTTCTTCATATATTCCACTTGCTGTACTTTCTTTATTCCCCTGAATTCCATTATAAAATTCAAAATTACTTGTGACTTCGCATGCGTCTACATCCTCTCCCTTGCTACTATCTCCAACCCTTCTGCCTTTTAAAAAATTTGGGCCATAAACAGTTCTTGCACCCATATCCTTCATCTTAGGTGTGCCATCTGGATATAATATTAAACTTCCGTCTGAATTATACTCCGGGCTTAATGTAGTTGTATAACAATATCTAACAGCATGAAACCATTTCCTATCCCTTTCCCAATATGTGGGTTTCCCTTCGTTTGTTTTTAACTGTTCTAAACGCCAATAATTCAAATAAAAAAAATGCCACCCGTCTAAAAATGTTGGCCTGCCATGAATAAACACCCATTTTCCAAATTCCCTAAAATACCACTGTCTTCTAATCCAATCAATTTCAGAAATATACTCATCTGGTTTATCTTCTATTTCTTTCCATAAAGCATCATAAATCTTCCTTTCAAAAAGAAATGGGGATTCATTTTTCCTCCTGTTTCTTTTCATCATTTCTCTAACGGAACGTTCTGCATACTTCAGCTTTTCAGGGTATGTCTCGTATTGGAAATATTGGTCTTTTGCCGGTAGACCATAATTATCTATTAGTTTCCAATCTGGCGGTTCCGGTAATGCTATCTTGAATTTTTGTAAATCAGGATCATCAACATTATAATAAATAAATTTATCCGCGTTTGAATATCCATCAAGAATCCACTTATCAACCTTCCCCCTATTATGCCTTATTGCCTCCGCTTTATCCATTATTCAAGTTGTATGGGTCTGGTAATGTTTGTTTTAAAGTTCCTTTTAATTTAGCTTCAGCTATTTCCTCCGGCCTTATGCCTAATTGAAAATTATCAAGTTCGTAATATAAGCCATCTAACAAAGAAGAGCTATCATCTCCTAAAAACAACCTTTCTCTAAGTTTTGACATGTCGTCTGTAAAAGACTCTATATTTTTTCTGATTTCTCCCACCTCCTTCACGCCAACATCAGAACGAAGAAGTTTTTCCATTTCTATTGCTCTTGCCTGTTCATACACACAATACTGTTCAAACATTGGGCTTCTGTTAAGTAGAATTACCCTGACAAAAAGAAGTGATGTTGGTTGTGGTCTGCAATAAAATATCTCTTCTACATTTTTTGGGAATTTCTTTCCTTTGGCGAGTATTTCGAAGCCTGCAAGAAGGGCTGCTTGTTTTTTTCTCCTGAGCAAGTCTGGGATGGTTTTGAAAAGTATGTTCTCTGAATACATAAGAAAAGCATACTTCATTAATTTATCCGGGTCTACGCCCACATCTGACCTCTTAATAGAAAATTCTTTATATTTTTTAAGTTCAGGAAATGATTGTAATACCGATTTGCCTGTATTGGCTAAAACATTAAATCTCTGATCACGAAAATCATCTGCGGTAAATTTTGCTGCTTCCATAATCCGTTAGTTTTCGCAAAGATAAAAAAAGCAGAGGACATGCCTCTGCTCAAAACGAAAACTAAAAGAACTACTAGCTTGGGTAGATCGCCGATATGTTCCACCTCTGAACGATTTTGTACATTTTTCTATTGTCAAATATTGCAAACGCATAAGATTCCAAATCCCATGTTTTTCGTGGATCTTCAATTAAAAACCTGTCTCCCGTTTTTAATTCCTCCGTACCATAATCTGTACGTTTTAAATCTTTTTTATCACCAGGTATTCGATATTTTCGATTTAAACTTCCCGCATACTTTACCACCCCTTCATTTTCTATATATTTTTTACCAACCCGCTTTACTTCTTTCCCGGCAATAATAAACGTGTCATTTTCTTCTATCTGCTCATAAAGTACGTAGCCGTTACACATAATTACCTCGTTACCACGTATTGCCAACTGTATGGCATTGTAAGGAACAAGTCTCATTATTCGTTTATTATCATCTGTAAAAATATAGCTGTTCCATGCATCAAAATGATTTACATATACAGTATCTCCCTCCCCAACCTCTACATCACACTCCCAAATTTGAGAGCTTCTATCGTCTTCAGCTATGGTTATATTAGAACATGCCTGAATAACAATCCCTCTCCTTGTAGCAAAACCAGCCCAGTTATATGATTCTAATCCATAAGTTATAATTCCCCCAACAGTTTTTCTTACATCTTCAGGAAATACCTCTATTAAAACTTTATTAGTTTTAGGACCAATCTTAAATTTATCTAAATTTATTCGAATTGGTGTTAGCAACTCAAACTCATTTTTCTTTCCTTTCTTACTAAACCCTTTCATAATTCCAAAGCAAATTCATCAATAAGTTTATTTAATTCAGCATTCTTCTCTGTCATTTTCTTTAAACCTTCTTTCTCATCAAATGAGATGATGGACTCAGAGAATGTGGCTTCGTCTTTGTGCTGGTCATAAATATGAAAAATATCCGCATGAAGCAGTTCATCAAATTTTGGTTCCACGTGGAACACCCTGTTATCTTCCCCAACCAATAATGTAAAAATAATATCAGGAAAATTCATATCAACAACAAGCGTTCTTCTCATGATTTCAAGTATTCGTTTATATCGTTATGCTGAGCATATTTATTTCTGTGATCTATATACTTAATCCCTACATCATCAAGCTTTTTTATTGCCCTGTCCGCTGCTTCATCATTATCTAAATATAAATTATTTTTCCCTTCGGTGGACAGATACTTATAAACATTAGGAAACATGGTTAGGGTGTTTAGAATAATAGCAACACCAAAAGGAGTGTTCGTCTTATTAATTGTAAGATATGATAAAAAATCAAAAAATCCCTCGAATACATACCTATCACCATAATCTCCGATCAACGTGAACCACTTAGGGCGTGTGCTTATCTTAAAAAATCCATTTCTCAATTCATATCCTCCAAGATTATTCTTGAAACCGATCAATCTATAAGTTTTACCATTCTTAGAGTTTGGAAATTGTACATGAATCTGCTTACAATATTTCTTTGCAATTTCCACATCAACACATCTTTTTTCAATATATTTTATTAGATCATCATCCTTGACTTCCCCTCTTTCTACAATAAGTATATTTTCCTTGTCAGGAGCAGTGTCTTTCGTAAAAATACGAACATTACTTTTCTGTTCTCCAAGAAGAATATCTAATGCCCTGCCAAATTCGCAACCCTCAATCTCTCTTACCAAATCTATAACGTCTCTCCATTTATTATCATCGTTCCCGAAGTCCTTCCATTTATTTAATTTTCTGCTTACCGCAAGAGAAGCTGTTGTGTCTCTTGATGGTCTGTTTGGTAGTGGAGATATATACATCCAATACGATCCTTTACTTTTTGGTTTTAGCCCTTTGGTTGCCAAATAAGAGGTAATGTCGCTATTTCTGGCTTGTATTATTCTGTCTTTATCCAATCGACTCTATTTTTATTGTTTTGGATGTATATTTACTGTACTCCCTTACACTGTCTAAAGCTATTTCCAGCTTGGATTTGTCTGGAATACTCATGCTTTTCATCCCGAATAATGCGCCCATTATATAATCTTTTCCGTCCCCTATTGCAATCCAGTTGTTTTTTACATGGTAAAGAACCCCGCCTTTCCAATGTAAAAAATTCCCGTCTATTGTTACAATAAGAAGTTCTATATTTTCAAATTCTTTTTCTTCCGGTATTGTCCTTAAGGATTCAAGTATTGATTGGAAAGTATATTGGGGAAAGTTTAAGGCATCAACAAGGAGATATTGGTGGAATAGTTGCGAATTTATAATGCCAATGAGTAATTTATCTTTTATGCGAATGATGGGTACGTTTTCTATTTCAAGCGAAAGACCATCATCCATATAAGATACACAACATCCTAAATATGATTCTCGCTCTCCTTTATACGCTACAAATGTACCCATATTTATAAAAACAACTCATATTCTCCAATATAACAAATTCCATATTCTAATACAAAAAATCCCATACCATTTTCCTCTTCATCTTCCTCCATCTTTGCAGACAATTCAAGAGCAGCATTAAAAGCGTCTTGCTCTGTTTTATAAATTTCACTTTCGCCAAAATATGATTTAAGTTCTTTTTTCCTTTTCTTTGAACCTTCTGGAAAATAATCTACATTTTCAATAGCCTGTGCGCAGGTTATCCTATAACCATCCGGGAACTTTGCAATATATATTCCATTATCTGCGCTCATAATTAAATTTTTACTCCATGTGCTAACATTATGTCGAGTAACTCATAAAAATCTTCTTTTTTCATTACCACGACTTCTCCTTTGTAATTTCTTTTATGGAAAATTACATTGTATTTATCATCATCTGGCATTTCAGATAGAATGTCATGATATGGCGGTGTGCGCTCAAGAGCCTTCGCCTGTATCCCAAGAAATCCTGTTTTTGTGAAATCGCGATGCTCGATATCATCAGTATATCTTGATGAATACCTTGATGTTTCACAATCTGTATAATAATATTTACGAAGTTCTTTTCGTATTTGTCTTTCGTATGTATGTCCTTTGTTACGTGAATTCACTAAATTAATTTTATCAAGAAAATAAACCCATTATATTTACACTTAAGTATGACACCAAGCTCTTTTAATAATAAATTTGTTTCTAACCCCTCCTTTAAATCATGATTCAACATATTAGACTCTACAAATAACTCAATTTTTCTATACTTATCTTTTGGTAATTCTATAAATTGATATTTACAATAATCACCCCTTCTTCTTAATTCATCAATTTTATCAGAAAAAAATTTTATTCCATTCATGTCTTTAAATATTAATTTTACGATAATTTCCTCTTACAGTTTCTATATCTTTTTTACAATAATCATAAATTTCCTGATACTTCCCGTCATTCCATGCATCCAAAACCCTTGATCCATCCATATCCTTACTGTAAGGAACCCCAAGATATTCTGCTATGACGTTCTGTGCAACATAATACTTGTAATTCAAAAAACCCCAAATCTTCATTACATCTTTTATGTGTTCTTTACCCTGATAATCTGTAAATCCCCTTAAAAATCTGGTCAGGGAGGAAAGGTTATACTTTATCGCTTTGTGGTAGATGTTTAGAAGATCAAATTCCTGAATGTTGTGTCCAATAATATCAACAGAATATTTTTTACTTTCTTTCTTGTCTATTAATTCCTGAAAAGATTTAATGATCTCTTCCTCCGTTCCGGTTAATGCATCCGGCTTATCATCATCAAATGCATATCCTATACATACTATCCTGTTAAAATGAGAGTCGAGGGCTTGTTTTCTATATCCCTCGTCAACCTTTATGGCAATTTGTTCTTTGAGTTCATTCCATTTTTGGATGAGAACCGGATATTGTTGTTTCCTATATTGTTCTGCAAGTGCAGCTTTTCGGTTGCCAACCTTTACGTCCCATAACTTGGGTCTGGGGGGTAGTTCAATTTTCGGATATTCCCCGGCAGGGATGGTTTCAATGTCAATAAAAAGTTCTCTGTCCATTATGCCATATTTTTTATTTCAAGTAATTTGAAAAAATCATCATAAATAATGCCTATTTTTTTTAATCCATTGTTAAATACATCGTCTGTTATAATTTCATTCGTATCTAAATTCACACCATAAGTCAATATATTTGATCCATCTCTTAATGGTTTACCAAAATATATTCCTCCAATGGTAACATCCTCATCTCCTTTATTCCATAAAACATAAAAATGAAATTTAGGTTTTTCTTTTTTATTACTGAATATATTCCACCCAGCATAATAATGTGCTAATTTTGCCATCCTTCTTCTATCTGTAGTGAAAGTCCCCCCGACAAAAGGAATGTCAACGAAATCTTTTGTGAATTTGTTTATGAATCTAATAAAGCGTGTTGGATTATATTTATATTCTTTCATGTCATTAAATTTTAGGTACTATCATATCCGAATCTTCATAAATCGAAATTTTTTCAGTATGTAAGGCTTCGTCTTTATCACCATACATAATCTCACCTGTTTTCGTATCTATTACATAGGCTATAACGCCTATACCAATAAGATATTGATAAGTTGCATTAATTCCTTTTTGTTGTCTTATTTTTCCATTGCAATATTTAACAATAAATCTTTCCATAATTTTAAGGATTTAATATTTCCATTTCACATACACCCCACCATTCATGAGTTCCGAATGGTGATGTTGCTTCAAAATCACCTGAATAAATTTCTTTCCATTCTTTTTTCTTTTTTGCTTTATGTTTGCGAAGTGCTGACTGCGCCCCTTTTCTTGTTAAATGCAAGCTGACTGTTGCTTCTGCGCTCTCGTAAATACAATCATTATATAAAAAAGCAAATACCTTCATTTGATTATTATTCTTTGATATCGTTAAATTTTTCTCATCACTCTGTATTTTTTTAAAAAAAATATTTTTTGCGATAGGGTTAGCTAAAACTTTTTTCATAAAATAAGTCATTGGTGCTTCCATTTTTTTTTCTAATATTTTAATGAGTTCATTTTTCATTTTCAATATATCAGATTTTAATTATTTTTTTAGTTCTTTCCCCATAAAACCATAAAAATCCAATTCAATCTTTTCATCCCAGTATTCATCACTTTTAAGAATATTTTCTCTCTCCATCTCTTTAATTTTAAAAAGAAGCTCCCCCGAAGGGGAGTTTCAGCTTCCGTTAGTCATCAGCCATGCGCCTTTCTTCTAGGAAGTGTTCGTGTAATGGCTCAATCACATCACAGTCATCCGCATCTATCATATCTTTACGATTACGTATATTTTCAATAATATTTCGTATTTTTATGAAGTGCTTATACAGATAAATAATAAATTTCTGCGATTCTTCCTTTAATTCGTTAGCTTCCAATACTTTAATTATTTATATATTAAACACCACAAATTTTCTTGACAAACTTATGTAAATTTTTAATAAAAAACAATTTTTTCTCAATTATTTTTTTTATCTTTATACCATGATTATAGATTTTGAAGAAATAGATAAATCATTTTTGCTTCAACCCCTGTCAAGAGAAAGTAGGTTGGAAATTTACAAAACAATCTATTTACAAGGAATAGACAAGGGAACTCATTTGGAGAGGTGTTCGGTAAAAAAAACAAATTCATATAAAAAAAACAGGCATAAGAAAAGATTTATGGATACAATTTCCGATATTAACAACTATTTGCTTAGTGGTGCTGATGCCTACAAGCGTAAAGAATACAGGGTTAGACATCAGAAGAAAAAAGAAAATGAGAATTTGTAGTGCCCAGAATTGTAATTACAACGTTTTCGGAACAGATAAAAATACAGGGAAAGGATATTGTAAAATACATCAATTCCTGAGAAGTGATATTGTACGAACAATAAAGAAGAAATCCATCAAAGAAAGAAACAAATGCTTGTCAAAAAATAAATATGACTTTGATGTGTTTCAGTGGGGATTCAAATCTGAGCTGAATATGTTTAGGTGGATATGGAAAAATCGTCCTCACAGATCTGAAATAAGTGGAAGAGATTTAACTAAAGTAAATCACAATTTATTTCTGAATATGTTTGCACATATTCTTCCCAAAAAACAATATCCCTTATTCAGATATAACCCGGATAATATAATGCAATTGGTCCCGATTGAACACACTCTTATTGACCAGGGAACAGAAAAAGGAAGAGAAAATTATAAAAAAGAGTGGCCAAATACTGATTTTAGTATATTTTACAATAAAAAGAAAGAGTTGTTGAAAAGTTATCCGGTAAACTACCCACCCACGCAAAGCGATGGGGTGGGCTTTAAATCTGAATAATGCAAAGCGCAGCTATACATATCCGACTTTTCAGGCAAATTTACGATTGCCCCCAGCGTAGCAATATTGAGCGATGCGTTAACATCGGCATCCATACTGTTTCCGCAGTTGTTGCATTCAAATACTTTTCCTTTTCTATTTCCTATGTGGTGGCAGTTATTACAAGTTTTGCTTGTGTATCTTGGATTAACCAAAACAACAGGAACACCATTAAGAATAGCTTTGTAGGAAATGTATTGACGCAACTGATTAAAAGACCACTTTCCAACTTTTGTTCTAAACTTTTTGCCTTTTTTCAAAGAAGAAAATCTGATGCCTTTCAAATCTTCCAAAGCAATTCCTTTGTTTTCTTCTTTTGCAATTTGAACAATTTGTTTCGCAATCGTATGGTTAGTGATAGAAGCGTGTGTACGTTCTCTGCCAGAAAGCCTTTTCAAGAGTTTTTTACTTCCTCTTGTGCGTTTGCTTTGAACGGAGCTTCTTACTTTTTGTCTTTTTTCTCGATATTCTTGAAGTATTTTAGAGTTAAATTCTTTTCCATTACTAAGTGTGGCAATCGAAACCAAACCAAAATCCACACCCACGAAGCTTTCTACGTCCTCAACATCTTCTTCGGGTACATCAACAGTTTGAAACAAGTAAAGCTTACCTTTCTTGTAAACCAAATCAGCTTCCCCTTTGATGTAAGGAATATAAGCAGGGTTGTGGCAAACAAAATCAATCTTTTGTCTGCCACCAATACACCACAAAGAAATCACATTGTCAGGCTTGTAAGTCATTATCCTACTATCGTAGGCGATACCGCCAAGTGGATTAAAAGTACGTTTAGTTTTCTTATCCAGCTTATAAGCATCAGCAACTTTAGCTATTTGCCTGATAAGCATTTGAGAAGAAAGTTTAAACGTAGCCTTGTAAGAATGGTAAACTTTGTGATGGAGTTTAAAATTATTGAAAATCCTTTCTTGCCAAGCAACATCAGATATGGCATTACAAACAGCATTAGCTTCCTTCATCGTTTCGAGAAGCAAGTTAGTCTGTTCGTCAGTGGGCAAAAGTTTTATTTTCAATGTCAATTTCATATCACAAAGATAGCAAATTATTTAATATATTTTCTTATATTTGAAAACAATTTAATTACGGGGCGGCAATTCCTCCCATCGAGCCTTCGGCATCAATGGGCTTCTTTGCCGAAATATTTATGAAAAAAATTTTATTCGAAAAAAGCAATTAAAAATATTTTGTATATTTGTGCCAGTTCTTTAAATATTTAACCGGGGCTGGTAGCAATAAGATATTTTTTTTCAATAAACCGATTGTGTGTTTAGCTACCAGCGCACTCAGTCGGTTTTTTATTGATTCCCTTTTTGGGTTTGAAACGTTCATAGACTTACATTTGTTCGATCAGGTAAAATTTTTCTTTCTTTATTTTTAATTTCTTTCTTTTTAAAGTTCTTTATTTATACCACAACTTAAATTTATAAGCTTCGCACATAAATTTGGCACAACATTCGAAAAGGATGCAAAACATCCTTCTTTCTTGTTGGCAAACTTTTCTTTTAAATTGGAGTTATGCCTAAAAATTATGAGAAAATTCAGTTAGTAAAAAAATTTTACATACCGCTAATGACAGTAAAAGTTATAAGATTAAAATTTTGAATTGTTTATATAAAGTAGTTAGCTGCAAGCACTACATTCGTTCACTTAATCAAGGTTATATGGTTCATCCGTAAAAGAAAAAAGCCAGCCCGCTTCAACTTTTTCAAAGTTGTTGGGGTTTTGGTTCAATAATTTTAATTCGGTTTACTGCTATATCAAAATACTTCTCGTCTTTTTCAATTCCTATAAAGTTACGTTTGGTATTCTTACAAGCTACACCAGTACTTCCGCTTCCCATTGTCAAATCAACAACTAAGTCGTTTTTATTGCTAAAAGTCTTAATCAAATCTTCAAGCAATAATACAGGCTTTTGTGTTGGATGGAGCCCATCATAATCCTTTTTGTATTTAAGTATATTGCTTTTGTGTTTGTTTCCTTCCCATAGATTAAAAGTGCTTGTGTATTTTTCGTTTATGTTTTCAAGTTCCGTATAATTTAAAAAGTCATCCATATTGTTAATCCTATATTCAGCAATCAAAGCCAAATATGTTTCTTTTTTGCATAATTCAAATTGCGAACTTTTCACCCTAAATACATGGTCTGCCCTTTGCCCTATTGTTTCAATTATGGTTTTCTTTTTAAGCCCAATAAAAGAAAGTACATTACTAAAGTATTCTCTAAGTGGGTGCAAGTTTTCAAAGTCATAATCTTTACTAAAAACCAAAATATCCTCCATGTAGCTTACTGGAGCTTTGTTTGCAACCAAACAATTTGCAAAGTGCATTTTATCCCAATACATATTATAGCAATGTGGCAAGTTAGGTATCTGCTTACTTATTAGCTCAGTTGTAAACGGTTGGTTTGCGGTCAATACCATTTTGCCGTTTTTCCTAAGTATTCTGTTTGCAATCTGCATTATCTTTTCGGTAGGTATAACAACGTCCCAACTTGCATTACTTAGGTGTTTATATTTCGCCATATCTCCACCCATACCCTTTACAGTACCATAAGGCAAATCAGTTAAAATAAGGTCAACACTACCATCTTTTATATATTCGTTTTCAATAGAACAATCTCCTTGTATTAAGTCAAAAAAACACCCTCCTTTTTTTTCTTTTACTATCATTCGTTCTTTTATTAAAGTTTGTACTAAATTATCCACACCAGTCAGCTAACAAGGTATAAATTACATTAAAACGACAATTTATATTCGTCCGTTGACAATATTATGAAAAAATATTCACATGAAAAAATATTTGCACAACTATTTTATTAATTTTTCATCAAAAATATTTGTTTATTAAAAATATATTTCAGTACTTTGTTTTTGAAACTAACGGAAACTTTATATGAAAGACTTATTAAAAATTGGAAGTAAACTTAAAAAGGCAGGTAAATTATCGCCTGTTGAGCCGACAAAAGAAAGCGTCAACCCTCCGCCATTTACATCGAATATCAAAGAACCACTATACAGTGACATTCCTTCTGACGGCCAATCTACTGAGGATATAATAGAAGAAACAGAAAGAGAAATTGAAAAGAATATTCTTAAAGGAACTTCAAAAGAAGGACACACTTTTACTCTTGACAAGGCCAGTTGGATAGAAAATGATAATGGAGATGTTGTTATTCAAATTACAATTCCCAAAGAACAATGTCTTGAAATTGGAACATTCTTAATTAAGCACTCATAAAACATTAAAATTATGTATTGTATTTATCATTCAATAGATTTAGATGGTTGGTGTAGCGCTGCTATCGTAAAAAAATGGTGTAAAGAAAAAGAAATTGATCTTAAATTGTTTGGATGGAATTATGGAGATGAATTTCCTAATATTCCTGAAAACGAAAAAATTGTTATGGTTGACGTTTCATTTCCAATTGAGATAATGGAAAAATATGCAAAAGGATCTGGATGGCAATTTATATGGATTGATCACCATAAATCAGCTATTGATGATTATAAGAAATTTATTGGAGATGGAGAATCTTTTTGTATTAATTATCTAGACAATAAATTTGCCGCATGTGAACTTACTTGGGATTATTGTTTCCCTAAAGAACCAATGCCAGAATTTGTTCGTTTACTCGGTAGATATGATTGCTTTAGGCACAAAGGAACCAATGAAGAACAAAAGGTATTAGAATTTCAATATGCTGCCCGAGCTAACATAAGTAATGTTGACGAATGTTATAAATGGCTTGAAAAAAGTATAAAAGAATCATTTTTAACTGATAGAATGATTTCATCTGGAAAAGAAATTTATAAATACTTATGTACAGAGGCGAAGCAATCATATAAAAATGGATTTCCTATAGAATTTGTAGAATTAATAGAAAATAATATTACCACTGTTAGGAAATTTATTTGTGTAAATAAAGAACGTTTTAATCCCATAAATTTTGGCATAAATTATCATAAAGACGGATATGATGGGGCGGCTTGTTTCCATTATGCAAATGGAACATATAATTTTAGTTTATATAATGATAATGGAAAAGCTGATTGTTCTATTATAGCTAAAAGCCTAGGGGGTGGTGGTCATAAGGGGGCTGCTGGATTTAGAATAAGTGCAGAAAATATTAATAAAATAATAAAAAATGAGCGCAGTAGCAACAATTATATCGAGTAAGGGGTCGTGGATGGCTTCTGATTCATATTATTATGATGGCGATAATGTTTACAGAACAAATTACAAGAAGATATTCCAACACAAAGACATCTTAATTGGTGTTGCCGGTAAAACAATAATAATCCACGAACTAAGAAAAATGATCAATGAAACATCATTTAATCCTATCGCAAAAGATTTGATTGATGAAGATTCTGTGTATACTAATTTTATTGATCATTTAAGGGATAATGATGTGGTATCTACGCTTGATGGATTGTGGAATATATTAATAAACACAGGCAAAAAGATTTTTGAGATTGATAATAATTTTACTGTCTTGTCTTGTGAGCTTCCATACGCTTCAATAGGAGTAGGCCACGCAGAGGCTATTGGGAGTCTCATGACATCTTCCCTTTTGTCTGGAAAAATACCACTTAACGGAACAGACCTTATAAGAGCCATTAACGTAAGTAAAGCATTTAAACAAGCTGTAAGAGGACAGGTACAAATAATAAAATTGTGAATTTATCTTTTGCAAATAAAAGAAGGCTGGTGTGGTTAATTAATCGTGTGTGCGAGGATTTTGATGTAACAAAGGATGAGTTGTTTTCAAAATCAAGGGAAGGGAATATCCCTATTGGAAGATTTGTTATTTGGCATAATTTATTTAATCACCTTAATGTCTCAAAAATCAATATAGCTCGTATTTTTAATAAGAGAGATCACGCAGCTATTATAAACGGGTTAAAAACATATAAAAATTTATCAGACACAGAAAAAGATTTTAACAGGAAAGTGAGTAATATAGAAAAAGATTTTCTTTTTCAGTTTCCATCTCAAAAAAGAAATCAATCCCTCAAAAGAGAACTTACAAGTAGAATATTCAACAATCAATATTATAGGCCTTGGGGCGACATAGGAAGAGTATTAATCAGATGAAATTAACGATATGAACACATTAAAATTAGTAAAAAACGTAGCAAAACAAACCGGAGTTGACAAAGAAACGGTAGACCTTATTGTCAATGTTACCTTTGGTGAGATCAAAAAGAATCTTGAGAATAAAATTGAAGTACATATTTCCAGATTCGGAAGATTTATTATAAAACACAGAAACCCCCGTCCGGCACACGACATGAGAAACAAAAAGACCATAATGATACCGCCCAGGGACATGCCTTTTTGGAGACCATATTTTGGGAAGAAAGGAGTTTGATATGTGGAAATATATAGTAACGTGGTGTTTAGTTATAACACATCAAGGAATTCCGTTTTGTGAACTCGATGAATTTGATAGAATAATTAAATGGAATTATGATACATATACAATAAATGAATGTAATCACGAAGCAATATTTACTAATAAAAATGATGCCTTGGCATTTATTGAAAGAGCATCATTTGAAAATGATGTAGAGAATGTTATTCTTGATAGTATTGAGGTAGATACTTCTTTTCATGAATTATATGATTCTCTTTTTGTAATGCCAGATTCTGTGTGGAAGATTATTGCGGTAGATACCATTTCTTTTTATCCAGACACAACATTTAATCAAAATTATTATTACTAAATTTGCATTGTTACTAACACTTTTGCCCATGAAGGCAAAAAAGAAACATATAGACATAGGAACATTAAGGGATTGTTTAGTAAAGGCTTACTTAATAAGCCGTCCTTTACCCGCTGAATATTTTAAGGGCGGACCTCCGGCCACCAAATTTGAGCTTGGGTGTTGGAGTGAGGATGATTTGCAGGAATTAAACAGGCAGAACATTGATCCGTCTGTTGTCCTGCATAACTTTACGGTGGAAGCTTCTAAAGTATTATAGGCATCCCAAACATATCTTTTGATAAGCTAACTGTTCTTTTAAGAAACGGAAATGGAAATCGGAACGGCTATAAGAGACCTCAGAAGAGCACAAAAAATTAGCCAAAAAACACTGGCGAGAAGAGCTGGTATTGGGAAATCTTATCTGTGCTTAATTGAAACGAACACCCGAATTCCAACACTTAAAATGGTAGAGTCTATAGCAAAAGGGCTTAAAGTGTCTTATGTTAAATTTTATCTTTATATGATTAAAGCGGAGGTCAGGGAGGAAGAACAGATGATACACGACATACTTAATTTATTGACAAACTATATATAATGGAAACAATCAATCGCATAATATATCTTCAACATCTTTATTTATCATGGGATAATAACAATAAATTAAAATCTAACACTAACAATATTAATTATGAAAGTAGGAACTAAATCAGTGTTGTTTGGTGCTCATTGTTTTTTTATTCATCCTGTGTTTGTGTTTATAGCTTGGTGGAAACTCTATGGATTTCCTTTTGATCCAAGATTATGGCTATTGTTTTTTGTGCATGATTTGGGTTATGTTGGTAAGCCAAATATGGATGGAGAAGAAGGAGAATCTCACGTGGAATTTGGTGCGAAAATTATGTCTGTATTTGGGGAAAGATGGGCTAATTTGTCTAAATATCACTCAAGATTTTATGCAAAAAAAGACAATGTTAATCCCTCTAAACTTTGTGCAGCAGATAAATTATCTATATGTTTAGAGCCTTATTGGTTATATCTTCCAAGAGTAAGACTTACCGGGGAAATTAAAGAATACATGAAAGATGCTAGAGCAGGTAAATATGCTTCAATGAAAGTAACTACTAAATCTCAGGTAGATTGGTTTAATGGTGTTTGTAATTATCTGAAAAAATGGGTAGATGAACATAAAGGTGGGAAACAAGACATGTGGACTCCAACGACAAAACAAATTACCAACGCTATTTAGATTGTGTAGAAATATATTTATTTATCATAGTAAATAAGTCAGGTTAAACCTGACAACAATGATACTAATAATAATGAATTTAATTATTAGATTTATAGGTTTTATCATTATACTTTTAGTGTATACTCTGTATTTACCGCTATATATACCGTGTGTGATAATTGTTGGTAGTTTGGAGTACAATTCTTTTATGTTTACACTCTTGTCATTGGGAAAGGCAATGATGGAGTAATTATTAACTTTGGAACCTTAAATTTTAAAGCTATGTTCGAAATATTCAAACTTATTTTAATCGTGTCACTTATATCTCTGATTGGCACAGGATTTCTAAAAATGTTCGTATTTGATCAGATTTTTAATGACAAATCTTATTACTTAAAAGGATGCGATATTTTTAAAATAATCGTAATCATAGAAACAATATTAGTTTTTGGAGTTGGACTTTGTGGGATGCTTATAATAGTTATATTCAATTTGATATGATATTTTTTGTTCCATTAGGAATTAATAGTCTGTGGGGGAATAATGAGCTTAAATATATGCTCAGATCCTTACAGGCTAATTTTATGGATGAATTTGATGTAGTTCTTTATTCAACCACTACCCCTGAATGGTACAAAGGATATTCAGAACAAATAGAAAGATTTTATCCTGAAAGGTTATTAAAAATCAACAACGGACACAGGCCGTTTGAAAATTATTTTGATGTTTTGAATAAGGTTTATACATACGTCAATTCAGAACAATGCCCAAAAGAGTTTTGTTATATATATGATGATATTATTCTTCTTAAACAAATAGATAAAACGGGGATAAAGAACGTACCTTGGCTACACTATACAAATAAACTATTTAAAGTAAACCAGTCTTCTCATAATGGGAAAACCACTAACCAAGCATATATTCTCCATAAAGCAAAATACAGCTTTGAACATCATCTCCCTTTAATTTATAAGAAAGACTTATTGAAACAAATGTTCAATGAATATAAGTTTTGGGAACAGGCACGGCCATATTCTCTTGCCACACTATATTTTAATCTTTATCCTGATGAGTATTCAGGAAAACCATTGGTGGAGGAGAATGATTATAAAGTTGGGTTCGAGGGTTTTTATGAGAACAGAACCACGTGTTTTAAACAGGACACCTATAAGGATATAGAGGTTGCTATAGCCGGGAAAACATGGTTGAATTTTAACGATACAGGTTTGTATTGGGGCAAGCCTGATTATCCTTTAAAAACATGGATTGTGAAAAACTTTAAAAAAAAATCAAGATATGAATAGAGAAATTAAATTCAGGGCATGGCTAATAAATGAAAAAAGAATGGTATTTGTACAAACTATTATGCAAATGCCAGATGAGTCTTTTTTAAGAATATGGCCAATAAAAGAAACTCCAAATAAAAATTATCCTACTAATAAACATGCAATTTTAATGCAATTTACTGGATTACATGATCGTCAAGGCAAAGAGATTTATGAAGGTGATATTGTTCAGAATGACGCTTCTAAAATGGTAAATTCTGTATGGAGTATTATTTTCAAAAATGGGGCATTTAGGGGAAAACCTAACGATACGTTATATGGAAATGAATTTAATTTTACAGAATTATATTCGATTAAAGATATTGAAATAATTGGAAATATTTACGAAAATTTAGAATTATTAAGAAAAAATGCATTGGAATAGCTACTATATAATGAAGCAGTTCACCGAAAAACATCTCAATAAAGATCGGGTATTGAATATTTTGGATGTTGGTTTTGCTCTTTTTAGCGAAGGTTTAAGTGAGGGTTTATATGATGAATATTTAGAGAGCATAGATGAAACTATTCATGAAGACATTAAAAAATATTGATAGTGGTATTGATGATTTAAAACCAAAATGTTTAGAAAGATTAAATGTTTATTTGGTTTTCACAAACCAAAACTTACATGGGAAATGGATGTGTGGAGTGGTTGTATTTATTCTAGGTGTGTTTATTGTGATAAATTATTCTTGGTTTATAAACCTAAAATAATTAGAAAATGAGTAATATACTTGTAACCGGAGGTTTAGGGTTTATTGGTTCTCATATAGTTGACGAACTCATAAATCTCAAACATGATGTTTATGTCGTGGATAATTTAAGCGGGGGAAGCACGAACAATATAAACAGGAAGTCTCATTTTTACCAGATGACAGTCAATGACAAAAGGCAAATGAGCTGGATGTTCGTAGACTATAAATTCGAATATGTATTTCATTTGGCTGCTTATGCTGCCGAAGGGCTCTCTCATTTTATACGCAATTTCAATTATACCAACAATGTAGTAGGTTCTATGAATATTATCAATGAATGCATAAAACATGAAGCAAAACTTATCTTTTTTAGTTCAATAGCTTGTTATGGAGATGCAGAACCACCGTTTACAGAAGAAACACAACCACAACCCATAGACCCATACGGTATAGCTAAATATGCCACAGAACTTGATATAATAGCAGCCAATAAAATGTTTGGTCTTGATTACATTATCTTTCGCCCATACAATATTTACGGGCCAAGACAACGACTCAACGATAAATATAGAAATGTTCTTGGTATTTTTATTAATCAAATTCTTTCTGATAAGCCATTGACCGTGTTCGGAGACGGCACTCAGACAAGAGCATTTTCATTTATAGGGGACATAGCCCCTAAAATAGCTCAATCTGCTTTTAAACCTGAAATGTATAATAAAACTTTTAACATAGGAGCAGAAAAGACATATTCTGTAAACGATATAGCAGAAATGGTAAAGCGTGCTATGGGGTCTCATCAACAAATAATGCATGTTAAAGCAAGAAATGAAGTGCATAATGCATATTGTTCTATTGATAAGATCAAGAAGCATTTTCCTTCTATAAATAAAACACAGATATGGGACGGAATTAACAAAATGGTTGAATGGGCAAATACTCAGGAAATTGAAGAATCGAAAGAATTTACGAACATAGAGGTATATAAAAATTTACCTACAATATGGAAATAAAAAGATTTTGTTTGGGAGATATTCATGGTGCATATAAAGCGCTAATGCAGGTTATTGAAAAATCAGGGATAGATTACGATAATGATTTATTAATAAGCTTGGGGGATGTAGCTGATGGATGGAGCCAAGTTCCTGAATGTTTTGAAGAACTTATGAAGTTTAAAAATCTAATTTATATTTTAGGAAATCATGATCGGTGGTTGCTGGATTATTTCAAAACTTATAATAAACCAAGAATATGGACGTCCCAAGGAGGAGAAGCCACTTTAAATGCTTATTATAGAGTACAAGATTCAAATTATGAACAAAAACATGAGAAATTTCTTGAGAATGCGAAACCTTATTATATAACAAAAGATAATAAATTGTTTGTTCATGGAGGTTTTTCTTTAGTGAAGGATATTTCTAAGCAATCTATATATGATTTAACATGGGACAGAGATTTATTTTGGTCTTATCTATTTTCTCCTATTTTTGAGGTAAAAGATTATGATGAAATTTATATTGGTCACACAACAACATCAAGAACTAAAAGTGATTTAAGTCCTGTACATATTCGTAATTTATGGAATATTGATCAAGGTGCTGGATGGGAAGGGAAATTAACCTTAATAAATATAGATACTAAAGAATTTTGGCAAAGTGATTTGGTTAAAAATTTGTACCCAGATGAAAAGGGAAGATAAAATAGCCCTTGTAGCTGTAAATTGCGATTGTCCAGATGATGCTGTAGCAGCACTCAGATATTCATCAAAAGATATAAATTTTGGGAGGATTGTTCTTTTATCAAGCACAGACAGAGTATATGAGGGGGTGGAAAAGATAGCGATTCCGCACCTCTCCTCTGTCCTGATGTACAACAATTTTATGCTTAACTTAATAGAGTATATAGATAATGATTATGTGCTTGTCATCCAGTCAGATGGATATGTTGTGAACCCAGATATGTGGACAGATGAGTTTTTGAAGTATGATTATATTGGAGCCCCTTGGCCGGATGATGAAGAGTGGATACAAGATCAGTCACCAGATAAACGAGATATTATACGAAAAGCAATTTCTAAAAACAGAATAGGCAACGGGGGGTTTTCTCTGAGAAGTAGAAAGTTCCTTGAATATTCCAATCAATTCATTACATGTGGGTATTTGGGGGAAGACATCTTTCTGACGGCAATAAATTATGAAAAATGTATGGAATATCAAATAAAATTTCCACCATTAGACCTCGCATACAGATTTTCTTACGAAAACAGATGTAGTGAATTTGGGGATGATTACAGAGAACCCTTCTATTTTGACGTGAATAAACATTTTGGATTTCATCATTGCAACTTTATAAACGGAAACGAAATATTAAATCTTAAAAATAATGAAAAAAGCAACAGAAGAAACAAGGCTTATTGATCGTCTTCATGAAAAAAACGCAAAATTAGAAAATGAAAATGAAAAGTTAAAAGAATTAAATTACAAATTAGAACATCCACTAAAATATAAAGAAGGACAAATTATTGGGCATTTTAAAATTAGGAATGGTAGTGTTTGTAATGATTATGGTTTATACAATTATTATAATGGATATGATTATCTCGATGGAAGAGAAAAACAAATTTCAGAAGAAGAATTAGAAAAAAGAGAACAACGAATTAAATATCTTTATAAAAATAATTTGTCTTTTTTATTAAAAATAATAAACAATGAAATATAAAGTAATCACAGATAATCTTGATTGGTATGGTATACAAGAATTTGCAATAATTACCTTTAAAGATAATTTAGATATAGTAATTGACAATCCATTTATAGATAAAAAATATAGAAGATATTGTATATTGGAAGATGATAAATTCAAAATAAAATTATTATTAAACCAACATCCATCATGGTTTGAAAAGATAGAAGAGGATAAATTCGAATTAGAAGAAAAGGAATGGAAAGATTTTACTAAATCGATTAATTTCATGTTAGTCGGCGGTAATGATTATGGCCCGAGATTAATAGAAAAACAACCAACTTTAAAGACAGAAGATGGTAAAGAACTTTGTGATGGACAAGTTTTCTATTGTTTAGATACAAATAATATTGATAATGATATAATGCAAAGTGTATTTTTTTCAAGATTGCCACGTTATTCTAATAATTATAAAATATTCTCATCAAAAGAAAAAGCTGAACAATATATAAAAGAGAATAAACCTCAATTTAATAAAAAGGACATGATTGAGTTTGCTGAATATTTTAGTGATAATTATAATCATGCAGATTGCAACCCCGCATATCCACTTGCAAAATGGCTAAGAAAAAGAAAGAAATGAAACAAAATGAATTTAAGGATGTCCCCATAAGCCAATGGGAGGAAGGGCAAATAAAAGAACACGCTTATCATAAATGGGAAATAAAATGATAGAAAGAAGTAAATGGGAATTAGGACAAATAGAGGAACGTAGACATCATATCTTTGACGAGATAGAAGGAAGAAAACACTACAAAAATTCTTACAGAAACTACTTCCACTACCTACAAATAAATCCAGACCTGCAGGAGAAGGACATAATAGAGATAGGACCAGCAGATTTTTCTGCCTTAGATTACTGTCATAACCACGGTAACTGCTACATAATAGAACCCATGCCATCATCATTACTACGAAACACATGTGATAAAGCCGGATTCACTCTATTAACAAAACCAGCAGAAGAAATAGACTTTCCTAAAGTAGATGAGGTGTGGTTAATGAACGTTCTTCAACACGTGTTAGACCCTAACATCATTATTGACAAGGCAAAAAAAGCTTCTAAAATAATTCGTTTCTTTGAACCAATAGAAGCCGGAAAAGATAAAGCTCATCACCATGAATTTACTATGGGCTTCTTTATAGGACATTTCGGAGATTGTGTTCAATATTATGAGGCAGGACAAGGGATACATGACTTTCATACTCATCAATGTAGCTACGGGATATGGACAAAATAATTAGATCGTGGCATGATGGACTTGGTGATAGCTTACAGCACAGTACTTTACCATCATTATTCCACCAACAGGGATACGATGTGTACATAAGTGCAGAGACTCCATGCAGTGATGAAGTATATGAGTTGGTGTGGGGGTTAAGTCCATTTGTTAAAGGTAAGATGGATAAACCCGGAAACTGTGGAGAAATAATAGGACGTGAACCAAAGAACGTATGTGGATCCTTTATTGGCAATTGGGAGATTGCAAATTTTTTACCTTATACAAATGATTATCCGATAATATATTATCAACCTGTCCTTTGCCCAGAACTATCCGATATCACACTCGTAGACATGTCATGTAAAACAAGTAAAAGAGAAGGAGACTATGATGAGAATGTTTTACAAGAATACTTGGATAAGCAGGGGGGGGGAGGTTTAGTGCAGATAGTAGGAGAAAAGATATGCAGTGACAGAATATACGTAAATGATACTATCACGGTAAACAATATATATGAGTTATGTAATTACATATCTTCATGCAAGAGGTATATATGTCTTAATTCTGGTGGACATTCATTAGCATCTGCCCTGAAAAGAAACAAACACATTAACGTAGATTGTTTAGTCACTGATAACGCAAGATTTAGGTCTATGTATGAACGCAAGAACTTTTTTTATCCTAATATTAATTATGTATGGTTATATGACACAAACAAACAAAGATAATTTATACCCTGTGGCTTCCTCAGAGGACGCTGAGGGCGATATAATATAAAAGACAACAAAAACCTTAACTTTGAATCTAAAGCTGTCACAAACGCTCATATGAGCCTTAAAACACACATATATGATTAAAATAGCTGACATACCAATATTCGTTGTTAATCTTCCTCATCGTACAGATAGGTTAAACGACATGAAAACCAAACTAGATAATCTTGGACTAACGTTTACCAGGTGGGAAGCTACAGATGGTAGAACCCTCGAAGTACCGGAAGACAGTAGGAAATATGGAGAACGTAACGCACAAGGAATATTAGGGTGCTTAATGTCTCATGTAAGCCTCATCAAACATGCTAAGGAAAAACAATACAAGTATATTGTTGTTCTTGAGGATGATATAGTGTTAGCTGAGGACTTCGTAGAAAGAGTGAATTCCGTGGACAGAGGTTTTGACATGTTATATCTTGGTGGACATTTTGAATTTCCAGACAAAGACATAACGCCCACAGACAATCCATACGTTTATAAAGCCAATCAAATTTCTGGCACATATGCTTATATTATTGCCGATAATTTATATGACTATATCATTGAAAACGCAACATACACTTATGGGATTGACGAGTTCTATGCTTTGAAGGTACATCCTGTATTTAATTGTTTAGCACTTATTCCTTGGCCAGTAGATCATATGGCAGGATACAGCGATGTGGCGTTTAATGATGTTGACTATCATTTAGCTCATAAATATTTTAAGAATAAACTGGATTAGGATAATTCTACTATACATTTTATGGAATATATCACATTCAAAAAATTAAATACATATGGTCGATTGGCTAACAATATGCTAGAGGCCGCATGTGTTATTGGCCAAGCTTATAAATATAAATCCAAACCAGCCATTATAACAGATTGGAAATATAGATATCAATTAAATTTACCAGAAGAATTTTACAAAGACGTAACTCCTGATGTAGAAATAATAGAAAAATATTTTCATTATGACCCTGCCTTATTAGATAATATTAATGTAGGTGTGGTTAATTTAACTGGAACTTTTCAATCATATAAGTATTGGGAAAATATTAAAGAAGATATACGCAAATGGTTTAAGCCCAAGTCTGCAGATTATCTTGGAGACAACACTGTTGCTATTCACATAAGGAGAGGAGACTACATAAACAATCCAAACTACATAAACCTCCCCCCAGAATACTACCTATCAGCCATAGTAAAATACTTTAACGATCCCAAATACAAGTTTTACATTTGCACAGACGATGTAGAATATGCTAAGATTCACTTTAAGGGGAAACAATACATAATAGAAGAAAGAACGCCAATGCAAGATATAGCTATTATGGCTGGGTGTGAGAATCATATATTGGCTAATAGCAGTTTCTCTTGGTGGGGTGCTTTCCTGGCTAACAGTAAGAAATGCATCAGACCTCCAAAGATATTCTCAGGTCCACTAGCCAAAACACATAACGAAAAAGACTTCTGGGAACCGGAATGGATATGCCATGATGATTATAAAACAGATCTGAAAGATACAACATTCATTATTCCTGTACGATACGACCATATGGACAGGCGTGAGAACCTTAAAATATCTATTAACTTTTTAAGGAAATGCTTCGACACTAACATAATCATAGGAGAACAGCATACCCGTAAATTCAAAGACTATGGAGACAAGTACGTAAGATTTCCGTACAAGGAGTTCCATAGGACAAAGATGTTAAACAGAATGACAAGTTTAGCCAACACACCATACATTGTTAACTGGGACGCTGATGTTCTGACATCTCCTTTTGACCTGTACGAAATGGTTAAAATGCTAAGAAATGGGTATGACTTTGTTTATCCTTACAATGGAGCCTTCTTAAGAGTAGGAGACGGAGTATATGCCAGGAATAGAAAATATATTGATATGGTTAAGTGTGGGGATGTGGGGGTGTTATCCGGGATAGACTTTGTTGGTAAAGATGATAAAAGCGTGGGTGGAGCCATTGGGTACAACAAGAAATCATTTATATCTGCAGGTGGAGAGAACGAAATGTTTATAGCGTATGCTCCAGAAGATGCAGAAAGGTATGATAGATTTAGAAGATTAGGGTATAAAGTAGGAAGAACAAAAGGAGGATTATATCATCTCAATCACCACTGCACATCAATAAGCACAATATTCAATCCTTTTTTCCAACAGGGGAAGCAAGAACTAAAACACATAAAAACACTAAGTAAAAAACAACTGCAAGACAGGGTTAAGTTTGAAAAGCGTAAAGTAGTGTTCCTTTGCTATGCAGACGATAATTATAAACCACAACAAGATAAACTCATAAACAGGGTAACTACTTCGGGCATGGTTGATAAAACATATCAAATTACAAGATCACACCTCACTGCCTCAGAGTTTTACAAGAAGTATGCTTCAATATTGAATAAGAAAAGGGGTGGTGGATACTGGCTGTGGAAGCCTTACTTCATCATAGCTACACTTAACACCATGGATGATGGTGACATATTACTTTACATGGATAGTGGGGATATAATAAGCGGAGATTACAGGGACTTTTTACTGCAAAAAATGCAGGGATTAGATATACTCCTGACTGATGGATGTCATCCAAACATTACATACACTAAGAAGTTGTGTTTTGAGAAGATGGATTGCATGGAGAAGAAATACTTTGACCAACCACAGATGGAGGCTGGTATAATTGTGTGTAAGAAGTCTGAAAGGACAATGTGGATAATGACAGAATGGCTTGAATGGTGTGCATATAATGGTGGTGAGATATTAATGGACCAACCAAATCCTGAATTCCACAAAGGGTTCATAGATCATAGGCACGATCAAAGCATACTGACTAACTTAAAAGTAAAATACAATCTATACTCTTCAGCAGAAATAAGGGAGTATGTAACATGCAACACAGAATACAAAGACTTATCAGATGTATCTGTTACATTCCTTATACCACTGTTCTATGATGGTGCTATGCGAAAGAAGAATTTAGACACGGTAATAAACTATTTGGAGTCTACGGCATACTCAGATATAATTATTGGAGAACAGTTACAAAGGGGAAAAGGATATTTCGAATATCTAAAAGACAAATGTACTTATATGGAGTTTGACATACCTGATTTTCACAGGACTAAAATGTTAAATGAAATGGCTAAAGCTTCTGGAAGCGACATAATAGTAGTATGTGACGCTGACGTTATAATTCCTGAACAGCAACTGGAAGACGCCATAGAAACCATATCTATAAACAAAGCAGACGTAGTATATCCATTCGATGAATTTGTAAAGATGGATAAAAATGATTCTACCATGATGAAGAAGGATTTTAGTTTTAGATCTGGGCAGTCGTCAGTTAAGAGCCTGGGAGGAATGATACTCTTTAACAGGTTAAAGTATTTAGAGGCCGGAGGGGAAAATGAACTTTTCATGTCGTGGGGGCTTGAGGACATAGAACTTTACCACCGCTTCAAAGAGTTAGGATACATCATACATACTATTCCTGGTAAGCTATACCATTTATGGCATTATCAGGGTGTTAACAGCTCTAAATTTCATCCTCATTATCAAAAAAATGTAGAAGAATACGAGAAGTCTGTTAAGATGAATAAAGAACAATTATTAGAATATATAGAACAATGGAAATAAAAAATATACTTGAATTATTCGCTGGAAATAGATCAATTGGGAATGTGGCAGATTCTTATGGGATGAATGTTTTTTCTGTAGACTGGGAATCATTACCAAAAATAAATCTTGTAAAAGATATTGAAAAATTAAAAATATCAGATATTCCCTTTATCCCAGATTTAATATGGGCATCTCCAGATTGTACAACATATTCTATAGCTGGTTTAAGAGCGCATAGAAACGGAATAAATCCAAAATCTGAATATGCTAAAAAATGTGATTTGGTTAATATCCATTTTATTAGTTTAATTAAAAAATGGTTAAAAATAAATCCTAATATGGTATTTTTTATAGAAAATCCAAGAGGAATGTATCGTAAAATGCCATTTATACAAAAATTTAATAGATATACAGTATGGTATTGTCAATATGGGGACACGAGAGCTAAACCTACAGATATTTTTACTAATTCAAAAACTTGGATTCCTAGACCCGAATGTCATAACGGAAATAAAAATTGCCATCATACACCAGCACCACGTGGTTCAAAAACTGGAGTTCAAGCTAAAATGTCATCTCTTGATAGGGGAAGAATACCAGTTGAATTATGTAAAGAAATTATTCTTTCGTGTATATGAAAACCACTTAATTTTTAAGTTTTTATCTTTGTAGAAGTATTAACCAAAAACATCTATAAAGATATGAACTCAGCATTAGTCCTTGTTAATGTAGTCGAGAGAGACGGGCAGGAGTTTGAAAAACAACTTCTCATTAACAACAACAACGTGCGTAACTTCCACGCACATCCGGTAGACACAAATTACACCGTAGTTACCTATGATTTACGGAGAGACAGACGAGAAAACCCACAACACACTACGTACAAGATCGCACATACAGTAGCAGAATTTGAATGGTTACTCAGAGAAGAAGCCAACGAACCGGTTATTCCTCTGTATGTAAATACAAGAGGCCACAAGTTCAGAATGAAAAACATAGTCAACAGGGTAGAATACATAAATGTAGATTCTTTTGTTTTGGCTTATGATAACGCAGATGGTTTAAGTGCTAAAGTATGGGTAGACGAAGGGGCATTTAACATTCTTGTCCTTGACGTGGCTCACACGATTAACGAAATAAACAGGAGAGAATCTACTTCTTACAGTTATTCCGAATCTGGAATTTAATTGCTTTGAAGATAAAAAATAAAATCCGCAGGATATGCGGATTTTTTTTGTTTAGAATTTGGATGTTATTTCGGTAATTTCAACAAGCTGGTCTTCTTTGAATTTCCACATTCTGCATTCTCCGTGTATGAACCAAGTACAAGTAATATCTTCCCCGCTTACATCACCAACGGTCATTATAGATCCTCCAGACTTTAGTCTTACCAAGTCTCCTGTTTTGAATTTATTGTCCTTGTCCATGATAAAGTTTTTTGTATAATTTAGAATGTTTGTTTTTGCTTGTTTTTGTTTTTGAGTGTATTCCTTTTCTGTTTTTCTTTGTTTTTGGAATGCGTTTAAAGATAGAGTGTTGTTTCATATATAAATTAACTTAATTCCCTACCAGTGAGAGAAAAATATAGATTTTGGAGTTGATGAACATATTTTATGCGAATACTTGGTGGAGCATTAACCCCTTTTATATCAATAAAAAAAACATATCCGCTTTTATAGGATGGGTGTTTTTCGATTTGATACCACCACTTATTATTTTCCCGACTATATATTTTATATTCCCTGAATTTATTAAACCCAAATTTTAATAACCATTCTTCTTTTAATAAAACAGGATCTATCATATTTATGTGTAAAGGACCGACAAAGTTATCTAAAAATACAATCGGTTTTTTGTCTGTGTTTTCAATAAAACTTAACCAATGTAAATTATCCTCATTTGGATTTATTATAGATTGTATTTTATCTATATACCCATCAAAATCTTTTATATAATTTCCTATTCTTAGTTCTCGTATGTTTAATCTCCGTTTCATTTCCTTTTGTTCCAGAGTTCTAATGCCGTTTTCTGGCCAAAACAATTAGGCCCTTCAGCCTCACAATCTTCACACATAACACATATTTCCTTATCATTGTAATCTTTTAATGTGTAAAGATTAGTCCCGCCACAAAAAGGGCATGGTTTTAATTTCTGTTCATCAGGCATGATTATTATTTTTTATGTAAAAATAAATAATATTTTTTACAAAAACTATTGTTTATTTAAAAAAGTTTTGTAAATTTGAATAATGAATCTAGTTGTTCTTTGAATGTATGCGGTGGCGGAAGTACAAATAGTGGTTAAACGCTGGCTGTGGAAAGACACAAAGTAGACTGAGATGTCGGTATACTCCAAGAGGAGGAATCTTCTAATACAGGTTAGTAATAGAAAATGAACTATTATGAGGATGGGTGTGTAAGTTTTTTCAACATGGTTTTGACTGTCAAACTCACGTGCAAGTTCGAATCTTGCCCGCATACATTCTTTTAAGAATTAAAAACATGAAAAAAATATTAATATATCCGTTAAAATTTATAGCTAACTTATTTTTATTTATTTCCAGAATATTAGAATATATAGGAGTTCGATTGAGTTGGTTTATAAATAATTTAAATGATTGAAAATGGTTTGTGGTTTTCTTACTGCAAACAACTCAGAATTAAATTAACTTAAAATAAAATGAAAATAGCAGAAGCGATAATTCAAAAACGAATGATTCATGAATATACCAAAACTACATTTCACGCCACTTATAAAGGGCATGATATATATATAACAAGTGAACATGGACACGGCAAGCCGAAACACAACAATTTAACTAGATATGACATTGAAGTGCGTATAGCAGATAGTGGTTTTATGGATGTAAACACATGGGGAGATTTTAACACTATGCACGATGCTATTCGGTATGCTTTACAGGGCGCTTGCTTAACAGCTTAAACACTATAACTATATTAAATTAACTTAAAATATTGTGTGATGGAAATAGAGACAAATAAACAAAACAACACCGAAACCCAAATGAGTTATAATACGGTGTTAGCACCCGTTGATGATATTAATTCTGAGTGTTATGGGTGCGAGGCCGGAATGTGTGATATATGTTCACATAGAGATAATTGGGCTGATTGGCAAAACGCTAATTATGAATCAACAAGTAACGATGAAGAAGAAATAAAAAACCCTGAAATAGTTAATAAAGAGATATTAGTATGTGATTTGAAATGCGGTTGGCAATACGATAATCCGAGCGAATGGCATCATTACGAAAGAGCTACAAATGGTAATTTATGTAAGACCTGTGGAAGATGTTCTGCATTTTGCCATACAGAAACTGTGCATGTGCTTTTCACTGGGTGCTAATTACTTTACATAAACAATTCAAAATCACTATTTGCTTTTAATAAAAATATATATCTTTGTATTGATCCGTGTAAAAACTGGGTTTTATGCGGAGGTAGGCTGGCAATAGTCAGTCGGGTGTTCTGGTCTATTCCGATGGTCGCTAAGGCTTCATGCCTTAGTAAATAGAGCCGCCAAAGCGTCAAAAGAACCATAACGAACACTTTTTTATTAATCTTTAAAAAGGAGGTAATCATGACATAGTAATCAACATTCAATGTCGTGAAAAATGTACAAAGGAAAAAAGGTGGAGATAAAAAACACGGTCGAAACAAAAGAGGAGTAGATCAAGCCACCAGCCTCTACGCAAGAGGCAAAATTTCATTCGAACAGTATGAAAAATTGAAGAAACAGGGGGAATAACCCTGTTTTTTATTTGTATTTATTGTTTATTTGGTTTAAATTTGTTTAATAATTAAATTTTAAAACAATGGCAACAATATCAGAAAGCGAAGCAAAAAGAAAAACTATTTTGAATGAATTCTTAACAACAAGCAATTCATTATTGGATGAAATAAAAGCAAAAAATGATTCTATAGAAAACAGAATTTTTAGAATTAGTGGTGAAAGGCAAAGCTGGAACAAGCTTAACGAAGACACGGAGAAAAAACAAGAACCAAACTTCTTTAAAGATCGTCTTTCCATTTTACTTGATCGTATTCGTGAGTTAAATACTCAAGCTGATTGTATTTTAAATAAATTAATGGAAATTGCTTGATTGAATAGAGAAAAATTTGAATATTTATGTATAAATCGTTCAGAGATCAATATAAGGAATGTGTGAGAAATGGTGTTGCTGTTCGGGGAGAAGACAATTGTATGCATTGTGAAAAATACAATTGTGTTTGTAAGTCATCTGTTTGTAAGGGGGAGAGAATTTATCATCCATTTGTAATGAATTAGAAATATGCACTTTTTATGATATATTCTGAAATATGCTTTATTCCTGATATATTGAACATCAATATAATAACGCTAATTTGCACGATAACATATATAACGCTATTGTGCATATACGAAAAAAGACAAAAAGCAAATAAAGTAAAATATATTTTACATTTAAGGCATATTTAGGAAAAAGCATTTTACATTGATTATATAACTTAAAATATTGTGTGATGGCTAAAACTTATGAAGTATTTACAACAAAATATAGTAAAATAATACAGGCTATAACCCCAGGAGGGGCAGAAGATAATTTTTGGCAAAACGAAAAAAATGAAAGCATTGAAATAATTGCCATAATAGAAGTAGAGCGCGGGAAAGAATTTATCTCAAAACCCTCAAATTATGCTATATTTGATTTTAGCAAACGTTATCGGTTCACAATACAGGATGTTGATACAAATGAAATTCTAATCATTGATGAGGACACAGAACGAAAAGCATTCAGAAAAGCAATTAGATTTTTTGATGAAAAGAAATTAAAAGATAGAGAACTACATATAATTAGTAAAATAGATAATATAACTAACTACTTTACATAAACAATTCATAACATATCCCACTTGACAAGCAAAACAAAAAAGAACAATATAAATAGAATATAATTATGACAAATAAAGAATATTTTATACAGGAAATGAAAATGACAGATAAACAAATAGAAAGGGTTTGGGATTTTTACCAAGAAAATGTTAGATGTAAAGATCCTGACGTTGTTTGCCCTATGAGGTCATTTTCTGTTGAATACCAATTTAGTACAGTAGGAACTGCCAAGATTGCAAAGTTTGATGATAAAACATTTTGGATAGATGAAGAAGAATGTAATCCGTAGCATTACGCCTAACTACTTTACATTAAGAATTCATAACATATTCCATTTGACTGGCAAAATAAAACTAACTCCTATTTCTAATAATATACAAAAAACAATATAAAAAGCAACAAACCTAATATTATAATGGCAAAAGTATTAATAGCATGTGAATTTTCAGGTCGTATTCGTGAGGAATTTAAAAAAAGAGGACATAATGCATGGTCTTGTGATTTTTTAGATACTGAAATCCCAGGAAAGCATATTAAAGCTGATTTCAGATCAGTAATACAAGACACATGGGATTTTATAGGATTTCATTATGAATGCAGGGTTATGGCTAATTGTGGCGTCAGATGGTTATATGAAAAAGAGGGAAGATGGGATGAATTAGAAGAAGCAACTAGTATATTTAATTTAACAATAAATGATCCGCGTCCCGGTTATTCAGAAAATCCTATTCAGCACAAACATACTAAACAAAGAATTACACGCGAACAAGACCAAGTTATCCAACCCTGGTGGTTTGGTGATCCTTATTTCAAAGCTACCTGTTTATGGTTGAGGGGTATTCCTGAACTTTTACCAACGAATAAATTAAATCCTCCCGAAAAAGGAACTGATGAATACAAAGAATGGTCAATGGTATATTATGCCACACCAAGCCTAGATAGATGGAAAGTAAGATCGAGGACTTTCCCCGGAATTGCAGAAGCAATAGCAAATCAATGGGGGAAATTATTATGACAAATAAAGAAAGACAAAAAGCAAAGAAAGTTGACCCAAATTTTCATTTATATGAAGGTGAATGTATTAGGTGTGGAGTGCAAACAAAATACCTGTCCAAAGAAAATGATTTATGCTTCGGATGTGATCAGGAAGATTTAGAATTTGAAGAGCGTAGAAATGTACTGCCTTATGAAATTGGAGACGAGGAAGCTGAATTTAGGCACGAAAAATCAATACAAGGATGGAATGATGATATGGATGAGGAAATTTGGAATAAACATTTTCGGTTTAAATAGTGCGTTAGTAAATGACGCTAACTACTTTGTATTAATAACTCAAATGTGTACAAAGAAAAGGGTGGGGAAGGAGGGGAATTGGTGGTCTAAGTGATGGAGTATTGGTGGGAGGGGTAGAGCTTCCAAATAATATGTAATTATACGGGGGTATCACCCCACCGGGAAAGCCCAATTTTGCTAACCACCCCCCGTCGATCCGGCACATTCGCACACCCAGGTACATTAATGAGATCTGCATAACCGCAAACATCATAATACACCAAAAGGTCACACAGGATCATAACATTTCATCCTTATTATGCTGTCCTAATCAAAGGCAACAGACCTATCAAAATTAATAGTGAATATGGCTGTTATGAGACCGCTGACGCACGATCTCAAGGTGAGTGGTATAGAGGTATCACTTGAGGGGTAAAACTGTGTGAGGCTTTGTTTTGATATAATGTGCTGTATGGTGTTGGTGGTCCTGTGTTGGGTGTGTTTTGAGCTGGTCTATTTAACATAATACAAGTTATCAGACTAAACTTCTGTAACGCAAGCAGGATAAGAGTATGGAGTTATCTATATATGTTAAGATGTATACCGTTAGGTTGTTCTGCGTGTATAAACCTTGGCTTGTTTCGGTAAATATAAGGAGAATAAAAGTAAAAAGCAAGGAGTTGTTCGTAAAAATACGAACAGTAAATTATTTGCATAAATCAGCACCCCAAACCCCTTATTTATTCCCCACCTTTTCTTTATTCATTTCCTCCCCTCATTCCCCAACCCACTCTTTTCATACTCCTCCTTACTTCACCTTCACTCCTTTCCTGGTTCTTTAATCCTCACTATTCAACCCCCTTCGGGGGTTTACCACAACTTTACACTTCAAAACTTTATATATTATTGTTGTGTTTGTTATAGTATTAGTAGTACACGTCAAGAATGAGATGTCAAGATTTTACTGTTGTAAGTCATTGTTATAATGTAAGTTATAGAATGAATGTTTTAGAGTTCTTTTTTCCTTGGTTTGCTGTCAGTATAACTTGTCCGCTTAGATAATTTTACTCGTAGCAAACACACTCTTATAGAATGTCTTGTTTTTACCAGTAAAAACTGGACAAAAAATATATTAATTATTTTGTAGTTTAAAATATTTGTTTTATATTTGTTATGTTCTTTGAAAGTATAATGAATTCGATTAGTTCGTCAATACTTTTTACAAATCAAATAAGATAGATATAATTTTAACTTAAAATTAAAACAATGACTGAAAAAGATTTATCAAAAGCTCTTAGTCTTTCAGATTCAATAAAAGAACTTTCACAGAAAATTAATTTATTGAAATCTGATAATTATCATATTACCTTTGGGATTAACGACAACACAAATCCCGGAATACATTCATATATTCATCTGAAAAATGATGAAGATATAAAAACTGAAATATTAGATCAAATGACCGCCGAACTTTATGAAATGCAAAAAGAATTCGCAAAATTATAAACCGCTGATATGAACTACAAAGCCGAGATCCGGAAAACTAAATCTACGGCGTATACTCAAAAGAAAGAGGATTACGAAGAACATTAAAGCCAGACTAATTATCTGGCTTTTCTTATTATATCTAAAATGTGAAATTTAGGCTCACTTACTCATTATGAAGGTGAATATATCAAAATAAGCTCATTTTAAAGCCCTCTGTTGCACGATCTCGTACCGAGTAATACAAAACCCTCACTCAGCCCAAAAACACCCAAAATGCACATAAAGGCCATTTTTAGCCATTCTAACGAACGATCTCAAAATAATTCACTTTTTACTTGACTTTTGGGGGTTCATTGTTGTATATTTGATTATTGATTCATTACTCACTTAATACTTACGACAAATGAAAGCAAAATTAATTAAATTAACAGGATATCTGGGGGCTATAAGCGGAATATTATTTATATTAATGATATTAATAGCTCCTGCCTTAACCTTCATCCCTTCTGAAATTATATTACCTATATTTTATGGTATTACTTTAACTATGGTCTTCTTTGGTGGATTTTGGTTATATGTTGAATTAAAATAATTGCAGGCATACTGACGAGGCCTGAATGGTCGAAACCCCGGAAGGGGTCTATGTCAAACTAACGCTTACGACAATGAAAACTTATAAATCACTTAGAAACATGGAATTTAAACACGTATTATCCTGTGCTTTAGATAACCAAACAAATCAAACAAAATTTATTCAATTATGGCGGTTTATTGCTGATTTTGAACATGACGCATTATGGGAATGGCTTAAGAAGAGAAATTTTACAAAAAATCTTAAGTATGTTGTTGAAACCTTGAAAGATATTGAAATATTAACATAAATCCCTGCCTTCATCCTGTCGTAAGTAATGGCAGGGTTGCCCCTACTCCCCCAGGTTTAGGGGTTTTGGCAGTAGAAAAAGGAATGTTTTACTAAAATCTAATACAATGAAAATAAAATTAGAACATATTTACTTAAATGTTTATACGCCAACATTTGTAAATGATGATAATGAATTTTGGGCTCCTCATTTAATGTCGGTTGTCAAATCAACAAATAATAAATGGGTGTGTGTTTGTGAACAATTCGATAAAAAAAAGAAAATATTTGCACCTACATTAAAAGAATTAAAAACTAAAATGATTAATTCATTTTCTGAACATTTTGTCAAACACGGGACTATTTATAAAAATCATGAATAAAAGACAAGCTAAAATAGAGGCATTACAAATTGCCAGCACGGTAATTAACGAATTGATTGGAAGTGATTGTACAGAGTCTTATAAAATTAAAAATGAATTGTCTATAATTTCCAGTCAATTATATAAAAGAGCAGGTGAGTTAAAAAAAAAATAACAAATAATTAAAATCTAATATTATGAAAAAGGAAATTGACTATAAAAACACACTAACAAATGAGCAGTTTATTGCTTTAAGTTGGTTGGCTTATTATGTGAGGCTGGAACATTCTAATAAAGATTATCATAGAGGGGCGGAAAATGCTATTTATGGAGTTTGTGAATCTCTGAATATTCCTTTTAAATATCTATGGAATGTACAACATGAAAAGCATGCAAAAGGCTTAATTAATTACAACAAAACAGCTTATATTGAATATTGGAATTATTAAAATTATATTCGCATAAAATGAAAACAACAAAATTAAAAGAATTAAGAGAGCACGCGCTGGAAACATATAAAGAAATGTCAAAAGTGTCATGTATGCATAATTCATTTATTATTGAATGTATTCAAAAACATGAACCAGAAGGATTTATAATTGAAAAATTTTTACAATGGGGAATTGAGAATGATTTAATATTCTTTGATAAGCTATTATATTCTCCTGAAGATATTAACGTTACTATGGATATAGCAGAAAAATTAATTATTAAATATTTAACAGAAGGATAAACACATATTAACACTATATTATTATGAAACCACAAACAATTTACAAAATTGGAACTTACAAAAATGGACAGCAAATAGCTAAAGAAGTTTTTGCAAGTGAAAATCTGGAAGAGGTCAAAGACGAATTTATCCGTATGTGGAAAGCTACAAACTTTGACCCTGAAGGCATTGATATGCAAGCAGACAATGCAGAACAGGCATGGTACTACAAACATTTTCAGGAAGACACTAATAATGTTGCTGTTTTCGAAGTAGAAGAAAACGAAGCATTACATACTAATTATACTTATCAAGGATGTGTATCAAAAATGATGTAATTCTACAATACAATGAAAACACAAATTAATATTTTTAAATGTAGTTGCGGGGCAATTACTATATTTTATCAAAATGAAAAAGGAGAGGAAGTCCAAAACTCTATGCCTGTTAAATTATTTAAAAAATATTTCCCTACCATGAAAGTTCCTGAAGAAAATAATTGGGATAACTGCAATTATTGTGTTAATAATTGGGGAATTGATCTTTGTGCTTGTGGTAGTGGTGAAAAATTCAATAAATGTAAAGAAGGGTTCCCGGAATGTGGAACACCAATGCAAGAATTAAATGTGAAACAATTAACTTCTATTAAATTTTAAATCATGCAAGTAGAAAATCGTATACTTTATTTACAATGGGAGTTATTAACTATTAAAAGAAAAATTAATAGTAAAATAAGAAAACTCCCTGATAATTCGAAAATTAAACGAATTAGTATGCACCCTAATTGTTTTATTATAAACTCATCAACGATAATGAGTGATAAAAATAAAAATATGTCTCCTTATTATTACGATTTTAAATGTCAATATAAAGAAATTGTAAATAAATTAAAAGCCAGTAATCCGTTTGATTTGTACAAAGTTTTAAATAAAATGATTATTGAAAAATCATTTCATGTTTATGCTGGCCATAATATTCATAATAGGTCTTGTGTTAGACTGGTTATTTTACATGAGAAAGTTGTTGAATATTTAAAAACATTAATTTGATTTATTATGAAAACACCCTTACAAAAACAAACTAACATTTTAGCAGCTATCGTCTTTACGCTTGCTATTGCGATTACTACGATCTTATGTATTTTTATACCTATTGGTTGGTAAATTATTAACTTAAATTATAATGCTATGAGTACAAGAGCTAATATTATTATCGAATCAAAGGAATTTGCTATACCAAAAAAACTTTATTTTTATCGCCATTCTGATGGATACCCCGAAGGGGTAAAACCAACCCTTGATTTATTTGTGAGTTGGCTTAAGAAGGATATTATTCGTAATAATATCCCTCAATCTTCCGGTTGGTTAATTCTTTTAGGCACTATGGAGTATGATACAATACCTAAGTATGCGACCGATCAAGGTTACCTGAAAGACACAGACACAATAGAATCTCCTAAAGACTGGAAATGTGGTGCTTATGAACCAACTACAGGGTTACATGGAGATATTGAACATCTCTATGTTATTGATTTAGATAAAAAAGAATGGAGAGAAGAACATAATTGGGATAAATATCGGTAATCTTCAGCCAGCATGAAGGCAACCCCAAAATAATAAGGGGTAACAGATCGTTTCTGTTTGCTGGCACAATACATTATTAACTAAAACTTTAATATTATGAATAACCACGTATTAAATGATGGAACAGTTTTACAAACTGGTTCACATTACTTTGTGAAACATATTAATTCTAAAAAATCAGTTCATAGAATATATAAATATTCAGAACGAAGATTTGGAAACATTTTATGTTTTGTTTTTTCTTCTAAAACCAACCACAAAACAAACCTTATAAAAAAAACAGATGGTTACTATTGGCAAGGGGAAAACATACCGAATTCTGAGATTTCTATTCCTTATTATGATTTAATTTCATGTAAATTTATAAAAATATAATGAAAATCTGGACTAAATATGACTATCTATGCGCGGCTATTTGTATAGCTGCATTGATTTATTTCTCTGTTAGAATAATGATAACCTTAAAATATGGAATATGAAAACACAAATCGAAACAGATGTATGTTTTTATTGTGGTGCAAGTAAAGGAATCCACCAATACGAAACAATGAAATGTCCATTACACGGAATAGAAGAAACAAGATTTGATAAACTTTCCGGTAAATTCTATCCGCAAAAATGGGAAGAAACAACTTTTAAAGATAGTGGGATTGAAAATATTGAAACTGAATCTATTGCAATATTTAATCAAACTAATCTAACTCCCCGCCAATTACTGGAACAAAGGAATGAATTGTTAAGGGCATTACAAAGATTTATCAAATTTGCTGACAATCTGAAATTAGAATATGAAAGCTCAATGATAAGAGAAGCTAAAGAAACAATCAAAAAAGCCACAGAATAAATCTATAATAACGCCATGACGTACACTATAGAAAAACACGGACAATTATACATCTGCGAGAAAACTGACCTCTCCCTTTTGTTAAGCAAACAGGAAATTAACCTGGTCCTTAAAAGATCTTATAAAGGTTTAAACACAAATTTTGTATAAAATGATACTATTCACTCTAATACTTATATTTATTGTTCTCTATGCAGGATATAAGGAGATGAGGCCAACAAATAGGAATGTCAGGTCAAAAAAAGTTAACTAATATTTGTTTATTACAAAAACATTTTATAATATTGTTTAATTCTTAATTTTAATATAATGAAAACATTAACAGTAAATTGGCTTAAAAAACAAAGAGCTTGTGAGGAAGCGATCCAATGGTTCAAAAATCAACCCCTGAAAAACCCAATTGATATTATCAATCATTTTATTAAAACCAAAGAACATTTGGATTGGGGGAATTGGTTAATTGTGAGATTAATGACTCATAAAGATAAAATAAGATATGCTGTTTTTGCGGCAAAACAGGTTTTATCTATTTATGAGAAAAAATATCCTGATGATTTGCGACCAAGAAAAGCAATTGAAGCAGCTGAGAAATGCTTAAAATATGGTTCTCAAAAAAATAACAACATTATTGCTGCCGCTAATGATGCTGCTTATATTACTTATATTACTTACTCTAATACTGCTGCTGCTTATTCTGCTTGTGCTGCCGAGGCTGCTCCTTATACTGCCGCTACTTATGCTGCTGCTGCTGTTGCTAATCATGTTGAAAAACAAAAATTACTAATAAAAATCTTTGATTACGGACTAACATTATTAAAATGAAAATAATAATATACCTTGATTCGGATAAGAATACTAAAATGGTACTCAGCCCATCAGAAAAATTTGACGGGAACATCAGAGATCTTGTACTTCATGTGACACATTCATCTTTTGATAGGCATAATTATATTAAAAACTATCATTCATTTGAAATAATAAATTTATAATCATGTGTACAATAACAGGAACTTGTAATTTAAAAGAATTCACGGGCTACAAGGTAGCCTTAAAAATTAATGGGAAATACTATTCTCCCGTAACTGGAGGGGAAATACTGGTTTCGCCAAGTGAGAATCGGATCAACAATTAAATCATTTAAAGAATGTCCCTAAAACCCCACACAGCAAAAGTATATCGTTGCATTAAAGAAATAAGACGCAACAACTCAACAGAGAAAGCCATCATTTCCACTTGCCGGAAATACGGTCTTAAAGAAACCAATATTCGTAAAATAGGAAATTTCAAAGTGAAAGTATACGATAAAATTTAACAAATGAAAACAAAATCTTTTGATATTGTGTCCGAGGGTGAAGTGTGGTTCTTGCCGACAGGAGTGAAATGTCATGTTTTTAATACGAATGCTCAAATATTTGTGGAAACTCAAAATGTTTCTTTACTTTGTTCTGTAAATTTAAATTAAATGACAACAAAAGAAGATCTTAACAGATTAACAAACTCGATTATGAAGGCTGCTGAATATATAGGCGCACGAATCGAGACTACGGAACCTGAAAAACCAGCAAGCCTAAAGGATGAACTCATAGCTCTTTTATTCGAATACGATCAACCAATTAGCGACCCATTCTACTCTGGTATAGAAATGGATCAATTCCCCTCCCTTATTGATAAGATTTTAAAATTACATGAAAAGTACAAATATCAAATATGATACTATTATTAACTTAAAAACGATTAAAATGGAATTCAAAATTGAAAAAGGAGTAAAAATTCCTTCAAAGTTCGAAAGGTATATGTCAAAATATCCTTTTGGAGAAATGAAGGTGGGAGATTCTTTCATTGCCGGTGAACCTACAAAGCAAGTATTGGCAAGGGTAGGTAACGCCGCAAGCAGGTGGGCTAAACAAAATGCTAACGGGCATGTTTTTACTTGTCGCACAACAAATGACGGGGTAAGAATATGGAGAACCCAATAAACAATATTGGTGAGTGCTCTGTTTTATGGGCACTCGCTTATTAAACTAAAAATGATTGAAGATGAAAAATGAAAATATTTTTAAAGTCACACCAATTAATATTTGGAACTATAAGCAAAATCATCCTGAACTTATTATTAATGACCTTAAAAATGAGGGGTTTACGGAAGAACAAATTAATATTGTAAGAATTTCCATGCTTGCCAGAGGTGTAAACAAGTGGTTAAAAGTTAGAAGAGATTTAATAGCTTATAAGAAACTATTAAAACATGAAATAAAACAATTGATGGATGATGTAGGTAAACTAAAAATAAACATGACCAATAAATGGTGTAATTTTAATAACGCTAGTGTTTATGATGTTCATGAGTATAATAAAGCCAGAGAACAATATGTAATTGCCCGTGAGCTTTTAAAATATAAACAAAAAGTAAGATCAGATTTAAAAAAATTGTGCATGACCAATAGATGGCAAATATGGGAAGGTAAACATTTATCTGATATGAACACTATAACTGCAAGCGATAACTAAAATGAGCCCTCAGAGACACGATATTTTTGAGTGGTATATTATATCAACTTTAAAAAGATCGTGCATCTGAGCGTCTATTAACACCATATATACTAATTTAAAAATTACTGAAAATGAAAAACGAAACTTCAAATACACATAGCATTAATCTGTTTGCCTTTTTAGACACAATTGATAGTAATTTAGAATTGCGAAGATATGCAAACCAGAAAGGTAGATGGATTGCAAAAATTGAAGATGCAGAGCTTAAAGAGGGCATTATGCTTATCGGAGACTATGGAACCGGCAAAAGTCCAGAACAAGCCATTGAAGATTATGTAAAGAAGATAAAAGGCAAGCTTATAGTAATAAACGCTATGACTGATGAAAGAAAAGAATTTAAAGTACCAGAAAGTCTTTTCTTTACTAGCTACTAACTACTTTATATAAGTAATTTAAACTACTGAGATAGTTCTTTGAAAACAGGTTAAAAAACTTTTTGTATATTTGCGTCAGATAAATAATTTAATAATGACTCAAAAAGTACATAAAAGAATAGACCAGTCTATGTTGGTTACTTTCCTGGCTTCATTGTTAGATTGTTTATCTACCAACATAGCTGGTTCTATAATCTGCACCAGACTTCTTGATTTATCGAAGATAAAACAAAAGCGGAGTATAAACGTCTGTAATTGTTTCTTTTCCAAAGAAAATCCAGCAACATCTGAGGACTTGATGACTGGTAGGTGATAGCGAAAGTTAAACAGGAAAAGACCTTATTACGCCTATAAGGACGACAAAGAAGACTGAATAGACTATTAATCTATTGAATGTGACACCACTCTGATATCACCTATAGAAGTCCTATGCTTTAAATTGAAATTAACAATAATTTAAAACCGAACGTTATGAACTTTTTTTGTAGACATGATTATGAAATAATAAAAGACCACTACCTCAAAAGCCAACTTGAATTATTTATGGAAAATAAGGGCAAGGCTGAAAGCATGCCAGCATCTTTCGGAATTTCTAAGTATATTATTATTTATAAATGCAAAAAATGCAATAAAATTAAAGAAACAATAATTTCAAACTTTTAAATTCTATGACACAACCAAATTACTTATTTATTTTTTGTGGAATATCCTGGATGATCGCTATGTGGGCAATATTCAGGTTGTTGGTGGAATTTAACTGTCATGAGGATAGTGAATTCATTAAACGCAAGCAAAAGAAGATGTTGAGGGTTAATATGCTGAAAGAAAGATATTATAAGCATAAAAAGGATTGGTGGACAAAGAGAAACCTCTCTTTCCTTCATGGCCTATGGCGCACACAATTCTCATCTAAATACGGATGGGAAGAATTTATAGAAATTGCTTTTTCCGGTAATTTGTATTTAGAAAAATAAACTTTAAATAATGTCAAAATCAATTGAAAATACGAGTAAAAAAGAAGAGAATGGTTATTCTTCATCAGATGTACAATGGTCTGTTGATGGAAATAAATTTCTCCCACAAGGGAAAACGGTAATGTTTCTTCCTTCTGGAAGTTATATACCTTATTATGACCCAACAACCGGGAAGGTGGGTTTTGAAAAAGTAATTATTGAACATGAGAAACTTTTAATATTACCAGACCCGGTTATAGATTATATTTTAAAAGACATAAAATCATTCTGGGCTAATGAACTTCTTTATAATAAATATGAGTTTTTGTACAAAAGGGGGGTTCTTTTATATGGTCCTCCCGGTAATGGAAAAACAAGTATCATAGAACTCGTTTCTTATGAAATCACCGAAAAATATCAAGGAATTATTATTAATATAAATTCTGAAGAAACTTTAAGATATTTTAATTTAATTCAATATAGATTAAAAAGTATTGAAAAGAAAAGAAAAATAATTATTGTATTCGAAGATATAGACGGTTTAATATTAGAAAAGAGAATTGAAACAATGCTTGTAAATATACTTGACGGAAATTCAAGAATGAGTAATGTTATAACAATAGCTACCACTAATTACCCGGAAAAATTAAGCGAAAGAATATCTAATAGACCCTCTCGTTTCGATAGGCGATATGAAATATCATCTCCGTCTCCTGAAGTTAGAAAATATTATATTGAAAATTTTGTTGGGGAAATTGATAATATCAATAAATGGATAAAAGATACCGAAGGTTTCACGATTGATCATTTAAAAGAACTTATTCTTTCAGTATATGTTCTAAAATATGACTATAATGAAGCTCTTAATACTATTAAAAACATAATAAATAAACGATATATTAAACCTTCGATAAAAACCGATGCCCCATCTTCAATTAATGGATTTAATAAAAATAAATTATAATATGCCAACAATGGATAAAATGATACGATATGAAATGATATAATTCGATTTCGATATATTGAGTACTAATTTAAAATTGAAAAATAAAATGAAAACATTAAAATTAACTAAAAAAACAAAAGATTTACTATTTAAAATAGTAATGGCGCTGATTGCTGTAAGTGGTTTGTATGGATTTGGGTGGTTGTATTCTGTAATTATACCCTGGAAGGGTGTTGAAATATTATTATGGTTTATTTCCTGGATTCTTTTATACTACATCATTTTCAAAATAGTCATATACAGATCAAAACCCTGACATTTCCTATTTGATAAGCAATAATAATTAACAACAATATGAAAACACAAGAAAAAATAAACAAACTGAAGGAAGAGTTCAACAAAAGGATAACCGAACTTGAGGAAAAACTAAATGAAGATTCTGGATATAAACCCGGAGATTGGGTGTTGGGTGGAGAAAATGAAATTGGTAAACATAAATCGTTTATTTTCAGAATAGAAAAAATTTGCGATAAGGAGATTGTGGCCTCTTCAACTACTCATTACCTTAGTGATGAGGAGATTCACACAGATTATAGTGAATATTATTGTGATTTGCGTGACATAACAAGAAAACTTACAGAAAAAGAAATTGAAGATTATCTTATTAAGGAAGCTGATAGGAGGGGGTACAAAATTGGGGTAAAATATATTGGTTGCTATACTGAGGCTCCTGTGTTTGAAATTAAGGAAAAACTTAAATATTATATAGGTGTTGATCAATTAACTGATGGTTGTGGGGGAACGGTTTATTTGAACGGTAAATGGGCAGAGATTATTAAAGATGAATCTTTAAGAATTTGTGGGCATAAAGTAGAAATAAATGGTCCACAAGTAAAAATAGGCTGTAAAGATTATTCCTTAAAAAGGCTTTTAAAACTCATCAAAGATTTAAAAGATTTTGAAATAACCCAAATGGTTGTCAGCGGAGAAACCATAACTAAAACAGAAATCAATAAACTGTATGAATTTTTAAATAATGATAACGATAACTGAAAAGGATTATAATCGCCTGAAAAAGAAAATGTCAAAGATTAAATGGCGTAGCATATTCGATGAAGTAATATTTGATGGAAATGTATATACAAAGTATCAACTGGCCGGAATACTTCAATATTTAGATGAAAAACTGAA